>Ga0194120_10008436_pt1 | contig 13596 bp, 11 predicted proteins | sample TA2MahCa65mmetaG_FD_148642 | JGI IMG/M metagenome (GOLD analysis project Ga0194120, IMG submission 148642) | Freshwater microbial communities from Lake Tanganyika, Tanzania - TA2015019 Mahale Deep Cast 65m | ecosystem: Environmental > Aquatic > Freshwater > Lake | place: Tanzania: Lake... | reverse complement strand
CGTCGTCGTGGCGCTGCCGTGTAGAACCTGTCCCATAGCGCATCCCTCCATGCCGGAGAAAACGATGCACCATCAAAACCCGGGACGAAACATCTAGTCGTCTTCGGCGAGGCCACGGCCCTTGATCAGGGCGTAGAGCGCCGGAATCACGATCAGGGTCAGCACGGTCGAAGAGGCCATGCCGCCGATCATCGGCAAGGCGATGCGCTGCATGATCTCGGCGCCCGTGCCGGTGTTCCATAGGATCGGCAAGAGCCCGGCCATGATCGCGACCACGGTCATGATCTTCGGCCTGACGCGTTCGACGGCGCCGGCGATCACCGCGCGATGGACGTCGGTCCTTGCGAGCCGGCGGCCCGCACCGGCCGCCTGTGCCTTGGCCTCGGTCAGGGCGTGATCGAGATAGATCAGCATGACCACGCCGGTCTCGGCGGCAACGCCGGCAAGCGCGATAAACCCGACCGCGACCGCGACCGAGAAGTCGAAGCCGTAATGCCACATCAACCAAAGCCCGCCGACTAGCGCGAAGGGCAAGGACAGCATGACGATCAGAGTCTCCGCCAGCCGACGGAAATTGAGATAAAGCAGCATGAAGATCAGGGCGAGTGTAAGCGGCACGACGATCGCCAGCCTCGCCTGAGCGCGTTCCAGATATTCGAACTGGCCGCTCCAGATGAGCGACGTGCCGGGCGGCAGCGCGATTTCCGCCGCGACGGCCTGCTTCGCGTCGTCGATATAGGAACCGAGATCGCGGCCCCGCATGTCGACATAGAGGTAGATCGCAAGACGCGCATTTTCGGTGCGTATGCTGGCAGGCCCCTGTTCGATCTGGATACGCGCGACCTGGCCTATGGGAACCGCGCCGCCACTTGGCAACGGCACGAGGATGTCCGAAGCGATGGTCGCGGGATCGTCCCTCAAATCGCGCGGATAGCGGATCGCGACGCCGTAGCGCTCGCGCCCTTCGACCGTAGTGGTCACGACCTCCGCGCCGAGCGCGGTCGCGACGACGTCCTGGACATCGCCGACCATCAAGCCGAAACGCGCTAGGCGGTCGCGGTCCGGGTCGATGTTGAGGTAGTAGCCTCCGAGCGTACGCTCCGCATAGGCGCTGGTGGTCCCCGGCACGCGTCGCAGCACGCCTTCGAGCGACCGCGCGAGCGCGTCCATTGCCGCCAGATCCTGGCCGACGATCTTGATGCCGACCGGCGTTCGGATTCCGGTCGCCAGCATGTCGATCCGCGCCTTGATCGGCATGGTCCAGGCGTTCGAGACGCCCGGGAACTGCAACGCGCGATCCATCTCGGCGATCAGCTTGTCGATGGTCATGCCGGCGCGCCATTCCGTTTCGGGCTTGAGATTGATCGTGGTCTCGAACATTTCGAGCGGCGCCGGGTCGGTCGCGGTGTTCGCCCGGCCGGCCTTGCCCAGCACGGACGCGACTTCGGGAAAGCTCTTGATGATCTTGTCTTGGGTATGAGCGAGCTCCGCCGCCTTGGTCACCGACAATCCGGGCAGCATCGTCGGCATATAGAACAGCGTCCCTTCGTTCAGCGTCGGCATGAATTCGCTGCCGAGCTTGGCGGCGGGCCAGGCCGCGCCGACGAGCGCGGCCAGCGCCAGCACGATGGTCGTGCCCTTGAAGCGCAGCGCGAGCTCGATGATCGGTCGATAGGCGGCGATCTGCAGCCGGTTCACCGGATTGCGCGCCTCCGGAACGATCCGGCCGCGCAGGAAGACGATCATCAGGGCCGGCACCAGGGTGACGGACAAAAGGGCCGCCGCGGCCATGGCGAAGGTCTTGGTATAGGCGAGCGGCTTGAACAGCCGCCCTTCTTGCGCCTCGAGGGCGAAGATCGGCAAGAACGAGACGGTGATCACCAGAAGACTGAAGAACAGCGCCGGCCCGACCTCGCAGGCCGCCTCGACCAAGATCTCGTGACGCGGCTTGTCGGGCGGCGCGCGTTCGAGATGCTTATGGGCGTTTTCGATCATGACGATCGCCGCATCGACCATGGCGCCGACCGCGATGGCGATACCGCCGAGGCTCATGATGTTCGAACTCAGGCCGAAAGCCTGCATACAGACATAGGCCGCGAGCACGCCGATGGGCAGGGTGAGGATGGCGACCATGGCGCTTCGAATATGGAGCAGGAACACCAAACAGACCAAGGCGACGATCAGGCTCTCCTCGATCAGCGTGCGCGTCAGCGTATCGATGGCCCTATAGATCAGCGCCGAACGATCATAGGCCGTCTCGACGGTGACGCCTTCGGGCAGTCCAGACGCGAGTTCGGCGATACGCGACTTGACCGCGGCTATGGCGTCGAGCGCGTGAGCGCCAAAGCGCTGCACGGCGATGCCCGAGACCGCCTCGCCCTCGCCGTTCCACTCGACGAGCCCACGTCTCTCGTCGGCCGCGATCTCGACCCGAGCGACGTCGCGAATCTGGATAGGGACGCCGCCCGATGCCTTGAGCGCGATGGCCTCGATATCCTCGACACCCCGGATATAGCCTCGGCCACGGACGGCATATTCGATTTCCGACATCTCGACCGTTCGCCCGCCAACATCGCGATTGCTGTCGCGGATGGCATTGCGAACCTCCGCGAGCGAGATGCCGAGGGCTTGGAGCTTCCTCGGTTCGACCACGACGACATATTGCTTGACGAAACCGCCGACGCTCGCGATTTCGGCGATGCCCTCGGATTTGGCCAGCGCGAAGCGAAAATTCCAATCCTGCAACGAGCGAAGCTCCGCCAGATTGTGGCGCGCGCTCTGGAGCACATACTGGTACACCCAGCCGACGCCGGTGGCATCCGGCCCAAGCGTCGGCGTGACGCTAGCCGGCAGTCGCTTGGCCGCGACGTTGAGGTATTCGAGCACACGGGCCCGCGCCCAGTAGGGATCGGTGCCATCCTCGAAAATGACATAAATGAAACTCGCGCCGAAAAACGAAAAACCGCGGACGCTCTTGGACTTCGGTACGCCGAGAAGTGCGGTCGTCAGAGGAAAACTCACTTGGTCCTCGACGACTTGAGGCGCCTGCCCGGGGAACTCGGTATAGACCACGACTTGGACGTCGGAGAGATCGGGAATGGCATCGAGCGGCACGCGCTTCAACGCATAGATTCCGGCCGCCGAAACCAGGAAGGTCGCGAGCACGACCAGCAGAATGTTGCGAGCCGACCAGCGGATGAGGCCGGCGATCACGGTTTGGCTCCTTGACTCTCCAGGGCTTTGAGCGCGGCGCGGAGATTGCTCTCGGCGTCGATCAGGAAATTCGCCGTACTGGCCACCGCGTCGCCTTCGCCCAGGCCTTCGAGAATCTCGACCAACCCCGAGCCGCGCCGACCGATCCTGACTTGGCGCGGTTCGAAGCGACCCTCGCCGAGCACGACGATCGCGACCTGCTGGCGTCCGCTATCGATGACGGCATCGCGCGAAACCGCGAGAACGGGCGCGGCTTCTGCCGCAGGTCGGATCAAGGCCTCGCCCAGCATGTCGAGGCGAAGCGCGCCGTCGGCATTGGCAAGCTCGATCCGGATCGGCACGGTCCGCGTTTCTGGCCTGAGTTCGGGCGAGACGAAGGCGACGCGACCTTCTCGCGTCCGGCCGGGCATCGCATGGATCGACAGGGCGACCGGGTCGCCGATCCTGACGCGTCCGATGTCGCGTTCGGCAACATCGGCGATGGCCCAGACATTCGAGAGATCGGCAATGCGATAGAGTTCGTCGCCTGGCGCGACTCGCTGGCCTTCGAGCACGGCCTTGACGAGCACCGTGCCGCCAATGGGCGCCGGCCAATCGTGATATCTGGGCAAGGTCCGCGACGCGACGATGTCGCGAATGTGGCTTTCCGGCATGCCGAGATTACGCAGGCGCTGCATGGCGCCCTGGGCCTGCTGGTTGACGTCGGCCAAAGCGCTGCGCGTGCCGATCAGCAGATCGATCTCGGTCTGCTGAAGCTGTTGGCTGACGAAGCGAAAGAGCGGTTGGCCTTCGCGAATGACCTGTCCGGTCGTGTCGACGTAGAGTTTCTCGATGAAGCTTTCCATGCGCAACGTCACGGTCTTGACGCGCCGCTCATCAGCCTTGATGGCCATCGGCGCGGCGATCGGCGTCGTCAGAGCGCGCCGGGCGACGATCTCGTCCCAGTAACCGCTCCGCTGCAGGCGCGCCGGGGATATGACGATGGCGGCCCCGCCTTCCATCGCCTCGTCGGCATAGACCGGAATGTAGTCCATACCCATCGAACCCTTCTTGGGCACCGGCGAGGTATCGGGCAGCCCCATGGGATTGCGGTAGTAAAGAATGCGCCGCGCATTCGTCTGGCCGCCGGCCTCGGCCGTATGCGCCGAATGATCGTGGCCCGCCATGTCATGATCGTCGTGACCGAGGAAGGGCCAATGACCTTGGGTCCAGCGATAGGTGCCGGCAATCGAAAGCGTGGCGACAAGGACCAGAACCAGAAACTGTTTCATGACACGACCATGTCTTGAGGTTGACGCCAAGACATCGCGCGCTCCGACCGAAAAGGCCGAAACGCAGCAAGGGGCCGCGAGCGCGGCCTAGGACGTCAGACGAGAGGTGGTCGGAAAGGCGGCCGTAGGTCGCGCGCGACAAGCGGCGCCGCCGCGTAAATTGGATCGAGGTCCAGGAGAGCGGCCGGTACAAAGACGGTCCGCGATGCCAAGATCATCATGGACGATTGAAAGACGATGCAGCATTTCATGTCGCCGCAATCCATGGGCGCGGGAGCGTCGTCTTGGGCGCTGCCGACACCCAAGCAATCCTGAGCCATCGGCATCGACGTAGCGGCGCGCTCGGCCCCGGCGAAGCCGAGCACGGGGGCGATCGCCAAAACGAAAGCCAAGATCAAGCCGATGACGGTCCGTGGAGAATTCATGGAACGAATCTAGACGCGACGAGGTGCCTTGACCAGTGCGACGTCTCGAAGCAGGCGTCTTGACCGTTCACGTTCTGTTGACTTGGCCGTGAACCCGCTCTTGCGTCATCATCCGCGCGATCGCCGGAGGATCGACGACATGCATATTCGCCGCCGCAAAGGCTGGGAACTTCCCGAAAGCGCCGCCACCCCCGAACACGTCTTTTTCAATCGCCGGGCCTTCCTCGGCGCATCGACTGCGGGTCTTGCCACGATCGCCGCCCCGGCCTGGGCTCAACGCGCCGATGCCGATCCTTCGGCCCGGCACTACCCCTTCAAGCGCAACGAGCGCTACGTTCTTGACCGCGAAGTCACGCCCGAACAGACCAACCTCACCTACAACAATTTTTACGAATTTGGCTCGCACAAGCAGATCCACCGCGCGGCGCAAGCGCTGCCGATCCGGCCTTGGCAAATCATGATAGACGGTCTGGTCGAAACGCCGATGACCATCGGCATCGACGATTTGTTCGCCAAATTGACGCTGGAAGAAAGGCTCTACCGCTTTCGTTGCGTCGAAGCCTGGTCCATGGCGGTCGCCTGGTCCGGCTTTGCCCTCAAGGATTTCGTCGCCTTCTGCAAGCCCCTCGCCTCGGCGAAATACCTCGCCATGGACACTTTCCACCGGCCCGACATCGCTTCGGGCCAGAAGGCGAGTTGGTACCCTTGGCCCTATCGCGAGGCGCTCTCGATCGAAGAGGCGACCAACGAACTCGCCTTCCTCGCGACCGGCGCCTATGGCAAGCCGCTCGCCAAACAGATGGGTGCGCCCATTCGTCTGGCAGTCCCCTGGAAGTACGGTTTCAAATCGGTCAAATCGATCGTTCGCTTCGAATTCACCGAAAAGCGCCCGGTTTCTTTCTGGGAGAAATTGCAGCCGCAGGAATACGGCTTCTGGGCAAACGTCAATCCCGAAGTCCCGCATTCGCGCTGGAGCCAGGCGACCGAAGAAGTCCTCGGCACCAACAAGCGCGTCGCGACCAAGCTCTATAACGGCTATGGCGAGTTTGTCGCGCATTTGTATCGGGATAAGGCCGGCGAGCGTCTGTTCCTGTAGCCGCCGGATACCCCCTCAAAGAATCGACTCGCCTCCTTCCCTCCGTTCAGCATAATTGGAGCGGAGTCGGAGGAACGGCGTGAGCATCCTGCGCTACGATCAGATGGTCGAGAATGCGCTGCGCGGCGTGGTGCGCGAGGCGCTTGGCGTCGTCGCCGCCATGGGCCTGCCGGGTTCGCATCACTTTTTCATCACCTTCCGCACCGACGCGCCGGGCGTGCGCATCGCCGACTATCTTCGCGGCCGCTATCCGCGCGAAATGACCATCGTGCTGCAGAACCAATTCAGCGGCCTGCAGGTGCGCGAAGACGGCTTCGCCGTCACGCTCAGCTTCAACAAGGTTCCCGAGGCGCTCGACATTCCCTATTCGGCGATCATCGCCTTCAACGATCCGAGCGTGAAGTTCGCCCTGCAGTTCCGCGGCGTCGAACAGACCAAACCCACTCATGCCGCCGGATCGACGCGCCAACCGAGCCTGCGCCAGGGCGGGGCGCTCGCACCGAAGACGAACGCGAGCGCGCCCGAGGCGCCGAAGGAACCGGACAAGCCGGCGGGACCCGGCGAGGTCATCAGCCTCGACTCCTTCCGCAAGAAATAGACCCTCGATCCATCGACAACGGAGGCCGCCATGGCCGATTTCGTGCATCACGAGATGTTCGCCCTCGTCGGCGCGGACGAAACGCCCTATCGCAAGATCGCCGGCGACTGGGTGAAGGCCGTCAAGGTCGACGGCGAGACGGTGCTCAAGGTCCAGCCCGAGGGCCTGACGCAACTTACCTTCGAGGCGATCCGCGACATTCAACACCTGTTTCGCCCGGCTCATCTCGCCCAGCTCTCGGCGATCCTTGCGGACAAGGAAGCCTCGGCCAACGACAAATTCGTGGCGCTCGAGCTTCTGAAGAACGCCAACATCTCGGCCGGCATGGTGCTGCCCTCGTGTCAGGACACCGGCACCGCGATCGTCGTCGGCAAGAAGGGTCAGAATGTCTGGACCCAGGGCTCGGACGAGGCCGCCATCGCCAAGGGCGTGATGCGCGCCTTCACGGAAACCAATCTCCGCTACAGCAATCTTTCAGCGGTCGACATGTACCGCGAGACCAACACCAAGACCAATCTGCCGGCGCAAATCGATCTCTTCGCCACCGGCGGCAAGAAATACGAACTTCTGTTCATCGCCAAGGGCGGCGGCTCGGCCAACAAGTCCTTTCTGTTTCAGGCGACGCCCTCGGTGCTCGCGCCCGATCTCCTGACCAAGTTCCTCGACGAGAAGATGCGTACCCTCGGCACCGCCGCCTGTCCGCCCTATCATTTGGCGGTCGTGATCGGCGGCACGTCGGCCGAACTCAACCTCAAGACCGTCAAGCTCGCCTCCTGCAAATACTATGACCGCCTGCCGACCAAGGGCAACGAGACCGGTCAGGCCTGGCGCGATCTCGAATTGGAGGCGACGATCCTCAAGCTTAGCCAGCGGACCGGGATCGGCGCGCAATTCGGCGGCAAGTATTTCTGCCACGACGTCCGCGTGATTCGCCTGCCTCGACATGGCGCATCGCTGCCCATCGGCATCGGCGTCTCCTGCTCGGCCGATCGCCAAGCCCTCGCCAAGGTCACGGAAGATGGAATCTTCCTCGAACAACTCGAAATCGATCCGGCGCGCTATCTTCCGGACGGACCCGACGAAGCGCTCGGCGGCGACGTGGTCAAGATCGATCTCGACAAACCGATGAGCGAGATCCGCGCGACTTTGTCCAAGCACCCGATCAAGACGCGGCTGTCGCTGACCGGCACCATGGTCGTGGCGCGCGATCTGGCGCATGCCAAAATCCGCGAGCGCCTGCAGCGCGGCGAACCGATGCCCGATTATTTCCGGAACAGCATCATCTATTACGCCGGCCCGGCGAAGACCCCCAAGGGTTATGCCTCGGGCGCTTTCGGCCCGACCACGGCCGGACGCATGGATTCCTTTGTCGACGATTTTATGGCCAAGGGCGGCAGTTTCGTCTCCCTCGCCAAGGGCAATCGTTCGGCGCAAGTGCGCGAAGCGTGCAAGAAACATGGCGGCTTTTATCTCGGCTCGATCGGCGGCGAGGGCGCGCGGCTTGCCCAGGACTGCATCCGCAAGATCGAGGTGCTCGAATATCCCGAACTCGGCATGGAAGCGGTCTGGAAGATCGACGTCGTCAATTTCCCGGCCTTCATCGTTATGGACGACAAGGGCAACGACTTTTTCCATGGCCTGACGCTCTGAACTCGCCCTGAGGCCGAAAGGTGAAGCGCTCGATCACCATCGCCGGCCATCGGACGAGCATTTCGCTCGAACCCGCCTTCTGGGCCGAGATCCGGCGCATCGCCAAGGCCGACGGGACGTCGCTCGCCAGGCTCGTCGCTTCGGTCGACGGGGCGCGGCATGGCGGCTTGTCGAGCGCGCTCCGGCTCTTGGTGCTCGAGCGGCTCAAGAGCGAGGCCGCTAGAACGGAGCGTGGCTGATGGCGGATGTGATCAATCTCCGGCGCGAGCGCAAGCGCAAGGCCCGCGCAGAGGCGGAGGCCCAAGCCGCCCGGAATCGCGCGCGCCATGGCCGGTCGAATGCCGAAAAGGCAACCGATGATGCCGAGCGGGAACGCGCTTCGCGCGCCCATGACGGCCACAAGATCGAAACCGATCGGACTTAAAAGCGAAACGACGCCGTCAACGCGCCGAATTGATGGCGCTTGTTTTGGCCGTCGAATTCCGGCGAGCGCATGATTTCCGCCAGGGTCAATCGAACCGTCAGGAATTGGACGGCCAACCCGACATAGAGATCGCCGACTATGGGCTTTCGCTCGACCCGCGGATCGCTGCCGATCAGACCGCCGTCAAGAAACATGTTGCGCACCACCGCTCGCGCTTCGCCGCCGGCAAAGGCATAGACCGACCAATTGCCGCTCGGCACCGACGCATTCGACCCCGGCAATCCTGGCCGGATACCGGGCGGGCCAAAGTCGTCGGGCAATTGGTGGCCGAGGCGAAGGATGCCGCCCGCCGCGCCATAGGTGAAGACATTGCCGAGCGCCGCGCCGAGATGCGGCGCGACATCCGCCATCACCGGACCGGGCTTGTCCGAGCCCAGCCCAAACAGGTCTGGGCTCCGCCATTGGCGTTGACCATAGGCAACCACACCCGGCTCGTTGTCGATCTGATTGTCCCAACCTTGCGGCAGATCGATATTGAGCATCCGGTGGAATTGGGTCTGGGAAAACTTGGCCGCCGAACCCGATCCGACGACGCCAAGATCGAGCTCGAAGAGATCGAGCAGCCCAAGGCCGCCTTCCGTCTTCGATTGGGCAGTGCCGCCAAAACTCAGATAAGTCCAACCCGCATAAGGTCGGTCCTGCGGAATGGGCCGACGCTCCGCCGTATTCGCCGGCGTGTAGATGTTCTGGCCCAGGCCGAAACTGACGCGTCGGCGCGCACCATCGGCCATCAAGCCCCAAGGCACCATATAATTGCGGATCGCCTTCCAAACGACGTCGTCCTCGCGTGCGACTTCGGGCGACGTCCAGCGGAGTTGCAAGCCTTGTGTGTAATAGCGATCGCCGCCATTGAAATAGATGTCGTTCTCGATCAACACCGAAAAGGTCGTGCAGGTATCGAGGTCGGGCTTCTTTGATCGACCGCGGTCGCAGTTCTCGCTGTCCGCCGCCGCAAAAGCGCCGCCGGCGAGGCCCGCCAGCAACAAAATCTCGGTCAGGCCCGCCATGACGCCCTCTCCGCGACCCTCGTCCGGGCGCTCAAACCTTGAGGATCTTGCCCGGGTTCATGATGTTATCGGGATCGAAAGCTTTCTTGATCTGGCGCATCAGGGCGACGCCTTCGCCATGCTCGGCGACGAGGAAGTCCATTTTGCCGTAGCCGATGCCGTGCTCGCCGGTGCAGGTCCCGTCCATGGCAAGCGCGCGCTGCACCAGGCGATCGTTCAGCCGATGAACCTCGGCGACTTCCTTCGGTTCCTTCGGGTCGAAGACGATGGTGACGTGGAAATTGCCGTCGCCGACATGGCCGACGATCGGCGCCGGCAGAAATGACTTCGACAATTCGTTCTTGGTCTCGACGATGCATTCGGCGAGACGCGAGATCGGCACGCAGACATCGGTCGCCCAGATGCCGCAATTCGCCCGGAGCGCCTTGTTGGCATAGGCCGCATTGTGGCGCGCCTCCCAGAGGCGCGTGCGCTCTTCCGGCTTGGTCGTCCAAAGGAAATTGCCGCCGCCATTGTCGGAAGCGAGCGACTGGACCATCTCTGCCTGTTCCTCGACGCCCCGCTTCGTGCCGTGAAATTCGAGAAACAGCGTCGACAACTCCGGATGGTTCATCTTGGCGTAGGCGTTGATCGCCTTGACCTGGGCATCGTCGAGGAACTCGATGCGCGCAATCGGCACGCCGGCCTGGATGGTCTGGATCACCGTGTTGACCGCGCCGTCAACCGAAGTAAAGGAGCAGGTCGCGGCAGAGATCGCTTCGGGGATGCCGTAGAGCCTGAGCGTCACGTCGACGATTACGCCGAGCGTGCCTTCCGAGCCGACGAACAGCCGGGTCAGATCGTAGCCGGCGGCCGATTTGCGTGCGCGCCGCGACGTGCGGACGATGCGCCCATCGGCGGTAACCACCGTGAGGCCCAGGACGTTTTCGCGCATGGTGCCGTAGCGCACGGCATTCGTGCCCGAAGCGCGCGTCGCGGTCATGCCGCCGAGCGAGGCGTTGGCGCCGGGATCGATGGGAAAGAAAAGCCCCGTGTCCTTGAGGTGCTCGTTGAGCTGTTTGCGCGTGACCCCTGGCTCGACGGTCACATCGAGATCGTCGGTCGAGACGCGCAAAATGCGGTTCATCTCGGTGACGTCGATGCAGACGCCGCCCTTGAGGGCACAGACATGGCCCTCGAGCGAAGTGCCGGTACCGTAGGGAATGATCGGCGCCTTGTGCCGGGCGCAGATCTTGACCATGGCCACGATTTCGTCGACCGAGCGCGGATAGACCACGGCATCGGGCGGAAAGCCTTCATGATAGGACTCGTCCCGCCCATGCTGATCGCGAACAGCCTTGGAGATCGTCAATCGGTCGCCGACCAAGGCGCGAATTTCATCGATCGCGGATTGGACGGGCTTGGGAGCGGCGCTCATGGGTGATCTCGCTGATGGTCCGAAGAGGTCTGGGCGAGATTAGTTTCTTTTGGACCCCGCGCAAGAAGAACTCACTGGCCACAGGGGCAACGCGGAGCGAGGGTCGTTGATCAGCCCCGAAGGAGTCCTGATCGTGAGCATCCCATCCAAGCATCCCGAGACCATCGCGCTTCATGCCGGCTATCGCGCCGATCCCGTCACCGGGGCGGTCGCGCCGCCGATCTATCAGACGACGTCCTATCAGTTCGAGCATACCGAGCGCGCGGCCAACCTGTTCGCCCTCAAGGAACTCGGCAACATCTACACGCGGATCATGAACCCGACGACGGATATCCTGGAGAAGCGCATCGCCGCCCTGGAAGGCGGCGTGGCGGCCCTTGCCGTCGCCTCGGGTCACGCGGCTTCGGCCCTCGCCATTCAGAACATCGCTCGGGCCGGCGACAACATCGTGAGTTCCACCGATCTCTATGGCGGCACCTGGAACCTCTTCGCCAACACCCTCAAGCAGCAGGGCATCGAGGTTCGCTTCGTAGATCCGGCCAGTCCCGAAAGCTTCCGCCGCGCGAGCGACGACCGAACCCGTGCATATTACGCCGAGACGCTCCCCAATCCGAAGCTCGCGGTCTTTCCGATCGCCGAAGTCGCGGCCATCGGCCGCCCGCTCGGCATTCCGCTGATCGTCGACAACACGGCGGCGCCGATCCTCGCCAGACCCTTCGATCATGGCGCGGCGATCATCGTTCATTCCGCGACGAAATATATCGGTGGCCACGGCAATTCGATCGGCGGCTTGATCGTCGACGGAGGAAATTTCGATTGGGCGGCGCATCCGGCTCGCCAACCCCTGCTCAATAGCCCCGATCCCTCCTACCACGGCGCCATTTGGACCGAAGCCGCGAAACCCCTCGGCCCGATCGCCTACATTCTCAAGGCCAGAACGCCGCTGCTTCGCGATCTCGGGCCCGCGCTTAGCCCGTTCAACGCCTTTCTCTTGCTGCAAGGCCTTGAGACACTGGCCCTTCGCATCCGCGCGCTTTCCGAAAACGCGGCCTTGGTCGCCGCCTTCCTACGCCAACGCGCCGAGGTCGCTTCGGTCATCTACCCCGGTTTTCACCAAGGCGAAGCCAAGCGCAGGGCGGAGGCCGTGCTCAAGGGCGGCTATGGCGGACTTGTCGGCTTCGAACTCAAGGATGGGCGCGAAGCGGGGCGTCGTTTCATCGACGCGCTCAAGCTCTTCTATCACGTCGCCAATATCGGCGATGCGCGGAGCCTCGCCATTCATCCGGCCTCGACCACGCATTCGCAGCTCAACGAGGCGGATAGACGGGCGAGCGGCGTCAGCGACGGGTATGTGCGTCTGTCGATCGGCATCGAGCACATCGACGATATTCTGGCTGATCTCTCTCAAGCGTTGGAGGCAACGCGGCTTCGCGCGGCGGCTTGAAGCGACCTTCAGCGCCACATCGGCTGGCGATTGGTCTCGATCCTGTTCTGATCACGCTTGGAAAGCGTCGCCAGAAAATCGAGACCGGTCCTTTCCTCGATCTCGCGCACCGTGACGATGTGTTCGGGTAGCGCGTTCGAGGGCGCGCTCTTGTTGAGCAAAAGGAAGGCGATGGCGCGCTTGCGCTCGGGGTCGTAGGCGATCTTGTAGAACGCCTCGGGGACCGCGACGTCCTTCTCCTGTCCGATAGTCTTGGGACGGTCGCCATAGATCGGACCGGTGATGACGATCAGCCGGTCCCGGTTGCCGGCCCAATCGCGCACGCGTTCCTCGAGGGCCTTCCAGATGCCGCGGTTGAAGCCGATGCCGACCTGCGGCGCCATGTTGGTCATGTAGAAGCTTTCGGCCATCGCGCCGTCGTCCCAGCGCATGTTCGCCGCCGGCGCCAGATGGCCGCGATCATATCCCGTGCGCGCATAATCCTTGGGCGAGGCGCTCCGCTCGCCGATATCGGGGTCCTGCCGGAACCGGCCGCTCTCGCGCCTGGCGGGACCAGTCAGACGCTCATGCGTCAATTCTTCGAGCACCCAATCCGCGACTTTGCGCTCGGCGTTATGCGCAAGCACATAGCCCTTGCGGCAAAGGAGATCGTGATCCGGAGTTTCACCGCGGTAGGCCGGCGCGCCGGTCCATCGCAGCATGGCCTCGCAAGCTGCCCAGTCGGCGGCCTGCGCGGCGAGGGCCGAAAGCCAAAACGCGAAGACGGCAAGGGCCGTCCGGACCCACCCAGTCGACGTCTTGCCCTTGTCGCTATTTCTTTCCGGCATGGCCGATCCCCTTGGCCAAAAGGTAGCTCCCGCCGCTTGTTCAGCGTCAGCAATTGCGAGACAGATTGAGGGGTATTGGGATTGGAGGGTTTCTGGCTCATCGTAGCCCATGAGGTAGCGAAGATGAGCCAGAAACCTGTAGCGACACAGACCGCTGAGCAGCA
>Ga0194120_10008429_pt1 | contig 13604 bp, 10 predicted proteins | sample TA2MahCa65mmetaG_FD_148642 | JGI IMG/M metagenome (GOLD analysis project Ga0194120, IMG submission 148642) | Freshwater microbial communities from Lake Tanganyika, Tanzania - TA2015019 Mahale Deep Cast 65m | ecosystem: Environmental > Aquatic > Freshwater > Lake | place: Tanzania: Lake... | reverse complement strand
GCCTCGACGTAGTCGAGCCGGGCCTGGGTCCGCGCGGGGTCGGCGGCGATCCAGCGGCGGGCCAGTTGGGCGCCGATGCCGTGGCGGCGCAGGCGCTGGAACAGGCCCTCCGCCCCCGGCGGGGGCGGCTCCGCCGGGTCCTCGGCCGGGTCCGCCGGCGCGGCGGCCTTGGGGGCGAAGTGGAACAGGAAGTGAGTGACGGCGCGGCCGGTCTTGCGCTGGGTGTAGCGGACGCTCAGGCCGCTGTGGGCGTTGATCTGCGCCAGGGCCACGTCGATGACCCGTTTTTTGAAATTTTTTATGGAAGCGTACTCGTTCTCTAATTGGAGGGCGCGCTTGAGCCAGGCTAGTTCGAGCTCGCGCTGGCCGGTGCTACCCCATTGCATCAGCAGTTCGTAGAGGCGGATGGCGTGGGCGCTGCTCATGCCGGCCACCTGTTCCAGTTGGTAGCGGGTGAAGCAGGCCTCCAGGCGGGTGATGTGGGGCACCATGTCCTGGGCAAAGCGGAGCTTGATGACACCCTCGCCGTCGATGTAACTGGCGGCGGACAGCCAGCGCACTTTCGTAACCTCGGGCTTCCCCGTTCTGGCGCTATGGCCATGCACGACCACGTAGCGATTGAACAGGGTCTGCGCCGCCTCCTTGATCTGCTCGTAGGCCTGTTTGACCGGCACTTCGAACATGGCCGCATAGTCGGCGGCCTGAATCTCCACGAAGTCATCGGCCATCAAGCCTTGGCCGGTGCGGCGGGCGGTGACGATAGCGAACAGGATGATGCGCTGCTCGGCCAGGGTCAGCCGGTAGCTGGCCTCGACCAGTTGGTTCGATTTCACGACCAGGTCGTGTTTTTTGCTCATTCGGCTTCCATGCAGGTATGGTGGAGCGAGCCCAATAAAGGTACTACATCATCAATTGTACCTTAATACCCGGAATTTGTACCCACATGACCCGGAATTTGTACCTTAATGGGCGCGGATTCGGCGCTTTTGACCCGGAATCTGTACCCACATGACCCGGAATTTGTACCTTAATGGCCGCTGGAAGCCGCGTCCCACGCGGCTTCCAGCGGCCCTAAAAATATTAAAAGAATAGATCTTTAAAACAACAACAAAAGGACGCGCGGCGCGCGGGGGGTGTTTTTTTTGAAAAACCGGACGGACAGGGGGAGTCCCCATCCCTCGTCTTGTGGCGACCGAACGCCACGCCTCCGGCCGCAAGACAGGGAACACGCCACCTCCCGCGCTACCCGGAATCCGTCCCTTCATGACCCGGAACGAACGTAGCGAAACCATCAATGGAACCGGTTGCGGCGAGTAGCCCGTATGGAGCGCAGCGGAATACGGGGCTTAGGTGGCACGATCGCCCCGGATACCGCGTGGCTCCATCCGTGCTACGCGGGCTCAAACTCGCGGCGGTGTGAGCCTCAAGCGAACACGGGCGCGCACCAGGCCGGGCCTGGAACTAGTCCAGCGGTCTTCGATGAGCGGCCCGGTTGGCGGGCGCCTTGCGGCGGGATGAAGCCAGGCGGCCGGAAACGGGGCCGCGAAAGATCAGCCTGGAACAGTCCAGCGCTTCAGCCGGCCAGGGAGGGCGGGCGGTTTTCCCATGGACGGGTCGGCCTGGGCACTCGGGAAGGCCTCGACGCGCGCCCGGTGGAGCCCGACGTGTGGCCCCGTGAGGGATGAGGGGCCACGCGAGGGCGGAATGGGGCGCGCTCGGTACGGCGTGGTGACGGCAGGGGATTTCCGCAAGCAGAGGGCGGGGAGGCCGTGCCCGATAGTCGCGGACAGGGAGGGCCTCCCGGTGGGTGGGCCTGGAGCGCGTAGCCCGCGGGCAGCACAGCGGGAGGCGGGGGTTCGTGGCTCCGGTCATCCCGGATTCCGCTACGCTCCATCCGGGCGTTCATGTTTTCTCGTCGATTCTTTCGGATTAGGATTTGATGAAAATTAGCTATCCGGCCCAGAATGGCGGGAGCTATCAGCCTATCATCCCGGTTCGGGGTGATAGGCTGATCCGTTCAATCACTTGTTAGCCACCGCGGAGACAACCATGACTGTGCAACGAGTTGAGGCTCTTGAGGCCGGAATCCGATTCATGACTTGGGTGTTCAGTAAAGGTCATGCTTTTTCAGATGATGTGCGCGAATTCACCAACCGCATTGGCATGAGCTGGAGCGACGTCGAGAACTCGCTCAACAACGACGGCGGGACGATTCGTGTCATCAAGGGGATAGAACGGGCGTGCTCTTCTATGGGGTCGCAAGTCTTCGCTTGGTTCGAGGTCGGTCGGAACACGATCCTCCTCTCGAACATGACCGGAACCGGCGCTCCAGCTGCGCTCGTAGATGATGCCATGTCCGGCTATAGGCGCTACCTTGAAGATGCACAGATTAGAGTTGAGGAGAGAGATAGGCTTCAAGCGCTGCTGAGTAGCATGGGAAACGATTCACTCGAAAATAAAACAGCCGCTCTTGGGCAGCTAAGAGAAAGACTGAGGGACCAGGCGCTTGCGCAAGACGAAAAGGAGAGTCAAGTGCAACCTCGAAAACCGAACAACCCTTGGGTGTCTGGTTCCTTCTATCTCTTCGTTGTTGTTGTTACTGGATCCGGCCTGCTCGCCGCAGCCAAGATCCTTCCGTTGATTGCCTTGCCGATTATCGTAGTCGGCGCTGTAGTGGCGCTGGCTATCGTAGGAGCACTTCAGCTACGTAATGACGATCGGTTGAAGGAAGAGCCGTTTCTCAAGTTGATGGCGCTTTCCTTTAAATACCTTCCCCTGCTGAAGCGCCGTGACTCAAAACGTGGCTAACAATGGCATGCAGCGGACGGCCTTCGGCCGCCGCTGATGCCGAGCGTTGGGCATCACAATAGCCTCTCCACCACAAAGCGAGTAGCCCCTATGTAGCGCAGCGGAATACGGGGCTTAGGTGGCACGATCGCCCCGGATTCCGCGTTGCTCCATCAAAGTTACGCTAGCTGGTTAGGGCTTATAACGTGCGATCACTTTCAACCCAGTATTTCTGTCAAGAATTACCCCACCGCCGATACCCCCGCTTCACCCTGACCCGCTCCGCCGCCGCATGGCGGGCCACGCCCGCCGCGTAACTCTCGCACGGCTCATGCCGAATCTGTCCCAGCGCCGTGCCCTTGCCGCCCCACACCCGGGTTAGCACCCAGTCGCCGAACAGGTCCTGCCGCAGGTGCAGTTCGTAGTAGCGGGTGTCGCGCTCCCAGCGCGAGGCGAGCCAAGGGGGCATCAGTCCTCGGCGGCGGGCTCGGCCGGGACGGGACGGTCGCGCCGCGCCCGGGCTTCGATCTCGGGCAGCAGCAGGCGGCGCAGCAGCCGGTTCTGGGTGGTGTCGCCTTGCTCGGCCAAGTGGCGGATCATGGCCAGGTGGTAGTCGTTGACGCGGATGGAGAGGGTGATTTTGGCCGGGGCGTGGCGGTCGTAGCCGGCCCAGGGCGGGGTGTCGGGATCGGCGAGGGGTTCCAGACTGGCGCGGGCGCCGGCGGCGAAGGCCTCCAGGGCGGCGAGGTCCACCTCGGGGGAAGCGCCGCCGGGGCGGTTCCCGGCGCCGGACTCGCGTTTGCTGAACAGACTGAACTTGGCCATGGCGACTCCTAGCGGTAAAGCTCCTGGCCCAGGGCGTCGATTTCGGCCTGGGCCTTCTCATTGAGCAGTTCCGCGACGCCATGTCCGGTGGCCATGGCATCGCGGTAAATCTTGCGGTCGTGAATGACGATCCCGGACAGCGGAATGCCGGGCAGTTCGCGTAATACCTCCCGGGCCTCGGCGGTGTCGGTGGTATGGCCCGCCGGGGCCATGGTGAGCAACCAGCGGGCGGTGAGGCTGGGATTGAGACTGCGGGCCAGGGTGACCAGCTCGTGCATGTGCAGGGAGGTTTCGAGGTCGGGCTGACTGGCGCGGAGGGGCAGGTAGACGATCTGGGCCGCGACCAGGGCAGTGCGGAGTTCTTCCGAGTCTCGGCCGCCGGCATCGACGATGACTTCGTCGTAGCGCGCGGCCCAATCGCGGAGGGCATGGTAGACGTTGCCGTGTTTCTCGGCCCCGCGCACCATAGGCACGTCCTCGGCGAGGGCATGACGGCGGTCGATCCAGCGGCTAGAGGTCAGTTGCCGGTCGGTATCGACCAGCAAAACATCCTTGCCCTGATGGGCCAGCCAGACCGCAAGGTTGGTGGCCAGGGTACTCTTGCCGGTCCCGCCTTTCTCGCCGCCACATAATACAATCAATGGCTTACCTCCATGATCGGAGTGCTTCAAACTGCTTCAATGCGAATCAAATCATTTTGAAGCACGATTTCAGGCGTCAGTGTAGCCGTAAATGCCGGCCAGCGGGGGAACCACCGCCCTGGTCACGCGCGGGCCGCCCGGCATCGGGCAGTGGATCACGCTCTCGCTCCCGGTTTATGGCCACGCATCAATGCGGCCCACCCAACCCCCCAAAGCTGGCCAGAAATTGGCCATGGCCCCCACTTCCCATGTTCTGGGGCGTTACACCCGCCTCCCACACAGTTATCCACAGTTTCTGTGGACAACGGCTGGTTGTTGCAGGCAAGGGGTGTTGAGGTGCATTGTATGCCTAAAATAAAAACTTTAGGAAGTTTAGTACCGTCCGAGCTAGACTGTGTGTGTTTGGATGGTTTGTTATAGCGCGATTTTCGCCAAAAATGCCGTTATTTCCCTTTCAGCATTCCCGGTCAGCCTTGCTAAAATAGTAATTTTAGGAAACTAGGTAGCCCCGGAAACTCGCCCCGAAATGTCAGCCGGATTCCGGAAGCGGGGTGGTAGTCACCGCAACCGGGTCCTTCGGGAACCGCCCGCCGCCGCACCCGTGGGGCGGCGGTAGCGGTCTGGAATCATCGGCGGCGAGCCGCCGGTAACCGTATGGAGCACCCCATGAGCGACACACCCCCAGCGGCCACCGAGGCCGACAGCCTGTTCAGCGCGGAGACCACCTGGTTCCACGTCTTCAAATCCATGATCGAGAGCGGCGACGCCGCCCGCCTGGGCGGGACGGTGTTTCTCGTCTATTGCGTCATCAAGGCGCATACGAACTTTAAGAACGGCGCCGCCTTTCCCGCGATCGAAACCATTCGTGGAAAGGCCGGTTTGAGCAAAAGCCAGGTGCTCAGAGCCTTGCAAACGCTGGAAGATAACGGTTACCTGACGCGGGAGAAGCACGGGCGCCAAAACGTCTACACGCTGCGCGAGAAGGTCACCATGACCGACCCGCAGGGCCGGCCGGCGGCGGTGGCGACCTGGGATTATTTGCCCGCCACGGTCGAAGCGGCGCGGGCCGAATTGCGGCACTTCCTGCTGACCGGGGATGACCAAGCCCCGCAGATCATCCACATCGACCGGCTGGTCATCGAAAACCTCAATGTCCAGGCCGGCAACCACAACCAGCAGATCAACATCAGTGATATCGCCGACCCGGAACTGCGGGAGAAGGTGCGGCAGATGATGGCGTCCAGGGACCGCGCCCAACAGACCGATGAAAACTGTGGATAAGTCGGAAATAGGTGTCATACATGACACCTATACTCCTGCGATAGGTGTCACCCATGTCACCTATTCGCCCGAATAGGTGACACCCATGTCACCCTAACGAGATATTTAAGATTTAAAACAATAACGAGAGCGGAACGGCCCTGTGGACAACACAGCCGCACCGGCACGCCAACGCCGCCTGACGACCCAACCCGACACTGGTAACCGCCATGACCACCACCGAACTCAGCCAGTTCTCCCAGGCCCGCAAGGAGTTCCTGGCCTACCTGAAATACACCAAGGGCCACCGCGACACCACCTGCTACAACTACGGTTCCGATCTGAACATCTGGGAACGCTGGCTAAAAGAGGCCGAACTCGATTGGCGCGAAGTCTCGCCGGTGGACCTGGAGCGCTATGTCGCCACCCTGAGCCGCAACGGGACCGGCCCTCACGCCGTGGCGCGCAAAGTCTCCAGTCTCGCCACCTTCTACAAGTGGGCCAAGCGCCAGGGGCTGGTCGAGGACGATCCGGTCTACCTGATCGAGAAGCCCAAACGGCCGCGACGCATCCCGGTCTGGATGGAGAAGGAGGAACAGGCCGCGCTCTACAAGGCCATGCGCAACCATGACGACATCCCGGACACGATCTTTGGCCGCCCCCGCGCGGCCCTGCTCGCGATCCGACAACGCTACGAGCTGCTGTTCGAGCTGATCCAGAAGACCGGACTCCGCATCAGCGAGGCGCTGGGGCTCAAGGTGCAAGACGTCCGCATCGTCGATGGCGTGGCCCGCTCGATCCGGGTCATCGGCAAGGGCAACAAGGAGCGCCTGGTACCGGTACCCGATAGTTTCGGGCGGGTCTTCGCCCTGAGCCTGGCCGGCAAACCGGCCACTGAGTATGTCTTCGCCAAGTCACCCGGCGGCAAGCCCATGACCGCCCGGGCGGCCCGGGACTACCTCGGCAAGCTGGTGGAGAAAGCCGGCATCGAGAAACCCATCACCCCGCACAAGCTGCGGCACACCTACGCCACCCGGCTGCTAGAGAACAACGCCCAGTTGATCGACATCCAGGCCCTGCTAGGCCATGAAAGCATTGCCACCACGCAGATTTACACCCATGCGGGTCAGGAGCGGTTGAGCAAGTTGGTGGAGTGGATGTAGGTCTATGCTATCGGGTAGGCGACAATTCGAGCACCCTACCCTATCCACGCATCAGAAGAACAACGAGGATCAGGCTCATGGCCAAGAAGGACACTCCTGCTTCATCCACCTACAAGCACCCTCAGGAAAGCGTTCAACGCCCGGATGTGGGGGTAGAAGCGGAATTTCAGAGCAAGAAACCACCGAAAACCTACCGTTACGATTCCAGTCTCGCGCCGGAACTCTGCTGGGACGAAAACGGTGAACGCCCCTTCGCCGAATGGCTTCTCGCGCAAATTGCGGAAGCCTCCGAAGCGCTGGAAAAGGCGGTCGCCAGGGGAGAAACCGTAAGCTTTGGTGAGCGGGTTTGGGCCGGAACTGGCGAACGGTTTACCTCCCTGGCGCAATGCGTGGCGAGGCTCAAAAGCCTGACCCGGCCGTTTCTGAACTGGGCCGGCAAGGCCGAACGCCAGCAGATTGCCGTGCCGACGCTGCCGCTGTTCGTGCATGAACGGCACTCCACGCAAGCCATTCTCGAAACCCTGAAATCGCACCAGGCGCGGGGGTCCAATCTCGACCTGTTCGGTGATGCCGAACTCGATATTACCGACAAGCTGGATGCCTACCAGCATAAAGGTCCATGGACCAACCGCCTGATCCTCGGCGACTCGCTGCAGGTGATGAACTCCCTGCTCGAATACGAGGGGCTGGGCGGGCAGGTGCAGATGATCTATTGCGATCCGCCCTATGGGGTCAAATTCGGCTCGAATTTTCAGCCGTTTGTCCGCAAGCGCGACGTGAAACATGGCGCGGACGAGGAAATGATCCGCGAGCCAGAAATGGTCAAAGCCTACCGCGACACCTGGGAACTCGGTCTGCATTCCTATCTGGCCTATCTGCGTGACCGGCTACTGTTGGCGCGGGAACTGCTCCACGAATCCGGCTCCATCTTCGTGCAGATTTCGGATGAGAATCTGCATCATGTGCGGGAAGTGATGGATGAGGTTTTTGGGGCGGGAAATTTCTGCTCACAAATCAACTTTTATAAAACAAGCAGTCAAACCGCAAAACTACTCTCAACCACAAACGACTATCTGATTTGGTTCGCAAAAGATATTACCCTAGTAAAGTACAAACAGATATATGTCGCAAAGCCAATGAGAGAAATGCTGGAAACAGCTTACGATTGGATTGAGGAGCCGAGTGGGGTAAGGAGGCCACTTACTGCTTCTGAGAAACGGGAAGTTGATAAATTAATTTCCAACGGATATCGACTCTGCACATTGAGTGCACTTACTTCTTCTGGGGAACTACAAACCAAGGAACGTGTTCTAGAATTTGAAGGGAAACGTTGGTTTCCTCCAAGGGGATCTCATTGGAAGACAACAGTTAATGGTCTGGAACGCCTAAAGACAAATAATAGGTTGGGTATTAAGGGAAATACTCTACGATATGTTCGCTACTTTAATGATTTCCCGGTATCACCAATTAAAGATAGCTGGACAGACGTTGCGTTTGGAGGTTTTGTCAGCACAGAAAAACTTTATGTAGTCCAAACTGCTGAACGAGCAGTCCAACGCTGCCTCCTGATGACCACCGACCCCGGCGATCTGGTCATGGACATCACCTGCGGTTCTGGCACCGCCGCCTATGTCGCCGAGCAATGGGGCCGCCGCTGGATTACCTGCGATACCTCCCGCGTGCCGCTGGCCCTGGCGCGGCAACGGCTGCTGACCGCCACCTTCTCGTGGTATCAACTTAAAACCCCGTCACAAGGCCCCGCGGGCGGCTTCGTCTACGCGCGCAAGCAGAACCGCAAGGGCGAGGAAGTCGGCGGTTTGGTGCCACGCATCACGCTGAAATCCATCGCCAACAACGAAGAGCCGGACATGGTCACCCTGGTGGACCGGCCCGAGGTAGACCATAAAATCACCCGCGTCTGCGGCCCCTTCACGGTCGAGGCGACCATTCAAGCGGCGCTGACCTTGACCGAGGAAGACAGCCAGGTCGCCGAGGCCTCGAAGGGCTACACCAGCCCCCGCGCCTATCTCGACCGCATGATCGAAGTCCTGCGGCAAAGCAAAACCCTGCAACTACCGGGCAATGTCAGTCTGGAACTGGCAACCGTGCGCCCTTTGGCGGATCGGGAATCCCTCCATGCCGAAGCGACGGTAAAGAACGGTTCGGAGCAGCGCATCGCCATTGTCTTTGGCCCGGAAGATGGCGCGATGGGTTCCGAATACATCTTCAACGCCCACACGGAAGCGCTCCAACAGGGGTTCCAGCAACTGTTCCTGTTCGGCTTCGCCATCCAGGCCAAAGCCCGCGAAATGCTTGAAAAACTGAAGCTCCCGACGACTTACGTCGCCATGACGCCGGACGTGGTGATGTCCGATCTGCTGAAAACCAGCAAGGCCAGCGAGATTTTCTCCATTACCGGCCTGCCGGATGTGGCGTTGAAACCCGCCGGGAACCGGGCGGACGGAACACTACTGCATCAGATCGAAGTCAAAGGTCTGGATATTTTCCGGCCCGACACCCTGGAAACAGAGGCCATCGAAGCGGAAAACCTGCCGTGCTGGATGCTGGATACCAACTATAACGGCATGGTGTTCTGCGCCGCGCAGGTGTTCTTCCCAAAAACCAGCGCCTGGGACAATTTGCAAAAATCGCTCAAGGGCGAATTCAGTGACAGCGTGTGGGACCATCTGGCCGGAACGGTCAGCGAGCCTTTCGCGCTGGGCGGCCATCGGCGAATAGCGGTCAAGGTCATCGACGACCGGGGCAATGAATTGATGGTCGTCAAGAGCGTGACGTGATGGACTGTCAGGAGAGCCCAATGAACGGCGTTATCTACAAGACGGGGGAAGCCCATCCCGGACACGCCACCATTACACTCACCCACCTAGCGGGAAACCTTTACTGGACGATATGGAGGACAACATCATGACGATAAGCCGCGAGACCCTTGTGAACGAGGCCCTGAGTTTGCCGCCAGTGGAGCGGGTAGCGGTCATTGACCGGCTGCTGGCCAGCCTGGATGAGCCTGACCAAAAACTGGATGCGCTATGGGCCGAAGAGGCTGAAGCCCGGCTTGAGGCTTTTGAGCGTGGCGATATTCGAAGCGTAACTCTGGAGGAGATGCTAGCCAAGTATCGTCAGCCTGGATGCTAGTGAGATTCCTCGAACCTGCGGAAAATGAATTGGATGAGGCCAGAGATTATTACAACGCCCAGCGCCCGGGGCTGGGTGATGAGTTTCTGGTTGAGGTGTTGCTGACCTTGGAGCGAATCCAGGCTTATCCGGCGGCGTGGCCGCATTTGTCACGTCAAACCCGGCGCTGCCGAACGCGCCGCTTTCCCTATGGCGTCGTTTATCGCGCCACCCAAGACGACATACTCATTGTGGCTATCGCGCATTTACATCGCCGCCCGCTGTACTGGGCGGACAGAATAAAAACTCGGTCATGACCCCATCCTTTGAAGTCGAATCGCCCATCATCAATTCGCCGTTCGTCGCGCCGTGCCAGCATTGGGTAATCGAAAAAGCTAAACCCCCAGTCAAGGCCGCCGGTCGCCGTCGGGCCGGTTATTACTATCGGGTGCCGGAAAAAGCCGGAAAAGGCCGTAAAAAAGCGGCGCAAGAGGAACTGTTCGAGGACCGGAAGGGTGAATATGTTGATCTGGCCCTGGTCAACCAACTCCGCGAGCGGGTCTCGAAATGGCGGTTGGCCCAGTATGACGGCGCCTCCAGCGTCACCCGGGAATTGCTCGATCTGTGGCGGAGCGAAGACCGGATGCAACGGCTCTTCTACGCCCAAATCGAGGCCGTGGAAACCATCCTCTTCCTGGTCGAAGCTCGCGAGATTTATAAAAAAGGTCTGCCGGAAATCCCCAAGGATGAGCCGGGCCTTGACACCAAGGCGGCCGGGTTCCGCGCCTTTATGCGCCATGCCTGCAAAATGGCCACCGGTACCGGAAAAACCACGGTGATGGGGATGCTGGCCGCCTGGTCAATCCTGAACCGGGTGGCGGCGCCCACCGATGACCGGTTCTCTGACACGATCCTGATTGTCTGTCCGAGCGTCCCCATCCGCGAGCGCTTGCAGGAACTCGATCCGGCGCACGGCGATTTAAGCCTGTATCGCACGCGCCAACTGGTCCCGCCGCACCGCATGGAAGAGCTGCGCCGGGGTGAAGTGATGATCGCCAATTGGCACCGGCTGGCGAAGAAGGAAACCAATACCGTCAACGGGGATTCCGCGAAAGTGGTCAAGACCGGCGAGCCGGTCGAAATCATCAAAAACGCGGGCAAGGACAACCAGACCGTCGAGATCAAATACGTCGAATCCGACGCGGCCTGGTTCAAGCGCATCCGGCGGGAACTGGGCAGCGGCAAGGGCCGGAGTCCCGCCTGGCTGGTCTTCAATGATGAAGCGCACCACGCTTACCGGCGTGGGGAGATGACCGGCGAAGAACAGACCCTCGATGAAGACAAAGAGCTTGCCAAGAAAAACGCACGCGAAGCGACCATCTGGATTGAAGGTCTCGACCGGATCAACAAGCTGGCTGGGGGCAGCCGCAAGCGCGGCATCAACCTCTGCGTCGATTTTTCCGCGACCCCGTTCTATATCCAGGGATCGGGCAACGAAGTCGGCAAGCCGTTTCCCTGGATCGTCTCCGATTTCGGCCTGCTGGACGCGATTGAATCCGGCCTCGTGAAAATTCCGCAACTCCCGGCACGGGATGTCACGGGAGCGCATGAAGCGGCTTACTTCAATATCTGGCGGTGGGTGCAAGCGAAGGCCGAGGAGGACGGCTATGGTTCGAAGCTGACCCCCGAACTGATCATGAACTACGCGAGCGCGCCCATTAACCTATTGGCGACGGAATGGCATCAGCGCTTCGTGGAGTGGGAGAACTCGTCAAGGCAGCAGCACAAGCACCCGGTGCCGCCGGTGTTCATCGTGGTCTGCCGGGATATCGGTGTCGCCAAGGCAGTGTATGGGTGGCTGGCAAACGGTACCGGCCGCTATGGCGTACCACCGTCCTGGTTCAAGAACCAGCCGGGGCAGGAAGTCACGGTGCGCATTGATTCCAAAGTGATGGAGGACATTGAAGAGGGTGGCACCAAGGACGAAACCCGGCGGCTGCGGTTCATCCTCGATACGGTTGGCAAGGCCGAATGGCCGGGCGGGAAAGTGCCGGAGGAATGGTCGGAACTCGTCCGCAAGCACAATGACAAGGTCGCCAGCGAGGATAATGACGGCTCGCTGCAATGGATCGACGAGCGCATTCCGCCAGGCCGGGACATTCGCTGCATCGTCTCCGTCGCCATGCTAGTCGAAGGCTGGGACGCCAACACGGTGACCCATGTCGTGGGCCTCCGTCCCTTCGGTTCACAATTGCTCTGCGAACAGGTGATTGGCCGCGCCCTGCGCCGCAAGAGTTACGCGCTTAACGAAGAAACCCAGATGTTCGCCGAGGAAACCGCCAAAGTCTTCGGCGTGCCATTTGAATTGATCCCCTTCAAGGTCGCCCCGGCTGGCCCGGCACCGCCAACACCCGACCCGCATCATATCTATTCGGTACCGGAAAAGGCGGATTACGCAATCGCCTTCCCGGTCGTCACCGGCTATCACGAGTCCGGGCAGTTCGACGTGTTCATGGATTGGTCGCAAGTCGCCAAGGTCACGATTGACCCGATGAAGATTCCGCCGACGGTTGAACTGACCCCATTAACCACCCCGGAAGGCGCTCTGGCCGCCTATGGCCCCGGCGAAAGGCCGGTACTGTCCCTGAGGGACTGGCGAGCCAGATTCCGGGATCAGCAAGCCGCCTTCAGACTTGCCAAGGAAGTGTGTCTACGCTGGCAAGAGGACAACGGCGCGGCGGCGGTTCCGGTGCAGGTTCTGTTTCCAAAGGTCGCGTTCGCCGCGAAGCGCTTCCTGACCGAAAAGCTGGACAGAAAGGGCGATAGCCAGCGCTGTGATGTGCTGCTGGTAGGCGAATATATGCAGGCGGCCATTGGCTCGTTGCTGGAAGCCATCAAGAAAGGTTCCTCTGCGGAAAGCGCCGAAGTGGCCGTCATACCCCAGGGGGCCGCTGGTCGGGGCGGCACCTTGTTTGTGGACTTCCACACCACCAAGCCGATTTATCCGGTCACCAAGTGCCATCTCAACGCGATGGTGGCCGACACACAAAAATGGGAACAAAGCGCGGCCTTCCTGCTCGACAGCCATCCCGGCGTTTTGAAGTGGGTCAAGAATGACCGACTCGGCTTCTACATTCCCTACCGCAACAAAGGCCTTCCGGCGCGCTATGTGCCGGATTTCATCGTTGTCACGGACAGGGGTTGGTATGTGATTGTCGAGATAAAAGGACAAGACACCGACGATGCCGACATAAAAACCAAGGCCGCGCAACGCTGGGTGAATGCCGTCAACCGGCTGGGTCAGCATGGCGTCTGGCACTATCTGCTGGTCACCGACCCCGGCACGCTGGGAAATGCGCTTAATGCCTACACAACAGCTAAGTGGGACGAAGGGCAGTTTGCGTTGTGATGGCTCTCAGTACCACTAGGGGGACTCTGATTCAATGCAACCCGTTGGGGCTTGGTCGAAGCGTCTACGACAAGGCGCTGACTACACGGCGGCAGCGCCCTTGAATCCTCGATCTGTGCAAACCAGCACCGCGACGGTATATCTCGAACACGCGCCTTGGCGGGGCGTGGCCCTTTTTTCATGTTTTTACTTGTTTTTAATTCTTGTTTTTAAGCGCGTTGAAAGCCGCGCCAGCCGCGGGCTACAGAGGGTCAACTGCTACAGATTCCGGGTGAGCTGCTACAGATTCCGGGTTTAATGACTACAGATTCCGTGCAATCTGCTACAGATTCCGGGTACTATCCACAGAATCTACTACAAATAAATTTTATGTAGCATATGACCTGC
>Ga0194120_10008427_pt1 | contig 13608 bp, 13 predicted proteins | sample TA2MahCa65mmetaG_FD_148642 | JGI IMG/M metagenome (GOLD analysis project Ga0194120, IMG submission 148642) | Freshwater microbial communities from Lake Tanganyika, Tanzania - TA2015019 Mahale Deep Cast 65m | ecosystem: Environmental > Aquatic > Freshwater > Lake | place: Tanzania: Lake... | reverse complement strand
TTGAACAGAACGCTGATCAGCGTGCTCGGCGGGGGTCTGCTGTCGGTCGCAGCTCTGCCGTGGCTGGGAACGACGACGGTTGATGCGAAGCCGGCAGCGGCGGATGTCTTCGCGAGTGTCCCTGAAGAAGCGGGCGTGGCGGCCGACGTGCTCGGTCTCGCGCTGAAGTCGGTCCGCTGCGCGGTCTCGTCCGGCGACATCGAGACGCCGCGCACGCTGACCGTGATCGACTACTCGCGGCCGTCGGTCGAACCGCGCCTGTGGGTGTTCGAGTTCGCGACCGGCGAGATGCTGTTTAAGGAGCTCGTCGCGCACGGCAGGAACACCGGCGAGAACATGGCGCGGCATTTCTCCGACACGATGAACAGCCGGCAGTCGAGCGTCGGGCTCTTCGTCGCCGACGACACCTACGTCGGGAGCAACGGCTACTCGCTGCGGCTCGACGGCCTGGAGCCGGGCTTCAACGGCAACGCGCGGCCGCGCGCGATCGTCATGCACGGCGCGCCGTACGTGAGTGCGCAGATCGCGGCGTCACAGGGGCGCATCGGCCGGAGCTGGGGCTGCCCGGCGCTGCGCGAAGCCGTGGCGCGGCAGGTGATCGACACCATCCGCGGCGGCGGCGTGATCTTCTCCTATTACCCCGATCGGGACTGGCTGAAGTCGTCGCGCTTCCTCAACGACTGCGGCGAAGCCGTCTAAGCTCGCCCGCTGATCTTCGCGAACCACCACCGCAAGCCGACGAAGAGGAACCGCCAGTCGCGGAAGAACTCCGGCGGCTTCCCTTCGACCGCGTGACCGACGAACTGCAGCACCCAGCCGATCACGAACAGCGCAACCGCCGGCACCCACGCGCGCCCGTCCACGAACGACACCGCGAACAGCACCACCGCGAGCGCGATCATCGGGATCCCGATCGTGTGGCACAGCCGGTTCACCGGGTGCTGGTGGCTGGCTGCGTATTCGCCAACCCAGTCGCGCTGCATGGGAGACATCGGAGGATACGGAGAAACGGGTTCACACGGAGACGCGGAGGCACGGAGGACGACAGGGCACGCCGGTGCGGCCGGCCTTTGGCCGGCCCCGAATCGAGCGGTGCTCGATCCGCCGCGCGAAGCGCGGCACCGGCGTAGCGCCCTCTGTGCGTCTCCGTTGCTCCGTGTCTCCGTGTAACCCCGTTGCCTCCGTCCCCTCCGTTTCCTCGGAGTCAGTACCGTCGAAAAGTGAGGTTGATCCGCCCGTCGATGCCGAGCGCCGGCGGCGCGGTGCCGGCGACGATGCGCGAGACGCCGTGGTAGCGCAGCCGCGCGGGTCCGCCGAAGACGAACGCGTCGCCGGACTCGAGCAGCATCGCCTCGACCGGATCCCTGCGCTTCAATCCACCGAACAGGAAACGCGCGGTGGCGCCGAGCGAGATCGACACGACGGGCAGGCCCGCCTCGATCGACGCGCGGCCCTCGTCCTTGTCCTGATGCAGCCCCATGCGGCCGCCGGGCCCGTATTCATTGATCAGGCAGACATCCGGCGCGACGTCGAAGCCCGCGTCCTGCGCGATGCGCGACGCGAGCCGCACGAACTCTTCCGGGACCGGCGGCACGGGCGCGCCGTCGTGGTCCGCGCGGGTGGCCTCGTATCGATAGGTGAGCGCATTCCAGTGGCGGCCGAGGCACACCATGCGCACGCGCATCCGGCCGCCGCCGCGCACGGTCGGCACGTACCCGCCCGCGGGACCGTTGAGGAACTCGAGGCAGCGCGCGGTCAGCGCGCGCTGCTCGTCGGGCGTGAGGTACCCCTTGAACCAGGACACGGCCGCCGGTTCAACGGCCGGCATCCGTGATTTGCCCGGGGAACACCGGCGGCGGCACGGGCGGCGCGACCGGCACCACCTTGATGCTCATCACCGTCTCGGCGCCGGGGACCCCGCACAGCGTGTACACGCGCAGCCGGAACTCGCCCGTGTTCACCGGCCGCAGGGTGCCGCGGCCGAGATCCGGATCGTCGCCGCGCAGCTGCAGCACGGGCGGCGTCTGGACCTCGGCCTCGATCCCCAGCGGCACGCCCGGCACGATCACCTCCGCGTCGTCGATGACGACGACGCTGAGGCCGGAGAGCAGCAGCGGATCGCCCAGCTGCATCTGCATGTCGCGGCCCGGCGTCTGCAGCCGGACGATGTGCGGGAGCAGGCGGCAGCCCTGGGCCATCACGCCCGGCTGCAGGCGCGGGACGGCCACGCGCAGCCCCTCGTTCAGGTTCGGGGAGGCCAGCGCCTCGGCGATACGGATGTACTGGCGCGGTCCGGACCCGAAGCGCAGGGACGCGCAGCCAACCGCGGTCGCGGTGAGCAGGAGGATCGCGGCGGCAACGGCTCTGGACACGCTTCATCAATAATCTAGCACCGTGGCCACGCGATTGGTCGGCGCGCTCGACCAGGGCACCACCAGCACGCGCTTCATGGTGTTCGACGGGAACGGCGCCGAGGTCGCCCGGCGTCAGCTCGAGCACGCGCAGATCCTGCCGCAGCCTGGCTGGGTGGAGCACGACCCGATCGAGATCGCCGCGCGCGTGAACGACGTGATCGCCGGCGGGCTGCGCGCCGCCGGCCTGACCGGCCGCGATCTCGCGGCGATCGGGATCACCAACCAGCGCGAGACGACGGTCGTCTGGAATCCGCGCACCGGCCTCCCGTGGCACAACGCGATCGTCTGGCAGGACACGCGCACCGATCGCCGCGTGGCGGAGCTCGAGGCCCATCGCGGCCTTCTGCTGGAGCGTACGGGGCTGCCGCCGGCCACCTACTTCTCCGCCGCCAAGCTGCAGTGGATCCTCGACCACGTGGACGGCCTGCGCGGCGCGGTGACGCGCGGCGAGGCGGTGTTCGGCACGATCGACAGCTGGGTCATCTGGAACCTGACCGGCGGCCCCGACGGCGGCCGTCACGTCACCGACGTCACCAACGCCGGCCGCACGCAGCTCATGAACCTGCGCACGCGCGCCTGGGACGACGAGCTGCTGGCGCTGTTCGACGTGCCGCGCCAGGTCCTGCCGCAGATCTGCACCTCGTCGCACCCGACCGCCTTCGGCACGACGCGGCTCACGGGACCGGCCGGCGCCGAGGTGCCGATCACCGGCTCCCTCGGCGATCAGCATGCGGCGATCGTCGGTCAGGTGTGCTTCGCGCCCGGCGAGGCGAAGAACACCTACGGCACCGGCAACTTCATGCTGCTGAACACGGGCAGCGCGATCGTGCCCTCGACGTCCGGGCTGCTGACGACGATGGCGTATCAGTGCCATGAGTCGGCGCCGGTGTACGCGCTCGAGGGATCGATCGCGGTCACCGGCTCCGCGGTGCAGTGGCTGCGCGACCAGCTGCAGATCATCCGCTCGGCCGGCGAGATCGAGGCGCTCGCCGCCAGCGTGCCCGACACGGGCGGCGCGTACTTCGTGCCCGCGTTCTCGGGCCTCTTCGCCCCGTACTGGCGCACCGACGCGCGCGGCGTCATCGTCGGCCTCTCGCGCTTCCACACGAAGGCGCACCTCGCCCGCGCGACGCTCGAGGCGATCTGCTTCCAGACGCGCGCCGTGCTCGACGCGATGGCGCAGGACGCCGGTGTCCGCCTCGACGTGCTGAAGGTGGACGGCGGCGCCACCGTCAACAACCTGCTGATGCAGATGCAGGCCGACATCCTCGGCGTGCCGGTGGTCCGGCCGGTCGTCTCCGAGACCACGGCGCTCGGCGCCGCGTACGCCGCGGGGCTGGCCGCCGGCGTCTGGACGGATCTCGACTCGCTGCGGACACAGTGGAAGGCCGATCGCCAATGGGAGCCGCGCTGGAGCGCCGATCAGCGCGAACACGCGTACGCGCAGTGGACGCGCGCCGTCGATCGCTCGCTGAATTGGGTGGTACCCTAGGCACTCTAGGCACCCCAGGCACCATGGACGGTTTTCACCCGATAGTTGCTCGTTGGTTTTCTGAAACGCTCGGCGAACCCACGCCCGCGCAGGCGCGCGGCTGGGCGCACATCCGCGGCGGCCGTCACACGCTGATTGCCGCGCCCACGGGATCCGGCAAGACGCTCGCCGCGTTCCTCACCGCGATTGACGACCTCGTCCGCGAGGGACTCGAAGGACCGCTCCCCGACGAAGTCCGCGTCGTCTACGTGTCGCCGCTGAAGGCGCTGAGCGCGGACATCCACAAGAACCTCGCGGAGCCGCGCCGCGGCGTCCGGCAGCTCGCGGCGTCGATGGGCATCGAGGCGCCGAAGATCACCGCGGCGGTGCGCACGGGCGACACCACCGCCTCCGAGCGCGCGGCGATCCTGCGCACGCCGCCGCACATCCTGGTGACGACGCCGGAGTCGCTGTACCTGCTGCTGACGGCGCAGCGCAGCAGGAGCGTCCTGAAGACGGTGCGGACGGTCATCGTGGACGAGATCCACGCGGTGATCGGCACGCGCCGCGGCGCGCACCTCGCGTTGTCGCTGGAGCGGCTCGAACAGGTGCGGGCGACGCATGCGTCGCCCCTGCAACGCATTGGTCTCTCGGCGACGCAGAAGCCGGTGGACGAGGTGGCGCGGTTCCTCGTCGGCGCCGATGCCTCGCGCGGCGAGTGCGCGATCGTGGACGAAGGGCACGTGCGCGAGCTCGACCTCGGGCTCGAGATTCCCGGCTCGCCGCTTGGCGCGGTCATGGCGCACGAGGTGTGGGAGGAGTACTACGATCGGCTCACCGCGCTCATCAACGAGCACCGCACCACGATCGTCTTCGTCAACACGCGGCGGATGGCGGAGCGCGCGGCGCGGCACCTGACCGACCGCCTCGGCGAAGGCGCGGTGACGGCGCACCATGGAAGCCTGTCGAAGGACACCAGGCTCGACGCGGAGCACCGGCTGAAGAGCGGCGCGCTCAAGGCGCTCGTGGCGACCGCGTCACTGGAGCTCGGCATCGACATCGGGCACGTCGATCTCGTCTGCCAGATCGGGTCGCCGCACCGGATCGCGACGTTCCTGCAGCGCGTGGGCCGCTCCGGCCACACCGTCAGCGGCACGCCGAAGGGACGGCTCTTCCCGGTCTCACGCGACGACCTCCTCGAGTGCGCCGCGCTCCTTCGCGCCGTCCGCCGCCGCGAGCTCGATCGCATCGTCACCCACGACGCGCCGCTCGACGTGCTGGCGCAGCAGATCACGGCGGAGCTGGCGAGCCGCGCGTACACCGAGGACGAGCTGTTCGCGCTCGTGCGGCGCGCGTGGCCGTACCGCGCGCTCGCGCGCCGCGACTGCGACGCGGTCGTCGCCATGCTGGCCGACGGCTTCGCCACGAGGCGCGGCCGCCGCGCGGCGCTCATTCATCGCGACGAGGTCAACGCCGAAGTCCGTCCGCGGCGCGGGTCGCGCATGCTCGCGCTCACGTCCGGCGGCGCCATCCCCGAGGTCGCGGACTACCGCGTGGTCATGGAGCCCGACGAGACGTTCGTCGGCACCGTGAACGAAGACTTCGCCATCGAGAGCACGGCGGGCGACATCTTCCAGCTGGGCAACGCGTCCTGGCAGATCCTGCGCGTGACGGCGGGCACGGTGCGCGTGGCCGACGCCCACGGGGCGCCGCCCTCGATCCCCTTCTGGCTTGGCGAGGCGCCCGCCCGCAGCGACGAGCTGTCGAAGGCCGTCAGCGATTTCCGGGGCGATGCTGCCAAGGCTGATGTAGGGGCCGACCTTCAGGTCGGCCCGGCTGGCGACCAGATCACTGCGTACCTGAAGGAAGGCGAACGCGCGCTCGGCGTGATCCCGACGCAGGACACGCTCGTCCTCGAGCGCTTCTTCGACGAGTCGGGCGGCATGCAGCTCGTCCTGCACGCGCCGTTCGGCAGCCGCATCAACCGCGCATGGGCGCTGGCGCTGCGCAAGCGGTTCTGCCGCCAGTTCAACTTCGAGCTGCAGGCGGCGGCCACCGAGGACGCGCTGCTGCTCTCGCTCGGGCCGCAGCATTCGTTCCCGCTCGCCGACGTCTTCCGCTACCTGCACCCCGCGACGGTGCGCGAGACGCTGATCCAGGCCGTCCTCGACGCCCCGCTCTTCGCGACCCGCTGGCGCTGGAACGCGACCATCTCGCTGGCCGTGCCGCGCAACCGCATGGGCACGAAGGTGCCGCCCCCGCTGCAGCGGATGCAGGCCGACGACCTGCTGGCGGCGGTCTTCCCCGACGCCGCCGCGTGCCTCGACAACATCCCCGGCGACCGCGAGGTGCCGGACCATCCGCTCGTGAACCAGTCGATCCGCGACTGCCTCGAGGAGGCGATGGACATCGAGGGGCTCAGGCGCGTGCTCGAGCGCATTCATCGCGGCGAGCTCCAGCTCGTCTCGCGCGACACGCCGGAGCCGTCCGTGTTTGCGGATGAAGTCCTCAACGCCCGGCCGTACGCGTTCGTGGACGACGCGCCGCTCGAGGAGCGGCGGGCGCACGCGGTACAGAGCCGGAGGCCGGTCGATCTCGACGGGCCGGCGCTCTCCACGCTGGACCCTGATGCCATTGCCCGCGTCGTGGACGAGGAGCGCCCCGACGCGCGCGATGCGGACGAGCTGCACGACGCGCTCGTCACCGCAGGCTACCTTCGCGAGAGCGAGGTGGAGGCGACGATGTTCGACGCGCTGGCAGCGGCGTCGCGTGCAACACGCGCGCGCGTGGGGTGCTGATTGCCGCAGAGCGGCTGCCTGAGCTGCTGGCCGTTCATCCAGGCGCCGCGCTGGAGCCGATCATCGCCGCGCCGCCCTCCCGCGCCGGCCGCGCGTGGACGCGCGAGGACGCCGTCACGTCGCTGCTCCGCGACCGGCTCGCGATGACCGGCCCGGTGACCGCTGCGGCCCTCGCCGCCTCCTTCGGCATCACCGAGGCCGATGCGGATGCCGCGCTGCTGGCGCTCGAGTCCGACGGCGTGGTCCTGCGCGGGATGTTTTCCCCACCCGCCCCACCCGCCCCACCCGCCTCACCCGCCCCGGAGTGGTGCGACCGCCGGCTGCTCGCCCGTATTCATCGCTACACGCTGCATCGGCTGCGCGCCGAAATCTCGCCGGTGACGCCGGCCGATTTCATGCGCTTCCTGTTCGCGTGGCAGCACGTCGAGCGCCCGCACGTCCTGACCGGGCCCGACGGCGTCCGCGCCGTCATCGCGCAGCTCGACGGCGTGGAGCTGCCCGCGCGCGCGTGGGAACGCGTGCTGGCGGCGCGCGTGGACCGCTACGACCCGGCTGCGCTCGACATGCTGTGCCTGACCGGCGCCGTTGGCTGGGCGCGGCTGTCGAGCGGGCCGACACAGGTCGTGGGTGCCACGCCGATTGCGCTCTACATGCGCGAGCACGCGGATGCGTGGATGGCATTGCGGGGCGTGGTCCGGCTGAAGCCGGACACTACGACAGACGTGGAGGCCGGCTCTCGCCGGCTCGTCATCGAACATCTCCGCCATCGCGGCGCGTCGTTCACGCACGACATCGCCGCCGCGTGCGGCATGACGGCCGACGAGGTCTCCACGGCGCTCGGCGAGTTGGTGGCGGCGGGACTCGTCAGCTCGGACGGCTTCGCGGGTCTGCGCGCGCTCATCGGAGACGTTCGCGCGGCGGCCGCCGGGCGCTGGTGTGCCGTCGGCGAGGGCGCCGGTGACACGTCGCGCCAGTCTGCGCTCGAGACGCTCGCCTGGGTCCTTCTCCGCCGCTACGGCGTGATGTTCCGCCGGCTGCTCGCGCGTGAGGCGCCTGGCGTCGCGTGGCGCGAGCTCGTGCAGATCTACCGGCGGCTCGAAGCGCGCGGAGAGATCCGCGGCGGCCGGTTCGTGTCGGGGATGTCAGGCGAGCAGTTCGCGCTCCCGGACGCGGTCGAGCGTCTCCGCGAAGTCCGCCGCTCCGAGCCGACCGGCAAGCTGCTGACGATCAGCGCCGCCGACCCGCTCAACCTCACCGGCATCGTCACGCCGGAAGACTCCTCGCGGGCGGGTCGCATCCGCGTCGCCGCCGGCAACCGCGTCGTCTACCGGAACGGGATCCCGATCGCGGCGATGGAAGGCGACATGCTCGAGACGCTCGCCGCCGTGGAGCCGGAGGTCGCGATCGAGGCGGCGGCGGCAGCGGCCGGGCGCAAGGTGCCCGTGATCAGCGGCTACGTCGGTCGCGTGAATTAGCGTCGCCCGTCATACCAGGCGAAGGACTCCTTCGCGCTTCGGAGCGTCCGGCCTCCGGTCACCAGCGTCTTTCCGAAGAACTTCAAGACTTCGTTCCACCTGTAGAGCCTCGCCTTGCGCGCGCTCGTGACGAGCGGATGCCGCGTCAGGATCACCAGCCGCTGCCCCCGCGCCCGCGCCAGGCGCTTCAGGCCCCGCGAGAAGTGGATCTCTTCCGTCGCGTACAGCTCCAGGGTGAACCCGCCCAGCGCGCGGAACGCGTCGCGGCGGCAGAACACGAACGATCCGGCCGCCCACCACAACGCGCGGCTCAACGCGTACCAGAACGCGGCGGCCGCGCGGACGCCGGCGTGGGTCGTGTCGAACACCACCTTGCAGCCGCCGCCCAGGACGCGGCCGCTCTCGATGGCCGCGGCGACGTCGTCGAACAGCTCCGGGCTGGGGTGTGAGTCGGCGTCGATGAAGACCAGCCACTCGCCGGTGGCCGCCGCGGCGCCCGTGTTCCTCGCGCGGCTGATCTGATTGACCGGCTCGAAGACGACGGTCGCGCCTGCCTCGCGCGCGATGTGGGCTGTCCGGTCGGTGGAATTGTTGTCGCAGACGACGAGCTCGGTCGTCCAGCCCCGGCGCTCCCAGGCGGCGGCCGCCGCGCGGATGCTGCGCAGCGAGCCGGCCAGCTCGCGCTCCTCGTTGAACGCCGGGACGATGATGGAGACTTTCACCTCATATCAGTCTACGGGACGGGCACACACACGATGATTCCGTGCGGATCGTGCGCAGCCGATCACACGACCGTCGGCGAAATCACGAACGCGTGATCAACGGCTGTGCTGGCGTAACATGAGGGGGCGATCGATTTCGAGCGAGGACCCCCTGATGACGCGTCCGCTTTCGTCGCTGTCGCTCGCGTGTGTGGCGCTCGTCGTCGCGGCGTCGCCCGCCGGGGCCGAGCTGGTCGAGAAGAGCGGCCGCTTCGGCGGCCTGCAGGTGGCCTACAAGGTCGTGCTGCCGAACGGCTACGACCCCGCCCGGGCCTATCCGGTCGTGCTCGTCTTCACCGGCGGGCCGCAGCAGCTGCGCGGCGCCGAAGGCACGCTCAACACCGACTGGCGCCAGGAGGCCGAGCGCCGCGGCTACGTCGTCATCAGCCCGGGATCGCCGGACGGGCGGCTGTTCTTCGAGGGCGCGGACGCGATCTTCCCCGAGTTCCTCGACATGATCGTGCGCGAGTACAAGGTGGCGCGCGGACGGCTGCACGTGGCCGGCCACTCCAACGGCGGCATCAGCGCCTTCCACGTCGCCGCGACGCATCCTTCGTACTTCGCCACCGTGACTGGATATCCGGGATTGCTCGACGGACAGCGCGACCCGTCGCGCATGCAGGCGCTCGAGCCGATGTGCCTGTTCATGCACGTCGGCGATCAGGATGGCGGCTGGCTGTCGTGGATGCAGGAGCAGTCCGAGAACATGCGCCGCCAGGGCTTCCGCATCAAGTACACCGTGGAGAAGAACCAGGTGCACCGGCTGCGGGCCCCGGAGATCAACCTGTCGCCCCGCCTGTTCGACCAGATCGAATCGTGCAAGTAGGGCGGACCTCGTAAGGCCCGCCTGCGGCTCCCACGGCCGCGGCAGCATCATGAGTCGAGGCGCTCTTCCGTGCGGTGCCACTGGTGGCCGCAGCGGTCGCAGCGGCGGAAGTGGTAGCGCGCGCGGACGCCGGCCGCCAGCGTCACCGTGGCCATGATCAGCATCACCGCCACCTCGACGAAGCCGCGAAACAAGACGATCGCCGACATGCTGCCGCCGACGACAAGCGTCCACCGCATCGCCGGCGAGTCGGTGCGGACCGCGTCCGAGCCGCACTTGACGCACGCTGCCGGCGGCGCCGCCATCAGATCCGCCGTGGTGGGCACATCGCCCGGCTCTGCGCCGATCGCGAGCTCGTAGAACCGGGTGTCGAGGCCGTGCACCGTCGCGCGCTTCACCTGGCGGAACCCGAGCTTGTCCAGGACGTGCATCGACGCGATGTTCGGCGCGTCCGTGGACGCGCGGATGCGGTCCATCCCGAGCTCCTCGATCGCGTACTCGATGACCGCCGCGGCCTCCTCGGTGGCGATGCCCTGGCCGCACAGGTCGTCGGCGACGCCGTAGATGAGCTCGAGCTCCGGCGGGTCGCGGAAGTACCACAATCCCGCGAAGCCGACGAGCCGATCGGCGTCGCGCGACCAGGCGCCCCACAGGCCGAACCCCGACTCGGCGAACAGCTTTTCGTTGCGCTCGAGGATGTCTGCCGTCTGTTCGAAGGGGATCGCCTTGCCGTCCCATAAGAAGCGGACGACACCCGGCACCGACCAGAGGGCGTGCAGCCGGTCGGCGTCGGCGCGCCCGAGCGGCCGGAGTGTCAGGCGTTCGGTGTTTAGCGTCCAAGCCACGGAGATTACGGAGGAAACGGTGTAACAGGGAGGCACGGAGTGTAAACCCGTTCCCTCCGTCCCCTCCGTTACCTCAGAACGATCACCGCGCGATACCGTACCGCTCTTCCAGCATCGTCGCGTGATGGTCGATGTGCCCGAGCATGATGTAGAGGATGGCCCTGGCACTCACCGGCTGGCCGTTGGCGACGCCGCGGCGGGTCCACGCCTCCGACGGGATTCCCCGCACGAGCGCCGTCGTCGCGGTGCGCACGGCGATCCACTCTTCGAGGACGTCGGCCATCGCCCGCGCGTCGAACTTCCCGGCGGGCACGTATTCGTTCTCGTCGAAGCCGGGCATCGGCGTCCCGTCTCCGCGCGCGATCCGCAGCAGGCGATACGCGAAGATGCGCTCGGCATCGGACACATGGCCGAGCACCTCCTTGACGCTCCACTTCCCCTCGGCGTAGCGGAAGTTCGCCTGCGCGTCGGAGAGCGCCGCGAGCTGGCGGACCAGGCGGTTGCTCTGCACGGTGAGCACGCCGACGGCGTCCTCGATGGGCGCCACGTCGTTGATGTACTTGCCGTAGTAGGGCGCGAACTCGTCGGATTGCGGGCGTGAGATGGCGATGGCGGTCATGGCGACGCTCGATTCAGAAGCGGCTCAGTACGCGTTCCGTCAGGGTACGGCGTTTCGGTGAAAACTGCGCGGCGGCCGCCCGCAGGTACGGCTGCAGCTGGCGCGACGCGTAGGCGGCATATCCCGTCTGCTGGATCTCGTCGAGCGTCTCGCGATAGTGCTCGAGCAGCGCCGAGCCGACGAGCTGTCCCGTCCGCGAGGCAGCCGACAACGCCATCATCGACGAGAGCTCGAACACGGACCGGTTCTGGCGTGCGGCGACCGCAGTCAGCTGCCGCCACGCGTCGGCGATGGCCTGCGGCGATGGCGGCGCCGACGGCGTCAACGTCCGCGCCTCGCCTCGAATCGCTTGCCATTCCTGGCGCAGGCCCGCGACGTCCAGCGGCGGCGTGTTGATGGCGGCGGCCACGCGCGACGACGTGCGCTCCAGGCCGTCGAGGATCTCATCGACGCTCGTGAACTGCGCGTCACGATCCAGCAGCCCCTGCGCTTTCAGCGTTGCCGCGATGTCCGGAATGAGCGTCCGCCCCATGCCGGCAGCGTCGGCCAGCGCGGCCAGGACCCAGACCGGCGATGCGCGGAAGGCGACGATGCCGAGCAGCTCGATGGCGTTGCCGGCCGCGCGGCGGGTGAGGAAATCCCGAGGCAGCGCGTCGTCCGGCTGGTACACGCCTTCCGCCCCGCCGACGTTTTCGATCACATACCGCAGCGTCGTCTCGACGAGAGTCTGATAGAGCTGCGTCCGGCGAACGCCTGCCGGCAGGACGACCTCGCCCGCCTCTCGCACCACGCCGGCGCTGAGCCCCAACGTGGAGCGCAGCACGCGTTCCGGCAGCGAGATGAGGTAGGTCTTCAGCGTCATATGGCGCCGATCTGGCGGACGACGGTCTTGTTGTCGGCGCTCATCAGGCCTCCCTGTTGATCAACATCTGCGACACGGCGTCGAAGAACCCGCGCAGCATCGCGTCGGCCTCGGGCGGAAACGCGGCCTCGTCGAGCGCGGCGCGCATGTGCTGCAGCCAGCGCTCGCGCGCGGCCGTGTCGATCGCAAACGGCACGTGGCGCATCCGCAGCCGCGGGTGCCCGCGCTGCTCCATGTAGCGCGGCGGCCCGCCGAACCGCCCCACCAGGAAGTCGCGCAGCCGCTGCTCGGCGCCGGCAAGATCGTCCGGCGGATACATGGGCGCCAGGATGTCGTCGCCCGGCACGCGCCGGTAGAACGCGGCGACGAGGCGCTCGAACCCCTCCTCGCCGACCATGGCATAGACGTCGAGCTCGTCGTTCACTTACACGCGCCCGGCGAACTCGCGCGTGTCGGTGTTCACCTTCACCCTCTCGCCTTCCTTGATGAAGAGCGGCACCTTGATCTCGAGCCCGCTGTCGAGCGTGGCGCTCTTGGTCACGCCGCCGCTGGCCGTGTCGCCGCGCACGCCGGGCTCCGTGTGCGCGACGGTCAGCTCGACGATGTTCGGGAACTGGACCCCGATCGGGTTGCCGTTGAACTTCTGCACCTGCACCTGCAGGTTGTCGGCAAGGAAGAACCGGTCGTCGCCGAGGAGGTCCCCGCCGAGCGTCAGCGTCTCGTAGTTGCCCTGGTCCATGAAGTGAAAGCCGTCGCCGTCCGAGTAGAGGAACGTGGCGGCGCTCATCACCAGGTCGGGCTCCTGGAACTTGTCGCCCGCCTTGAAGGTCCTGTCGAACACGGCGCGCGTCAGCAGGTTCCGCATCTTGATGCGGACGAGCGTCTGCCCGCCGCGCGCGGTCGGCTTCGACACCTCGACGTCGATGCAGTGATACGGCACGCCCTCGTGCTCGAAGAACATCTTGCGCTTGATCTCGATTGCTTCCAGCAGACTCGCCATAAAGTCGTTACCAGTCGGTAGATGTGTAGTCCTTCAGAAACTGTCCCCACACGTGGGTGCCGGTGTTGAACCCCGCGATGATGGGGTCGCAGATGCGCGCCGCGCCGTCCACGATGTCGAGCGGCGGATGGAACCGCTGCTCGACGACCTTCCGCTCGGCAATCTGCACCGGATCCTCGTCGGTCACCCAGCCGGTGTCCACCGCATTCATGTGGATGCCGTCGTTGCAGTAGTCGGTCGCCGCCGTGCGCGTCATCATGTTCAGCGCCGCCTTCGCCATGTTGGTGTGGGGATGGCGCGTCGTCTTGAACCGGCGGTAGAACTGCCCTTCCACGGCGGACACGTTGACGATGTGCTTGTCGCGCTCCGGCGTGCGGAGCATCAGCGGCTTGAGGCGCGCGTTGAGGACGAACGGCGCGATGGCGTTCACCAGGTGCACCTCGAGCAGCTCCACCGAGGACACCTCCGCCATCAGCAGCCGCCACGAGTTGCGCCCGCGCAGGTCCACCTGCTGCAGATCCTGATCGAGGCGGCCCT
>Ga0194120_10008426_pt1 | contig 13608 bp, 10 predicted proteins | sample TA2MahCa65mmetaG_FD_148642 | JGI IMG/M metagenome (GOLD analysis project Ga0194120, IMG submission 148642) | Freshwater microbial communities from Lake Tanganyika, Tanzania - TA2015019 Mahale Deep Cast 65m | ecosystem: Environmental > Aquatic > Freshwater > Lake | place: Tanzania: Lake... | reverse complement strand
CCCGCTTTGGTTGCGCCTGCAGGGACGCGGCCTCAACTCCCAGACCCTGCAGGAGCTGCTGGCGGCCGCCCCCCAGTGGCGTGGAGCCCCCCTGCTGCCCAGAGGATCGGCCACTGACCTCAAGAGCGTTTCGATTCGTACGCAGAACTGGTCCGTGGCCGAGCAGCTGCAGGCGTTGGCCTTTGCCCAGCAGGACCGCGCGGTGCGGCAGCGCCTGCGCGCTGAGGCGACGCAGCGGGCATCGCTGCAGGACCTTCAGGGCCTGATGGATGCCGACCTCACCCTGGTGGGGCCGAGGCCTGATCGCCTCTTCATTGATTTGGCAGCCAGTGGTCACCTCTGGCTGCAAGGGCCAGAGAGTGATCAGGCGCTGACGCAGCAACGCCTGCAGGTGCGGTTGAAGGGTCCCCTCAGCGAGGGGGGCAGCTTTGACCTTCAGCAGGTTCCCCTGGCTCTGCTCGCCCTGGTTGCGCCCGTGCCCGATGGCCTGCGCGGAAGTTTGGGAGCCCAGGGGCGTTACAGCCTGGCTCGCGGCCGGCGCCGCTCGGAAGTGGAGTTGAACCTCAGCCTGCAGGACGCCTCCCTGGCAGCCCAGCCCCTGCAGCTGGAGCGGGGCCAGGTGCGCCTCGACGGAGATCTCCTGAGCCTCGATTGGCAGCTCCGCAGTGGCAGCTCCCAGGAGGCAGTGGATCTCAAGGGACAGATTCCCCTCGTGGCTTCACAGCAGGGCTTGGAACTGCGGATGGCCAGCCGTGGTGATGGCCTGCGTTTTCTCTCTTACCTGGCCGGTCCTGGTCTGCAGTGGCGCCAAGGCAGTGCTGACCTTCAGTTGCTGGTGCGGGGCTCCTTGCTGCAGCCGGTGGCCAACGGCTTCCTGCGCTTCAGCGACGGCGATCTGCAGCTGGCTGGGCAACGGGTGCAAGACCTCGACGCCATCCTGCTGTTCGACTTTTCTTCCCTTGAGCTCCAGAGCCTGACGGCCCGGGTCGGGGAGAAGGGTCGCCTCAGCGGTACTGGAGCGTTGTCGCTCTTCCAGCCGTCTTCCGATCTCAGGCGCCGCCTGCGTTTAACGCTGGTGCAAGCCCCGTTCAAGCTGGCCCGCATGGCCGCCCAGGCCGATGGAGATCTGCTGATCGGCGGCAGCCTGCTGCGCCCCGTGATCAGTGGTGAACTCACCATGAGCAACGGATCGATCAACGTCCAGCCTGGCCAATTGGCCACAGAAGCCGCTCCCACCCGGCCGGTGTCGATGCCGGCCCTGTTGGAGTCGAACTGGGACTTCAACCAGCCGTTGCTGGTGATGGGACAACAGCTGGAGAGCACCACCAGCCAGGACCTGCGCGCCGCCGTGCCCAGCCTCCGCTTCCTCAGCTTCAACGGCTTGCGCTTGCGCTTTGGCCGCGACCTGCGGGTGGAGGTGCCGAATGTGCTCAACTTCCGCACCGCCGGACTGCTCACCCTCAATGGTCCGATGGATCCCTCGATCCGCATCAGTGGCGTGGTGCGCCTGCTGAGTGGTCGCCTTGGACTGTTCACCACCACCTTCAGCCTCGATCCCGATTCCCCCAACGTGGCGGTGTTCACGCCTGCTCTGGGCCTGATTCCCTATCTCGATGTAGTGCTGCGCACTCGAGTGTCCGATTCCTTGCCAGTGGCGAGCGGCATCGATCGATCCAACCTCTACGACTGGAACCTCAACGGTGCCTTCAGCAGCTTTGACCAGTTGAGGCTGGTGCGTGTTCGCGTTGAGATCGCTGGCCCCGCCGATCGACTGGCCCAGAGCATTCGTCTCACCAGTACCCCTCCGCTGCCTGAAGATCGACTGCTGGCTCTGGTCGGTGGCAACTCCCTGGTGGGCTTGGTGGGTGGCAATGCCGGTGCTGCGCTGGCCACGGTGGTGGGACAGTCGCTGCTTTCACCGGTGGTGGGGAGCCTGACGGAGTTGCTGGGGCAGCGCCTCACCTTCGCGCTCTATCCCACCTATGTGTTGCCCAATAATTTCGATGCCGAATCGAATCGCTCCGGGCAGGTGCCCTCGCAGCTGGTGCTGGCCTCGGACATCGGCCTCGACATCACCGAGCGTTTCAACGCCTCGGTTCTGGCGGCTCCCAATCGCAGTGACATCGCTCCGCAGATGACCGTGCGCTACCAAGCCAAACCCTGGCTGGGCCTTCAAACCTCGATCGATACGGAATCGCGCTGGCAGACCCAGATGCAGGTGTTCTTCCGCTTCTAAGTTGAAGCCATGACCCAACTGATCGGGGTGGACCTCGGCGGCACCGCCATCAAGCTGGGCCGTTTCAACCGCGATGGCGAGCTCCTCGCCGAGCTGGAGGTCCCTACCCCTCAGCCCGCCATGCCGGGGGCAGTGGTGATGGCATTGGTGGAGGCGATCGAGAAACTCGACCCTGAGCGACGGGCTCCCTGGGTGGGAGTGGGTCTTCCCGGACCCATGGATGCCGCCGGTCGGGTGGCACGGGTTTGTATCAACTTGCCGGGTTGGCAGCAGGTGCCCTTGGCGGAGTGGTTGGAGCCGCAGTTACAGCGTCGGGTCACCCTCGCCAACGATGGCAACTGTGCCTTGATGGGAGAGGTCTGGCAGGGAGCCGCCAGGGGCTACAGCGATGTCCTGCTGCTGACCCTGGGCACCGGAGTCGGGGGAGGGGTTCTGCTGAATGGTGTGTTGCTCACCGGTCATGCCGGTGCGGCCTCCGAGCCCGGTTTGATCTGCGTCAACCCCGAGGGACCGCCCTGCAACAGCGGTAACCGCGGCTCGCTTGAGCAGTACTGCAGCATTGGCGGCCTGCGGCGTCTGGCGGCTGAGGCGGGCGCCCCTGACCAAGATCCCCGCGCCCTGGCCCAGCTGGCGGATCAGGGCGATGCCCAGGCCCTTGCGATCTGGCAGAGCTATGGACGCTGGCTCGGCATCGGGCTCAGCTCCCTCATCTATGTGCTCACTCCCAAATTGGTGTTGGTGGGGGGTGGCCTTAGTGCCGCCAGCCGCCATTTCCTACCGATCGCGCAGCGGGAGTTGGAGCAGAGGGTCCAGGCCGAGAGCCGTCAGGGCTTGGAGCTGCGGGGCTGTGCCCTGGGCAATGGAGCCGGTCGCCTTGGAGCGGCCCGGCTAGCCCTCGAGCGCTTTGGCCAGGATCGACTGGGATGATGCAGGCTTGCGAGCTGCCTGGTTGTGAGCGTTCCTGATCCATCGCCCGCCTTGCTGCAGCGCGCCGCAGGCGTGCGCACAGCGGCGATGGCCCTGGGCCGTTTGAGCGACCAGCAGCGCCGCGACGCCGTTTTGGCCATGGCGAGCGCCCTGGAGGCCGAAGCCGACACGATCGTGGCGGCCAATCAGCAGGATCTGGAGGCCGCGGCAGCTGATGGACTGCCTTCCGCTCTGGTGGCCCGGCTGAAGTTGGACACCATGAAACTCCAGGGTGCGATCGCTGGGGTTCGGCAGGTGGCGGATCTCCCCGATCCCGTTGGCGTGCGACAGCTGCACCGTGAGCTCGACGATGGACTTCTGCTCGAGCGCTTCAGTGTTCCCCTGGGGGTTCTGGGGGTGATCTTTGAGGCCCGCCCGGATGCGGTGATGCAGATCGCTTCCCTGGCGATTCGATCGGGCAATGGGGCGATTCTCAAGGGAGGACGTGAAGCCAGTCGCAGCTGTGCAGCGATCCTTCAGGCCCTTCAGGAGGGCCTGAAGGCTTCAGCGGTGTCTGCCCAGGCCCTCGATCTGCTCACTTCGCGGGAGGAGAGCCTGGCCTTGCTCAAGCTGGATGGCCTGGTGGATCTGATCATCCCCCGTGGTTCCAATGAGCTGGTGCGTTTCATTCAGGACAACACCCGCATCCCCGTGTTGGGCCATGCCGATGGCATCTGCCACCTTTACGTGGATCAAGAGGTCGATCTGGCCCAGGCCGTGCGCATTGCCGTCGATGCCAAGACCCAGTACCCCGCCGCCTGCAATGCGATTGAAACCCTGCTGCTGCACCGCCTGACGGCTGAGGCCTTCCTCGATCAGGCCCTACCGGTGTTCCGGCAGGCAGGGGTGCAGCTGCGCGGTGATGCCGCCAGTCAGGCCCTTGGGATCAAGGTCGCCGCCGATGACAGCGACTGGAGCACCGAATTCTCGGATCTGGTGCTCTCGGTGCGGGTGGTGGCTGATCTGGAGGAGGCCCTTGAGCACATCCGGCGCTACGGATCCAGGCACACTGACGCCATCTGCACCACCAACGCCGACACCGCCGAGACGTTCCTGCGCAGCGTCGATAGTGCCGGGGTCTATTGGAACTGTTCCACCCGCTTCGCCGATGGCTTCCGCTACGGCTTTGGTGCGGAAGTCGGCATCAGCACCCAAACGCTGCCGCCCCGTGGTCCGGTGGGACTGGAGGGGTTGGTCACCTATCGCTACCAACTGCGCGGTGATGGCCACATTGCGGCGGACTACGCCAGTGGCGTTCGCTCCTTCACCCATCGGGATCTGCCGCTGTGATCCCAGGCGATAACTCGGGCGATCGCATTGTGGTGCGAGGCCTTCGGCTCTGGGCCCATGTGGGGGTGCTGGAGCATGAGCGGGAGCGGGGCCAGTGGTTCGAGCTCGACCTCAGCCTGGATTGGTCTCTGGAGGTCGCTGCCGCCGCTGATGATGTAAGCCTCAGCCTCGACTACAGCCGGGCGATTCAAGCTCTGCAGCAGCAGGCCCGCGAGATCCGTTGCTGCACCTTGGAGCACTGGAGTGAGCGGATTCTCGATCTGCTGGAGCAGCTCTACGGGTCTGTGCCGATGCGCATCGAACTGCGCAAATGCCAGGCGCCTGTTCCGGGATTTGTAGGCATCGTGGCGGTGCAACGGGGCCGGCATTTCTCTGTGCATGACTGATCGCCCTCTGGTGCTGCTGCATGGGTTGTGGGATACCCCACGCTTGTTCCGTCGCCTGGAGCAGGAGCTGCTCAGGCGCCGCCCCTCGCTTGAGCTGTTTGTTCCCCACCTCCCCCATCGCTGTGGAGCGGTGCCGATCAGAGCACTGGCAGCACAGCTGGCCACGCTGATTGATCAGCGGTTTGGTCGCTCCACACCGCTCGATCTGTTCGGGTTCTCGATGGGGGGCGTAATCGGCCGCACCTGGCTGCAGGAGCACGCTGGATGGGCGCGCACCCGCCGCTTCATCTGCCTGGGCAGCCCCCAGAACGGCACGCTGAGCGCTCAGTTGGTGCCCCGGCGTTGGCTTGCTGGCATTGCGGACATGAAGATTGGCAGTGCCCTGCTGCGTGACCTCGAGCGGGATCAGGCGTTGCTGGAGCCATTGGAGTGTCACAGCCTGTTCACCGCCACCGACATCACCGTGTTCCCCGGTTGGCGTGCCGTGCTGCCGCTTGGATCTCGGCGTGCAGTACCGGTACTGACGCACCGTCAGCTGATTGTTCATCCCCGGGCGATTCAGCTGCTGGCTGATCTGTTGCTGGCACCATGATCAATAACGCTTGATGACTGCGAGATTGCCGAGATTTTCCAGCAGCTCTAACAGTTGGAGCAGACGCCCAGGTCTGTCATGTGTTTTTCGGCTTCTGCCAGCTTCACGGCATCCGCGGTCTTGATGCCCCTCGGTCTCTACAGCACCCATCTGGCCCGCACGAATCATCAGCCCAACTACGTGCCGTTGGCGCTGGTGCCTTTTTTCTTTGGTGTCCAGCAGCTGGTTGAAGGCCTGGAGTGGACGGCCATTGATCAGGGCCGCATCGAGCCTCTGACCACGCTGGGGGCCTTGGGTTTTCTCTTTTTTGCCTATTGCTTCTGGATGATCTGGATCCCGTGGAGCGCCTGGTCGATCAGTCGCAGCACCGATTCCCGCGGCTTGCAGAACCGTCTGCGTTGGGTGGCGATTGTGGCCACGGTGCTGGGCATCGCTTTCTATCTGCCGGTTGTGTTCAACCCACCGGCTGTGCAGCCGGCTGTGCACAGCACCGGCCGTTTGCTTTATGACGTCAGCAATCTGCACAGCGTGATCCATAACTTTGTGAACACCGAACCCGTAGGCGAACTGGTGTATTGGGGCTTCATTGTTCTTCCCCTGATCGCGGTTGCAGATAAGGCCGTGAAGCTGTTCGGTGTGCTGATCTTCGTTTCGATCTTCCTCACCTGGATCACCTACAGCGCCACCTTCAACTCTGTTTGGTGCTTCTACTGCGCGGTGCTTTCGATCTTTGTGATTTGGATTGTCAACCGTCCCCAGCTGCGCCGCGCATCCCAGGCCTGAGCCATTGCGGTGAATGCTCACAGCAATGCTGCATGAACTGGAACGGCTGCTCGATGGCCTTGGTGGTTGGCTGATTCGCGCTGATCTCGGCCTTGGTTTGCTCTTGGTGGTGGGGATCTCCATGTCTCTGTCCCACGTGTTTGCCCTGTTCGCCAACCGCCTGGCTGCCCGTCAGATCATTTGGCGCCTCGTGATCGACGCGCTGGTGTTGGCGGCAGCCTTTCTATTGACCAGCTCGATCGACATGGTGCTGCTTAATCTTTATAGCTCCAATCCCGTTCATCCCAGCGCGTTTGTGGATGGCATCGCTAGCTGTCTACTTCCGGCTTGTTTCTATGTCGCCGTGGCGGCTCCTTACGTCGGCGAAACGATGGGCTTGGTGATCTGGGTGTTGATGCACCTCAATGTCATCACCTTTGTGCATGTGCGTTTTGATCTGCCTTGGGATCAGGCATTGCTGCTGACGACACCGGGTTATTTGCTGGCGGTGTTGCTGGTGGCCTTGCTGTTTCGCCAGAGCTGGCAGCGGGGCTACGCGATGTTGGCTTCGGAGCTGGGGCAGCCATGAAGGGTGCCGGCCGCTTGTATCCCTGGAGCCAGCGCTTCAATTTGAAGCTCCTCCTGTTGGTGCTGGCGATCGGCCTGGGCATCAACGTGGTGGGGGTTGGGCATCTGCTGCTGGCGGTGCGCTCAGCCCTTTCACCGGCTGATCTGCAGCTGCTCTTGCACTGGATCGGCCTACTGCTGCTGGTGTTGATCCCGGCCGCCGGGATCTATTCCTTAGTGAGTGAGTTCGCCTTCTGGGAGGGCTGGCTGGAGGGCTTGCCGGCTCCATCCACGTTGTTCGATCACACGCCGGCGGTTGCGGCTTCCCATCGTTGCTACCTGGTGTATCTCGATGGCATCCATCAGTTGGAGCGCGATCACCCGCCGCGGGTCTCTGCCTTTCTGGAGTTGCTCGAGCAGCAGCTGGCGGCGGAAACCCTGCTCGTGCGAGGCCTCGAGACCTACACCGTGATGCCCGTGGCCTTAGCGGAAGACGCCGGTAGCGCCTGGTTCTGGAGGCGCTTGTTTGCGCTGCAGGAACAGCATCCCAATGGGCTGGTGCAGTTACTGGCGGCGGTGCTGGTGCAGGCCAACAACGTGATCAAGGTGGGGATCTCCTCCGATCGTCGCTATGGCCCGATCCTCAACTACGAACTGGCGTTGAAGATCAGCCTGCGGCTCGCGGAACTTGGATTTCGCCCCGGAGGCGGCAGCCGCATTGTGCTCACGGGTTACAGCGGCGGTGCGGAGATGGCGATGGGTGTGGCGGATTACCTACGCCGCATCACCCAGGCGCCGGTCAGCATCATCAGTTTCTGCGGCGTGTTCAGCGGCAATCAGGTGCTGGATCAACTCAGCGGGATCACCACGATTGTGGGCAGCAAGGATCCTGTTGCGGCCTTTGGTCGCATCGCTTATCCGGGTCGATCCCCCCTTCTGCCCCTGTCCAATTGGAATAAGGCCCTTTCAGCTGGCCGGATCCAGCGCGATTGCATTGATGGCATGAACCACAACGGCAACAGCGGTCCCTTTTCCGAGCCGTTTCGTTTGAGGGTGATCAAGGCGATCCTGGCGGCACTGGCGCTGCCCGTTGCTGCACCAGAACGAACGGGCTGTTGAGCGGTTGGCAGGCCTGGAGCCGCTCCTTGGCGCCTTTGGCAACATCCCCATGACTGCTGCCGTCATGGGGAAGAGTGAGCAGTGCGTTTCGATAGGGCTCAAGCCAAGGGTCTGCGGCTGATCCCAGCTGCTGCACACGGCGGAGCAAGCGTTCCCTCCAGATCCCGCCGATCAGCACCGGGAACAGCTGACAACGTCCTTCCAGTACCTGTTGGATCAGGGCCGAGCTATCGATGCAGAACCCCAGTGAGCCATACCCCCCCTGCAGCAACTGCCGTTCACTGGCCTCCAGGTTGTGAACCAGGGCAATGACTTCCAACAGATCCATCAGCTGCAGGAGCCGTTCCCCTTCATACGGCTCACCGAGGTAGTGAACCGTGCCGTTATGGCGATCGTTTTGCCAGGGCCGATGCAGATCGTTCAGCGCTTCCCAGCCGCAAAGCCCTTCCGTGCCTTGGTAGTACTGCAGGCGAATCAGTTCCGTTGGCCCGCTCAGCTCCAGCTCCAGGCAGCTGTGGGGTAGCAGGGATTGCAGTTCCTCTCCGTCGGCGCCCAGCAGGCCGGTGCGAATCGGAAGAGCCAGTGGCACTTGGCTCCACTGGCCCGTCTCGAGGGGCAGGCAGGCCCCGAGGCCGAAGCTGGCCACACTGCAGCGCAACTGTGCCCGCGCTTGCCAGCCTTCAGCCTGCAATTGCGCCAGCCAGGAGCTGCTGGTGGTCCAGCCCTCAAAGCTCCAGGGATCGTCGCCGAGGCGATTGGCGCCGAGTCTGTTGAGCACTTGGGCTACCAGTCTGTTGAGCTGCCGCTCCAGCGAAGATTGCTCAAAGCTGAGCCCGAGGTTCTGCCACACCAGGCCTCCGCTGAGTGCTGAACCGGTGGGCGCTGCGGTGGGTGCCGCGTCGCTGCCGGCAGCGACCTCAGCGGATCGGGCAGCTGCCTGCCGCAGTTGCACGAGAGTGCTGGGGAGCGGCGGCTGGTGGCGGTTGCTCCACAGGCTCAGGGCATCGCCTTGCCCCTCCCGTGGCGCGGGAAGGAGATGGGGCAGGTCATCAGCTAACGCCGCCAGCAGCGCCGGTGTGAGTAGCCCTCGCTCCAACACCCCAGCAAGAGCCTGCAGTTTGGGCGGCAGTTGGGCCGGTGACAGCTTCCATCCGCGTGGCAAGAGCCAGAGCAGTGGCAGCAGTTGTGGTTTGTGGAGATCGTTTGCCAGGCGCTTCAGCCAATCAGAGCGGCTCAGTCCCGTGCGGAACATGCTGAGCTCGAGGGCTGTTTCAAATTCCGTGAGTGGTACCTGGCAGGGCCACTGCGCAGACAGGGCCAGGGGATCGCTATCGCGCTGAAGCAGAGCCATGGCGCCCTGAAGCTCTCACCATCCTGTGGGGTTTGCCGTCAGACGGCTACCAGGCCTGAATGGCGAATGAGGGCGTCACTGCTCGGCTGCCGGCCGCGGAAGGCTTCGAACACCTCCTTGGGATCGAGGCTGCCGCCCAGACTCAGAACGGTGTCACGGAAACGGCGACCCGTTTCACGGATCTCCTTCTCGTTCTCGAGGCCCACGTCTTCAAAGGCTCCGAAGGCATCGGCACTGAGCACCTCAGCCCACTTGTAGGAGTAGTAACCGGCCGCGTAGCCCCCCGCGAAGATGTGCCCGAAGGAGCAGAGGAAAGCGTCCTCATCGATCGGAGCCAGCACGGTGGTGGTCTCGGCAATCTGCCGGCGCAGGTCTTCGGGGGTTTGGCCGCAGCCGGGCTGCCACTGGCTATGCAGCTTGAGGTCGACAAGGGCGAAGTGCACCTGGCGCAGGGTGGCTGAGCCTCCCATGAAGGTGCGCGCCGCCAGCAGCTTGGCGTAGTCGCTCTCGCTCAGCGGGCTTCCGGTCTGCCAGTGCCGCGCCATACCCATCAAGGTGGAACGGTCGTAGCACCAGTTCTCCATGAACTGGCTGGGCAATTCCACCGCATCCCACTCCACCCCATTGATGCCAGCGGCCTGCGGGCGCTCCACGCTGGTGAGCATGTGCTGGAGACCATGTCCAAACTCGTGGAAGAGGGTTTCCACCTCTTCGAAGCGCATCAGGCTGGGGGTCTCCCCGACCGGTGGGCTCTGATTGCAGATCAGGTAGGCCACCGGCAGCACCGCTGTGCCGTCCGGCTTGCGGGAGCGCACCAGGCATTCATCCATCCAGGCGCCGCCGCGTTTGCTGCCAGGACGGCTGTAGGGGTCGAGGTAGAACGCGGCGATCGGCTCCCCGTTGTCCAGGATCTGGAAGAAGCGCACATCCGGATGCCACACGGGTGCCTCGCCATCCGCCGCCTTGATCGTGATGCCAAATAGGCGCTGGCTGAGGGAGAACAGTCCCTCCAGCACTTGGGGCAGGGGAAACCACGGCCTGAGGGCTTCACTGTCGAGCTCAAAACTCTCCTTGCGCAGGCACTCGGCCCAGAAGCTGATGTCCCAGGGGCGCAGATGATCTGCTTCCACTGCCCCATGGCTTCTGGCGCAGTTCGCCAGGGCTTCCAATTCGGCGCGGGCGATCGGATAGGCCGCCGTGCGCAGTTCTTCCAGCAGCGTTTCGACGGCCTGCTCCGACTCGGCCATCTTGGCGGCGATGCTCACTTCGGCCCAACTGGCATAACCCAGGCGACGGGCTTGTTCTCCGCGCAGCTGCAGGATCTCTTCAATCAATGGCCAGTTGTTCAGGCCATCGTCTCCCTGGCCGGAGGCCCGGCTCACATGGGCTGTGTAGACCTGCTGGCGTAGATCGCGGCGTCGGCTGTATTGCATGAACGGCGCATAGCGCGGCATATCGAGTCCCATCAGCCATGGGCCGCGTTCGGGAGTGGCCTCCGCTTCGCCGGCCTCCCGCGCAGCCTGGGCCAGTTGTCCCAGCAGGCTCGGGGGCAGGCCGTCCACTTCCTCCAGCTGAGTGAGGCGCAAGGTCCAGCCATTGGTGGCATCCAGCACCTGGTTGCCGAACCGCGTTGATAACTCCGCAAGCTTCTGGCTGGCGGCATTGAAGGCTTCCTTGGCTTCCCCCTCCAGGCCGACTCCCCGCAGCTGCATGTCGCGCAGTTCCGCCGCAAGGATGCGCTGTTGGGTGCCATCCAGCTCGGCCTGCCGCTCGTGCAGCTGCTGCAACGCCGCAAAAATGACCTGGCTCTGTCCGGCTCGGTTGCCGAATTGCACCACTGCCGCCTGCTGCTCGGCATGGGCTTCCCGAAGTGCAGCGCTGTTGCACACACCGTTGAGGTGACTGACGACACCCCAGCTCCAACGCAATCGCTCTCCCAGCCGTTGCAGGGGGTCCATGACCGTGTCCCAGCTCAGCTGTTGCTGTTGGTTCAGCGCCTGCTGCAGGTTGCTTTCCAGGGCTGAAAGTTCAGCTTCGAGTTGCTGCAGAAGTGCAGGAATGTGTTCACGAACCGCTTCTGGAGTGATCGCCTCAAAGATGGGGAGCCCTTCACCGCGCAGGATCTCCGGGTTGCTGGAGGAGGGAGCGCTGATGATCGTCATCGGAGCGAGAGGCGCGGCCAGGGGCCAAGTTGCGTCTCATTCCAACCCAAGAACAATCCCTGGCGTGGTTCAGCCGAGGGCGGGAAGCCGAAGCGCCACAACGGCGTGCTGTGCCAGGTCATTGGCCACGGCTGTTGTGGTGGCTTCATAGACATCGATCGCCACCCGCGGCCAGAAGCCGATGACCAGGGTGGGAACCAGCAGGGTGAGCCCGATCAGCAGCTCCCGGGGGCGCATGTCACCGACAACAGCGAGAGCCGGGATCCTTGGCCCAAAGAACACACGCCGGCAGAGACTGAGCAGATACATCGGCGTGAGCACCACGCCGATGGCGGCGAGAACGATGGCGATCACCCGGAAACCAACGGTGAAGCTGTCGTTGCTCGTGACACCGAGGAACACGGTGATTTCACTGACGAAGCCGCTCATCCCGGGGAGAGCCAGTGAGGCCAGGGAGCTGGCCACAAAGAAGGCGAAGGTGATCGGCAGCACCTTGGCGAGCCCCCCCATGTTCGGGATCGAGAGGGTCTTGGTGCGCTCGTAGAACACACCGGTCACGAAGAACATCGCCGCGGCGATCAGACCATGGCTGATCATCTGCAACATCGCTCCGCTCATGCCAAGGCTGTCGATGGCGCCGATGCCCAGCAGCACAAAGCCCATATGGCTCACGGAGCTGCAAGCGATGCGGCGCTTGACGTTGTCCTGGGCGAAGGCGTTGAGAGCGCCGTAGACGATGTTGACGATGCCCAGCACGATCAGGGCGGGAGCGAGTTGCAGATGGGCTTCCGGCAACATCTGCACGTTGAAGCGCAGCAGGGCGTAACCACCCATCTTCAACAGCACGCCGGCCAGGAGCATCGACACCGGAGCATTGGCTTCACCGTGGGCATCCGGTAGCCAGGTGTGCAACGGGAACATCGGCAGCTTCACGCCGAATCCCACCAGGAAGCCCAGATAGCAGAGCAGGCCAAAAGTGCCGCCCGCAGATCGGGCGATCAGCTCGCTGAGGTTGAGGGTGAAGGGGCCGTTCAGGGCCAGGGCCAGGCCGCTCACCAGGATCAGAAGGGAGGCGGTCGCCGTGTAAAGGATGAATTTGGTGGCGGCGTACTGCCGTTGCTGGCCGCCCCAGATGGCGATCAGGAGATAAACGGGCACCAACTCCAGCTCCCAGGCCAGGAAGAACAGCAGGAAGTCCTGGGAGAGGAACACCAGCGCCTGGGCAGAGGCCTGCAGCAGCAGCAGGGCGAAGTAGAGGCGGGTTTTCTTCTGGATGTTCCAGCTCGCCGCCACAGAGAGCAGAGTGACCAGGCCGGAGAGCACCACCAGAGGAGCCGAGAGCCCATCGGTGGCCAGGGACCATTCCAGGCCGATGGCCGGCACCCAGGCGAACCGCTCCACCAGCTGAAGGCCAGCGATGGAGCCGTCGTAATGCTGGCTGTAGACAAACAACATCAGGCCCAGGTCCGCCAGCAGGGTGACCAGGGCAATGGAGCGGGGAAGTTTCGGATCGGTTCCGTCTCCCGGCAACAGCATTACCAGGGGAGCCACCACCGCCGGCAGCAGGGCGATCAGGCTCAGCCAGGGAAAGCTGGTTGGAGCGCTCAGCAGATCTTCGCTCAGAGCAGAGTCACCGAAGGAGCTGGAGAGCGCAGAGGACGCGGCCATCAGGGGCAGGTTGGCGTCCATCACGATGAGGGCTATCGGAAAGCGAAGGCGCGATCCCCGGTCTGCATCGAAGTCCTCGTTGGACTTGGATCCATTTCCAGAGGGAGGAACCTCGCCATCAATCTACCAGTGAGACTGATGACGCCTGGGTAGAAATACCCAGGCTTTACCCCTGCTAGGAGCGGGTTCTTTCGCTCTAGAGATGGCTCCAGCGGCTGCCACTCTGGTGCAGTTGCAGAACCTGGGAGCGGGAAGCCACCCCTGCCGCTTCCCAGGCCCTCACCATCGTTTTGCTGACCGCGTTAGCGCAGTCGCGATTGCAGAGCGCAAGGATGCTGGGCCCGGCGCCACTGATCACGCAGCCCCAGGCCCCCGCCTCCATAGCGGCTTCACGCACCTGTTGCCCCCCCTGGATTAAGCCCCAGCGGTAGGGCTCGTGGATGCGGTCGTGCATCCCATCGCCGATTAGATCGCCATTGCCCGTGCGCAGGCCCTGCAGCAGCAGCGTC
>Ga0194120_10008420_pt1 | contig 13613 bp, 12 predicted proteins | sample TA2MahCa65mmetaG_FD_148642 | JGI IMG/M metagenome (GOLD analysis project Ga0194120, IMG submission 148642) | Freshwater microbial communities from Lake Tanganyika, Tanzania - TA2015019 Mahale Deep Cast 65m | ecosystem: Environmental > Aquatic > Freshwater > Lake | place: Tanzania: Lake... | reverse complement strand
AGGCCCGCGCGCCGAACTTACCGCCCCCTTCTTCGCCGAAGACGCTGTCGCCCGGGAAGGCCTCGCCGATACGGCGGACGATCAGCTTCTCGACCTCGCCGTCGGCTTCGGTGAGATAGTCCTGATGGCCCTTAAGCTTGTAGGAACCGGTCTCGCGCTTCTCGTACAGCCGGCGCATGAGATCGCCCGCCTCGCGAGCGATGGCGCAGGCGGCCAGATAACGCTCTTCAACTCCGCGCTTCGACATGTCGTTTCGATCTCGTAAGGGGAAAACAGTCGCGGCGCGACCTTCCCCGGGTTTTGTGCCGGCGATCAAGCCGGATTAATATATGTAATAAAAATATTTTTAATTGCGCTGTATAGTTGTATTTTGGCATGGATTTGGAATTAAATATAGTTTTATAACGTATAAAAGCAGACAGGGGTCGAGTCATGGCCAAGGGGAAAACGACTCGCCGCCGGACATCCAGGCGCCCAGTGCTGGGCACGCGCTACGCCGTGAGCGAGCGTGGCACGCGCCCCTGGGGAATGTGGGAAGTGCTGGCCGTCGGGCGTGGCTATGCTGTCAAACGGCTGACCATCAAGCCCGGACAGCGCATCTCGCTGCAGTTTCACCGGCGCCGGTCGGAGACCTGGATCATTGCCAAGGGCAGGGCCCGGGTTCAGATCGGCGAGACGGCGGCGATCGCGGAGGCCGGCGCCAGCGTGCAGGTGCCGCGCCGGGCCGTCCATCGTCTCGCCAATGTCGGGCGGACTCCCCTGGTGGTTATCGAAGTGCAGCGCGGCCCGCTGCTCGATGAGCGGGACATTGTCCGGCTTGACGACGATCATGGCCGCTAGCAACCCCTGACGACGGACGGAAAGCCATGGCACAGATCATCCCCGTAGCGCCGTTCGACTGCGTAGTCTTCGGCGGCACGGGCGACCTCGCGGTCCGCAAGCTACTGCCCGCACTCTATCACCGTTACAAGGACGGGCAGATTCCGGCAGATGCGCGCATCCTGGCCATCTCGCGCAAGCCGCTGACAGCGGAGAGCTTCGGCAACTTCGTTGACGAGAAAGTCTCGCCGTATCTCGAGCCTGGCGAGCTCGCCTCCGAGGTCTGGGCGCGCTTCCGCCAGAAGCTGAGCTACGTAGCTGTCGACGGCCAGGGCGAGGCGGGCTGGCCCGAGCTGCAGGCGGCCCTGGCCGCGCCTGCCGATAGGGTGCGGGTGTTCTACCTGGCGACCGCGCCGCGGCTCTATGGCGGCGTCTCGCACCGCCTGCGCCAGCAGGGGCTGATCGACGGCCGGAGCCGCGTGGTCATCGAGAAGCCTATCGGGCACGACCTGGAGTCGGCCCGGCGCATCAACGACGAGGTGGGCGACGTCTTCACCGAATCCCAGATCTACCGGATCGATCACTACCTGGGAAAAGAGACGGTGCAGAACCTGATGGCGCTGCGCTTCGCCAACTCCCTGTTCGAGCCGCTGTGGAACTCGATGCGGATCGACCACGTGCAGATCACTGTGGCCGAGACCGTGGGGCTCGAAGGACGCGCGGACTACTACAACACCTCCGGCGCCCTGCGGGACATGGTGCAGAACCACATGCTGCAGCTCCTCTGCCTGACGGCCATGGAGCCGCCGCAGGCCCTTTCGGCAGACGCGGTGCGCGACGAGAAGCTCAAGATCCTGCGCGCTCTCGTGCCGCTCGAAACGGAGGGTGCCAACGGCTCGGTCGTCCGCGGCCAATACCGGGCGGGCGCTATCAACGGCAGTGCCGTGAAGAGCTATGCCGAGGAACTGGGGCCGGATCGCAGCAGCCGCACCGAGACCTTTGTCGCCTTGCGCCTGGCCATCGCCAACTGGCGCTGGGCCGGGGTGCCGTTCTTCCTGCGCACCGGCAAGCGGCTGGCGCGTAAGACCTCAGAGATCGTCATCCAGTTCAAACCGGTGCCGCATAGCATGTTCCCGTCGAGCGCCGGCCGGCTTGCTGCGAACCGCCTTGTCGTGCGGCTGCAGCCGGACGAGGGCATCACGCTGCGCCTGATGACCAAGGAGCCGGGGCCGGGCGGTCTGCGCCTGCGTTCGGTGCCGCTGGACCTGAGTTTCGCCGAGGCGTTCTCCGGTCGCTTTCCCGAGGCCTACGAGCGCCTGCTGATGGACGTGGTGCGTGGCAACGCGACGCTGTTCATGCGGCGCGACGAAGTCGAGACGGCCTGGGCCTTCCTCGATCCGGCGCTGCAGGCTTGGGACCGCGGCAGCGAGCAGCCCAAGCCCTATGTTGCGGGTAGCTGGGGACCGGCCGCGGCGACGGCGCTGATCGAGCGTGAAGGCCGAACCTGGCACGAGGAGCTCGACTGATGGCCGGCCCGGTTCGTTCCGCCGTCGACGCGATCACGCGGCAAATCCAGGCGCGCAGCGCCGTTACGCGGCGTGCTTATCTCGATCGCGTGGCGGCGGCCGCGCAGCGCGGGCGCCGGCGGTTCGGCTTGTCCTGCGGCAATCTGGCGCACGGCTTCGCTGCCTGTCCGGCCGGCGACAAGAACGCGCTCAAGGAGGGCGAACAGGCAAACATCGCCATCGTCTCGGCCTACAACGACATGCTTTCGGCGCATCAGCCGCTGGAGCGATACCCGGACCTGATCAAGGCGGCGGTCCGCGAGGTCGGCGCCGTCGCCCAGTTTGCCGGCGGCGTACCGGCAATGTGCGACGGCGTGACGCAAGGGCAGCCGGGAATGGAGCTCTCGCTCTTCAGCCGCGATGTCATTGCCATGGCGACGGCGGTTGCTCTGTCGCACGACATGTTCGACGCGGCGCTGTGTCTGGGCGTCTGCGACAAGATTGTTCCGGGCCTGGTCATGGGGGCGCTCGCCTTCGGACATTTGCCGTTCGTCTTCGTGCCCGCCGGTCCGATGCCGTCGGGCCTGTCCAACAAAGAGAAAAGCCGAATCCGGCAGCTCGTCGCCGAGGGCAAAGCGGGCAGGGTGGAGTTGCTTGAGGCGGAGACCGCCTCCTACCACGGCCCGGGGACTTGCACGTTCTACGGTACGGCCAACTCGGACCAGATGCTCATGGAGGTGATGGGCCTCCATCTTCCCGGTGCCAGCTTTCCCAATCCCGACACGCCGTTGCGCGAGGCGCTGACCCGGGCGGCGGCGCAGCGCGCGGCGGCCCTGGTCAGCGGCGGCCCGGACTACACACCGATCGGGGAAATGCTCGACGAAAAGGCGTTCGTGAACGGGATCGTCTGGCTGCTGGCCACGGGCGGGTCGACGAACCACACGATTCACCTGGTGGCGATGGCGCGTTTGGCCGGCATCCGGCTCACCTGGGACGATTTCGACGCGCTGTCGCGCGCCGTGCCGCTGTTGGCGCGTGTCTACCCGAACGGCAGCGCCGACGTGAACCAGTTCCATCGGGCCGGCGGCATGGCTCTTCTGATCCGCGAGCTGCGTGCGGCCGGGCTGCTGCATGACGACGTCGCGACGATCATGGGCCGCGGTCTCGAGCCCTATACGCGCGCACCGGTCATGGAGGGCCCACAACTCGTCTGGCGGGACGTGTCCTCGGCCAGCGGCGATCGCGATATCTTGCGCTCGGCAGGCGATCCGTTCGCGGCGGAGGGCGGTCTGTGGATTCTGTCGGGGAATCTGGGCCGCGCGGTGATCAAGATCTCGGCAGTCTATTCCGATCTGCACGTCGTCGAGGCGCCGGCGCGGCTGTTCGACAGCCAGGCAGCATTGCTCGAAGCCTTCCAGCGCGGCGAGCTCGATCGCGACCTGATTGCCGTGCTGCGCGGCCAGGGGCCGCGGGCCAACGGCATGCCGGAGCTGCACAAGCTGACCCCCACGCTCGGCGTGCTGCTCGACCGCGGCCACCGCGTGGCGCTCGTGACGGACGGGAGGATGTCGGGCGCCTCGGGCAAGGTGCCGGCGGCCATCCACCTCACGCCCGAAGCCGCTGCCGGCGGGCCGCTCGCACGGCTGCGTGACGGCGATATCGTTCGCCTCGATGCGCGTGCGGGTACGCTCGACGTGCTGATCGATGCGGCCGAGTTTGCCCGGAGGCCGGCACAGGTGCTGGCCGGGGCCGGGTCGGAGTTCGGCTGCGGCCGAGAGCTGTTCGGCGCCTTCCGGCAGGGCGTGAGCGGTGCCGAGAACGGGGCGACGATCGTCGCCGAGGCGTCGGCGTGATCGTCGACAATCTGATCAACCGGCTGCGCACCGAGATGGCGGAGCTGCCGCGCAAGGAATCGGCGGTTGCACAGGTCGTACTCAAGGACCCGGAAGGCACGCTCAATACCACCGTCGCGGCACTGGCGGAGCGCGCCGGGGTCAGTCAACCGACCGTGCTGCGACTGTGCCGCAGTGTCGGCTGCGACGGCTTTCCCGAGTTCAAGGTGAAGCTGGCGCAGAGCCTGGTCTCCGGCCTGCCCTTCGTCGGTGCCACGGTGACTCCCGACGACACGCCCGCCCAGTACACGGCGAAGATCCTCGACGGGGCGATGGCGGCGCTCGGCGAGGCGCGCCGCCGCCTCGATACGGCCTCGATCGGCGCCGCCGTGACGGCGCTGGCCGGTGCGCACCAGATCCTCGTCTTCGGCGTGGGTGGCTCCGCGGCCACGGCGCAGGACGCAGCCCACAAGCTGGCGCGCTTCCCGATCCCCTGTCGTGCCCTGACCGACCCGATCGCCGCGTTGATGGCGGTCGAGACGGCGCGCTGGCAGGACGTTCTCCTGATCGTCTCCAATACCGGCCGGACCAAGCTAGTCAACGAGGTCAACGCCGCCGCGCGCAAGGCGCGACTGCACACCGTCGCCATCACGGCGCCCGGCTCGCCGCTGGCCCGGGAGGCGAGCGTCGCCGTCCTGGTAGAGCCGGCGGAGAACGCCGAGATCTTCACGCCGATGGCGTCTCGCCTCGTTCATCTCGCCATCGTCGACGCGCTGGCGACGGGTGTCGCGCTCAAGCTCGGTCCCGAAGCCGTCGACCGGCTGGCCCGGATCAAGGCTGTCCTGCGGACGACCCGGATTCCAGGTGACGGCGAGGCCGGCTGAGCGCCTCTATGTAGCGCGCTTACGGTCGCGCCACAGTGCAGCGACGCGGACATAGTTTTCTGCGACCCGCTTGACCGCCGTCTCGTCGTCGATCTGGCCGGCGAACCACTGTTCGGCCGGGCCCCAGAAAATGGTGCGGCCGATGGCAAAGCCGCGGACCAGCTTCTCGTTGGCGGCGGCGTCGAAGGCGAGCCGCAGCTCGTTATCTGACACTTCCTGGCCGAGTATGATGATACCGCGGCAATGCGGGTCGTTCTTGCGAACGATGTCGCCCAGCCGCTTCCACGCCCCGGCGTCGGGCAGCGGCGGCAGCTTCCACCAATCCGGCATCACGCCGACCTCGTAGAAGCGCGCCACCGAATCGATGATCAGGTCGGCACCCTCGCCGGGCTTGACCCGCGGCGGGATGACCTCGAGCAGGAACTCGTGGCCGGTGGCGTGGCAGGCGCGCTGCAGCTCCCGCATGCGCTTCTCGTGCGCTGCCTTGATCTCCACCGGATCGTCGGGCTGGTAGAAGATCAGCACCTTGACGATGTGCTCCTGCGGCCAGGCGCGCAGCGTCTGGATGATGTCGGGCCCGTGCTCGTACTCGACCGGGATGCTGCGCGGCAGCTCGACCGGCCGCGCGATCCACAGATTCCGGCCGGTGGAGGCGTAGAGCGCGTCGCGGCCGAACTTGTCGTCGAGGATGATGCCGGCCCCGTCGACGCCCTGGCCGACGCGCTTGGCCGCCTCGGCGACCAGCGACTTGTAGCGGCTGATCTGCTCCGGCCCCTTGCCGTGCTTCTTGGCCAGCTCCTCGAACTGCCAGCGATGGTCGAAGGCGAGAGCCGCGACCTGCGGCCAGGGTTTGCGGCCGGTGGTCACGCGGTGCAGATAGGCGACGCGCGGGTCCTCGTGCAGCTTCGTCGGCCCGTCGGCCTTCTTGGCGCGCTCAAGGAAGTCCGAAAGCTCGGTCCAGCTCGGCATCGCCGGGGCGCAGGCGTGACGCGAGACCACCAGCGCGCCGCAGGCGTTGGCGATGCGGCAGGCCTCCGGCCAGTCGGCCCCGCGTAGCCAGCCGCGCAAGAGGCCGGCCATGAAGCCGTCGCCGGCCCCCAGCACGTTGAAGACCTCGACCGGGAAACCCGGCCCGAGGATACCGTCGTCGATGCGGTTGGGGATGAGGCCGGGGAAGACAGCGCAGCCCTGCGGCCCGCGCTTGAGTACGATGGTCGCCTTGGAGAGCTCGCGCAGCCTGCGCAGGGCGGTCAGCGTGTCAGTGCTGCCGCCGGCTATATGCACCTCTTCCTCCGTGCCGACGATCAGGTCGCAATGCGGCACGATGGTCTGGATGTGCTCCGAGACGTTGCTTGAGGCGACGAAGCGGTTTTCGCCGGCCCCCGGGCTGGTCAGGCCCCAGAGGACGGGCCGGTAGTCGATATCGAGCACCACCTTGGTACCCGCCGCCTTGGCGTGGCGGATGGCCGTGCGGCAGGTGTTGTCGATATCGGGGCGCGAGAAATGCGTACCGGTGACCACCAGCGCCTTGGCCTTGGATATGAACTCGGCATCGAAATCATCGGGCGCGATCGCCATGTCGGCGCAGTCGGTGCGCACGAAGATCAGCGGGAAGGTGTCGTGATCGCGGATGCCCAGGATGACCAGGCCGGTGAGACGCTTGGGGTCCGTCTTGACATGGCTGACGTCGACACCCTCGGCGGCCAGGGTCTCGCGCACGAAACGGCCCATGTGCTCGTCGCCGACGCGCGTCAGCATCGCCGGCCTGAGGCCGAGCCGTGCTGCACCCACCGAGATATTGGCCGGGCAGCCGCCGAGATACTTGGCGAAGGACTGCATGTCCTCCAGCCGGCCGCCGATCTGCTCGCCGTAGAGGTCGACGGCGGCCCGGCCCATGGCGATGAAGTCGAAGGGCCGGCCTTCGGGGAAACTGTCAGGCATTCTTCAGTCCTTTGGGGTGCCAGACGGTGGCACCTTTATCCATCGTCCAGCGGTGTTCTTCGGTGAACTCCGGAACGGTGTAAGGGTTGTCGGGCAGGTGACGAATCACCCAGGCGTAGTACATGCCGTAGCCGGGGGCTGCGGTCTGGGCGTGGTCGTTGCCGGTGAGGATCTTCACCGTGTCGTACTGCTTCACCTTCAGCACGTCGTCGCCGAGCTCGGCATGGCCGTAACCCTGCGGATGGGTGAAGCGATAGTGATAGATCTCCGGCTGCGGATGGTGGTGAGGCGGATAGCTCGACCAGCGTCCGGGCAGTGTCACGACCTCGCCTAGCACCAGCTCGGCGTTGGCATCGGCGTTGGTGCGGTCGAAGATGGTGCGCACCAGGCGCAGGCACGCACCCCCGACCTGGCCCATGCCGCGATGCTCGTCCTTGGTGTCGGCCGGCAGGAAGAAGCGTGGCGCGAAGTGCTTCTGGTTGGCCGAGCGGTAGATCGTGAACTCGGTCGTGCTTTTCGCCTCGATGCGCAGCTCGGCGCCGGCCGGCAGGTGCACGCAGCTCGGTGAATCGTCGAACAGCGACTTGCGGGCGAAAGTCACCTGCCGATTGCCGGCGGTGACCGTCGCCTCGCCGTCCATCAGCAGAAAGGCCGTCTCGACCGGCGTGGTCTCGCGGTAGCTCTCGCCTGCGGCGAGGTTCAGCACAGCAAGGCCGAGGCCGGTCGGCTCACTGGCGTCGTCGTGCCGTGTCACCGCGGTGAGGCCGGGGCCGAACCCCTTGCGGTTCTGGGTGAGGTGAAGCGGGTTGGTCTGGGTCACGAGGATCCTCCGCGCGAGGCAAGTTGGTGGCCGAGAGCCACGACCAGCGACTGGGCGAGGCACATGGGTGCGACCAGCGAACGGAACGGCAAAGCGGGGCTCTGGTCAACCTCGAAACTGACTGAAGCCTGCCGGGCGATGGGGCTGAGCGGGCTGTCGGTCAGGGCGATGACCTTAACGCCGCGGGCGGCCGCCCGCTCGACGATGGCGGCGACGTCGCGCGAGTACTCCTTGAAGCTGACGGCGATCAGCACGTCGTCGTGTGCCGCGGCGCGGGCCTCCTCGTGCAGCAGCCCGCCGATGCCGTCGAGCAGATGGGCGCGTAGATCGAGCCGGGCAATGGCGTAGTAGAGATAGTAGGCGACCGGGAAGGCGCGGCCCTGGCCGAGCAGGTAGACCTCGCTGGCCCGCGCCAGGATCGAGACGGCGCGGGTCATGTCGGCCGGGCGGGTGGTCTCGCGCAGATGCTGGAGGGCGGCAATGCCGTCGCCGGTGAACTGGGCAAGAACCGAATCGGTGCCGTTGGTCTTGCGGTCGGCCTCGGCCTTGTGCCGCATCGTGTCGATGCGCTCGCGATAGCTCGGGCTGCCAGCAACCAGGCGGCTGCGGAACACCCGCTGCAGATCGCTGAACCCGTCGTAGCCGAGCGAATTGGCAAAGCGAATGATGGCCGAGGGCTGCACGCCGGCGCGCGCGGCGACGGCCGCCACCGTGCCCAGCGCCATGTCGTTGGGATGCTCCAATGCGAACTCGGCGATTTGCCGAAGCCGGCTCGATAGCTCGCCGTAGCGGCTGCTGATCAGCTGCTTGAGCTCGTCGAAAGACGCAGGGGAGGAGACTCGGGCCATCGCGGGGTTCGTGAGACCTAGCCAAATTCTGCTTTACAGGATAGTTTGGAATGAATATTCTATCATATAACAAAAATAGAACAAACGTTCTTATGGGCATGTCCCGGGAGGCGCCGTGACGACAGCAGCGCGAATCGGCTTCATCGGCGTGGGTCTAATGGGCCATGGCATGGCCAAGAACCTTCTGCAGAAGGGCTTTGCGCTGACGGTTGTCGGTCACCGCAACCGCAGGCCGGTCGAGGATCTGATCGCCCGGGGAGCTGCCGAAGCGAAGAGCCCGGCCGAGGCCGCGGCCATGTCGGACATCCTGTGGATCTGCGTATCGACCTCGCCGCAGGTCGAGGGCATCGTCCGCGAGGCGCTGACGCCGGCGCGCGAGGGTCTGATCATCGTCGACAGTTCGACCAGCGAACCCGATTCGACCTTGAAGCTCGCCGAGGAATGCCGTTCCCGGGGTGTGAGCTACGTCGACGCGCCCCTCAACCGAACGCCCAAGGAGGCAGAGGAGGGTCGGCTCAACGTCATGGTCGGCGCCGACAAAGCGAGTTTCGCCGCGATCAAACCGGCCCTGGAGGCCATCGCCGAGAACATCTTCCACGTTGGCCCCGTCGGCTCGGGCCACAAGATCAAGCTGCTCAACAATTTCCTCGCCATGGGTCAGGCGGCAGCCATCGCCGAGGCGCTGGTGGCGGGGCGCAAGCTCGGGGTCGACCTCGACCAGTTCTACAAGATGATTACCGCCGGTGGCGTCAACAGCGGCATCTTCCAGATGATGGTGCCGAAATCTCTCACCGGCGACTTCACCGGCTTCCAGTTCGGCATCGGTAACGCGCTTAAGGATCTGCGCTACTACACCCACATGACCGAAAGCGGCGGCCTGCCAAGCCTGATGGGCGAGGCCGTGCACCAGAGCTTCGTGCAGGCGGCGGCCTTGGGCTTCAAGGATCGGCTCATCGCCTCGTTGATCGAGGCCCAGGCCAAGGTCAACAATCTCCAGTTTGCTACTTCCCCGCAGGTTGGAGGCCAGACCGCATGAGCGCCAAACGCAAGACCAAAGCAAGATCGAAGAAGAAGACCGCCGCCCTTCGCCGCAAGGCGATGCGTCGCACCGCGAAGAAGCCGGCCGCACGCGTTGCCGCCAAGGGCCATGTATTCGCCAAGGGGCGGCTGCACATCAGCCACGAGCGCAATGCGTTCTGGGACGAGGGGTTGCGCGAATATTTTGCCTATCGCGACCTCGGCATGGTGCCGCTCACCGGCGGGCACGTGCGCGCCCATGTCATCCGGCCGTCCAAGCCTTGCGACAAGCCGGGCGATCTGCATTTCCACAGCCTCGATTTCCAGATGGTTTATGTGCTCAAGGGCTGGGCGCGGGTGCACTTCGAGGGTGTGGGCGAGGTCCGTTTCGAGGCAGGCTCCTGCATGTACCAGGAGCCGGGCATCCATCACCGCGTCGTCGAGTACTCGGACGACTACACGGTCATCGAAGTCACGATTCCGGCGGATTTCGAGACCGTCAGCATCGCGCCCTAGGCGCATTCAGGCCAACCAACCGGACAGGGAGTAACGCACGATGAAGATCAAGATTACCCGCCGCGCGCTTCTCGCCGGCACTGCCGCGACGGCGGGCGTGACAGCGTTCGCGGGACCGTGGAAGCACAATCGTGTCTGGGCGCAGCTACGCGCCGTCCGAGACCGACGACCTAGCGCGGGTATTGAGCGCCGCCTTCCGCGGCGCCGCTCCGCACTGTCCCGATACACGCTGACTGTCAGGTCAGCGGAATTCCGTCGACGTGGGTCTTGAACGCTGCACGCTGCTTGAAGCGGCCGAGCAGTTTCTCGACATTGGGCAGCGACGGCCGCTCGATCGGCAGCTTGTACCAGCGGCTGACATAGACGCCGAGCGGGATGTCTCCGACAGTAAAGCTCGAGCCGCAGACGTAGTCGCGGCCCGCAAGATGCCTGTCGAGGAGCTGCAGGGCGGCAAGCGATTTCGTCCGGCTGTCCTCGATTGCTTTCGCGTCGCGCTGCTCGGGCGGCGTGCGCACCAACCCCCAGAAGACATCGCGCATGGCCGGGCCGAGCACGGTGAGCAGCCAGTCCATCCAGCGCTCGGCATCGGCCCGCGCCTTGAGGTCCGTCGGCAGCAGCCCGCCGCCGTGCTTGGCCGCGAGGTAGCGCACAATGCTGTTCGACTCCCAGAGGACGAAGCCGTCGTCGTCGATCGTCGGCACGACCGAGTTCGGGTTCATCTTCAGGTACCAGTCTTCCTTGGTCTTGCCGAACTGGCCGCCGACATCCTCGCGGGTGTGCGGGATATTGAGCTCGCCAATGATCCACATCACCTTCTGCACGTTGATCGAGTTGGCGCGGCCGTAGACCTTGAGCATCGGCGTTCCTCTATTCCTTGTGAGCTGTCTTGGCGTCGTAGGGATGGACCTGCCGCCAGTGGCGGGCGATGTCGGCACGCCGGCAGATCCACACCCTGTCGTGCTTCTGAACGTAGTCGAGGAAGCGGGCCAGCGCCGCGGCGCGGCCCGGTCGTCCGACCAGCCGGCAATGCAGGCCGACCGACATCATCTTTGGTGTCGTCTCGCCCTCGCGATAGAGCACGTCGAAGGCGTCGCGCAGGTAGGTGAAGAAGTCGTCGCCCTGGTTGAAGCCCTGGGCGGTGCCGAACTTCATGTCGTTGTTGTCGAGCGTGTAGGGAATCACGAGATGTCCCTTGCCGTCGAAATTGAGCCAGTAGGGCAGGTCGTCGCTATAGGAATCGGAATCGTAGAGGAAGCCGCCGTCCTCGACGACCAGCCGCCGCGTGTTAGCGCTCAGGCGGCCGGTGTACCAGCCCACCGGCCGCTCGCCGCAGACCTGCCTGATGGCGTCGATCGCCAGCTTCATGTGCCGGCGTTCCTCGGCAAGGCCGACGTTCTGGTAGTCGTACCAGCGCCAGCCATGGCTGGCGATCTCGTGGCCTGCTTCGGCCATGGCTTTTGCTGCCTCGGGATTACGCACTACCGCCATACCGACGGCGTAGGAAGTGAAGAGCAGCCGGCGCTCGCCGAACAGGCGCATGATGCGCCAGAAGCCGGCGCGCATGCCGTACTCGTAGACGGACTCGACACTCTCGTCGCGCTTGCGCTGGCGTGGGCTGAGGCCGACGACTTCGTAGAGATAGACCTCCGACTCCCTGTCGCCGTGTAGCACCGAGCGCTCGCCGCCTTCTTCGAAATTGAGTACGAACGAGACCGCGACCCGTGCCTCGTTAGGCCAGCGCGGGTGCGGCGGATGCGCGCCGTAACCTCTCAGATCCCGCGGATAGGACTTCGCCTTGTTTTTAGCCATCGCGATTTTAGACAGTCAGTGTCGTGGCCAGGCGCATCAGGGTAGCGTCGCTGCCCGGCCCGCCGAGGAAGGACAGGCCCACGGGTGCTCCATCGACCTTGCCGGCAGGCACGGTGACCTGCGGCAGCCTGGCCAGGCCCGAAGGCGCGCAGAGGACATGGGCGCGGAAGCGCACCGCCTCGTGCGAGGCCGGATCGTTGCGTAACGGTGCCGGCCCCGGGGCCGTGGGAAAGCAGAGCACACCGCCGTCGGCCAGCAGCAGCCGCAGATGCTGGGTCACCGCCTCGCGGCGCGGCCGGGCGGCGTTGTAGTCCGCCTCCGTGACCTTGCTAGCGATCTCGAAGCGCTTGGCTACGTCGGCGCCGAAGTTGGGCTTCTTCTCGCTGATCCAGGGCCCCTGGGCCTTCCACGCCTCGTAAGCCATGAGGGTGCGGAAGTCGGCCGCCCATTCCTCCAGCGGATCGCCCGCCGTGACTACCGGCGCGGCACGCACGCGGGACAGCCCGCCCAGCGGTGCAGCCATGCGCAGCGCTACGCGCAGCGCCGTCTCGGCCGTCTCCTTCTCTGCCGCGGCGGCGAGGTCCGTCGCCCACATCAGGCGCTTGGGCGGCGGCGGCTCGCCGCTCTCGCGCAGCAACACGCGGCCTACCGTCTCGAAGGTGGTAGCGTCGCGGGCGAAGTGGCCGACGGTGTCGAAGCTGGCGGAGAGCGGCACCACGCCGTCGAGCGGGATGCGCCCATGCGTCGGCCGCAGGCCGTAGAGGCCGCAATAGCTGGCGGGGATGCGCACCGAGCCCCCGGTGTCTGAGCCCAGCGCCGTGTCGCAGAGCCGGCCGGCGACGGCCGCAGCCGAGCCGCAGGACGAGCCACCCGGCACGCGGTCGGGTGACATGGGGTTGATCGGCATGCCGTAATGCACGTTGTCGCCGGCCATGCCGAAGGCCATCTCGACGGTGATCGCCCGTCCGACCAGGGTCGCTCCGGCGTCAAGCAAGGCCTGTACGGCCCAGGCATGCCGGGCCGCCGGTTTCTGCCCGGCCAGATAATCCGGGTTGCCGGCTCCGGTCCGCTGTCCCTGAACGTCATAGAGATCCTTGGCGGCGAAGGTCATGCCGGAAAGCATCGCGGCCGGCGCGCCCTCGATGCGGATTGCGGGCCCCGGCATGAAAGCGCCGAATTCGTCGCGGGCAGCGGCTCCACTCATCGAATACTCCTTACCTACGGCCACGATGCCGGGCGGGCGCGTCGGCCGCAAGAGGGTGTGGCATTTTTGTCGTGCCAATCCCCGCTCGCGGCGCCAACCGCTGGACATACAGTACCCAGCATAGCAAGGGGTCTTTATCTTCGCGGGAGCGGGAAACAGAAAAAATACGGATCGTTTGCTGGCGTCGGACAGGTGCCCGGAGCATTCGACACACGGCAGTGGCCAGCCTTGGCATTTCGCGCCGGGATGGCGCGTCTGGGCTTCATTATTATGTCCAGGGTGGAGCTGTTTACAGTTGGTTTACGTACTCCATTTCATACTTGGTTTGCAGAATCGCCATAGTTGACTATGGTGCGGCACGCCGCTCCTGTCGCGGTCGCACGTTGGTTGACGGTAGGTAGGCGGCGGGGGTGAGAAA
>Ga0194120_10008417_pt1 | contig 13615 bp, 14 predicted proteins | sample TA2MahCa65mmetaG_FD_148642 | JGI IMG/M metagenome (GOLD analysis project Ga0194120, IMG submission 148642) | Freshwater microbial communities from Lake Tanganyika, Tanzania - TA2015019 Mahale Deep Cast 65m | ecosystem: Environmental > Aquatic > Freshwater > Lake | place: Tanzania: Lake... | reverse complement strand
GCGCGGCGGCGCGTGTTGGCGGGAGTCTAGCGGATGGGTGTGCGAACAAGGCTCCGGGCGGCCCGACAGCGGGCGATACCCGAGGCGGACGCTCCCGGACTAGCGAATTTCCAGCAGAGTACCTGTGGTGCTCCATTCAGAAACAGAGTTCTTCGTGTAAACGTGAATTAATCAGACCTTCCTTAGCAGTACAAGTACCACGACATCGTGATTGATCTCAATCTGATGGAGATTGCGCAGGCGCAGGCATCACAGGATTGTACTGCGGGTCTGTGTGGAGACGAGATTGAGTCTGGCTTAGAAGGCCCAGTAGCGCGATGGCCCGAACACCAGCTTGCACCCGATGAGGTAGAGATCGCCGCGCGACTCGATCGTGACGGGCTTGGTCCACTGCACTTCATACACATTGAGGGACCGGCGCCATTGCGCTTCGGGGATATGCAATTCGAGAATCTGCTTCGCGTTCGGGGAGTAACCCATGATCAGCATGATGCCGTGCTGACTGCGGTTCAGACTATAGGCTTCGCCCTCTTGAATCACCACCGTCTCTTCACCGAGCGATTCACAGAGCGCGTAGGTACAGACCCGCTGTTCTGTCACCCGCTCCTCGTGCCGGCGTGATACTGATTGAGGGCTGATCTGCCTTTCAGACAACCCGGACAGTATGCCTGCCCGTAATGACTCCCCAAGATGCGGATGTACCTGATGGACGATCTCTCGCGTTCCAATCATCATCGCTGCACCTCCGGTTGAGAAGCGATACCTCGTCATTTAAGCAACTGTCGTACCTACAGGGCAATTCCACTAAATCCTACGAAATCCCACCCATACTCCAGACGAATATTCATCAGCGGGAAACACCACTCTGTATCGACTTGAAGGGGTACGGCTCCATGGCCGGGCGCTCCATGCGCACATCTCCATGATTTATCGGTGTATTTACTGCTGTATCGACTTGGCTACAGAAAGAATGGCGTGGCCTTCACACTTTCTTGGGGGGGGGGAGGAGGGGGAGCGCGTGGAAGGAATGGCTCTGCTTCTCGTCAATCGATGTGCACCGGACTGTCAAAAGTACCAGGCAACCCCGCCCATTACTGTACGCGGATTGCCGGGTACGAAATGGATATCGTTGACACCTGTGGCCTCATTGCGGAGCCGTGATTCGAACGCGAAAATCGCTTGTTCCCATTCGGTATTGAAAAGATTTTGGACGAACAAGAACGCTTCCATGCGTCCATGCGGCAAGGCGATCGGGATCCGGTATCGCTCTGACAGATCGAACGTCAGCCACGAGGGGGACGTAAACCGGCGATCCTCCGTCAACGGCCGAACCCCCAGATAGGTGGCTTGCAGTTGAGACGTCAGCCCTTCCGGCCATTGTAAGATCGCCGCGCCATAGGCGGTGTATTCCGGCGCCAGCGGAATGGCATCCCCATTGCGGAATTCCGCGTGCGTCCAGGTGAAGCTGCCGTTGACGTAGAGCGGGCCCCACACCTTCCCCCTGGCAGCCACTTCGACTCCCTGACGCCGGGTCGCCCCGCGAATCTCCGTGGTACCTTCGTCGCCGATGAGGACGAGCTCCGACTTAAGATCCAATCGCCATGCAGTGGCAATCAATTCGAGCCCTTCCTGGCCCCACGGCCTGGAGCGGACCCCAACCTCGTAGCTTCGCGCTCGCGCTAACGGAGACGCACCAGCCGACACGGTCGATCGCGCGTCGTTACTATGAAACCCTTCTCCATAATTGACGAAGAATTCGGTCCTTGCCCAGGGGCCAAGAATCATGCTCATCTTTGGGAGGACGATCCCGGAACCTTTTCGCCCGTCAGGTTGTTCGGCACAGGCCGCACACCGGTTGCGCACGTCAAACGTAAAGAACTCTCCCCGCACGCCTCCTGAAAATCTCAGCCAGGGCAGCGGCTGAACCTCCGCCTTGATGAAGGGAGAGTAGGATACGGTCCGAGCGTGGCTGTCGATGGTGGTGCCGGTTGGAGCCCGCAGGGTCTGCGTTCCCAATTTCACATGGGCATCGTCGACTCTCGTCTGGAACCCCACCGTCCCGATCACAGGCAGACCCAGAATGTCCGCCCGCTGTTTGTATCCCATGTCGCCGCCGTAGATGACACGACGATCGAATTGCGCAAAGCCATCGCCGTTGACGGGATTATTCAGGAAAAACGTAAAATCCGTGAACAGGTCCAGCCGATAATATTGGCCGTAGGCGTTGGCAAAGAACTGCCCGCCGGTGGTCGTGTCGTAGTGATAGTTTGCGTTTCCGGTCGTGCGGAGCGTGTTGCCTCCTTCATAGGGATTGATGGAACCAAACCGATCAAGCGCACCCGTGCTCACGGCCCGGAAGGGAATTTCTCCGGACCCATCCCATTTTGACTGGAGGAACGTGGCCTTCAGGCTCAGCTCGTCTCGCCCGGTCACATTCGTCGTGACCTTGCCCAAGAGATTCGTCCGATAGTACTGATTGTCATTGAGGTACGGGCCGTTCGTATAAAACCCTTCCCCCGCGAGCAGCGTGCGCACACGGTCTTTGGCCGGAGAGAGCATGAGCAGATACCGTTGCGTGCTGTATTCCCCGCCCGCTCCCTGAATAACTCCTTCTCTCACCATATCGCGCGTCCGAAAATTCACCGCCCCAGCGGTGACGAAATCTCCGTACTCGGGCAGATAGGAACCTTTGTGCACATCGACCCCTTCGATGGTTTCGGGAATAATAAAGTTAAGGTCCGTATAGCCCTGCCCGTGCGCATGCGTACGCACGTTGATCGGCATGCCATCGAGGAAGAAACCGACATCGGTTCCATGGTCGGCATCAAAGCCCCGGAGAAAGTATTGGTCGGCTTTTCCCGCGCCGCCGGAATGTTCCACGGCCACGAAGCCAGGAATCAGGCGAAGGACCTGGGCCGGTCTGCCCTGGGGCTGCAAGAGAATTTCTTTGTCGGGGATGAATTGCTGAGAAGACGCCGCCACCGGCCGTTCTGTGCGGACAGAGACTTCCGGAACTTCGAGCTCTTGCTCATCGGGGTCATGGGCCAAGGCGACACCGGCCGCGCACAGCGTCAACCCGGCTAACAGGAGTCCAAAGAGGTACCGTGGGGCCGTCATCATGGTGCAAGGGCTTCCTGAAATCGCTAGCGAAGCGCTTTTCCGGTGGTCGTCATCGTCAACTTGCCGTGCTTCACGCCCTTGACCGACACCAACGCATCCGCCACCTTTTTGATCTCCGACCCCTTGCCTTTCACCACCAGGACTTCCAAGCAATGATCATGGTCGAGATGCACATGCATACCGGACAGAATCTGCCCCTGATAGTCATGCTGAATGTCGGTCAACTTCCCCGTCAGATCCCTGACATGATGATCGTAGACGAAGGTGATGGTCCCCACAGTTTCTTTGTTCTCGTCCCACTCCTGACCGACAAGGTTGTTCCGAATCAGATCGCGCAACGCTTCGGAGCGGCTGGCGTAATTCCGCCGCGTGATATGGCGGTCAAATTCGTTCAGCAACCGTTGATCCAGCGACACACCGAAGCGAACTAACTGATCCATGGCATCCTCCGTTGGTAGCACGAATTTATGATTTATAGCACCGCTGGAACACGAACGCAATGCGTATGCGCGACAGAGAGCAGGATCGTGGAGGAATCGGGAGAGGATGGAGAATGCGTTATTCGCCCTGGACCGGCACGTACAGCACGTTGCCTTGGCGGTTCACAAGCAGAAGGGCGAGATCGGTGGGTTTCAGCGGGTCGGCCAATCGTTGAAAGGTCGCAAAATTATTTACATGCTGCCGGTTCAGCTCCAACACCACATCGCCAGGCAGCAGCCCCGACGCTTCGGCGAGACTCCCTTCTTCGATATCGGTCACTACGACGCCGTTGGTGACGGGCAAGTCCATCTGCCGAGCCAAGGCGGGAGTGGCCTCGTCGAACATCACACCGGACAGAGGATGCTGAGTGGATGCCGTAGCTGTCGTTTGGCTTTTCTTGACCCGTTCACGCGGCGCTTCCTGGATGACCAAGTCTGTTTGATAGGATTTCCCGTCCCGGATGAGTTCCAGCCGATGCTTGCTGCCGATCGGCGCCTGCGCCACCAGGTTGCGTAGCTGGCCGCTGTCCATCACGTCGCGCCCGTCGAATCGCACGACGACATCGCCGCGTTTGAGGCCCGCCCGTTCCGCCGATCCCTTGGTCTGCAGATCGGTGATAATGGCGCCCTTTACGTCCGGCAACCGGAAGATTTTCCCCAATGATGGGCTCACATCTTGCGTTGCGGCTCCCAAAAAACCACGGACAACCCGGCCGGTCTTGATGAGACTCTGCATGGCGGCCCGTGCCATGTTGCTCGGAATCGCGAATCCCACCCCGACACTTCCGCCGGTGGGGCTGGCGATGGCGGTATTGATGCCCACGACTTCGCCGTTGACGTTGACGAGCGCGCCGCCGGAATTGCCCGGATTGATCGGCGCGTCCGTTTGAATGAAGTCTTCGAAGTCGGCGACTCCGACATCGGCCCGGCCGACCGCGCTCACGATGCCGAATGTCACCGTGCGGCTCAATCCCAAAGGATTGCCGATGGCCAACACAAAGTCCCCCACGGCCAGCTGGCTGGAGTCTCCCCAGACGGCGGCAGGTAGATTTGACGCCTGGATCTTCACGACTGCCACATCGGTCTTGGGATCCGTGGCGACCACTTTGCCCTTGTACTGGCGCCGATCGGCCAGCACCACTTCGACATCGACGGCGTCGGCCACCACGTGATTGTTCGTGATGATGTACCCGTCTGCCGAGACAATGACCCCGGAACCCTGTCCATATTGGCGCCGGGTGGGAGGATCCTTGAACAATCCAAAGGGCAGCGCCTCATCACTGAAGGCTTGGTCTCGCACCATCACGGTCGAGGCGATACTGACCACGGCAGGGATCACTTTCGTGGCCGTGGCCTTGACTTGACTCTGCAAATCATGGCCATTGGCTGCCAGGGCAACACACTCCCCAGTCTGTCCGACCGTGAGGACACCAAAGGCGCCCATCACCCCCCACAAGGCAAGGGTCCTGATCGTGGCCCCCCGATGCCCAAGCCGCAATTGTTTGATGATCTGTTGATGATTGTTCATAAAAACTGCCCTGGCCAGGCTACCATGGAGGATAGGCCCACGCACTTATAATTCGACATGCCGCAGACGAAGTGCGTTCGTAATCACCGACACGGAGCTGAAGGTCATGGCGGCGCTGGCGATCATCGGACTCAACAGGAGACCAAAGAGCGGATACAGCACACCCGCCGCCACCGGAACACCCACCATATTATAGGCAAAGGCGAAAAACAGATTCTGCCGGATATTCTGCATCGTCGCCTTGCTCAACCGTCTGGCCCGTACCAGCCCGCGAAGATCCCCTTTCACCAAGGTCATGCCCGCGCTCTCGATGGCAATGTCCGCTCCTGTCCCCATCGCGATGCCCACATCGGCCAAGGCGAGCGCCGGTGCATCGTTGACCCCGTCCCCTGCCATGGCCACCACACGGCCTTCTGCTTTGAGCTTGGCGACAATCTCCCCTTTTCGGTTCGGAAGCACCCCGGCCATGACTGCATCCAAGCCGAGCTGCATACCCACCGCCTGAGCCGTCTGTTGATGGTCACCGGTCAGCATCACCAGCTTCAGGCCCTCTGCCTTGAGCAGACGCACCGCGTCTACTGTGGATGATTTGATAGGATCCGCCACCCCCAAGAACCCTGCGGCTTTCCCCTCGATGGCCACGAAGACCACCGTTTGCCCTTCTTCCCTCAGCCGCTCAGCTTCTTGATCCAGAGAGACCAGTACTTGCTCCTCCTTCACCCCGATCGTTTCTCGCAAAAAGGTTTGAGTCCCGACCGCCACTGGTGTGTGATCGACCAGACCGGAGACGCCCTTGCCGGTCATCGATTGGAAATGTGTGCCGGTTGTCAGCGTGATGCCTCGGCTTCGTGCGCCCGCCACAATCGCTGCGGCCAGCGGATGTTCGCTTCCTTGCTCGAGACTTGCGGCGGCATGAAGCAAGTCCTGCTCAGCCCACGGTGCCAGGCCGCGAATCGTCATCAGCCGTGGCTTGCCTTCGGTCAAAGTTCCGGTTTTGTCAAAGACCACCGTATCGACCTTGCCCAAGACCTCGAGTGCCTCGGCCTTCTTGACCAAGACGCCGGCGGTCGCGCCTCGCCCGGTGCCGACCATAATCGACATGGGGGTCGCCAGACCCAACGCACAGGGGCAGGCGATGATCAGGACCGCGACGGCATTCACCAACGCATAGGCCAACCTGGGCTCAGGCCCCCACAGAGTCCAGACACAGGCCGTGAGCACGGCGACGCCCACCACGAGTGGCACAAAATACCCCGCCGCCACATCCGCGATTCGCTGAATCGGCGCACGGCTTCGCTGCGCCTCGCTGACCATCTGAACGATTCTGGAGAGAAGCGTCTCGCGACCGACTCGTTGCGCGGTCATCACGATACCGCCGGTCCCGTTCATCGTCCCACCCGTCACGGCGGCTCCTGTTTCTTTCGCCACGGGAATCGATTCACCGGTGATCATGGACTCGTCCACGGATGTGTGCCCCTCCACGACGACGCCATCCACCGGTACCCGCTCGCCCGGCCGTACGCGCAGGCGATCGCCGACACAAACCTGCTCGAGCGGCACATCGTCCTCCTGCCCATCGGCCCTCACCAGCCGTGCCGTTGTCGGCGCCAATCGTAGAAGACCTTTGATGGCCGAACTGGTCTGACTGCGCGCCCGTAATTCCAATACCTGTCCAAGCAACACCAGCACCGTAATCACCGCGGCCGCCTCGAAATACACGGCCACCGATCCATCGTGACCATGAAAAGACGCGGGGAGCAGCGTGGGCGCCATCGTCGCTACCACACTATACCCATAGGCGGCTCCGGTCCCGATCGCGATCAACGTGAACATGTTCGGCGCCCGGTTGACGATCGACGCCCAGCCGCGCTGGAAGAACGGCGCGCCGCCCCAGAGCACGACCGGCGTCGCCAGCACGAGCTGCACCCAGTTGAGCGTCGCTCCGCCGATCAGATGGTGGAGCGGCATGCCGGGAATCATGTCGGACATTGCGATCAGCATCACGATGGCCGCCGGTCCTAGTCCGATCCAAAACCGTCGACTCATGTCCTCCAGCTCAGGGTTTCCTGTCTCTTCAATGGAGATGACCTTCGGTTCGAGCGCCATTCCACAGATTCGACAGGCCCCGGGTTTGTTCTCCAGGACCTCGGGATCCATCGGACAGATGTATTCAACCGTCCCACCAGCCGGAACCGGAACGGCACGAGGTGGCCGCTGCTCCGGAGGAATCAGGTAATAGTCCGGCTCGGCCCGAAACTTCTCAAGACAGCTCGTCGCACAGAAGTGATACGTCTTCCCCTGATACTCGTAGCGGCCAGCAGCGGTGGCAGGCTGAACAGTCATGCCGCAGACAGGATCAATCTCACCCCGGCTGACCGGTTGCATCATCGGCAACGGCTTACGCGATGGAGGAGCGGACGGAGTTACCACGAGCGTCAGCGGCTTCCGGCTCAACGCCAGATCCGGGTCGGCTTTGAACCGGACGAGACACGAGGTCCCACAGAAATAGTACGTCGTGCCCTTGTAGTCATACGCACCCGCCGCTCTGGCCGGATCGACGGTCATTCCGCAGATGGGATCAATCGCCATTTCAACCCTGTGATGTGTGATCTGTGATGCGTGATGAGTGAAGAAAGAGAACGACCATGCCTGCACTCTACCCATCACCCATCACGATTCACTGTTCACTTCTTCGCGTCATTTTCGAGAATGCTTCGAATGACTGTGATGGTATTCTCAGGCGTCATGTTCGCCCCATCGATTTTGATGTTGCCGTCGAGCAAGAGCGACGGGGTGGAAGACACCTTGATGCGCTCTCCCCACCGCCGCCCGTCCTCGAACGCTCTCGCCGGCTTGCCGCTTTCCAGCCCGGCTTCGAACGCCTCCACGTCCAACCCGGCCTCCCTGATGAGCAACGAGCGAATTGAACGATCCAGAATGCCGCTCATCTTGTCCTTGTGGATAATGCGAAACAAGATCGCCTTCATGGCCTCACCTTTCCCCATGATCTTGGCCTGCTCATACATGTCGAAGGCGGTCGGGAGCTTGCCATGAATGACGGGAAATCCGACCATGGTCACCTCAATCTTGTCCCCGAATTCTTTGACGAGTAGCGGAAGCCCCGTTTCTTCAAAGTGATGGCAATGCGGACAATAAAAGTCCGCGAACTCGACGATCTTCACTTTGCCACGCTGGTGGGTCGAAGGTTCGCTCTTCAACAGCTCGTAGTTGCCCTTCAACTCAGGAGTGGCCGCCTGTGTGCCCATCGGCAGGCTCAGCAGGACGATTGCTCCCAGGACGACTCCGGCCCGTTTCCACATCGCACTCGTTCGACCATTCATTGCACACTCCTTTCGAGGTAATAACCTGGGCTCCATTATATCTTTTCTTCAAGGATGGACCACACCGCTGCCGGTTCTTTGTTATAATGCCGCCATGTTGACTCGGTGGTGGATACCAACCCTGCCAGTAGTATTGTTGATCGCATCGGGATGTGCCACGACAGGGGACGGGCTCGAATCCCCTGGACCACGCCTCACCTACGCACAGGTGAAAGCGGCGCCCGAGATGTATCGCGGACAGCCGATCACCTTGGGCGGCAAGATTCTGAGCGCCAAGCGCCTGAAAGAAGAAACCAGGATCGAAATTCTTCAACTCCCGCTTGCGTCCTCGCAGAAACCAACTATGGACTTGAGTACCTCTCAAGGCCGTTTTGTCGCAACGAAGAAGGAATTTCTCGACCCGGCCACGATCCCTGCCGGTACCTTCGTGACCATCACCGGAGAAGCCGCGGGGTCTGTCGTCCTGCCGCTCGATGAAACGGATTATGCGTACCCGGTCGTAGAGATCAAAACGATGCGTGTGTGGTCTAAAGAAGAAGAACCGCCCCGCATTCGGCCCTACATCGGTCCCAGCCCCTATTGGGGGCCCTACTGGTCCCCCTATTGGCGCCCCTGGCCCTATTATTGGTAAACACGAAATCGTCCAGGAACGTAGCTCGTCCGAAGAACAGAGCTTATTGCGTATGGCTTATGGCACGAGATCGGAACCTGAATCGAAGCATTCTAATAATCTAATCCAATCATGTGCTATACGCCATCAGCTATACGCTCTTTCTCCAACAAGATGTTGACGAGCGTTCGTCACGGGGGCCCGGCCCCGACAATCCGTTCGACCCGTTCATCACGCCCGCCCAATTCCCGATACTTCCGATATTGGGCCAGTGCGCGCGGCATATCTTTTCGATACAGTTCGTAAAACACACCGACATTGTATCGCGCCTCAGCATGATCAGGTCTGATCGCGACAGCCTTCTCATAGGCCTGCTCCGCCTCTTCCAGCCGGTTCATACCGGTGTACATCGCGCCGAGGCTGATATACGCATCCACGTACTCTGGGCGATAGCGTAACACCTCCAGAAATTCGCGTTCCGCTTCCTTCGGCTTGTCCTGGCTCCGATAGATGAATCCAAGGTTGTAGTGAGCGGCGACGAAATCGGGCTTGGCGGCCACAGCCTGTTGATACGCAGAGACGGCTTCGGCAAGGTCGCCGTTCTTTTCGGCGAGTTTCCCGCTCAAGTACCACCCCTCGGCATGCTTGGGACTCGCCGCCGTCAGACGAGCCGCGGTTGCACGGGCCTCTTTGGATTCTCCGAGATTGTCATGGAGCATCGCCAGATGAAAGAGCGCCTCGGGCTGATTCGGTTCCACCGCCAGAACACGTTGATAGGTCTTCTTCGCGGAAGACTGGTCTTGCCGCCGCTCGTGCAGTTTCGCCAAACTCAGGTAAGACTCGACGTGGGTGGGATCGGCCTCAATCGCGCGTGACAGCGCCTGCTCGGCATTGGCCAGTTTGCCTTGCACCACATACACACCCGCCAAATCTCTCAACACGCCTGGGGACGCGGGCTGAAGGGCGAGGGAACGGGTAAACTCCTCTGCGGCTTTGTCCGGCTTGCGGTCGTTCAGAAACACTCGTCCAAGAAGATAGTGCCCTTCCGCCGATGACGGGTTTTGGTCGAGCACGCGTCGTGCGGCCTCGGCAGCTCCCTTGAGATTGCCTTGGCGCAGCAGCGCTTCACCACGATCCAGATGCGACCGTACGTCATCCTGTCTAGCCGTCTGTGAGGCAGACAGGCAGATGGAGGGTGACGTGAACGAGAGGAGCACAAAGCCCAGAACCCAGACGGCACGTACGACAAACCGGTTTCCGATCGGACCCCGCATGCTTGCCCTCGCCGTTGACTGTCCCCATCGTAACGGCAGCGACAAGGCAAATCAATGTCGCCGTCAGGCGCTCTGGCCCGGTGTAACCAGGAGTGACCGTATGGCACACTGCACATTCAACCAACCGTCCCGCTGTTCCCGGCCAGACACAAATGTGGTATGGTTACAGAGCAACTCTTGTAAAGAGCGCTCGCACAATGCCAAAGACAACTATCGAGCTAGAAGAACAAGAGAAGGCCTGGCTTGATCAACAAGCCATCGCCGAGAAGGTATCGGCCGGGGACATCGTCCGCAAAGCACTCGATCTGTACCGTCATCATGTCGCTGCACCGTCACTCTCGTTGCCCTTCGATGACCTTCTTTCGCAAACACGCGGGCTTTGGACCGCCGGTGACGGCCTGGCATACCAACGTCGGTTGCGCGCAGAATGGCAGAATCAGTAACACGCTACCTGCTGGATTCGGTTATCCTCATCGACCATTTCAACGGAATCGCCGCTGCCACCCGCTTCTTACATGAACACAAGCAGGATCTTTTCATTTCGGTAATTACCCGCGCAGCGGCGATTCCAGTCATTCTGGCCACCATCACTCGGGTGAACGGTTGCGTGCACGACCATTCCTTCTCCACAAGATCCGAAAGAATTGACGCAGTCATCACCTCGGATTATCATGCGCAAAAACACTTCGCATGGAGCACATCATGGCTAATCTCACCATCCACAATATCGATGAATCCGTGACGATCCGATTACAACGCCGCGCGACTCAACACGGCCATTCCATGGAAGACGAAGCGCGGCAAATCCTGCAGCAAGCGGTACTCCCACCGAGGGTGGAACCTGAAGGTTTAGGCAGCCGGATCCATCACCGATTTTCGACGCTCGGTGGCGTCGAATTAGACCTCCCGAATCGGAAGCCTTCCAGACAGCCTCCCGATGTATTGGAATCGGATGGGGCATGATCCTGCTCGATACCAATGTCCTATCGGAACTGATGAAGGGCTCTCCCAACCGACGAGTACTCGACTGGATCGACCGCAATCCTCCTACAGATCTGTGGGTCAGCGCCGTCAGCGAAGCCGAAATTGCACTCGGCATCGCCTTATTGCCGTCTGGCAAACGGCAAGACTCCTTGGCGCTGGCTGCGGTCGCTATGTTTGCCGAGGATTTTGCCGAACGATGCTTGCCGTTCGATCACACCGCAACCGGCCATTATGCTCAGCTGGTGGAACATCGTACCCGTCTCGGCCTGCCAATCAGCACCGAAGATGCACAAATCGCAGCCATTGCGCTCAGTCATGGCTTGCAATTAGCCACACGGAATGTCAAAGATTTCAGAGAAATCCCCGGGTTGAGCGTGCTGAACCCATGGGAAATCGAGTGAGTCTGAGTAGCACCAAACATCGTCGCTACTTCCTCACATCGCCCGCCTCGCTCGCACTCAACCACCAGTTATAACTCGCCACCCGTAATACGACCGATTTTCCTCCTGACAAGTATTCGTTTGTGGTTGCTCCCTACCCAATGCCGTGACCACTCACTCGGCTTCAGTTATTATCCACTTGGTCAACTCGCTCCAAGAAAAACGCGGGGCGGTTGCAGCGGCACGCCGGACGGCGCGCCGCAGGCAACCCTGAAGGAAGGCTATCTGGCGATCATGCGAGAGGCAGAGGCCTCATTGGATGAGCTACTTTGCCTTCCCCTTTGATTTATGACCGGCATGATCCGCTTGCTCCGCATGCGCCAGGGCTTCCTCAGCATGTTTCACGGCTTCTTTCGCATGCTCAAGCGCCTCTTTCGCGTGGGCATCGCCGCTTCCCTGTATCGCCTCCTCGATATGCTTGATGGCTTCCTTCTCATGTTCAATGCCTTCCTTGGCGTGCTTGATGACCTCCTTGACGTGTCCTCCCTCGCCGGCAAATGCCGAATGTACGGCTCCTCCTGCCAGCAAGCCGCACACCGCCACCGCCACTGCCATCGCTTTCATCCTGTTCATGACTCCTCCTCATGGTAGTTGGTAAGATGATTTCGAACTGTCTCTGCGAGTATACAGCTTCCAGACGTGCCCCGAAAGGCCGGAGAATCGGCGGGAGGCAACCCCCGATTCTCCGGACAGGTCTGGGAGAAGAATGCGCAACTGCCAGACCTGTTTCCCGCAACTTCTGACGTCGCCTCAATCTCTACGCCACTCCCATCTCTCTGTCCACCGATGCCTGCTCACCGTTGCAACACAACTCGCTGCTCGATCCATGCTCGCGTTCGACGGCAGCGCAAGACTGCACGCTTACACCGTGCGCTCGCCCAGCGATTGTACAATCTCCAGTCGGGCCGCTCGGATCGCGGGGATCAAACCACCCACAATGCCCATCACGACCGCCAGCAACAGTCCTTGCCCCGCCATCGCGGGAGTCAGCTGAAACCCAAACACGATCTCAGTCCCCGTGTCCCAGTTCAATGTGGAAATTGTGGTGGAATGCAGGAGAGAAGCGCCTGCAACCCCGAGCAACCCGCCGGCCGCCCCCAGACCGATTGATTCGAGCAAGAACGCCTGAAGAATATCGAGGCGCGTGAAACCGACCGTCCGAAGCGTGCCGATCTCCGTCGTTCGGTGGGCGACGGCCGCCGACATCGTCATCGTTGCTCCCAGGATCGCTCCAATACTGAAGACCACCGTCAAGAACAGTCCAGTGACGCGAATCATTCTTGATAAACTCTCGGCTTTCCCTTCGTAATACTCCGGTTCACGCTTGACGGTCATATTGAACCGAGGATCATGTTCAATCCGGTCCTTGAACGAGGCCAGGGCGTCCAGATGGGTCAGCCGCACCGTCACGGTCGAGAAGACCGTGCGATGAAAAGTAGCCATCAATTGCTCGGCATCACCCCAGACCTCAGAGTCAAACCCGCTTCCTTTCGCTTCGAGCACACCCACCACCGTCCATTCACGATTGCCGAACCGGAGCGAGTGCCCGAGTTGCGCGCTGGAAAATTGCTTGACCACTTGCGCCCCCACGACGATCTCCGTCGTCCCCGGTTCCCAAAGACGGCCCTGTATCACCCGCACGGCAGGATGAAGAGCAAGAGCATGAGGTGCTGATCCACGAAGCACGAGACTAGACAGGACACCTTCCCTAGGGAAGGTCTGATTAATTCACGTTTACACGAAGAACTCTGTTTCTGAATGGAGCACCACAGGTACTCTGCTGGAAATTCGCTAGGCCGGGAGCGTCCGCCTCGGGTATCGCCCGCTGTCGGGCCGCCC
>Ga0194120_10008416_pt1 | contig 13615 bp, 11 predicted proteins | sample TA2MahCa65mmetaG_FD_148642 | JGI IMG/M metagenome (GOLD analysis project Ga0194120, IMG submission 148642) | Freshwater microbial communities from Lake Tanganyika, Tanzania - TA2015019 Mahale Deep Cast 65m | ecosystem: Environmental > Aquatic > Freshwater > Lake | place: Tanzania: Lake... | reverse complement strand
TGACTTCAAGATCCATGCAAGCACGGGCCGTGCGCGATCGCGCGGATCCGCCAACAGCACTTCGCGTTCGATCCCGAGCGTCGCGACCTGTCCACCGAGATCGATGAATCCGCGCACTGCGCGGCGTTCGAGCGCAGCGACCGCCGCATCGAGGCCGACGCCCTTTCCAAAGGCACCTTCCTCCAGGCACGCACCGCTCAGGCGACGCGTTGCGCGACGCCCGTCGAACACAAAGGCCCGCTCGAAGCCGCACTGCGCGAGGGTGCTCTCGAGCTCCGCGTCGGGCGGCACTCGACCGCTTCCGCGCAGGTCCCACAGCGCGACCAGCGGCCCAACCGACGGATCGAATGCGCCCTCGGTGGCGAGCGCGAACTCGCGGCACAGCGCGAAGTCCTTGGCGAGCGCCTCGGAGATCTCGACGGACTCGCCCACGGCCGCCGCGTTCAGGCGCGAGAGCTCGCTCGTCGCTCGCCATGTCGACAGGCGCTCTTCCACGGCCGCCAGCGCCCGCAGGGCGGCCTCGCTGGCCTCGAGCGCATCCGACCGGCTGCCCGCTTGCACTTCGAGGTCACAGGCGGTCCCCATGACGGCGATGCGGCGCTCGAGGGCGGCCCCCCCGGCCTGAACATCGGCTTGGGCGTGCGCGCGGACGCCCGTGCCCGGCCACAGGGCCAGCGCCGCGACCGTGATGCAATTGAGATGCAGTCTCATTACAACAAGAAGAGTAGCCCCGAAAAACGCCCTGTCAACCGCGCACTTGTGCCCGATGGGTGCCGGCCAGGGGCCCCTAGAGGCCCCCGCGAAGGCCGCGGCGGGCCCCGCGAGGCATGGGAGCGCCCGAATCGCCCAAGGCGTGGCCCATCCGACCGCTGGGGGCGGGTGCGCGCGGCACAGCGTCGGTCGGCGCGTACCAAGCGCCTCCCCCATCCGGCTGACGCGACACATGCGGCGGCTCCGTCGATCCAGCCCGTGCGATACTCTCGCGTCGCCCGGCGAGCCCGGTTCAAGGCTCGTGCGCGGGAGCGGACGCCGTTCCGCGTTCCTGCGAGCTCTGCTGCGGCACAGACGACTCGAAACGGAGATCCAGCGCGCCATGAGTGAAATCTACGAGCAGGTACGGGCCATGGCGGAAGGCCGCGACTACGACGAGGAGGCGATTCGCGAATGGCTCTCCGAGAATTCCGGAGAGAGCTCCCTGGACGGCATCTGGGTCAGCAACGCCAAACTGCGCGAGCTTGAGCTCGAGCTGACCGAGGACCGAGACAACTGTGTGTGCTGGCTCGAAGACATGACGGGCTTCACCGCGGAGCGTGCGCAGGCCCTCCGAGACAACGCGCCCTTCCAGAAGGAGGAACTCGCGTTCTTGTGCGCCGGTCGCATCCAGAGTCTGGCGGAGGACCACGAGCTCAACTTCGGCCAGTATGTGTCTCTCGTGGAGTTCAAGAAGAGCCGCCGCAAGTCCGTGTGGCTGCTCTCCACCTCGAGTGGCGGTGGTTGGGGCATCGTGGAGCGGGAGATCTTTGACGCTTTCTACAGCGCGGAGGATGCCATCGCATCGCTGAGGCAGGACGGCTACACGGACCTCTGAACCCGCGGCATCAAGCCAGCTCGAGCAGCGCGCGGCGCAGCGCCTCGGACGACGGCTCCAGCGGCGTGGCACGCGCCGGCCGTGCCAGCAGCGCTGCGAGCGGCGCGGGCGGCGGACACGCGGCGCCAATCGCGGGCTCGACGATCGTGTCGAACTTGGCGGGGTGAGCGGTGGCCGCGACCACCCACGGTCCGTGCGCACCGCGCCCGCGGAGAGTCTCCAGCGCTGCGACGCCGCACGCCGTGTGCGGACAGATGGCGACGCCGTGCTTGCGCCATGTGCTCGCAATCGTCGCGCGAATCGTCGCATCTTCGATCGCTTCCGCCTCGACTGCGCGCGTCGGATCGGAGAAGAGCGCGCGCAGGCGCTCCACATTGGAGGGTGCGCCGACATCCATGGCGTTCGCGAGCGTGGGGATGCTGTCGCGCGGCTCGTAGCGGCCCGTGGCAAGAAAGTCGACCAGCACGCGGTTGGCGTTCGTGGCGAGCACGACGCGTCCGATCGGAAGCCCGAGCTCGCGCGCGAGCAGGCACGCGAGCGCGTTGCCGAGATTGCCAGTCGGCACGACGAACGAGAGCGGCGCGCGTCCCTGTTCGCGGGCGTGCAGCGCGGCCTGTGCGTAGTAGGCCATCTGAGGCAGCAGACGACCGAGGCTGATGCTGTTCGCCGACAGCAAGGGCGCGCGCGACTGCAGCTCGCGATCCAGGAACGCGGCCTTCACCATCCGCTGGCAGTCGTCGAAGGAGCCGGCGACACGGAAGGCGTGCACATTGCCGCCGAACGCTCCGAGCTGGTGAGCCTGTCGCACGGAGACGCGGCCATCGGGATAGAGCACGAGCACGCGGAAGCCCGGGCGCCGATGAAACGCGGCCGCCACCGCGGCTCCGGTGTCGCCCGAGGTCGCGACGAGCACGGTGCGCGTGCCGCGCGCGGAGAGAAGGCGCGCCGCGCACTCGGCGAGGAAGCGCGCGCCGAAGTCCTTGAACGCCGCCGTCGGGCCGTGGAAGAGCTCGAGCAGGCCCGTGTCCGGTGCGAGCCAGCGCACGGGCGCCGCGAACGTGAACGCGCGCGCGCACAGCTCGTCGAGCGAAGCGCCGAGCGCTTCGCCTTCGAAAAACGGCCGTAGCAGCCAGTTGGCGACAGCCCAGAGCGGCGCGTCGGCGCAAGGCGGCGGACCGACCTGCGCCAAGCGCTGCGGAAGGAACAGTCCCCCATCGGGGGCGAGCCCGTCGGTGATCGCCTCGGTGAGCGACACCTCGCGCCCGCCGCGGGTGCTCACGCAACGCATGCCGCGCGTCCGTCCACCGCGAACGCCGCGCTCATCCGCCGAGCGACTCCACGCGCGCCGCCGCCGCGTCGACGGGCGACACGAAGCGATCCGAGGCGAGTCCGGCATCCGAAAATGCGGCGGCCATCGCGCTCGCCGCGTGCTCCGCCGAATCGCGGGATTGGCACCAGGCAAAGACGCTCGGTCCCGCGCCCGAGATGCTCGCACCGAGCGCGCCCGCCTCGAGCGCCGCGCGCTGGACCGCTGCGAAACCCTTGATGAGCGGCGCGCGGCGCGGCTCGACGATCACGTCGCGCAAGCCGCGCCGAATCAGCGTCGCATCACGCCCGTAGCAGCCCGCGAGCACGAGCGCGAGCCCTTCACTCTGCTCGACGAAGCCATGCAGCTCGTACGTACCGGCGAGTGCGGCGCGCGCGCGGCGCGTCTCGAGCACGAAGTGCGGATGGACGAGCGCGACGTGCAGCCACTCCGGGACCGGCACGCGCACGGGCGTGCCGCGCGCGGGCGCGATGACGAGACCGCCGAGCAGCATCGGAGCGACGTTGTCGCCGTGGCGACTGCCACTCGCGGCCATTTCACCCTCGACGGCCGCGTCGTAGAGCACCGCCATGTCGAGCGCGCGCGGCAAGAGCGCGTTCGCAGCGACCACGGCCGCGACCGCGGAGGCCGCGGATCCTCCCATGCCCGAGCCGAGCGCGAGGCCCTTGTCGAGCTCGATCTCGAACCCCGTGCCCGCGGGCGCATGGGGGAGCAGGGCGAGCAGCGCGCGTCCCGCCGTGTTGCGTTCCGCCTCGAGCGGCAGGTCGGTGACGACGCCGCGGATGGCGACCACGCGCACCGCGCCGTCGCGCGTGAGCCGCACGCGGGCGCGATCGCCCGCGCCGTCGACGGCGTGTCCGAGAACGTCGAAGCCGACGGCGACGTTGCCGACGGACGCGGGAGAGAACGCGGTGGCTTGCATGCGAGTGCGCCCATCATGACCGCTCCCACCCCTCGCGAGCCACGCGCGCACACAAGTTCCGCCACGGATCGTGGCGCGGCCCCCCACCTGACGGAGCCCCACCTGACGAATCTCCCTGACGAATCTCCCTGACGACTCTCCCCGACGGATCTCGATGCCGCATCCCCGTGCGCAGCGCAGCGACCGCGACGGCACGGCACGTCGGCTCGCCAGACGCGTCGCCGCACGCTCGCACGGTCCGAATCACGCCCGCGGTCCGATTCGCGAGCGCGTTCGAATGTGCGAGGCGCGCGTGTCGTTCGCACGGGCCTAGCGAGGCCGAGGCATCCAGGCCGCTGCGCTCGAGCGCGGAAGCCGATAGCATGGCGGGCGGGCGTCGGCCGTCGAACGCGCCCGCCCACTGATTGCGCCACTTCCCTCGGAGCGCTGCATGTCCACCCTCACGCCGCACAACGCCTATTGGGCCGTTGCGCATTCCATTCTCGCGGGCGAATATCCCGGCGATCGCGATCCTGCCAAGGCGCGAGCGAAATTGACGACGTTCCTCGATTGCGGAGTGCGTGCGTTTCTGGATCTGACTCACGCGGGCGAGCTCGCACCCTATGAACACGTGCTCGCCGATCTCGCACGCGAGCGCGGCCTGATGGTCGAGCATCGCCGCATGCCCATCCGCGACGTCGATGTCCCGCGCACGACCGATGAGATGCGCGCCATTCTCGCCCAGCTTCGCAACTGGGTCGATCGGGGTCAGTGTGCCTACGTACACTGCTGGGGTGGCGTGGGTCGCACCGGGACGGTCGTCGGCTGCTGGTTCGTCGAACACGGCGCGACCGGCGACGCAGCTCTCTCTCACCTCGCGCAACTGTGGCAAGGCATGAGCGCGGACAAGCTGCGCCGCAAGCCTCACTCACCCGAAACCGAAGCTCAGCGCGACTACATTCGCACATGGCGCGGAGCGGACGCAGGACAGCGCCCATGAGCTGGTTCGAAGAGCTCTTCGGCTTCGAGGAACGCGGTTGGGAAGACACGCGCTCGCGATTCGTCGTCGAGGGCGAGCGGCTGCGTTCGCTCGCGAATGGGAAGTCGTGGCAAGTCGGAACGCTCGAGACACCGAGCCTCGGCGAGTTGAGAGCGAGAGCGCCCGCGACGAGCGGCAGGCTGCGCGTCGAGAACATCGCCGCGGATGCGCATCGCTTGCACGCCGAACCTCAGGCGCGCGGCGCGCTCGTGCAAGTGGCATCGCAATTCAACCTGCTCGAGATGGTGCACTACGACGTCTCGCCAGAGGACGGCATCACGCGTTATGGGAGCGACCGCACGCAGGGCCCCGCATGCGCGCTCGCCGCGGCACCGGCGACGGTCGTGCGCAACTACTTCGCCGCAGTGGCGGGCGAGAGCGGCCAGACGCGCGAGCGGCAGCTCGACATGCTCGCGGACCTTGCTGCATCGCTGAGCGCGGGCGAGCGCATTCGCATGCGCAACGGCTATGCGCTGCTCGATGCCTCGACGCTCGCCTCGATCGACGCGGAACTCGCCGCCGCGAACGAAGCGCAGCTCGATGCGTGGCGCGCCAAGTTGCGCATCGGGCTGCACTGGAACGTCGAGGTGACCTCCGCTGGCCCCGCGCGCGGACAGCTCGTGTCGCAGGCCTTCTGCTCGGCCCTGCCCGTGAGCTACAACCGAGCGGGGAGCGGTCAGGCGTGGGCGCGCTTCGCCACGCTCGTGCTCGAGGCCGCGTACGAAGCGACCTTGCTGGCGGCGCTCGAGAATGCCCAGCGCAGCGGCAGCGCGCGTGTCTACTTGACGCTGCTCGGAGGCGGAGCCTTCGGCAACTCCCGCGACTGGATCCTGCGGGCGCTTCGCCGCGCGCTCGACCTGCACCGCAACCGAGAGCTGCACGTCTCGATCGTCAGCTACGGCAGCATCCCGTCCGACCTGCGCTCGCTCGCCGACGAGCATCGCTGAGCGCTCCTGCGCCTCGTGCGAGGAGTCTCGTCGCACGGCGATTTGCACGAGGGATCCGCGGCCCCGAGCCCCGATGGCCCCCTCGGCGTGGCGCGCTGCGCTCGCTCTGGTACCGTAGCTTTCGGCTCGGAGTTTCTCGTCCCACCTCGACCGGACTACGACGCGCATGTCACCCACACGTCCCTTGCTCTTGTCGCTGCTGCTCATGGCTCCCAACGTCGCGCGCTCGACCCAGGCGACGTCGCTCGAGCGAACAGCGGTCGCGGGCGAGCTCGTGCTCGAGTTCGATTCGGAGTTGGCGCCGGACGCACGCACACTCGTGAGCGCCTGGGACCTCGCCGCCACCGGCATGCGCATCACCTCGGCGCGCGAACTCCTCGGCTGGCAGCGCCGCGGCTCGACGCGGCGCTCCACCGTGGCGCTCGTCGAGTTCGAGCCGCGCGGCGCCGACCACGAGCGACTCGCCGCCGCGCTGCGCCGCGAACCGGGTGTGCGCTGGGTCTGCGCCAACATGGCGCTGGAGGGCGATCCGCGCGAGCTCGTCCCCAACGACCCGCAGTACGGCTCGCAATACCACCATCCGCTGATGCGCAACGATCTGGCCTGGAATGTGACGGCGGGCAGCGCGGCGGTGATCGTGGGCATCACGGACGACGGCGTCGATCGCTCCCATCAGGATCTCGCGCAGGGTATCTGGGTCAATCCGCTCGAGATCGCCGGCAACAACATCGACGACGACGCGAATGGCTACGTCGATGACATCAACGGCTGGGATTTCGTGTTCGACACGAACAACCCCAGCCCCGACAACGGCAACGACCACGGTACGCATGTGGCCGGCATCGCTGCCGCGCGCACCAACAACGGCGTTGGCGTGGCCGGCACGGCAGGGGGCGCGACCATCCAGCCGCTTCAATTCTACGCGTCGGGTCAGCCGTGGACGGCGGCGAACATCGCCGAGGCCTTCGCCTACGGCGTCGACAACGGCGCGCGCATTCTGAGCACGAGCTACAACATCGACGGTTGGGTTGGCGACCCGACCGTGACCGCGGCCTTCGATTACCTCTACGACCACGGCGCGCTGCATTTCAACTCGGCCGGCAACAACAGCGCCGCGAATCCCCCGCGTCAGGCGTTCCACCAGACGCTGCTCGTCGCCAGCACCGACGCGGCGGACCTGAAGAGCTCCTTCAGCAACTATGGGACGGGCATCGATGTCGCCTCGCCCGGCTCGAGCATCCTCTCGACGCTGCTGTCCAATGGCTACGGCAGCAAGTCGGGCACCAGCATGGCCACGCCGAACGCCGCAGGCGTCGCCGCGCTCGTATGGTCCGCCCATCCGACCTGGACCCGCGATCAGGTCGCAGCGCAAGTCGTGGCCAGCGCCGACGACATCGACGCGTTCAATCCCGCACTGGCCGGACTGCTCGGCGGCGGTCGCGTGAACTCGTTCCGCGCGGTGAGCCTCGCACTCCCGGCTCCGAGGGTCGCGGACGCCGTGGGACTGCCGGCAGAGGGCGCCACCGCGTCCACGCCGCCCGCCTCGTTCGACCTGCGCTTCAACCAGATCCTCGATCCGCAGGACGTCAACGCTCCCGGCGCGTTCACGTTGACCTACGCGGGAGCAGACGCGGCCTTCGGAACCGCGGACGACGCGCCGGTGTCGCTCGGCTGGGGCGAGTACTTGATCGGCAGCAATTTCGTTCGCTTCGGCACCGTCGGCTCCATGGCCGCATCCGGCCTCTATCGCTTCACGGCCCGCGCCGACCTGCTCTCCAATCCCTTCGGCGCGGCGCTCGACGGCGATGGAGATGGCGTCGGCGGCGACGCGTGGACGCGCACCTTCGCGGTGTGTGGGAGCACGGCGATCCTCGTCGATCCCGCCGAGAGCGGTGCCGACTGGAGCGTCGTCAACGAGAATCTCTCGGACGGGCCGTGGACACAGGTGCCCGAGGTGCCGGTCGGTGGCGGTGTGCGCAACGACCCGCCCACGGACTTCGACGGTTCCGGGCGCTGCTTCCTCACCGACAACGTCTCGGGGAACAGCGATGTCGACGGCGGACCGACGCGGCTAGTCTCCCGCGCCTTCAACCTCGTCGGCATCTCCGATCCTCACCTGAGCTTCGCACGCTGGCTGGTGTCGGACGGCGCCGACGTGATGAGCGTGGACATCTCCGCCAACAACGGGAGCTCTTGGATCCCGGCGATGACGCTCACCAGCGTCGCGGGCTGGCGCATCGAGACGCTGCGCGTGGCGAGCCTCGTGACGCCCTCGTCGCAGGTGCGCCTGCGTTTCTCGGTCGCGGACCTTGCTCCGGGCTCGATCACCGAGGCGGGCATCGACTACTTGCGCGTGCTGCAGGTCGACTGCACCAACCTGCCGGTCGGCACGAGCTACTGCACCGCTGCGACCAACTCCAGCGGCGCGAGCGCCCGCATCCGCGCCGTAGGCAGCCCGCGTGTCGCTCACAACCAGTTCACGCTCTACACCGACGGCGTCCCGGCCGGAAAATCGGCCCTGTTCTACTTCGGTCCGAGCACCACGGCGACGCCCTTCGGCAACGGCTGGCGCTGCGTCAGCGGCATCACCTCTCGCATCCAGCCGCCGCTGCTCGCCTCTCCCGCCAACCAAGTGGTGCGACAGCTCGACCTCGGCACGTTTCCACTCGCCGGCGCGGCGCTGCCCGGAGCCACGCTGCACTTCCAGTGCTGGTATCGCGACCCCAACGCTGGTGGCTCCAATTTCAACCTCTCCGACGGCCTGAGCGTCATCTGGCAGTGAAACCGCTGACTCGCCCCCGAGTCGCCAACGCGGATCAGGCTGCACGACGAACGCTCGAACGCTGTCACGAACGCGCGTCGAGTCAGCTGAGTGTGTTGATCACCGAGAGTGCGGCGAGCGAGCACCACTGCGTGATGGCGAGGGCGAGACAGACGTGGCTCGTGCGCCGCAGCAGCGCGCGGGGGTGCGCGTGCAGCTTCCACGATGCGAGCAGGGAGCAGGCGAGCGCGACGGCCGCGAAGGTGCTCCACTGGGGATCCACGCTGGCGTACGTGCACTCACCATGCCCGAAGAGCCTCCCCGCGAAGGGACCGAGCAGGGGCGCGAGCGGCGTGATCGCCTCCGCTCGCGCGAACGAGAGGAACACGGCGAACAAGAGCGGCACGAGCGCGGCGCAGTACAGCGCAGCGCGCAGCTCGCGCTTCAGGGGCCACACTCCGCGCGCGCCGCGCGCAACGCTTCGAGCCAGCCGGTGCCAAAGCGCGTGTCCGGCTCGATCACATGGCCCTCGGACCATTCGTTGAGGCTCGCGATGAAGGTCAGGGCGTCTGGCCCCGAGTGTTCGCGCGTCCAGCGCAGCGCGCGAACGAGCGCCGCGCGAAACAGCTGCGGATGCTCGCCGGTGACGACGGGCCACCACGGGTACTTCGTCGGCCGCGCTGCGCCGAAGTCGGCGCCGCGCGGGGACGCGTCCCAGCCGGGCGAGACCGACGGCATGTAGGGCAGCGCGCACTCGCGGGCGAGCTCCGGCCACTGTGCGGCGCAGATTGCGGCGCGCTCCGCGTAGTCCTGCAGGAACGGTCCGCTCCAGTCCGGCAGCAGCACGTAGTTGGTCACGCTGTCGAAGCCGACGCGCGCGAGGTGCGCTCGCACGTCGCGCCCCGGCTCGATCGCGGCGAGGTGCAATTCGCCCAGCCCCGCGCGCCGCAGGTGTTCCCGCGCTCGCTCGATGGCCTCGCGCGCGGAGTCCAGCCCGAGCTCGCGCAGGAAGAAGCTGGTGTCGAAAATGGAGAAGTAGAGGCGTCCCTGCACTCGCAGGTACTCCGAGCGCACGAAATAGCGCTCGGCCAAATACGCGATGAGCGTGACGAAATCGTCGACGTCGCTCGGCACGAGACGCGCGGGGTCGATCACGAGAAGGTCCGATGGACGCACCGGCAAGACGCGCCGCGGCATGCGATTGGCCCACATCAGCGCGAACGTCGCGCTCGCGCCTTCGCTCGAACCGAGGAAGCCCAAGTCGAGCGCGTCCTGAAAGACCCGTTTTCCGCGGCACCAGAAGAAGCCGTGCACGAAGGCGTCGACGCCGTGCGCGCGCGCGAGCGCCACGCGCCGACCGACCGCGCGCGGATCGCGGTCGTCGTAGGGGCCGAGCGCGGGCAGGCGCGGCTGCGCGTGCCCCTCGAAGCGCGGACGGCAGCGCGTGACCAGCTCCCACTCGGTGAAGCCGGGGTGGAAGCTCTCGTCCCGCTCCGGGATCGGGTGCCAGCCGGGGTAGACGTAGGCCGCGACGCGCATCGATCGATGCAGGGTAGCTCCGTCGCGCACGGGGGCGCGCGTCGAAAGACTGCCGCGAACGGTAGACTTTTCGGCCCGCTAGCCCGAAAGCTCTCCCCGGATGGGGCGAGCGAGCCCCGAGAGGAGATCCCTGAACATGTACGACCCCGAGATGGTGCAGCCGTTCCGCGACGAAGTGACCCGCCTAGGAGTGAAGGAGCTGCGCACGCCCGCCGACGTCGACGCGGCGGTCAAGCTGCCCGGCACGACGCTCATCTTCGTCAACTCGGTCTGCGGCTGCGCGGCCGGCGGCGCTCGCCCGGGTCTGCGCATGGCCCTGCAAATGGCGTCGAAGAAGCCCGCGAACCTCTACACGGTGTTCGCTGGCATGGAAGGTGAAGCGACCCAGAAGGCGCGCTCGTACTGGGCCCCCTACCGCCCGAGCTCGCCGCAGATCGCGCTGATGAAGGACGGCAAGCTGGTGACGATGATGCAGCGCCACGACATCGAAGGTCAGGATCCGGCCAACATCGCCAAGGTCCTCACCGCCGCGTTCGAGCAGCACTGCTAGGTTCGACGTGGAGCGCGCGGAACTGCTCGCGCTGGCCGAGCTCTTCCTGCAGGAGGCCGTGTACCGCTCGCGTGCGACGCAGGCGGCGGGCACGGCGCTCGCAGGGCTCGCGGATGGCGCGCCGGGTCGTTGCGGCCTCGGCGAGGGGGCGGCCGTCGTGCTCGAGCTGACTCCGCGCGGCCGCGAGCTCGCCGCCGAGCTGTATCCAAACGTCGTCCCCTCGCACGTCGCCGCGCTCCTGCGCGAGTGGGTCGAGCGCCAAGACGCCCTCGACCGCGACCGCAATCACTTCCTCAAGGCCTTCCGCCACCGCCACGGCTTCGACCGCAACGCCTACTCGCCCGAGCTGCGAGCGCAGTTCGAGCAGGGCCTCGAGCGTGTCAACGCCGCGGCCGCCGCCGAGCGCCGCGCCGTCGCCGAACGCCTGCTCGCTTGAACGTCCCCGCCGAAGTCGCCGCACCGCGCTGCTAGACTGCGCGTCACACGGAGGTTCCCCATGAAGGTTGCGGTGTTCGGCGCGCTGGCAGTCGCCGGCTTGGCTCTTGGTTTCGCGGTTCCGCAGGGTTTCGGGATCGGCGGCGCGCCGACGATCAACTGGATCAAGCCGACGGAGCAGCACGCGTTTCTCAGCACGCTCGAGGGCCTGTGGGAGGTCGATGCCCTGCTGCACATCTCGCCCGGCCAGCCGCCGATGAAGCTCAGCGGCAACGAGACCGTGCGCCTCGCGTGCAACGGACTGTGGGCGCAAGTCGAGCTCGAGCTCGGCGACAAGCAGCTCGGCTACTCCGCGCGCGACATGCTCGGCTTCGACCCGCAATTCGCGCGTTACAACGGCGTGCACGTCGACGTCGGCTCGATGACGGTGGCCAAGTTCGAGGGCAAGCTTTCGACCGACGGCAAGACGCTCGCGCTCTCCGGCGAGGGCCCCGACCCGCGCTTCAAGGATCGCATCGCCAAGCTCGAACAGGTCTGGACGTTCCCCAAGAAAGGCGAGCGCACGGCCAAGTTCGAGTTCCTAAACGAGGAAGGCGGCAAGGTCCCTTGGCTCGAGCTCACCTACAAGTTCAAGAAGAAGGTCAAGTGAGGCGCACGCGCCTCGCCTGAGCGGAAGTGGCGAAATTGGCAGACGCGCGAGACTTAGGATCTCGTGCCGCAAGGCGTACGGGTTCAAGTCCCGTCTTCCGCACCACCCTCGGCGCGCGCTCCGCAGTGGCTCGGGCGTGGGCGCGCGCGGGGGTTTGGGGGGCTGCGCTGGCGCCGGACGGGGGCGGCGTGCGAGACTGGGCGATTCGATGACGAACGAAGAAGTGCAGACGAATGCCGGTGGGTTTGCGGAGCTGGGGCTGGGCGCGGAGCTGGTCGCGGTGCTCGCGCACTTGGGCTACGAGGAGCCCACCCCGATCCAGCGCGAGGCGATTCCCCACGTGCTCGACGGGCGCGACGTGCTCGGGCAGGCGGCGACCGGCACCGGCAAGACGGCGGCCTTCGCGCTGCCGCTGCTGCAGCGGCTCGGGGGCGAGCGCGCGAGCTCGGGTCGCCCCAAGGCGCTGGTGCTGGTGCCGACGCGCGAGCTCGCCATGCAGGTCGCCGAGGCGATCCACAAGTACGGGCGCGGGCTGGGCGCGAGCGTGCTGCCGATCTACGGCGGGCAGGGCTACGGCCAGCAACTGCGCGCACTCGAGCGCGGCGTCGACGTGGTCGTGGCCACGCCGGGACGCGCGCTCGACCACCTCGAGCGCGAGACGCTGATCCTCGACTCGGTGCGCACGATGGTGCTCGACGAGGCCGACGAGATGCTCGACATGGGCTTCGCCGATGACCTCGAGGCGATCCTCTCGCGCCTGCCCGACGAGCACCAGACGGCGCTGTTCTCGGCCACCATGTCGCCGCGCATCCTCGCGATCGCCGAGCAGCACCTCACGAACCCAGTCAAGATCTCGATCGAGCGCGAGCGCCCCACGCCGGGCGAGGCGCCGAAGGTGCGCCAGACCGCCTACGTGGTGCAGCGACCGTTCAAGGCGCAGGCCCTCGGCCGCGTGCTCGACATGGAGATGCCGACGAGCGCGATCGTGTTCTGCCGCACGCGCGTCGAGGTCGACGAGCTCGTCGAGGCCATGAATGCCCGCGGGTATCGCGCCGACGCGCTCCACGGCGGCTTCCAACAGGAGCAGCGCGACCGCGTGATGAAGCGCTTCCGCGGCGGCATTTCCGACCTGCTGATCGCGACCGACGTCGCCGCGCGCGGACTCGACATCGAGCATGTGAGCCACGTCGTCAACTTCGACCTGCCGAGCGAGCCCGAGGCCTACGTGCACCGCATCGGTCGCACCGGCCGCGCCGGCCGCGAGGGCGTCGCGATCACGTTCCTCGAGCCGCGCGAGCACCGGCTGCTCAAGAACATCCAGCACGCCACGGGCCAGAAGATCACGGTCTCGACGATTCCCACCGTCGCCGACCTGCGCAACCGTCGCCTCGAACTGACGGGACTCGCGCTGCGCGAAGCGCTCGTCGCCGGCGAGCTCGAGTCGTTCCGCGTGCTCGTCGAGAACCTCTCCAGCGAGTTCGATCCGCTCGACGTCGCCGCCGCGGCCACCAAGCTCGCCCACGAGGCCAACCACAGCGAAGTTGCGGCCAGCGACGAGGAGCAGGACATCCCCCAGCCGCAGCTGCGCCCGGACCGCCCCGAGCGCCGGCCCCGCGACGCCCGCCCCCACTGGGGTCGCGAGGAGAGCCGCGAACGCGGGCGTCCGTGGGAAGAGCGCGGCCCGCGCGCGCCGCGCCACGAGCGCCCCTTCGAAGAGCGCGGCCCCGAACGCAGCCCCGAGCGCGGCCCCGAACGCGGCCCCGAACGCAGCCCCGAGCGCAGCCCGCCCGAGGGTCGTCCCTTCCGCGAGGAACGCCCGCCCTTCGAGGGCCGCCCGCGCGAATTCGGCGGCCGCGCCCCGCGCTTCGAGCGCGGCCCG
>Ga0194120_10008414_pt1 | contig 13619 bp, 6 predicted proteins | sample TA2MahCa65mmetaG_FD_148642 | JGI IMG/M metagenome (GOLD analysis project Ga0194120, IMG submission 148642) | Freshwater microbial communities from Lake Tanganyika, Tanzania - TA2015019 Mahale Deep Cast 65m | ecosystem: Environmental > Aquatic > Freshwater > Lake | place: Tanzania: Lake... | reverse complement strand
CTCGCGCGAGTGCTGAAGTCCGCAAGCGGGCAGTGCAGGTAAGGATAAGATAAGCAGCAACGTGTCGATTTGCAAGAAGATACGAGGAAATGCAAAAGTCGTTGGTGCCGGACCGGACAGGCCGGGACAAATCCCGCCCTCCAGAAAGAATTCACTCATCCAGCACATCGCCGAGACGCCCGCCCGCTTGCCGAAGCATTTCCCGGGCTGGATCGCGTTCCTTTCCCAGCCGCGCCATAACGACCGCCGTCTTAACCTCCCCCCCGGCACGTTCCAGGAGTGCGAACGCCTCGCCCCGATCCAGTCCGGTCAGCAATGTGACGATCCGCGCCGCGCGGTCGCGCAGTTTGGCATTCGTCGCGCGCAGGTCAACCATCAGGTTCTGATAGACCCGCCCGGTGCGGATCATCAGCGTCGTCGAGATGGTGTTGAGGGTCATCTTGGTCGCGGTTCCGGCTTTCATCCGGGTCGAACCGGTCAGCACTTCGGGGCCGGTCGGCAGCAGGATCAAATGGTCGCAGACTGCCGGAACAGGTATCGGGGACGAGACCAGCAGCCCGGTAAGTAGTCCGGAGGCGAGTTCCCTTCCGATGATGAGCGCGCCGAGGACATAGGGCGTTGTGCCGCCGGCGGCGATGCCGAGGAGCGTGTCGTCCGCCGTCAGATTGAGCGCCTCGAGCGCTTCCCGGGCGCCGTTGGGGTCGTCTTCCGCGCCTTCCGAAGAGCGCCGTAGCGCCGCGTCGCCCCCGGCGATGATTCCGACGATCCGGCCCGGCTCAACCTGAAAGGTCGGCGGCGCTTCGGAGGCGTCGAGCACCCCGAGCCGTCCCGACGTCCCGGCGCCGATGTAGATGAGTCTCCCACCCCGGGCAAACCGCGGCTCTATGGCTTCGATGAAAGCCGTCACAGCATCGCGGGCGCTCGCGAGCGCCTCGAGAACCGCATGCTCTTCGTCCTGAATTCTCTGGACACACTCGGCTACCGAGAGGCGGTGAAGGTCCATCGTGCGGGGGTTGCGCTGCTCGGTCAGGAGCGCAGCCCGGTCGGGCGGAAGGAGGCTATCCGGCATAGTCAGAAGTTAAAGCGCATTTTATCGAACCGAACGACGATTCCGGCGTTATATTGTAAGATTGTTCCCTGAATGCTGCCTCGGATCGAGTCCGGGGTCATCAGCATTAGGAGCCTTTAGTCATCAACATTTACATCCTTGACCAACCCTTCCCTCTCCGACGTTGAAGCCGTCGCCCAACTGAAGACGGCTCGCGACCGCATCGCGGCTGAACTGGCCAAAGTGATCGTCGGCCAGAACCGCGTCATCGACGAACTCCTGATCGCGCTGCTGTCACGCGGGCACTGTCTTCTGGTCGGCGTTCCCGGACTTGCCAAGACGCTGCTGGTCAACACCCTTGCCAGTGTGTTCGACCTGAAGTTCAACCGCATCCAGTTCACCCCCGATCTGATGCCGTCCGATATCACCGGAACCGAGATCATCGAGGATGACGTTTCGACCGGGCGCAAGGCGTTTCGGTTCGTGCGTGGCCCGATCTTTACCCAGACCCTGCTGGCCGATGAAATCAACCGGACGCCGCCCAAGACCCAGGCTGCGCTCCTGCAGGCGATGCAGGAGCATGCCGTAACCGCCGCCGGGCAGACCTATCCGCTCGAAGAGCCGTTCTTTGTCCTGGCAACGCAGAACCCGATCGAGCAGGAGGGCACCTATCCCCTTCCGGAGGCGCAACTCGACCGATTCATGTTCAATATAATGCTCGATTATCCGGCGCGCGACGAAGAGATCGAGATTGTGCGGACGACGACCTCGCTCTATGAGCCGTCCCCGGAACGGGTGCTCACCGGGGCCGAGATCGTTGAACTGCAGCGATTGGCGCGGCGGGTGCCGGTCTCGGACTACGTGGTCGAGTATGCCGTCGATCTGGTGCGCCGGACAAGGCCTTCGCACGACGCGGCGGACTACATCCGGCAATGGGTCACATGGGGCGCCGGACCGCGGGCGTCGCAGTATCTGATCATAGGAGCCAAAACCCGGGCCATACTCGACGGCCGGCCAACGCCCGACGTCGAAGATGTCCGGTTTGCGGCCCGGCCGGTATTAAGGCACCGCTTGGTCTGCTCATTCAATGCAGCGGCCGAGGGCGTGACCAGCCTCGATGTGATCGAGCGGCTGCTTGGTGAAGCAGACGGGAAGGGAAGGTAATGACTGATGATCAACATTAAGGGGTGCAGACTATTCTTGTCACGTCCCCCCGCTCCGCGGGGGGACTGCAGGAGGGCTTCAGGGGTGATGCTTTGCCCCCCTTACATCCTCCCCGCCAAGCGGGGGGGGAGAGTTGAAGAACTTTCTGCACTGATAAGTAACTGATGCCTTCGTCGCTGCTTGATCCGACGGCGCTGAACCGCCTCGCCAACCTGCAACTACGGGCCCGGGCGGTGGTCGAAGGCTTTCTGACCGGACTGCACCAAAGCCCTTACCACGGCTTCTCGGTCGAGTTTGCGCAACACCGGCCTTATATGCCCGGCGACAGTCTGCGCCACCTCGACTATAAGGTGCTCGGGCGGACGGGGCGCTACTATATCAAGCAGTTCGAGGAGGAGACCAATCTGAAGGCCTACCTCCTCGTCGATCACTCCGGTTCGATGGGATTTGGCTCGGGCGACGGCGCGCCGTCAAAACTGAATTACGGTTCCTGCGTCGCAGCGGCACTTGCGCTGTTGCTGCTGAAGCAGCGTGACGCGGTCGGGCTGGTCTCGTTCGGCGAGACGGTCGATGCGATCCTGCCGCCCCGTTCGGCACAAGGTTATCTCGAACCGCTCGCAGTGCACCTCGAACACCTCCGGCCGACCGGCGCGACCAACGTCGCCGGAGCGCTCTTCCAGATCGCCGAGCGCGTCAAACGTCGCGGGCTGGTGGTGCTGATATCAGATTTGCTCTCCGATCCGGGACCGACGCTCGCTGCAATGAAGGCCATCCGTCACGTCGGGCACGAATTGATCGTCTTTCAGATCCTGCACCCTCGGGAAATGGACTTTGGCTTCCCTCGCGACGCCCGGTTCAAGGATCTGGAGTCAGGCGACCTTCTCCCAACCCGCCCGTGGCACATCCGGGAAGCCTATCGGCACGAGATGGAACAGTTTCTCAGCCGCTACCGGGAAGAGTGCCGGGCGGCTCGGATCGACTATCACCTCTTCACCACCGAAACACCTTACGATGTGGCGCTGTTCGAGTTCCTCGCGCGGCGTCGAAGAATGCATTAGGCTTTGCTAAGGGGCGGGATGAATCCCGCCCTTCAAGTATAAGAACGGGAACGGCTGCCACAGACGTGGCAGCCGCTGATCCGCACCTCCCCGGCAAAGGACAACGCGCAATGATAGTTATGCTCGTCGAGCCTTTGCTTCGCAGGGTGCGAGGGGGGGGTTACCGGCCGGGTTCGATCGGCGCACCTTAACGTCGCCTGCCCTTAACCTGCGGCCGTCCCTCTGGCGATGATAATCTATGGCTCATTATGAGCCTGCACTGTGTGCCCTGTCAATTTTCAATGTGACGTAAATCTCTCCTACTACTTGCTTGACAATGGTGGCTTAAGTTATATTGTTATGTTGGATATCGGGGCGTCGGTAAATGACCTAAACCGACGACAACTGATCAGCACCATCTTCCTCAATCGCCGGAGACGCCTGGAATGAGCCTCCCCAACCGCATATCGATCGTCCTTTCGTGGGCATTACTGCTTCTTGTCGCCGGCTGCAGCAGCGACAAGAAAGACACGACCGGGCCGGCCATTACCCCGCCCGGCAATCTCACCGCTGCGGCTCTGTCGCACAGTTCGATCCGCCTCACCTGGAGCGACAACTCGGCCACCGAATCGGGTTTCCGGCTCGAGCGGGCGCCCGGCGCCGGCGACAACTGGGCGCTCGTCGTCGAGACCCAGTCCGACGTTCAAGCCTACACTGACACCGGCCTGACTGAAGCGACCGCCTACCGCTATCGCGTCAAAGCCTTTGCGCCTCGCTCAGGCTCGGACTGGAGCGCCGTTGCGACCGCCGCCACCATGCTTATCGCGCCAACCGGCGCTGCCGCATCCCAGCGCGCGGGCACCGAAATCAACCTCACCTGGAGCGACAATTCTGCCGCCGAGACCGCCTACGATGTCGAGCGGCGCCGGATCGGGGCGGGCACTTTCGCGCCGCTGGTTACCCTTGGCGCCGGAGCAACTACCCTGCAGGACACCGGACTGGCGCAAAACGCAACCTACGGGTATCGTATCCGGGCACGCAAGGACAGCCTCACGTCCGCCTGGTCGACTGAAGCGCGAGCGACGACGCGGGTCTGGACGCCGCTGGCTCCGGGCAATCTGCAGGCGACGGCGACGAGCCAGTTCGCCGCTTCCCTCAACTGGTCTGACAACGCCGCCAACGAATTTGGCTTCGTCGCCGAACAATCGCTTCAGGAAGCGACCGGCTGGCAGATCGTCGATTCCGTCGGCGTCGATAATTTCAGCGCCAACATCAGCGGGCTCTCGTCGCGAACGACCTATTTCTTCCGCATCTATGCCTATAACGACTCCGGTCGTTCGCCCTATTCCAATATCGCCACCTGCACCACACCGTCGGGGCCGCCTCCGGCGCCCTCAAACCTGACCGGTCGGGCGCCCAACTATCACGCCGCGATCCTCGAATGGCAGGACAACTCGGACGAAGAGACGGGGCACGAACTGGAGCGCAAGATCGGCACCTCGCAGCGCTGGGACCGGCTGGCGCAACTCGGCGCCAATGCCGTCGGCTATATCGACTCGGCAGTTACTCCTCAGACCAGTTACACCTACCGGGTGCGGGCGCTAAACGCCGACGGGTTCTCGGCATATTCCAACGAAGTCCGGGTTTCTATCCCGAATCCCGCGCCTCCGGCACCATCGGGCCTGGAAGCGACAGCGGCTGCCGATCGGCGCATCGAGGTCCGCTGGAATGACAACTCGCCCGATGAACTGGGGTTCAAACTGGAACGTCGTCCCGGCTTATCCGGCAATTTCATCGAGATCGCCGACCTCGGCGCAAACGTAACCACCTTCAGTGATGTCAACGTGACGCCGGTCTCGATCTATTCCTACCGCGTCAAGGCATATAACCGGATCGCCGACCGATACTGGTATTCGGAACTCTCGAACGTCGATTCGGCATTGACTCCCGACGGCGTCCCGAATGCGCCCGCGAACCTCGAAGCGCGCGGGGTTTCGATCAGCAGCATCCGCCTCGACTGGAACGACAACTCGAGCAACGAGCAAAGTTTCATGGTCGAGCGGCGGCTCGCCGGCGACGCCGATTTCAACCTGATTGCCATCGTCAACGGCAGCGCGCGGCTCACCGGCACCTACATCGACACCGGACTGACCCACACCACGACCTATCAGTATCGGGTCGGGGCCAGCAACGGCATCGGCGATTCGGAATTCAGCAACATTGCCGAAGGTTCGACGACCAACCCGGTGCTGCTCCACGAGACCTTCGACAACTACGAAGTCGGTCGCCCACCGCCCCGGGGGGGCAATCCCGCTTGGACTGATACTGTCCGGGGCACCTCTTGGGTGAGAGTGACAGACCAGATTTCAACGCCCGCCGGTGGGCGCTCTGTCCAATTCCATGATCCTGATGTCGGCGCCAACATGGCCATTCTGATCTTTAATGGCCCGTCGATGAGCTCAGGCAAGATCTCATTCAACCTCCGCATACCGTCAATTGGCTGGTATGACGTCCAACTCGCCAATGGAAGCAATGTCATCACAATGCAACTTCGATTCGATGCAAGTGGGGTGATGTATGCACGCCATGGCTCTTCGTTTGTAAGTTGTGGAAACTACCCGCTTAATCAGTGGTTTCTTATCGAATTCTCGTTCAACTTCTCCACGAAGAAGTATACTGTCTATAGAGATGGCGACATCGTCGCTGATACCATCAGCGTCCAGAACAACAACCTCGTCGAAACACGTAACATCTGGTTCGTCGCTTTCATCGATCAGGCAATTCAAGATGTCTATCTTGATGATTTTAACCTGGATTTAAGGCAGATATCAAGATCATCAAGTGACTTCATCCCACCTCGGCCACGAGCATCGCCGGGTGAAAGTTTCATTAAGGCTGGCGAATTCGAGTTCTCCGAATAGGGATCATCCCGAACTCTGCGTGCGATTTTGGGACTGCCGGACAGTAGTCCGTCGTTCCAATACTTGCGAGCATCTAAGTGATCGCCAAGATCCTGATCGCCAACCGCGGTGAGATTGCCGTCCGGGTGATCCGCGCCTGCCGGGAACTCGGCATCTGCAGCGTCGCGGTCTATTCCGAAGTTGACCGGCGGGCGCTCCACGTCCGGATGGCGGATGAAGCCGTCCCTATCGGCCCGGCGCCGGCCCGGGATAGTTACCTGCGCGGAGAGCGCATCATCGAAGCGGCCAAGGAGCGCAGCGCCGATGCCGTTCACCCCGGGTACGGGTTCCTCTCGGAGAACGCTGAGTTTGCCCGCGCAGTCGTCGAAGCGGGCCTTATCTGGATCGGCCCGCCACCTGAGGCGATCGCCGCGATGGGCTCGAAGACCGAAGCGCGACGAATTATGATGGAGGCCGGTGTCCCGGTCGTCCCGGGCGACCGAAGCAGACTCGAATCCATTGAAGAGGCCCTCGCTTCGGCCCGGAGAATCGGCTATCCGGTGCTGATCAAGGCGGCTTACGGGGGTGGCGGCAAGGGGATGCGGATCGTCAAGAGAGAGGAGGAACTCCCCGCGGCTTACGAAGCAGCCGGCCGGGAAGCCGGCAGCGCCTTCGGCCATCCCGACGTCTATCTCGAACGCTACATTCCGGCTCCCCGGCACATCGAAGTCCAGATCTTCGCCGACCATCACGGCAATGTCGTCCACCTCTACGAACGCGAATGCTCGATCCAGCGGCGGCACCAGAAGGTGATTGAGGAGTCGCCTTCGCCGGTTCTCATCGCAGAGCCTGGCTTGCGGGAGCGGATGACGATAGCGGCTGTCGCCGCCGCAACGGCCTGCGGCTACATCGGAGCCGGGACGGTCGAATTCCTCTTTGATCCCGCCTCGGGTGAGTTTTACTTCCTCGAAATGAACACCCGCCTGCAGGTCGAGCATCCGGTAACGGAACTCGTGACCGGCCTCGACCTGGTCCACTTGCAAATCGCTGTCGCCTCCGGCGAACCGCTCCCGTTCAAGCAGGAAGACGTCTCCCAGACCGGCCACGCTATCGAGTGCCGTATCTCTGCGGAGGATCCCTCCGCCGGATTTTTGCCGGATACCGGTCGAATCGTGCACCTTAGGGAACCTGTCGGGCCGGGAGTGCGGGTTGATTCGGGAGTCTCCCAGGGCGACGAGATCGGCCTCTACTACGATCCACTCATGGCCAAGTTGATCGTCTGGGGTGCTGACCGGAAGAGGGCCATTGCGAGGCTGGGGCGAGCGCTCGCCGAATACCGGATCGCCGGCGTCGGGACGACGATCCCGTTTGCGCTATGGTTGACCGGGAATGAGGAGTTTCAAAGTGGAATCTACGATACCGGCTTCATAGGGCGGGAGTATCGGCCGAAGGAGATGCGGCGGGAGGATGATGATAGGATCGTCGAGGCGGCAGCCATTGTCGCGGCTCTGCAGGTGCCGGCAAACGGCGACGCCGTTCATCCGGGAGTGCCGTCACAGGACGGCAGGATGCCGGTCAGCAACTGGAAACGCGCCGGAAGACTGGAGTCAAGAGGATAGAGTGAAAAGTGAAGAGAGAACAGTTATGATGATGCGGTAGTCCACTTGACACTTGATACTTGACACTTGATACTTGAAACACCTTCACCGCACCACCACCACCTTGCGCCGCACTACAGACTCACCGGCTCGAAGTTGAAGAAAGTATAACCCTCCCGGAAGCCCTTCCGCGTCGATAGTCAGATAATGCTTCCCCGCTCCCCACTCGCCTTGCCCAAGACGCACCACCTGGCGTCCCCTCATATCGTAAAGTAACAGCGTTGCAACAGACGGACGTTCGAGCGAGAAGGCGACCGTCGCGCGGGCATTGAAGGGATTGGGGTAGGGCGCTTCAAGGGCGAAACGGCCCGGCTGCAAAAGGTCGTCTGCCACTCGATCAGGCCTAAGATGGAAGCGGAAATGGCGAATCGAGGGTGTCGTGTCCTGCCCACCGATCGCTTCAACCCACCAAAAAATCGGAGCCGTGAAGAGGTTGCCCAGCCCGAGGGTGTCGATCCCGAGTGTCAAAGTCGTGTCGCGCGTCTCACCTATGAACTCGGCCCCGCCTGACGCGATTCGAAACAGGTATCGAAGCGTATCGGCAGGATCCGGATCGCGCGAGGCTCGCCAGGCGAACATCACCTCCGGCGGAGGAGGCGGATCGCCGATGCGCGGTGGCGCGGTGAGGGTGTCGCCGTCGGGCGGCTCGAGCAGCGAAAACCCCCGCGGCCGGCGGTCCGGCATGACTCGAACCTCAATCGGAACAACACTCTCCCCGCCCCAGGCGTTATGCTTCAGGTCGATCTCGCATGCGAACTCGCCTTCCGGAAGATCGTTCGCATCCAGGCTGAAGGTCAGGTTCGTCTCGGCGCCGGCGGAAAGTTCGCCTTCAACGGGATCCACAGCGATCCAATCACCGATAGGTGCCGCTTGCAAGACTTCGATCCGGTCGCCTCCATTGACACTCGATACCTCGACCATCGAGACGATCACCCAACTAAAGGGATCCCACTCCCGTGTGATGAACATCCCGCCCGGCACCGTTGCGGCGCGCGATGGCACCGGTCCGAGCCGAATCTGATCCCCGGCCGGATTGGACTTATAGACCTCAAGTTGAAAGAGGACGGCGCTATGGAATATGTAGAACGGGAAGTCGTCGGGGTCATCAGCAAAATAGGCTGCGCCGTAGATTCTTAGGTCGCGCCGAGGAATCTGCCAGCCAAGAGAGCGGCCTTCCCGGTCATAGGCCGAGAGCGCCTGCGTCCGGTTTCCCAGCCAAAGGCAGTTTCGGTCGCTGTCCCAAATGACAATGCTGTTGGGGTTCCAAGGCCCTTCGATGGTGCGCATCAGTTCGCCATCGGGAGTAAAGCCATAGACGTGCCGGTCACCAATCGATCCCGCACCTCCCCATATCCATTCCCCGTCCCAGGTCAGGTTCTTCATACCTTCCAGCGAATTGCCCGGCTGCTGGAACGACGACACATATACGCCTTCCCGGTTGAGGATGTAGATCTGATTGGGGCGGTTGCCCGCCATTCCAGATACATAGAAGTGGTCGTTGATGAAGAGGACGCCGCCAAGGTCGTTGTCTTCCAAAATGACTGCTGCGCTTATGGAGTCGCGCACCGTGAGCGCAGCCGCGTCGGAGTCGCCGGGGTAGTCGATCGAAGACCGCCACCAGAGCGGCCCGGTGCCCTCATTGCGCAAGGTCAGGGAATAGTCCCGGATCTGTCCCTGATTCAGTTCGACCTCAAGACGCTCCGGCGAAAGATGGACCACCGGGTTCAAGAGGCTGAAATTGCATTCGAGTGAATCGTCTTCAGGAACTTCCAGTTCCGTCATAGTGCTGTCGTTGAAACCCTCGGCGGTGCAGGTGAGGGTGAATTCCTGTGCCGCGATGGCCTGGTTAACAAACCAGTAGCCGTCAGCGTCGCTAATGGCGGATTGGTTGAAACTGGTCCGAAGGATGGCATTTTCGATCCCTTCACCACTGGCGCGGGACGTTACTCGTCCGTAGAGCACCGCCTCCCGAATCCGCAGCATTGTGGTGAAGTAGAGCGCGCGTCGATTCTGGAGCGGCACCCCGCCGCGAGCCTGACGGTTGTTCCAGGAATAATTGAGGCCCGGTCCGCCGTCGGGGGGAGAAATGCCGACCGATGCAAATGGAGTCTCAAATTGACCGTTGCCGGCGACGTTCTGGATCGCCTTGTATTGAAAGAGGATCGGCTGATCCACGGTATGCCCCCACCAGACCTCAACATCATACAGGATCACCTGAAACGAGAGATCGCTGTTACCTTCCAGGTGTCGGACCCGCGACCATTCGATGATGAAGCGGCCTTGATCCTCATCGTAATAGGTGTAGATTCGTCCGTTCCCAAGCGTCAGGTTGTCCCAAAAGGGCGCGACCATTCCCGGGGCGCCGCCGATGGCGCGGTCGAGCGGCCAATTGGTGCCGCCGGTTGCGCGAGGATGCTCGCCCATAACGATGAAACCGTTGGTGCTGACGGTGATCTGGTCGAAAGACTGGCCATAGAATCGGGTGCTGAAAGGTAGATCGACTAACCGCGCTTCGCCAATGTCGATATTGCCCTGGAAGTTGACCGCTGTGCCGCGGGCATTGAAGTTCTGTTCACGGGGGTCGATCTCGAAGAAAGCATACCCCGGACGCTGCTCCCATTCCTGATCGGTGTCGTCGAAGCAGACATAGCCGTAAGCGTCGGGCCCGACCGGCGCTCCGGCTTCCGGGCGGACGACCGCGAGTTCAAACCAGGCGGTGTCGGTTATTCCCGACTCGGAGGCGAGGTCAAGGCGCATACCGCACTTTGCCTCAGCCGGGACGAACCGGCTGCCGGCTACCAATGCCCGCTCGCCATCAGGTCTCACCACCTCGCCCGGCTCCGCTGCCGGGTATCGCACTTCGCCGGAGACGACTTCGACCGGCTGACCAAGACTCACCAGTTGACCAATCATTGGAGGCGATGCGGCCGATCCGATATTGGCCAGTTCGATGGTGAGATAGGTCAGCGTATCGCGAATGGAGGCTCCGCCAACAATGGAGCGAAAGATGAGGTGCGGCGCCCGAGGGACGATCTTCAGCGTCGTCGGCCATTCTTGATCGCCGCTGCGTAGAAAGACCACCAATTCGGGCTTAAGCGCCGGACGGCTGATGCCGTCGGGGGCGGTTATGGCGAGTCGGACATCGACCGCAGCGGCAGCGTCCGACTCGGGATCGATGTCGCCGAACACGATCCGGTCATCCCCAACGATTTCAAGATGCGGCGACCGACTGACCAGGATAGCATCCAAATCTCGTAATGACTCATCCGGGCTCCGGTTGGCGACGGTCAGAGCCAGTCGAAGCGTCTCACCCGGATTCGGCAAGCCGTCGCCATTGCCCTCGAGTTCCTCGACTTCATAGCCGGTCAACTCCGCTCCTGAGTCTGGCGCCTCTATCCAGCACTCTTCGTAAAGTGGCTTGATGCCGGGCCCGGTGCAGGTTACATAGAGCGGCGTTCCGGCGATCAGTTCGAGGCCATCAAAGGTGAATTGTGCCCGGCCATGCTCGTCGGTGCGCGCGAGCAAGGTCTGCATATCGTCATAGGTCGCATAGTCGTTGCTGTTGAATGCGGGTATTCGGCCCGGCATATAGAGCGACACGAGTGCGCCGGAGATTTCCCGCTCGCCGCTCATCACGGTTAAGTCGAGCGACCTGATATCGGGGGAGACGAAGACCGGCAGATCGATTTCGACCTCAATCGGGCGGCCGGTCCAAGCAATAAGCCCCGGATCGCCGTAGAACTGGACATCGGTCTGCATCGTCGAGGCGGGGTAGAGATTGCCCATATAAGCGACCGGCTTGGTTACGCCGATCACCCGCGCCCAGCCGAAGGGGAGGCGGTCGATTAGCAGCGCCCGGGTCATCTCCATCCAGGTGACATTCGCCGAGCGGGTGCTGGAGACGCCGTTGTAGGTGGCTGCAGCGCAGGGTCCGGAGATGTTCTGGACTGTCGGATTGCGCAGCAGCGCCCAGGTGGGACCCTCATGATGCCCGCCCAATTCCATCACTATTGGGAAGACGGTCCGGTTTGCCGGCCGGAGGTCGGCGCCAAAGAGGCGATTCTGCGCCCGGCCCAGCATGACGTTAAGGTGGCTATTCATTTGCTGGACGCAGAAATTGCCAACTTGCGAGCCATCGCGATCGAGGTTTCCGATGTTCTCGTAGAACCGGACGTCCGTCAGCCCGGCGGCCTTTACCATTTCTTCGCCCCAGCGAACCGTCGTCGGGATGCTCACATGCCAGTCGTTAGCCCAGCGCTGCGCATAGACCGCACCTCGCGAGAACCAATCCTCGTTCATCGGAGGATTAGAGGCATAGGCTCGGTGGCGGCGCCAGAAAAGGTCGATCTTTTCCGCCGATCCGGCGCACCAGCGGGCCACACCGACATCGGCATAGCGGTCGTTGTTGCCGCCTTCGAGGAGGCCGTATTCGTAGTCGGCATGCTCGGGCGAGCCGTCGGTCGGTGTGCCGCGGAAGGTCGCGAGCACCGTCTGTGCAGCCGGCCCGGCGGTATAGCGGCTATGATCGCCGACCAGCATCACCAGGTCGAAGGGGTCGGCGCCAGCCCTAAGGAAGGCGTCGTAACGTCCCTGAATGCCGGCCTTGACAGTGGCTGCCGTGAGCGCCGCGTTCTGAGTCAGCCCGAGGATATCGACCCGATAACCTTCCTTGCGCCGCGTCTCGATGAAAGGTCCCACCGACGGCAGCAGAACCGAAGGCAGAACCACGAGATAATGACCCGGCGACGCAGGCAGCGCTCCGGCATCGGGATCATCGCGGCCGACCCGGTCGCCGCCTAAAGCGAAGCCGGCAATCAATTTCCGAAAGATCGCACTGCGGCCGGTGCGTAGGGGAAACTCGATTGGGATTGCTGCGGCGCGATCCGAGGGTGTCAGGTGCACTTCGATCGACTTGCGGAGGAGCACCTCCCCGGTAGTCAGGTCAACCTGCAATGGATAGACAGTGAGCAAACCTAACCGGACGCCGCGCATCACCGAGATGTCGGTGAGAGATGCGACTTCGGGAGGGTAGAGATTCGATGGCGAAATCAGGTGGTCGGGAGGTAGTGTTGCGTCGGGATCGTAGTCTTCGCCGGTGGGAAGCGCAGTGGCATTGCGCCGTTGATAGCCGTCCGCCTGAACGATCAGATCGACCTCACGGTCGGGGGGGAGAATTACGTATCGCGAAACAGCCGGCAGGAGTGGCATTCCGGCATGGGCAAGAGAACCCTCGCCGGGGATCAGAGAGGCGCTGTCGCTGCCGGAGGCAAGGGCCGCCTCAAGCGCCGGAAGGTCAAACCTGAAGGCTATATGCGCGGCGTTTCCCGGTTGCTCGGAACAAGTAACCGTGGTGCCGGGCGGCGCATCGTGTGCGGCGAAGGCAACGCCGCCGAGGAAGGCGAAACAGATACCAGGGAGAAGACGGGGAAGTTGCTTCATCGGAGCACTCCATGGTCAATCTATCTGCGCAGTCGGCACCTGCCTGCCGCTGCCCCAAGTTCATAGATTCATGCCGAAATCCAACGATGCCCTAAGTCCGGTTGCAAGAAACGAGACGGCAGAGGGCTCACACTATCCGGCTAATATAGTCAAGAAACAGAACTTCGTCAAGTCTCTGGAAGAAGTTTGGCAAAAAAAGTTCGTCCCCCCGATATCGCATCGGGGGGACGAACTCTTCAGTCGATACGGCAGATGCCGAATCGGACTACTTCACCAGCATCACCTTGCGGATGGCGCTGAACGAGCCGGCTTCCATCTTCACCAGATAGATGCCCGCCGCCAGATCGCGTCCCTCAATCGCAAGCGTGTGATG
>Ga0194120_10008413_pt1 | contig 13620 bp, 11 predicted proteins | sample TA2MahCa65mmetaG_FD_148642 | JGI IMG/M metagenome (GOLD analysis project Ga0194120, IMG submission 148642) | Freshwater microbial communities from Lake Tanganyika, Tanzania - TA2015019 Mahale Deep Cast 65m | ecosystem: Environmental > Aquatic > Freshwater > Lake | place: Tanzania: Lake... | reverse complement strand
CTGCATCAGTAGTTGAATCTACACCATATACTTTAGCTCCCTTACTTTCTATATCATTTAACAATTCAATTACTTTTTCTTCATCTTTTGTTTGTATGATCTTTTCAGAAAATACAAGAGATTCTATGGCACCATATTGATTAGCTTTTAGTGTTTCATCAAAACCCATTGCAAATTTTTTACTTTTTTTATTGACTCTGAACATTATTTCATCAATAATAGATAAAACTTTAGCGAGTTTACTATCAGCCATTATCTCTTTCATTGACTGTGACTTTGTAAAGGTGTATAATCCATCTTCACCACCAGAATCTATTCCATCTATAACTTGATTTTTGTATTCATTACCAATTGATGATTTATGTAGAAAGTTACTAAATTTTCTTTTTGTTTCACCTGGTCCAAAAATTACAACTTGATCTCCTTTATTTAGTGAAGATGCAATAGCCTTTTGGATATTCTCAAAAAACTGTTCTATGTTAAAATTAGTTTTGTATTGCTTTCCACTTGATCCTGAGTAAATATTTGGCATAATCTGCAAATGCGTTCCTTTTAATCTTCCAATACCACATACGCTGGTATCCAACGCAACAAGCAAGAATCCAAAGTTTTGGTTATTAGTTTGTAATAATTTTTTTTCTACTTCAGTCCATTGTTTTTTAATCAGCTTAAAGCTTTCATCCATTGTTATCACAAAAGAATGATGCGATCCTTTTGGAACAGATTCATTATTTGACTCGATAATTATTCCATGTATGCGTAGCCTATCCAAAACATTATCTAGTGACACTTTTTCTACATCTAATCCTATTCTTATTCTAATTCGTTCTCCCTTATCTGGTCTTGAATAATCTTTTTCAAGTTTGATAATTCTAGTAGTGTCGCCAACAATTTTATCTCCTTTTTTAATTATCCTGCGCAAAGTTATGAGATCATCTGGTTCTTCAGGTATCAGCGCAATTGAATGCTGATCTAAAATTTTGGTAATCACGTTAATATCATAATTCTAAAAAAAGAAAAGAATGTTAGCTTGTTATTTCATTAACTTTAGTCTTATTTTCTTCATTCTTTTTTCGTAAATAATTCTCTACCCATTCCATAGTTATGACTCCACTTTCAGCAAGATTAACAAGTGAATTTGGCGATGCCTCACCAGTAACCTTTCCTCCATGTCGTCTAATCTGTCTCCACTTTAAACGAGTGTTGCCACTCTTTGAATTATAGATTATTCCTAGAACATCTCTGGCGTTAACAAAAGTTATTTCACGAATTTTTTTCAATGTTACTTTATCTGCAGCTTCCACATAAATCGAACCATGTTCATCGTCTCTTTCTGGGAAAACCTCATAATCTTCCAAATAGCTACTGGGAGCAAATGAACTACATGTACTTGCTATTATGAAGCGTCTAAAACTTTCTAGTGACGCAGGCGTATCTAGAGTTACCATTTGTGATCGATAGCTGTTGCTTATTTATCAAGCTTCGTGAAAGACTCAATTACTGTTTTTGTGAAATCTGTGCTGCGGGCGTTGATGATTCTATCCATTTGATTTTATGATGTAGATCTTGAGTTCTGAGCCTGCATAACTTCGTGTTATAAAATGAATTTAATTTTTGAAACTTTTTTAATTTATTTTCCTTGAAATATTTCTAAACTCATCATCATGGTTCTGAGGTCCATGGCCACATTTAGTACAACCTACTTTGAAGCCATTCGTATCTTTTTCATAGGTTTCACAACCACAAAAACACGTCATACAATATCACTCAATTATTGCAGCAATTCCCACGGGGAATGTCATGCCCATGTGGACATTTTCTTGGATGTTTTAGCATTGTACATAATGCATCAGTGAATTGTTTATTCATATGATGTTCTATACCACAAACCATTTCTTCATCAATTTCTACTTTTAGTGCACTATCCATTAAAACTTCTAAAAGCCTACTGTTTCTCATCATACTAGCACCGATTCTTTCTCCTTCTTCTGTTAGTTCTACACCGGCCTTGTTATAATTTACAAGATTTTGCTCATTTAATTTTTTTAGCATTTGGACCACACTTGGTTGTCGTACGTTTAACATCTTTGCGATGGTACTAATTTTTACAGGCTCTCCCCTTTCTTTAATATGCCAAATTGCTTTTAGATACATTTCCACATGTTCTGCTTCCGCAGTTCCTACAAATAGAACTTCTTCATTTATTATGTCCATATTATACCTCCTTTGAATCTTTTAATAAGTATTCAAAATATTCGCGTGCAAATCCTGCAAGACCTGCATGATCCGCCCAAATTGCAACCATATCAGAAGATGAATCCCCAATTTCTGGTCCAAGTAAAATAATTACATAACGTTTATCGGAAATTATTCCACCACCAAATAATCCTTTTTTGAGCTTGACTTTTGCAACTCTTGAAATCGCAGTCAAAGAGTCCTTGTTAATCTTGTCTGATGTCAATATTGTAACATCAACTCCTCTATCATGAAGGGATCGAAGCTTTGGTAAAGCCTGCTTTACCAATTCTTCACTGGCTGTCGGCACTGCTATAAGTACTTCATTCCTACAAGATTCAATTATTTCTAAAATTTTTGCGACAATATTAACGGCACCTGATAAAACCCATATATCTGGACGTTCACTAGAACCACTTTTTTCATACAGTGGAACAAGTTCATTTAAAATCACATTCTGATTCTCTTTAAACTCCGCATCTGATTTTTGCTTGGTAACATCAAGGGCAGTTGTAGGTGATTTGGCAAAATACTTGGTAGGTCTTGAATCATCAGAGCCTATCCATCCCTTTTCTTCCAAAGAGCCTAAAACCTCATAAATCTTCGAGTATGGTACGCCTGATTTCTGACTAAGATCGGATGCAGTAAGCTCCCCTGATTTTAATAACGAAGTAAAAGTTTTGATTTCATAACTAGTAAGCCCAATTTGTTCTAGGGCCTTTCGTGTCTTGTCAGAAATACTCATGCGATCTACTCGACGCTTTTTAATATTTAAACCCCATACGAATATCTCTACTGAATACAACGGGGGTAAGTATGAAATCAATTAAATACTATTTTCAAAGTGCCAATTACTAGGAATGGCACTAATTCAGATTACTAACCAGTCTACAAAGAAGGTAGGCAAGAAATCAACTATTAGGTTTACTCAAAGCATTTGTCCAGATTGTAACATGATCCTTGATGCAGAAGTCTTTGAAAGAGACGGTAGAGTTTACATGACAAAGACATGTCCAACTCACGGCGAATGTGAGGAGCTCTACTTTGGCTCATATGAGATGTACAAGAAATTTAGCACTTATTGGGCGGATGGAAAAGGTGCACATGCCCCAAACGTTATGATGGTAGACAAATGCTCCTGTCCAAATAACTGTGGGTTATGTTCTAATCATTTATCGCATAGTGGTCTTGCAAACATGATAGTCACAAATAGATGTGATCTTACTTGTTGGTACTGTTTCTTCTATGTTAAGAAAGGGCTAGAAGGTGCTTACATGTATGAACCATCGCTTGACCAAGTTAGAGCAATGATGAAGACACTCAAAGCCGAAAGACCAATTCCAGGAAACTCTATTCAAATTACAGGTGGTGAACCAATGTTAAGAGAAGATATTGCCAAAGTTATCAAAATAATGAAAGAAGAAGGCGTAGACCATGTTCAGATGAATACTAATGGCATCAGACATGCTATGGATCCAGAAGCTGCACGCGAGGTAAGACTTGCTGGCTGTAACAATCTTTATCTCAGTTTTGATGGTGTAACCCCAAGAACAAATCCAAAGAATCACTGGGAAATTCCATATGCACTTGATAGTTGCAGAAAGACAGGCACAACCGTAGTTTTTGTTCCAACTGTTATCAAATCAATCAACGACCATGAGCTTGGTGGAATTATTAGATATGCTCAAAAGAACATGGATGTTGTTCACGCAGTAAACTTTCAACCAGTTTCTTTGACTGGTAGAATGGGTAAAACAGAACGTGAAAAATATAGAATTACAATCCCTGATTGTATTCAAAGAATCGAAGAGCAAACAAGTGGTCAAGTTACAGTTGATGATTGGTTTCCAGTTCCAAGCTGTATGCCATTGACCAATGTTATTGAAGCATTTTCAAGTAAACCAAAATATGAATTATCAATTCACTTTGCATGTGGTGCAGGAACATACGTATTCCAAGATGAAGAAACAAAAGAACTTGTTCCAATGCCACGATTCTGTGATATTCAAGGAATGTTAGAGCTCTTTGAAGATAAAGCAGAAGAAATTCGTTCTGGTAAAAACAAATACTTTACAATGCTTGAAGTTGTAAGAAAACTATCTAGTTTTATTGATAAGAAAAAACAGCCTGCTGGACTAGATTTAGCAAAGATGTTTGGAAATATCTTGATGAAGCGATCCTTTGATGCAGTAGGTTCATGGCATGTTAAAGGACTATTCCTTGGCATGATGCATTTCCAAGACAAATACAATGAGGACCTTGAAAGATTACAAAGATGTGATATCCACTACCTCACACCAGATCTTAGAATCGTTCCATTCTGCGCATTTAATGTAATTCCAGAATGGTATAGAGACAGAATTCAAAAGAAATATTCCATCACTGTTGAGGAATGGGAGCAAAGAGAAGGAGTTAAACTAGAAGATGGCCTTTACAGAGGCCTTATGAGAAGAGGTGCAGGTGACGAACTGGCAGTTGGCTGCGCAAAAAGTCAGATGATGCACCAAGCACAACAAGCATTGATGTAGATATTATACAAATCATTTAATCTAAGACCTTAATAGAACAGAATTTACTTTTTTGATAGTTGAAACTACTTTTCATCTCACCTAGATATTCTGGCGGTATTGGAGGACATGCAGCCATGCTTGCCAATAAGCTCATTGAATATGGTTTTGAGGTAAAAATGATGCATACTCCACACATCCCAATTAAAAATCTGAAAAATCCAAGTTTTGCTGTTCTTAGCTCTCTAAAGGGACTGTTTAGTAGAGATAACTATGACATTGTACACGCGTTTAACATTCCATCCGCCTTTGCAATGCGTTTTGCAAAAGGAAAAAAGAAAATTCTCTCAGTTCATGGTGTTTATGGAGAACAAATTAATGCTCTTCATTCAAGTACAATTAGTACAATTGCAACTGTAACAGAATCAAATGTTTTAAAATGGCCAGATAAACTAACAACTGATTCAAAAGCAACACAAAAAGCATACAAAGAAAAATTAGGATTAGACTTTGAATACTTGCCATCTCCGTTAGACATCAGCAAATTTTCAAAAATCCCCGATATCAAGAAAGTAGAAAAACAGGTTGTATATGTTGGACGAGATAGTTACGAAAAAGGTATCGATATACTAAGGAATATAGAATCACAAATCAATGGAACTGTAGTTTATTGCACCAATGTATCATGGGAAGAGGCTATGAAAACCATGAAAGCATCAAACGTAGTAGTAGCTCCATCTAGAATAGAAAGCTTACCTACAACTATTAAAGAAGCATTTTATCTTCATGTTCCAGTAGTAGGTACAAACGTTGGTGGTATTCCAGAATTAATAACAAATGAAGTTACGGGACTTCTAGTCCCACCAAACGATCCGATCAAGCTTAGTAATGCAATAAACCAATTATTAGAAAATAAGGAACATTCACAAAAACTTGCTAATGCTGCTTTTGATTTTGTAATAAAAAACATGACGTGGGATGTTGTTTTACCTAAATATATTAAATTTTATGAAGAAGTTTTGAATTAAGCTATTTTCTCATTATTTTTTTCAAGCCAGATTTTAAATCCGTAGTGAATTTCCATCCTAACATTTTTTCAGTCAGAGCAGTATCTGCTAGGCTTTTTTTAATATCTCCTTTTAGCGGTTCTGAAAAGATTAACCCAACTGATGAAGTTGATAATTCAATCATAGTTAGAGCTAATTCTTTGATGGGTGTAGCCATGCCTGTTCCAATATTAAAAAATCCATTGTCTATTTTACTTTCCATTGCTACAAGATTTGCTTTTGCTATGTCCTCAACATAAACGAAATCCCTTACTTGCATGCCATCTCCATTTATGCTCAAAGGCTTTTTTTCATCAAGATTTTTCATGAATTTGGTAATTACGCCAGCATAAGAGCCTGTTTGCCCTCTTCCAAAAATGTTAAAGTACCGTAATCCAATAACTTTTACTCCAATCTTAGAATATTTTTCAGCAAGAAATTCGCATTCTAATTTTGTTTGACCATATGGATTAATGGGTTTTCGTTCAAAATCTTCTTTGATTGGAATTTTTGTTGTATCTCCATAAACACTAGAACTACTAGCATATACTAATTTGAAACCAATTTCTTTTGCTAATTTAAGAATATTTTCAGTACCAGATACATTAACGTCGTAATATTCTTGTGGTAGCAAAAATGATTCTGGTACAGCAGTAAGTGCAGCTTCATGAAAGACACCATCAGTATTTTTTAAACAACTTTTTAGTACATCGTAGTCACGAACATCAATTTCAAGAAACTCAATTTTTTTAAAAACACTCTGCAAATCTTCTTTTCTGCCTTTATGTAGATTATCTATTACAGTAACATTATGTCCTTTTTTGACTAGATATTTTACTAAATGATTTCCAACGAATCCTGCTCCACCTGTAACAATTAGATTCATAAAATACGCACAATTTATGACATCTTTAAGTTTTGGAAACCAATCTGACACAATTTATATAAATTCAATTATACGCAACGCATTTGTTAGTAAAAAGAAACTATTAGGAGAAGAAATTGGGTACAAAATCATCCATGTTAGTTAATGTAGAAAATACTAGACAATTACTAGCATCAAAAAACATTCATGTCTGTGTAATTGGAATAGGTAGAATTGGATTGCCAACTGCATTATCATTTGCAAATTATGGCCTAGAAACAATAGGTGTTGATGTTAATGATAAACTAATTGAGATGATTAACACAAGAAAATATCCTTTGAAAGATGAACCTGGATTTGACACTATATTTGATAATGTTATAAAAAATAAAAAGCTAAAAGCAACAAAAAATATTCAACAAGCATTATCTCAATCTGAACTTGTAATATTGTCTTTACCGACTCCTATGGATAGCAAGAATATACCGGACTACTCGGCATTGATCACAGTAGCCAAGTCCTTAAATAACTTCGTAAAATCTGGTACTGTGATAGTTGTAGAAAGTACAGTAGAACCAGGTTTCGTAGAAAATGAACTAACTTCACTAATTGAAGGAGATGGTTCACGAATAAAACGTGGTATAGATTTTTCAACAGCTGCTTGTCCTGAAACAGCTAATCCTGGTGAGATATTAGATGATTTTAAAAAATTGCCTAGAGTAATTGGAGCAATAGATGAAATTACTACAGAAATAGTTTCAGAAATCTACAAGCATGTTTTTAATGTTGAAATCTTAAAGATGCCTAATTGTAGAACTGCAAATGCAGTAAAATTAACAACTAATGTTTTTCGTGATGTAAATATTGCATTTATCAACGAGCTTGCAATTTTATTTGAAAAATTAGATATAGACATAATGACAGTTTTACAAGCCGCAAGTAAAAAATATAATTTTCAAGTACATTATCCAGGGGCTGGAGTTGGAGGACCATGTTTACCGGTTAATTCATATCAAATGTTAAATTCAGCTAGAAAATTAAACGATTCTATAAAATTAAAAATAATTGAAAACGCACGCCAAATAAATGAAGCAATGCCAGCACATGTAATAGAACTACTTTCTGACGCATTAAATGAAATAGGAAAGTCAATCAAAGGAAGTACAATTGGACTGATTGGAGCTTCATACAAACCTAATGTAAAAGATATTCAACTCTCACCAATAGAACAGATAATAAAGAAATTGGAGGCAATGAATGCTAAAATCAAAATTTATGACCCTTATTTTAAATCTCAAAATATTTTTTCTCATAAAACAGAAGATAATTTTCTTGATTCTATAATTAACACAGATGCAGCTATTATCATAACTGCGCATAATGAATTTCATAACATCGATCCTACTTTATTTGTAGAAAAAATGGCTTCTCCTGTAATCGTTGACACTAGAGGCATAATAGATGTTCATACGGCAAAAAAAGCCGGTATAATTTTTAGAGGAATAGGGCGTGGCGGAGCATAACAATATCACAAATTACTCCTAGCGAAATAAAACATATTCTTACTTTACGATACAATCCCAATCTAAAATCTACTCTTCCAACATTGAATTGGAAAGATTTTGTGGAAAAAAATCCACCAGAAAATCTTTTATTAAAAATTGAAAAAATCATTTCTAATACATTAAAAGACAACATTAACCAATCAAATGTAGCATTATCACTTAGCTCCGGAGTTGATTCTACTCTGATTACAGCAATTTTAAGAAAAGAATTTCCTCATCTAAATATAGAATCAATATCTGTTACCTTTGCAGATAGTACAGATGAATCTCCAGCAGCAAAAAAAATTTCAGAAAAGTTTGAAACAAATCATCATGTTTTGTATCTAGACAACTTTCTTCGTGAATTACCAAAAGCAATTAGTATTGTGAAACAACCGTTTTGGGATTTACATTGGTATTATGTTGTTAAAAAAGCAAAATCATTATCAAACCTGTTATTATCAGGTGATGGAGGAGATGAATTATTTGGAGGGTATACTTTTCGTTATCAAAAATTCTTATCATTGATTAATCCTAATTCATCTGTACAAGATAGAGTTTTAGCTTATTTAGAATGTCACGAAAGAGATTGGGTACAAGATCAAGAAAAATTATTTGATAAAAAAATGAATTTTTCGTGGGAAGAAATTCATTCAGTTCTAAAAGAATATTTTGCAAATGATCTTCATCCTGTAATTCAAGTTTTCCTAGCAGATTATAATGGTAAACTTCTTCATAATATGCTACCGCTTTATAATAATATTCATAATTATTTTGAAATTAAAAACATTGCACCACTTTTATCTTCTGAGCTAATACAGCTTGCTATCCACTTACCAAAAGAATTGAAATATGACCCTTATACTAATTCAGGAAAGATAGTTTTACGAAAATTATTACAGCAATTTACTGTAGACAAACTTGTTACTAGAAATAAACAAGGATTTTCTGTAAATACCCCCAATCTTTGGAAGAATCACGCTCACAAATTATGTAAATATTACCTTACAGATGCTAGGATAACAAAAGAAGGATGGATAAATCATGAATGGGTTAACAAATATCTGGACAACAACGAACTAGATGTCAGGATCATAAACAAATTTTTGGGTTTGCTTGCGTTTGAGATTTGGTATAGATTATTTATTTCAAAGGAAATAAAATCTGATGAATTACTTACTACATAAATTTTTGAATTATTTCTTATTAAAATAGGAGTTTAGAATGTCTAAAAATCTTTTTGCGATTATCTCCCAATTGAAATTTTTTTCTATGAAAGAACGACCTAAAATACCCATTTGTTTTCTTTGGTTATCATTAGTAATTAACATCTTGAGGTTTTCAACTATTTCGGCGGGATTTTGTTTTTCTACCAAAAACCCAGTTTTACCGTCTTGCATTAACTCAGAAATTCCTCCCACGTTTGTTGCAATTACTGGTTTTTCCATCAATTGTGCTTCTAGAAGTGTAAGTGGCGACATATCAATACCACTAATTAATGTATAAACATCAATCTCTGTTAGAAACTGTCTTACTTCATCAGGATACTGTAATGAACCAAGCCACTTGAAATTATCATGTTTTTCTAAAACTGGTAATACCTTATCTCTATACGGTCCATCGCCTGCCCAATAAAACATAACATCAGGCATCGCCTCCATCACTTTGACAAGCGTAAGCATTTCTTTGGTTTTTTCCCATATTTTTGCATCTTGCAATAATCCAACACAAGGATGCTTTAGACTCATACCTTTTTGTGGATGCCAGTCTTTAGGATCAATTCCTTGATACAAAACCTCTGTTGGTTTGTCAGGATAGTGTTCCTTTACTATTTTTTCAAGATATTTGCAAATTGGCAGAATTACCTTTGCGCCATTAAAACACTCAGTTCCAATTCCTTCCCATTTTTTTATTACAATACGTTTTGGGGGAGATTTATAGAGTGTCATTTTTGCCATTTCTATTTCATCCCAATAATTACCTCGAAGATGGACAAATAATGGAATGTTAGTTTTTAATGCAGCCAAACCAAAATGCCTTTGTCTGTCAATAAATATGACATCAGGTTTAAACTCTTTAATTAGGTTATTGAATTTATTACGGGGTTGAAACCAGTTACGAATTTTTCTACTTGGAAAACCATCATAAATATCAGAATCTAGAACTAATTTGCAGTTAACATCGAATTTGTTTAAAGAATTACAAAATTCCTTCAAATGAAAAAACTTTGATGGAGAACCTCCAATTAATATTTTTTTGGTCAATTGTCTTATGAGAGATGTTTGTTATTCATATAAGATATACCATTCGTAAGAATTATCAGTTTTTTAAAGATAAGATTTTATGATTTTGGCAAAATTATTTGCTACTATGTCCCACGTAAAATGCTCGTTAATGAAATTATATCCTGCTAGAGATATTTCTTTTGACTTCTGTTTATCATTAATAAGTAAAGTAAGCTTTTCAGTCAATTCATTAGAATCTCCCTTTTCTACCAAAAACCCAGTTTTACCGTCTTGCATTAACTCAGAAATTCCTCCCACGTTTGTTGCAATTACTGGTTTTTCCATGAGAGAGGCTTCTAAGATTGTGTGTGGCGACATATCAATACCACTAATTAATGTATAAACATCAATCTCTGTTAGAAACTGTCTTACTTCATCAGGATACTGTAATGAACCAAGCCACTTGAAATTATCATGTTTTTCTAAAACTGGTAATACCTTATCTCTATACGGTCCATCGCCTGCCCAATAAAACATAACATCAGGCATCGCCTCCATCACTTTGACAAGCGTAAGCATTTCTTTGGTTTTTTCCCATATTTTTGCATCTTGCAATAATCCAACACAAGGATGCTTTAGACTCATACCTTTTTGTGGATGCCAGTCTTTAGGATCAATTCCTTGATACAAAACCTCTGTTGGTTTGTCAGGATAGTGTTCCTTTACTATTTTTTCAAGATATTTGCAAATTGGCAGAATTACCTTTGCGCCATTAAAACACTTATCAGCTATTTTCTGCTTAAACCAAATTTCCATTTGTTCATTTTTAGATTTATGGAGAGTTTCTATCCCCCATTTTACTTCTTTCCAGTAATCTCCTCTTAAAAAAATTATTAATGGAATTTTATTTTTTATTACCAGAGAACTAAAATTACTAACTCGTTCTGTAAGAACCACATCGGGATTAAAATTTTTGATAACATTTTGAAATTTTTTTGGAGTTTTGATCCAACGAAAATATTTGTTAGATAATCTATCATCACTATAGATCCCTAAATCATCAACAAGCATATATTCCACATTGTAATTTGATAATGCTTCACCAAATTGTTTCATGTAGAAAAATCTTGTTTTATCAACTGCTATTAGAAGTTTAAATTCAGACATTATTTCTTTAAAATCATTGCTATTTCAATATATGTTGCTATAAGAATATAACAATAGGCTAAAGTGCCAATTTCTCAAACACTCATATTATCTTGTAAAAAATCATAAATTATATTTAATATATCAAAACTTGGGATGACTGTGTCAAATCTAAAAAATAAAATAACAAAATTTAGATTTTTCAAAAAAACACAATATGGTAAAATATGGAATGAAAAAAACGGTATTGAACAAAATGAATGGTACTCTAAAATGCATGATTCATGTAAAGCACAGCATGATATTTTTAAAAGTTTTTTACAAGAAAAAAGTGATATCGCAACTGTATTAGAAGTTGGATGTGGTACAGGAATTTATCCTATAAAATATCAAGAATTGTTTTCTAACATAAAATATACAGGAATGGATATTTCAAAAACAGCTATTGAATATTGTAAAAAAAAATCTGACTTTGAGTTTTTGTGTAATGATTTTATTAAAATAAATATTTTAAAAAAATATGATCTTGTTTTTTCTCATGCTGTGATTGATCATGTTTATGACATAACTGCTTTTATTATAAAACTAGTAGATGTCTCTAACAAGTATGTTTATGTAAGTTCCTATCGAGGATTTTTCCCAAATTTATTACATCATAAAAGGAAATGGAATAATAATGATGGTTGTTATTACAATAATATTTCTGTAGAACAAATTAAAGAAACATTAAAAGAAACTGGATTACATGATAACGAATTTACTATCAAATCAGTAAAGGTAGACAATGTGGGAACTGATGATGATTGGCAAACTATCATTATGATTAATAAAAATCAACGATAAATAAGAATTCATTATTACATTTAATTATTTGAGAGTCCGTTTGGATGGAAAAAATAAATTATGACAAGAAATTTGATAATAAATGAATCCAAATATACTTTTTATCGTTATAGATTCATTACGCCAAGATAGACTTTATGGAAAAAGTAAGACATCATTAACCCCAAATCTGGATTATTTAACAAAAAATAGTTCCTTTTTTACTCAAACAATAAGTTCAGCGGATGGAACCATCCTTTCATTAACTAGCATATTTAATTCTCTTTATCCATTCAAAACAGGAGTAAGATCAAGAAAAATTTTGTTAAAAAAAGATAATTATCTTGAACAACTAAAAAAAATATATTATCATATATACGGAATAATACCCGGACCGCTATCTTATTTTTCAGCAATCTCAAATTATTTTGAAAATAAAAATTTTACATATTCTGCAGGACCTCCTACAGAGTTACTATCTGAAGGTTATGGAACAAAGATAGTACAATTACTAGATAACAAAATACTGGAAAAGCCTTGGTTTTTTTATATTCATATTATGGATTTACATTGGCCTTTAGTAGTCCCATCAGAATATGATGATGACAAATTTGGACATGATAAATATGATAAGATACTTTCATCAATAGATCCTTGGATTGGAAGTATAGTTAAAAAAATCGATCCACAAAAAACTCTTATTGTATTAACAGCAGATCATGGACATCATACTCCTCTCTCAGATAAATCTATTACAGACTTTGAACCAGATTTAAGCAAGCTAAAAACTGGAAAATTAATATTGCCAAAATCCGTCCATCCTTTAGGTAGTTCTATTCTTAACCGTGTAAGAAGTATAATAAGAGATTATAGGTTAGCAAAAGAAAACAAGAACCTCACACCATATGAAAAACGTTCTAGATTACCATACTACACATTATCACTATATGATGAATCTATCCATGTGCCATTTCTGCTTTATGGATATAAAATTAATTCTATTAAAATTACCTCTCAAGTTAGAAGTATTGACATTTTTCCTACAATCGCTGACTTAATATCAATGTCTTCTACAAACCATGATATTCATGGAAGAAGTTTAGTTCCATTTATGAAAGGTGAAGTTCTTGATGAAATCCCTGTATATTTACACACAACACCATATGAAAAACCTTCTTTAGAAGATATGGTAGGATTACGTACTTCAAATTACAAATATTTCAGACATTC
>Ga0194120_10008411_pt1 | contig 13623 bp, 8 predicted proteins | sample TA2MahCa65mmetaG_FD_148642 | JGI IMG/M metagenome (GOLD analysis project Ga0194120, IMG submission 148642) | Freshwater microbial communities from Lake Tanganyika, Tanzania - TA2015019 Mahale Deep Cast 65m | ecosystem: Environmental > Aquatic > Freshwater > Lake | place: Tanzania: Lake... | reverse complement strand
GAGCACGAGATGGACGATGTTGTCGACCATGTCGTGCTCGCCATAGGTGATGAAGATCTTCTGGCCGGTAATCCGCCAGGTGCCGTCGCCGACCGGTTCGGCCTTGCTCCGGAGCGCGCCGACATCCGAACCCGCATGCGGCTCGGTCAGGTTCATGGTGCCGGTCCAGGAGCCTTCGATCAGCTTTTCAAGATAAAGACGCTTTTGCTCGTCGCTGCCATGGGACGAAATCGCCTCGATGGCGCCCTGTGTGAGCAACGGGCAAAGGCTCCAGGCCATGTTGGCCGCAGTCCACATTTCCTGAAGCGCGATGCCGACGGCGCGCGGCAGGCCCTGGCCGCCATGCTCGGGCTCGAAGGGCACCGAATTCCAGCCGCCTTCGACATAGGCTTTGTAGGCTTCCTTGAAGCCGGGCGTCGTACGCACCACGCCGTTCTCGAATTTGGCGCCGTTGGTGTCGCCGATCCGGTTGAGGGGTGCGACCATTTCGCTCGCGAGCTTGGCCGCCTGATCGAGCGCGGCATCGACCACGTCGGGCGTCGCGTGGCCGAAAGCCTCGAAGCGCGCAATGGCCGGCAGATCGACCAGCGTCTCGAGGACAAAACGCATATCGGCGAGCGGGGCGGTATAGGCGGTCATGGCGTCGCTTTTCCCTGCTGTTTTGCTCGACGTCTACATTATGGTATTTGCCGAACATGACAACAGACCCGAAAGTCGCACTCAAGGAATACAAGGCGACGGTGCTCGAGCAGCGACAGGCCCTGAATTTGGGCCATGCTGGGGTCGATCCGGCGCTCTATCCTGCCGGACAGGCCGAACTCGCGATCGTCGGCAATGAGTGCTTTCGTGCGATTGCCGCGGCCGGCCGACCGCTCGACGGTTTCATCCACACCGAAAGCCGGTTTCGCCAGACCGAGGCTTTGCCGGTCGATCAGGTGATCGCCGCGCGCGGCAAGATCGAAGGCTTCGCCGATACGCCCAGAGGTACGCGCGTCCATTACCGCTTCGACCTTCAATCCCCCAACAAGCCCGCGCCGAGCGTCATTATCGACATCATCGGCTTGCAGGCGGGCGAAGGGCAAATGAAGCGCGAGCCGAAACCCCCTTCCGACAAGCCGCCGGTCGACCCCTTCCTCGGCTACAAGGTCTTTTCCAAGCATCAGCTTGCCCCTGGTGCCGTCGATCGCTATTCGCGCTATGTCGGCAACCGCGTGCATTTCGATCCGCTCTTCGCGAACAAGCTCGGCTTTGCCATGCCGGTCACGCAGGGATTGATGGTCGTCACCATGATGCTGGCAGCGCTTGCCAAGGGCGGTCCGATCAAATCCCTCGACATGACGGTCAAATTCGTCAGGCCCTGCTTTTGGACCGACGAGGTTGTCGTGTGGACGCGCGAAAAGGCTCCGGGCATCGTCGCCGGCATCAAGGCGTCGACCACGTCGAGCGGCAAGCCGATTGCGGAGGCGAGCATTGCCGCGATCGGGCGCTGAACGAAGCCGCGCCCTCCCCGCTTCGCCCGAGACCATCGCCCAGGCCGGTCGATTGCTCGCGGCCGGCGGGCTGGTGGCTTTTCCGACCGAGACCGTCTACGGCCTAGGCGCGGATGCGACCAATGGCGATGCGATCGCCAGGCTTTATCGGGTCAAAGGTCGGCCGGCGCGCAATCCGTTGATCGTCCATGTCGCCGATATCGCCGAAGCGCGTCGGATTGGCGCCTTCGACGACAGAGCGGAAAGGCTCGCGGCAAGATTTTGGCCTGGGCCGCTCACGCTCGTGCTCGAGCGCGCGCCTACTTGCCGTATCGTTCCCGCGGCAAGCGCAGGCCTCTCGACCATCGCCCTTCGCCTGCCCGCGCAAGACGTCGCGCGCGCCGTGATCGCGGCGACAGGCAAACCGATCGCCGCGCCCTCGGCCAATCGCTCGGGCCGGGTGTCGCCGACCGATGCTGCGGCCGTGGTCGCCGAGTTCGGCGACGCCTTGGACCTCGTGATCGATGGCGGACCATCGCCGGTCGGCATCGAATCGACCGTTCTTTCGCTGGTCGGAACGCCGCGTCTCCTGCGCCCGGGCTTCGTCACCGCCGAGGCGATCGAGGCGTGCATCGGCAAGATCGAAATCGGCGCCGAGGCCGGGCCATTGCTCGCGCCGGGCGGGCTTGCCAGCCATTATGCGCCGGCATTGCCGCTTCGCCTCGAAGCGCGGGACGCGCGTCCGGGCGAGGCCTTCATCGCTTTCGGCAAGATCGCGCCCGCCGATGCCGCCGCGACGCTGAGCGCCAAGGGCGATCTGATCGAAGCGGCGGCAAATCTCTACGCCACGCTTCGCAGCGTCGATCGCAAGCCCTATCGTGGCATCGCCGTCGCGCCCGTGCCGGAAATCGGCATCGGCGTTGCGATCAACGACCGACTACGCCGCGCCGCCGCGCCAAGGAGTCAAGAATGACCGAAAACACCGTGCTCGACCGCCTGAAGAGCGTCTCGGGCCCAAAGGGTTGGACCATCGATCAGAACGAAATCGCGCCGCATCTCAAGGACTGGCGCGACTACTATCACGGCCAGTCACCCTTGATGCTCAAGCCCGGCTCGACCGCCGAGGTTTCCACCATCCTCGAGATTTGCCACGAGACCGGGACGCCGATCGTGCCCCAGGGCGGCAATACCGGCCTGGTCGGCGGCGGCATCCCTTTCGGCCAAGTGCTGCTTTCGCTCGGCCGCATGAACCGCGTGCGCGCCATCGATCCGCTGAACGACACCGTCACCGTCGATGCCGGCTGCATCCTGGCGACGGTGCAGAAGGCGGCCGACGAGGTCGATCGGCTCTTCCCCATGAGTCTCGGTTCCGAAGGCTCCTGCACCATCGGCGGCAATCTCTCGACCAATTCCGGCGGCACGGCCGTGCTGCGCTACGGCAACATGCGCGATCTCGTGCTCGGGCTCGAAGTCGTGCTGCCCGACGGCAAGGTCTGGGACGGCCTGCGCGGCTTGCGCAAGGACAATACCGGCTACGACCTCAAGCATCTGTTCGTCGGCGCCGAAGGCACGCTCGGCGTGATCACCGGCGCCGTGCTCAAGCTCTATCCCAAGCCACGCGCGGCCGAGACCGCTTGGGCGGCCGTGGCCTCGCCCGAAGCGGCGGTCGAGCTTCTCGCCCGCGCCCAGGCGACGAGCGGCGGCGCGGTCACCGGTTTCGAAATCATGGCGCGCTTGCCGATCGATTTCGTGCTGCGCCATATCCCCGGGACGACCGATCCCCTTGCCGCTCGGCACGATTGGTACGTGTTGATGGAAATGACCGCCGGGCGCGCCGCGGGCCTGCGCGAGACAATGGAAAGCGTGCTCGCCGATGGCGTCGATGCCGGCCTGGTCCATGATGCCACGATCGCCGACAGCGAAGCGCGCCGGGCGGCGCTTTGGCACATGCGCGACTCGATTTCCGAATCCCAGAACAAAGAAGGCGCGCGCGCCGCCCATGACGTCTCGGTGCCGCGTTCGGCGATGGCGCGCTTCATGGTCGAGGCGGGGACGGCGATCCACGCGCTCGATCCGGCGCTTCGCGTCGTCGCTTTCGGCCATATCGGCGACGGCAACGTCCACTACAATGTCAGCCAGCCGGTCGGCGGCACGCGCGAGCGCTTCATGGCGCTCTATCCAGAGATCAACCGCATCGTCTATGACGTTGCGTCCCGCCATGGCGGCAGCATCAGCGCGGAACATGGTCTCGGCAAGCAGAAGCGCGAGCTGATCCTGCGCTACAAATCGCCGGTCGAAATGGCCTTGATGCGCGCGCTCAAGGCGACGCTCGACCCCAAAGGCATCATGAATCCAGGGAAGGTCCTCTGAGCGGCAACCAGAGGCTGACCACGGTCCCGCTACCGTCGCCGATCCGGCTCGCGATCTCGAAACGCCCGCCATGGAGTTCGATCAGCGCCTTGGAAAGCGCGAGACCGAGGCCCGTGCCTTCATGCCCCCGGGTGAGCGCGTTCTGAACCTGTTCGAAGGGTTTGCCGAGACGGTCGAGCGCGGCCTGGGGAATGCCGATGCCGGTATCGACCACCGCGAGACGCAGTCCGTCGCCTTCCCGCGCGGCCTCTACCCCGACGCGGCCGCCGCGCGGCGTGAATTTGATGGCATTCGACAGGAGATTGAGCAGGACCTGACGCAACGCCCTTTCGTCGGCGACGAGAGAAAGCGGCTCGCCCGGCAGATCGTTGCTCAGCGCGACGCCCGCCTCCGCGGCCGTCAGCCTGACCGTGCGGATGCAGGTCTCGACCACCGGCCCGATCTCGATGCGCTTCGGTCGGAGGTCATATTTCCCGGCCTCGACCTTGGCCATGTCGAGGACGCTCGAGACGAGTTCGAGGAGATGCGAGCCCTGGCTCGCGATGTCGTGGATGTATTCGCGCTGCTTGTCGGTGACGGAGCCGAAATATTCGCCGTCCAGCATTTCGGAAAAGCCGATGATGGCGTTGAGCGGCGTGCGGAATTCGTGGCTCATATTGGCCAGGAATTGCGACTTGGCGAGATCGGCGGCTTCGGCCTTTTCCTTGGCCGCGCGCAGTTCGTCGACCAGGCGTGCGAGTTCGGTGACATGACCGGTCAGCGCATGCTCATGTTGTTTGATCGCCGTAATGTCGGTCTGAACCGAGACGAGGCCGCCGTCGCGCGCCGCGTGCCGGCCGACCATGATGGTCCGGCCATCCGGCAATTTGTGCTCGAAGCTGCCGCGCAGGGTTCGGAAGCGCTCGACCCGCCTTTGCACAGTCCCTTCGAAGTCGTTGGGATCGTCTTCGGGCGCGCTACCGATCATCCGCGGATGAGCGATAAGCCAGGCGCGGCAGATCTCCTCGAAAGTCATGCCGATCATGTCCTGGCCGAGATTCCGCTCAAAAGTCTTGTTGCAGATCACCAGTCGTTCCTGGGCATCGAAAATGGCAAAGCCGGCATCGATCGCCTCGATGGCGTCGCGCAGGCGCGCTTCGGCGCGCTTGACCTCGGTGATTTCGGTGCGCACGCGCACCGTGCCGCCGCTCGACATCTTCTTGTCGTTGACCAGAAACCAGCGCCCGCCCGGAGCGACGAGCTCGAAGGCCTCGCCCGGTTGGCGAAAGCGCGCGATACGCTCGGCGATCAGGGCTTCTAAATCGGCCTCGGGCAGGTTGCGGTTGTCCGGATAGCTGAGCACAACGGCTCGCGCGATCTCGGTGAAAGTTTTTCCGACCATCGCCTTGGGATCAAGACCATAGAGCTCGAAGAACTGCGAATTGAACAGCACCGCCTTCTCGTTCTCGTCGTAGATGGCGAAACCGTAAGGACTCGCCTCGATGGCGTCCCGCAGATATTCCTCCGCCCGCTTCTGGGCCGTGATGTCGGTGCGCACACGAATGGTGCTGCCATCCGACATCTTCTTGTCGTCGATTAGGAACCAACGCCCGATCGGCGAGCGGACCTCGAAGGGGCCGGTCGGATTGCGGAAGCGCTCGACGCGCCTGGCAATCTCCGCGTCCACTTCGCTTTCGGTCTTGAACTCGCTCTCCGGAAATTTCCCCATGATCCGGCGAATGATTTCGCCGAAGGCCTTGCCCAGAAAGTCCTCTTGCTGGAAGCCATAAACTTCGGAGAAATGCGTGTTGAACAGCACAGCCCTTTCGTTCCGGTCGTAAATGGCAAAACCGAGGGGGCTGGCCTCGATGGCATTGCGTAGATACGCCTCGGCCCTCTTCTGTGCCGTGATGTCCATGCGAATGCGCACCATGCCGCCATCGGCGGTCATGCGCTCGTGACCCAGGACCCAGGACCCATCTTCGATCTGGAACTCGTAGGGTTCGGGTCGGATCTTCGGCTCGGCCCGCCTCGCAGCGAGCCATTTGAGCCGCGCGGTCTCGTCTTTGGCGAGATTGTCGGCATGTCTCGAGAAATGCTCCCAGATCTCGTCAAGCGTCTTGCCGAGGATGTCCTTTTCGGCGATCTGCGGAGCGCGCTTCGCGGCGCCTGTTCCATTCAGAAGATCGAGATAGCGATTGTTCAGCAAAGCCAAGCGATCATCGGCATCGAAATAGGCGAAGGCGACCGGCAGTGCCGCGATGGCATCGCGAAAGCGCTGTTCCGCGAGTTTCTGCGCGGTAATGTCGGTCCGAATGACGACCGTATCGCCGGTGCTCGTACGCCTTTCGTTGATCAGAATCCACCGACCATCGACGAGCTTGACCACGATCGCGTCCTTGGGATCGCGATGGCGTTCCATGATCTGCGTGAAATTGGCCTCGATCTCGGCGCGGGGCAATTTGTTATTCATGCCTTCGGCTTCGACTCGATTGCGAACCCCTTCGACATAGCTCAGGCCGATAAGGTCCACTCTGTCTTTCGCCCAAGGGATCGAGTCTCGAAACGGCTTGTTGTGCAGAACCAAACGGTCGTCGGCATCGAACAGGCCAAAGCCTTCGGACATGGCTTCGATGGCTTCCGAAAGCCTGAGCCTTTCGGCTCGTAACTTCACTTGGCTTTCTTCAAGTGCGATCTCGCGCTGCATCAGCTCGGAAATGTCCTGCCCGACCATCACGTAGTTTCCATCCGGCATGCGTTGGACGAGCACGCGGTGCCAAACATCCGTCGCAAGCCGTCGGACATATGGCCGCCCCGGCCGGCTGAAAATGTCCTCGCGGCTCTTCAAGAACGTCTCTCGGTCGATACCCGGGGCATAGCCGTGGGCATGGGCCAATTCGCCGAGCTCGCGAGCGGTCATGCCTGGAACGATCCGATCGGCGAAGCGCGAAAAGGATCGGCGATAATTCTCATTGCAAAGAATCAAGCGTCCGTCGGCGTCCCACAGCACGAAGGTCTCGCCGATCGATTCGATCGATTGACGCAAGATTTCCTCGGCGCGGCGGCGCGCCTCCTCGATGCGCTGTCGCTCGGTGATGTCGCGTCCGGTGACGACGATGACCCTTTCGCCATCCGGCATGGTCATCGATCGAGCCGTCGCCTCGAGATAGCGGATCGAACCGTCGGCGTGCTTGGCGCGAAAGGTGATTGGCTCGGCGCCGATTTCCTCGGCCTTTCCGAGGCGCCACTTTTCGTACTGCGCCTGGACCCGCTCTAGATCGTCGGGATGCATGACGTCGATTATGCCGCGACCGAGGCGCGCTTCCGCCGAATAGCCCAGGATCTGGAATGTCGCCGGACTCGCATAGCGCACGACGCCGCCGACCCCGATCACCGAGACGATGTCGCGCGAGCCGTCGAGCACGGTCCGGAACAAGGCCTCGCGCGCGACGAGTTGCCTTTCGGCTTCGGCCACCGCCGTGACGTCATGCAGGATGCCGAGATACGCACCGGCGCCCGCCCAGAGAATGCGCGAGACCTGAACCTCGACCCAGATGGTCGAGCCGTCGCGCCTCAATCCGCGCGCGCGATAGGCTACCGGCGCGGGCCGACCCGCCGCCCGATCGACGGCGTAACGATTGAGCCTTTCGCGTTCCTCGGGATGGGTAATCGCATCGACGCTGCCGAGTGCGCGGATATCGAAGTCGGGAGGATAGCCGTAGACCCGGAGCGCCGCTTGATTGGCATAGACCAACTTGCCTTGTTGGACGACCAACATGCCGAGGACCGAGCCTTCGATCAGCGAGCGGTACTGATCTTCGCTGATATGGAGTCGGTCGAGGTTGTCGGCGCGCCGCGACGCCGGACGCTTAGGCGAAAGCCTTGCGCCGCGCCGCTTGCTCGGCGATTTTGCACGTCTCCCAGACATGCCGGGAAACTTAACTCGGCTTTGCTAAGAAAGGGTTAAGTCGTTTTGTCTCGGCTGGCGACAAAAACGCGATGCGCCTTGACCGTTTGCCCCTCTGCGACCAACCCAAGGCCCGACGCGGCAGCCTCCTCGACCAATTCGAGGCGCATCAGGGCTAGACCCTGAGCCCCCTGGGAGGAGCGCATTTCCCCGGCCTCGCGCTCGCCCAGAAAGATGGGCGTGCCGGCCGACGGCAAGACGCTTTCGCTTATGACGCGCATCAAGCGGCGGCGCACCGTGCCGCGACGTTTGGTTCGCGTCGTCGTCTCTTGGCCGACATAGCAGCCTTTGTCGAAATCGACGCCGTTCAATTCCTCGAAATTGCTTTCGAGCAAAAAGGCATCGTCGGGCGGCATGTCGCGGCTGCCATCGGGCACGCCGAATGCCAGGCGATGCGCTTCGTAATCGAGCCCCGGCTCGACGCCCCGCTCGGCCAGGACCCGCAAGAGGCCGTCTTTGGGACCAATCAACCTGACGCCAAGCGCCGCATGGCGCGGATCGACAAAAGCCATAGCGCCGGCGACGGTCGTCGACTGACCAATTTCCCCACCCAGGCCAAAGGAGGCGGGCGCGCCCTCGCCGGCGACCGCGGCGACGGCGAATTGTCCGGAGACATCCTCGATCGTGACCTTGCTGCGCAGGCGATAGAAACCAAGTCGCTTCTTGAGGTCGGCCAGACGAGCGACCTCGGTATCGAGCAGGAGACGCCCGTCTTGTTCGACGATGATGAAATCGTGCAGAAACTTGCCTTGGGGCGTCAGCAAGGCCGCGTAGATCGCCCGATCTGGCGCGACCTTCCGAACATCGTTTGAAATCAGGCCTTGCAGCCATGTCTTCGCCTCATCGCCGCCCAGAGCGATGATCCCGCGCGAATCAAGCAAGGCATGACGCAGCGTCATGTCGACTAGGTAAGGACGCGCGGCCGCCTTGGCAAGGGCCTGCGCGCTTGCGATAAACCGCCGATGTCGTCGCAACCCCGCCTCTCCGCCCTCGTGGTCGCCCATGACGAGGAGCGAAACCTCCCCGACTGCCTGGCCGCGCTTCGGTTCGCCGACGAGATCGTGGTCGTGCTCGACCGTTGCAGCGACGGCTCCAAGGCGATCGCTTTGGCGCAAGGCGCAAAGATCGTCGAAGGCGCCTGGCCGCTCGAAGGCGATCGGCGCAATACCGGCATCGCCGCCTGCGGCGGCGATTGGATCGTCGAGGTCGATGCCGATGAACGCGTGAGCGAGGCGCTCGGCCGCGAAATCCGCGAAACCATCGGGGGGGCGAGCCCGGGTCATTTCCTCATCCCCTTCGACAATTACGTCGGCAAGCGCCTTGTCCGCTATGGCTGGGGCGCGAGCTGGGGCGTTTCGGCCGCGCCGCGGCTCTTTTCCAAGGGCGCCAAGCGCTGGGGCAATCAGCGCATCCATCCGAGCCTCGAACTTCGGGGCGAAAAGCGCTTTTTGGCGAGCCCGATGATCCACTATGTCGATCGCAATCTTTCCGACATGATCTTGCGGCTCGACCGCTACACCACCGCAAGGGCGCGCGATTTGCGCGAAGCCGGCATTCCCGAGACGCTCGGCAAGAACGTCAGCCGGCTGTTTTCGCGTTTCTGGAAGTGCTACGTCGCGCGCAAGGGCTACCGCGAAGGCTTGTGGGGCGTCGCCATCGCGCTCTTCGCCGCGCTCTATCCGATTCTGTCCTATCTCAAGGCGCGGCTCGAAGACGAATGACGCTCAGGGTCATGCAAGCCATGTCGGGCACCGCGACCGGCGGCGCCGAGGCCTTTTTCGAACGCCTCGCCATCGCGCTTCACAAGGCGGGCCTGGAACAACGCCTGCTCATTCGCAAGAACGCCGAGCGCGCGGCAAGGCTTAAGGCCGCCGGGCTCGCGGTGGTCGAACTCGGCTTTCGCGGCCCGCTCGACCTCTTGACCCGCCGGCGCTTTGCGCGCGAAATCGCGGCCTTCAAGCCCAGCGTCGTGCTCACCTGGATGAACCGCGCGAGTGCCGCTTGTCCGAAAAGCGACGGCGCCTTCGTCCAGGCCGCGCGTCTTGGCGGCTATTACAATCTCAAATACTACAAGCGCGCCCGGCATCTGATCGGCAACACCAAGGGCATCCGCGACTATCTCCTGCGCCAAGGCTGGCCGTCGGCTCAAGCCCATTACCTGCCGAATTTTGTCGATGGCAAAGAGGTTGCTCCCGCCCTGCGCAGCGGCTTCGATACGCCCAAGGACGCGCCCTTGGTCTTGGCCATGGGCCGGCTCCATCGCAACAAAGCCTTCGACACGCTGCTCGAAGCGCTCAAGGGCGTGCCGGGGGCATATCTTTGGCTCGCCGGATCGGGCGCGCTCGAACGCGATCTCAAGACGCGGGCCGCGCGGCTCGGCATTGCCGATCGCGTTCGCTTTCTCGGCTGGCGCGAGGACGGCCCGGCACTTTTGGCGGCCTGCGATGCTTTCGTCTGCCCTTCGCGCATCGAGCCCCTCGGCAATGTCGTGCTCGAAGCCTGGGCTGCCGGCAAGCCGGTGGTCGCAACGGCCTCGGCCGGCCCGCTCGAAATCATGCAGGACGGCGAAAGCGGCCTGCTCGTACCGATCGACGATGCGCCGGCGCTCGCCGCCGCGATCCGACGCGTGCTCGACAATCGGGGGCTCGCCATGCGTCTTGCATCCGGCGGGCGCAAGGCCTTCCAAGACGAGTTCACCGAGACCGCCGTCGTCGCGCGCTACCTCGATTTCTTTCGGAGCGTCGCCTGATGTGCGGCATAGCCGGCCTGATGACCCGAGATGGATCGCGGCCCGCCGACACCATCCTCGATCGTCTGGCCAAGGCGCTCGGCCATCGCGGACCTGACGGCGAGGGCCGCCATGTCGCCGACGGCATCGGTATGGTTCAGCGTCGCCTCGCCATCATCGATCTCAAGACCGGCGATCAGCCGCTCTATGACGGCGGCGGACGCGCACTCGTCGCCAATGGCGAGATCTACAACTACCTCGAGCTTCGCGCGGCCGAGCAGGGTTACGATTTTCGCACCAACTCCGACTGCGAGACGCCGCTCGCCGCCTACGCGCGCAAGGGCCTGGCCTTCGCCAAGGATCTTCGCGGCATGTACGCGATCGCGATCCACGATCCGGCCGAAAGGCGCCTCGTGCTCGCGCGCGATCCTTTCGGCATCAAGCCGCTCTATGTCGCCGAGACGCCTTCCGGGCTGGCCTTCGCTTCCGAACCTCAGGCGCTCGTCGCGTCGGGTCTGGTCGATGCGCGCTTGGACGCCGGCAAGGCGACCGAAATGCTGCAACTTCAATTCTCGACCGGCGGCGCAACGCCGTTTGTCGGCATCACGCGGTTGCTGCCGGGCGAAACCGTTTCGGTCGTCGGCGGCCGGATTGTCGAAAGGCGACGCCTAGCGCCAATTCCCGCCGGCAAGCCGATTGAGATTTCGCAATTCGAGGCCCTTGAGCGGATCGATCAAGTCCTCACGGACAGCGTCAACGTCCACCAACGCTCCGATGTGCCCTATGGCTTGTTCCTGTCGGGCGGGATCGACAGCGCGACCTTGCTCGCCGTCATGGCGCGTCTCAACGATCGGCCTGTGCGCGCTTTCACCGCGGCCTTTCCGGGTACCGGCGTGCAGGACGAACGCGCGCTCGCGCGCCGGCTCGCACGCAAGGTTGGCGCCGAACATGTCGAGGTCGAAGTGCGCGAGACCGATTTCTGGCGCGATCTGCCGGCGATCGCCGCCGCGGTCGACGACCCGACCGCCGACTACGCCATCGTCCCGACTTATCTGCTGGCGCGAGAAGCGGCGAAGTCGCTCAAGGTCGTGCTGTCCGGCGAAGGCGGCGACGAGCTTTTCGCCGGCTACGGCCGCTATCGGCGCGCCTTGCGCCCGCGGCTCTTCGGCGGCCGGCCCATGCACAATCGCGGCTGTTTCGAAGGGCTAGGCGTGCTGCGCGATGAAAGCCGCAATTGGCGGGATGGCATTGCCGCCGCCGAAAAAAGCGCCGCGATGCTCGGCTATGACAAGCTGCAGATCCAGCAGGCGACCGATATCGTCGATTGGCTGCCGAACGATCTCCTGATCAAGCTCGATCGTTGTCTCATGGCCCATGGCCTCGAAGGCCGCACGCCCTTCCTCGACCTCGAGGTCTCGAATTTCGCTTTTCGCCTGCCCGATGATCTCAAGATCGCCGACAATCTCGGCAAGGCGCTCTTGCGCGATTGGCTCAATCGCCATTTCCCCGAAGCGCAACCCTATGCGGAAAAACGCGGCTTTACCGTGCCGGTGGGCGAATGGATCGCGGCCAAGGGCCAAAAACTCGGCCCCCTGGTCGCGGCGCAGGAGGGCGTCCGGGAGCTTTGCCGGCCGGATCGCGTCGCCGCGCTCTTTACCGCGGGCACGAACAGGGGGCGTTTCGCCGCTTGGGCGCTCCTCTATTTTGCGTTTTGGCATCGCCGGCATATGCTTGGCCTTCCGCCCGCAGGCGACGTCTTCGAGACCTTGAGCACGACATGAGCGAGAGCTTCGACCTCCTGATCAGACACGGCCGCTGCGTCCTGCCCGAGGGCGTGGTCGATGCCGATATCGCGGTGAGCGAGGGGCGCATTCGGCGGGTCGGCGCGCTGTCGAATATCCGCGCCGCGACCACGATCGAAGCGCGCGGGCTTCACGTCCTGCCCGGTCTGATCGACACCCAAGTGCATTTCCGCGAGCCGGGCCTCGAGCACAAGGAAGACCTGGAAAGCGGCACGCGCGGCGCCGTCTTGGGCAGTCTGGTCGGCGTCTTCGAAATGCCCAATACCAAACCCGGCACGACGACCGAGGCGGCGATCGCCGACAAATTCGCCCGCGCCAAGGGACGGACCTGGTGCGACCACGCTTTCTATGTCGGCGCGACCGCGGACAATGTCGATGCCTTGCCGACGCTAGAACTCTTGCCCGGCGTCGCTGGCGTCAAGGTCTTCATCGGCGCCTCGACCGGCGATCTCCTCGTTCCCGACGATGCCACCATCGAACGCATCCTCGCCCATGGACGCCGACGCGTCGCCTTTCATTGCGAGGACGAATACCGGATGCGCGAGCGCCGCGCCATCGCCGAGGCGGCGGCCCATCCACGCGCCCATCCGGAATGGCGCGACGTCGAATCGGCGCTCAATGCCACGAGGCGGGTCGTCGGTCTTGCCCGTAAGACCGGACGGCGCGTCCACATCCTTCACGTCACGACGGCCGAGGAAATGGCCTTCCTCGCCGATACCAAGGACATCGCCTCGGTCGAGGTCTTGCCGCAACACCTGACGCTGGCCGCGCCCGAATGTTACGAGCGCCTCGGCAGCTTCGCTCAGATGAACCCGCCGATCCGCGAAGCGCGCCATCGCGACGGCCTGTGGCAGGCCTTGCGCGAAGGCATTGTCGACGTCCTCGGTTCCGATCACGCGCCGCATACCCGCGAAGAAAAGGCCAAGACATACCCGGCGAGCCCATCGGGCCTGACGGGCGTGCAGACCATCGTGCCGCTGATGCTCGATCACATCCATGAGGGCCGCCTCAGCCTGCAGCGCCTGGTCGATCTGATGGCCTCCGGTCCGGCGCGGCTTTTTGGCCTGATTGGCAAGGGCCGGATCGCCGTCGGTTATGACGGCGATTTCACCTTGGTCGATCTCGGCGCCAAGCGAAAGATCAGCCATGCCATGATGGCTTCGAAATCCGGCTGGACACCGTTCGACGGCATGAGCGTCACGGGCTGGCCGATCGCGACCATCATCCGCGGCCAAATCGTCATGCAGGATGGCGCGCTGTTCGGGCCGCCGGCCGGCGCGCCTATGCGCTTTCAGGAGTGCCGGCGGG
>Ga0194120_10008410_pt1 | contig 13624 bp, 13 predicted proteins | sample TA2MahCa65mmetaG_FD_148642 | JGI IMG/M metagenome (GOLD analysis project Ga0194120, IMG submission 148642) | Freshwater microbial communities from Lake Tanganyika, Tanzania - TA2015019 Mahale Deep Cast 65m | ecosystem: Environmental > Aquatic > Freshwater > Lake | place: Tanzania: Lake... | reverse complement strand
CGGGCAAAGAGCGCCGGCAGGTTGTCGCTGTTAATATCGACGACCGGGATTTCGAGCAGCACCCGTGCCAGCGACTCCCGTATCTGCGATGCCATTCCCGCTCCGAGGAACATCAGCCCAATAATCCCGGCTGCAAGCACTACGCCGGTCGAGACGTCCATCGACTGGCTGACGTTGCCTTCCTTGCGGGCATCGTCGAGCCGCTTTGCGGTCGGCTGTTCGGTCTTTTCCTGAAACTGCTCCGGCACCTAACGCCCCCCTGCCATTCCGATCAACTTCAAGATGCCGCGCTCAAAATGCCCGATCGACTTCGACAGGACATAGATGAAGAGCGGCAGACCGGCAACAAAAGCGAGCAGTCCGACGCCGATCTTGAGCGGTATCGAGATGATGAAGACGTTCATTTGCGGCATCGCCCGCGCTACGAAGGCGAGGCCCACTTCCATTAACAGAATCACCACCAACACCGGCGCCGCCAGCCGGATCGCCACATCGACCGCATCGGCGGCAAGCCGGGCAAAATAGATCGGCATCTGAGGCGTCCAGGCGAACGAACCGAGCGGTATCAGGCGCAGTGATTCGGCCAGCGCCGTTATCAGAAAGTGATGCGCATCGAGAGCGATGAAGATGGCGAGCGCCAGGAGGTAGTTGAGCCGTCCGAAGACGTTGGTCTCGATGTTGGTAAGGGGGTCGATGGTTGAGAGGACGCCGAAGCCGATCTGGATGCCTAACAGCGAGCCGGCCATTTCTGCTGCCGCCAGGATGAGCAGTGTCGCAGCGCCGATCATCAGGCCAACCGCGACCTCCTGCAGAGCCGCTGCAGCCATAGGTAGAGGTCCCGGCGGGCCGGCTGCAACCTGCATCGCTGCCTCGGGCGCAATCGCGAGCGCCAATACCGCCGCAAAACCAACCTTCACTTGCACCGGCACGGCTTGATAGCCTAAGACCGGCATCAGCGCGATCGCCGTGCCGGTCCGCAGGAACGCCAGCAGATATCCTTCCACCAGTTGCCAGTCCGGCACCGCCACACCTTATCCTTTATCCCTTATCCGTTATCTTCTCTCAAATGACTCCTCCCGTCGCATAGGTAAAGACCTGGCGGGTGAATCCCAACAGCACCCGAATCATCCACGGCATCACCACCAGCATCACCCCGACCACGGCGAGGATTTTGGGGATGAAGGTGAGCGTCAACTCATGCACCTGGGTGACGGCTTGAAAGAGGCTTATCGCTACGCCGACTATCAACCCGGCGATCAGCATCGGCGCGGCGACGAGCAGCGTCGTGTAGATCGCTTCCTTGCAGACGTGAGCGGCAAATTCGGGAGTCATTTTTCTGGACTTTGGATTATGGATTTTGGATCTGCGATTTTCGTTTTTCGTTTACTTAAATCCCTGCACGATCGATTCCACCACCAGATACCACCCGTCGGCCAGAACGAAAAGGAGCACCTTGAACGGCAGCGCGATCATCGCCGGCGGCAGCATCATCATCCCCATAGACATCAACACCGACGCCACCACCATATCGATCACCAGAAAGGGCAAATAGATCAGGAAGCCGATTTGGAACGCGGTCCGAAGTTCGCTGATGACGAAGCCGGGGACGATGATCGTGAGCGGCAGAGCCTCCGGCGACTCGATCTGCTCGCGATCGGCAAGGCGGACGAACAGCGCCAGGTCTTTCGGGCGGGTCTGACGCAGCATGAAGTCCTTGAGCGGCACCTGCGACCGTGCGAACGCATCTGCAGCCGAAATCTGCTTCTCCTGATAGGGCGTCCAGGCGGTGTCGTAGATCGTCCGGACGGCCGGCTGCATCACAAACAGGGTCAGGAAGAGCGCCAGCCCGATCACCACCGGGTTGGGTGGAATCTGCGTCACCCCGATTGCCTGGCGTAGAAAGTGAAGGACTACCACAATGCGGGTGAACGAGGTCATCAAGACCAGTATCGACGGCGCCAGCGTCAGGATCGTAAGCAGGACGAGGATCTGAATCGTTACCGCGACGTCGCCCGGCGATCCGGCTTGATCGATCCCGATCGTCACTTTTGGCAGTGCCGTCTGTGCGCCTAAGAATCCGGGCAGCAGCAAGAGTATTATAGCAGTTGCCAGGAACAGCGCAACCGGCTTCCTAAGCACCCTTTCCGCCTCCCCTGCTGCGCAGTCGCTCAAGCAAGTTGGCGAAGGACCCTCCGGGGGTGCTGCCCGATGCCTCGAACGCCGCAGCGGCTTCCGGGTCGTCGATCTCGGCAAGGCGGCTGATGTGATGATCGGTTACACCGATGATCAACACCCGTGAGCCAACCTTCAAAGCCAATAGCGAACGCCTGGGGCCAAGCGGGAGTCCGCCCAGTATGCTCATCCCCGATGCCCCGGAGCCCCGGCCGCCCGAGGCCCGCTTAAGTAGCGCGACAGTCCCCCACAGGAGCGCCAGAACGACAGATAGAAGCAGCAGCACCTTCGCAAACTGCCAAAACGACACCCCCGACGACCAGCCGGAGGCAAGGCTGTCAACCGGCATTATGTTGCACTCTCATTGGCACTGCACGAGTCCGTTGAAGGTGTCTCACCGCAACGCCTTCAGTCGTTCATCGACGCGCAGGAGTTCGGTGATTCGCACCCCGAAGTTCTCCTCGACGACAACGACCTCGCCCCGCGCGAACTTCTTGTCGTTGACGAAGAGATCGACCGGTTCGCCCGTCATCTTGTCGAGTTCTATCACCGAGCCGGGGCCGAGGTCGAGCACATCCCGAATCAGCATCCGCGTGCGGCCTAATTCTATCGAAATTGGCAGACTGATGTCGAGTAGCGTGGAAATGTCGGGAGTTCCCGCGGCCGGTGGACGACCGCCCGGGGCTCCAAAGTCGGCGAAATCGGCTTCCTTGACGACCATCTTTGGCGCGGGACTCCTCGGCGTGGGGGGGGTGGATGAAGATGCTGCCGGCGGTGCTGCCGACTCCTGCACCGCCGGTGCGGCTTCGACGGCGGGTGCCTCGGGAGCAGTTTGGGATAAGCGCGACGCAAACTCCTGCGACGTGAAAAGCAATACTGTCCCGGTCGTTACGCCCTCGATTTCGATTTGCCATTCTATAGCCGGAAAGCCCCCCGCACCGGCCAGTATCTCCTCCGGTTCGAGCGAAACCGTGACCGATTCGATTCCAAAGCCGTCGCCGACTTCGAGGACGATGTCCGGCTCAATCGCGGCGAGTATCTGGGACCAGACCTCCTTCAGCGCAGCCGGGTGAGCCGCCTCGTCAAATTCTGCCGATCCGTCGCCAAGCGCTGCGAGGTCACCGGCCGCGGCGGCGATACGTCGCGGAATCAGGAAATGCCAGGCGCCGAATTCACCGGCGAACCCGACCGAGAGTCCGACCGGGCCATCCGGGAATCGGGACGCTACATCTCCCATCGAAATGTGAACCGGATCCCCAAATGCGACCTTGACCGGACGTTCGAGCATCGCAGCAAAGGTCGATTCGATCCGCGAGGCAACCTTGACCAGGAAGGCTTGCAGCGACGATGCTGCTTCGACCAAATCATTCTGATTATTCATATATGATCTCCTCTTCGGGAGTTACGCGCCGGATAATCTGCACGGCGCGGCGGCTGCCCGCCCGTCCGGGCGAGCCGAAGAACTTTAGTTTCTCAGAGACTCGCACTTCGACCGGCTCCGAAGTCCGCTTGTCAAACTGCAACAGGTCGTCGGTCTCGAGCGCGATCAGGTCGCGGACCTTGAGCGCGGTATTGGCTAATACCGCCTTCAGCGGCAGTTTCGATGCCACGATCCGCTCCCGCACCGCCCGGCTGTCAGCCTCTTCGGTATGCCGCGCAGCCAGGACCGCCATCGACTGCGCAGTCAGTTTACTGAGTATCAATTCCAGCGAGTAGTAAGGGAAGACGAAATTGAGCGGAAAAGTCGTCCCGCGCACCCGCACCTCGAAGTAGACGATCGCCAGTGAGTCCGATGCCCGTGCGATCTGGACGAATTGTGGGTCGGCTTCGAACCCGTCGATCTTTAAGCCAAGCGGTTGGACGCCTGACCAGACTTCATTCAGCGAGTGCACCATGGTGTGGATGACCCGTTGCGCGACATTCTGCTCGACGACGGTGATCTCGCGCGGCTCGATGTTGGCGTCGCCGAATCCCCCCAACAGCCGGTCCACAGTGAAGAGAATGAACTGCGGACTGACTTCGAAGATCCCCTTCCCCGATATCTCTTCCATCTTTAGGATGTAGAGCGCGCCCGGGACGCGAATCGACATCGAATATTCGGTGAACGTCACCTGATCTATCGCCAGGAGGTTCACATCGACGAGCGTCCGGAGCTGCGTTGAAAGTTGCGTCCCGATCAGCCGCGCGAAGTTGTCGTGGATCGTCCGCAGGGTGCGCAGTTGATCCTTCGAGATCCGCTCGGGGTGCTTGAAATCGTATAGTTGGACGCGCCGTTCGTCGCCTTCACTACCTATGCCTTGAGGCGCTACGGTCGATAGCAGTGCGTCGATCTCTTCCTGGGTTAGTATCTTGCTCATCGCTGAAAGTGAACCCTATTGTGGAGCCGGACGTTCCGACTTGCCGTAAGAATGGCGAACTCTACATCCAGTCCTGCCGCAGTCACATTCCGCCTGCGCATCCGCTGTTGCCGAATTGAAATCGTGGTGTCAGGTGTCTCACCTGACACTAGCATGCATTTATTGTCAATAACTTCCCGTCGGGTGAGGACACCCGACGGCACACCCCGGCGCATACCCGGACAGTCCGTAGTGCCTTGAGCCTATTGAAACACCCACTTTTCGAAGAAGACTCGATTCACTACTCCTGCTCCCAACTGGTAGTCCATGATCTTCTTGACCCGGGCGCGAAAGGCCTGGCGATACTTGATGTCGATCAAGACCTCCATCGGCTGAGAAGAAAAGAGCGTCAGCAGGTTGTCGCGCAGGAGCGATTCGCGCTTGCGCACTTCCTTGGCTTTTTCAACGTCTTTGACTTCGATGCCGACTGAACACATAAAGACGCGCCGGCTGCCGACCGGATTGATGATCAGGTCTTCGAGGATCACCACTTCGCCGAAGGGAGGCGGCTGTCCGGTCGTCTGCATCGTATCGGCTTCGGCGGAAAGATGCGGCTTATGAAAAATCGGAAGGAACTTCCAGGCCGCAAAGCCGCCTCCGAGCACCGCCACGATGATGACGATAAGCCCGACCGGGCTCTTCTTTTTGGCTGGAGCGCTGCCGCCACCCGGTTCGGGGACGGTTACACGCTCGACATTGGGTTGATTCATATTATTAGGCTCGTTGCTTCAACCGAGCAAGGAAGAAGCAATCCGGCCGGTTATGGAGGCGGCGCCAATACTTCTGAGCCGAGTCCGACCGGTCAAGATGTATGCCTCTCCTGCAATCTTGTAACTTGTTACCTGGCACTGGACACACCTTGCTCATTCACCCCATTCCGGCTCTCGCCACTGAGCCGGCATGCGGCTGAAGAGGCCGGTCGCAGGAGGTTCCTGTTGCCGGATGTATATCTCAACCCGCCGGTTGACCCGCTTCTCCTCCCTGGTAGCGCCGTATGTTAGTCGCTTCCGGGGCCGGTATTCGCCGTAGCCTAAGGCGGCTAATTTCTCCGGTGCAAGCCCCTGACTTTGAAAGAGCCTCAGGACCCGCAGCGCCCGCGCGGCCGAGAGTTCCCAGTTCGATGGAAATCGCGCGGTCCGGATTGGCGTGTCGTCGGTATGACCTTCGATCTGCACCGACCCCGCCTTCTTCACCGCCGGCATTCCTGCAATTCCCGTCAGAAAACTCGCCGCGCCCGGTTTCAGTTCGTCCGAGCCTTCGTCGAAGGTAACCGGATCGGTCAAAATGATTTTGATGCCCTCCGGCGAGGTCTGCAGTTCGACGCCTTGTTCCAGCCCGGCTTGAATGGCAAGTTGCTCAACCTCTTCAGCCGCCTCGGCCACTTCCCTGGTTGGCAACGGCGGACTAAGCGGCTCGGCGGCTGACCGGCTCTTGGTAATCGGGGTCTGCAGTGCGCTGCGAAACGAACTCATTGCGGCGCGGTAGCGCTCGATCTCAATCGTCGAAAAGGAGACGATAGCGATGAAAAAGCAGAGCAACAGCGACATCATATCGCCGTAGGTGATAGCCCACTTGGTAGCCTTATCGTCGTCTTTGTCAGCGGATCCGCGACGGCTGCGGAAGCCGCTGTTCGGCGTCGGAAACCGGCTCATCGTTCCCGCACCCGCTGCGGCACCGGCAGCAACACACGAGATTTCGGTGCAATATAGGTCATCAACTTCTCGCGCACTATCCGCGGATTGTCCCCGTTCTGAATGGCGAAGATCCCTTCCAACACCAGTTCCTTCGCCAGCAGTTCCTCCCGCGAGCGATTAGCCAGTTTGCCCGCCAGCGGCAGGAAGAAGAGGTAAGCCGCCATCGCGCCGTAAAACGTGGTGATGAGGGCCGTAGCCATCCCAAAGCCGAGTTGCGCCGGATTGTCGAGCGACTGCAGCATCTGAATCAGGCCAATCAGCGTCCCGATCATCCCGAACGCCGGAGCAAAGCCAGCCATCGAAAGGAATATGCTCTGCCCTAACTTGTGCCGTTCTTCAAGGCCCGCCAGTTCTGCTTCGAGGATCGACCGGATCGTCTCCGGATCGGCTCCATCGACGGCGAACTGCAGGCCCCCCCGGGTGAATCCGTCGGGGATGAGGTCTATTTCGCGTTCGAGCGATAGAAGTCCCTCCCGACGCGCCTTCTCCGCCAGGTGAACGAGCAGTTCGATGGTAGCGTGATAGTTGACCGTCGCGCCGGTGAAGGCTTTGCGGAGCACCTTGAAGACCGACAGGAGATCGGAGAAGCGATAGTTGATCAACGTCGCGCCGAGCGTCCCGCCGAAGACGATCATCACCGAGGGCCAGTTTAGAAAGAACAGTCCGCCTTCGCCGGCAGCAATCGCACCGACCACCAGTCCCACTCCGGCCAGGATGCCGAAAAGGGTAGTCAGATCGAACGCCGGAGCACTCTCTGCCGGTGTCGAAGCCGGTTCAGCAACGCGAATCGACTCAAGCATGGAGCCAACTCGCGTCTTTCCGCTGCTCGCTCTTCAACTCGCTCCGGCGCCTTCCGGAACCTGTCCGCAACAGCCTCATCCGATGTTAAGGGTATCCGCCAGGGCGCTGCGCGCCAGCATCGCCTGTCCAATCATAGGCGCGGCTCCGAAGAGCCGGTCGGTGCGCGACTTGACCAGCGCTTGCAGCAATTCGCCAACAGTCTCCCGGACGATCACCTTGCGCCCGCTTGTGAGGCTGATGATGGTGTCGGGAAGGGCTTCGATGCGCTCGACCTGGTCGCCGTTGATGACGACCCGGCGGCCGTCAAGTTGGGTTACTTCGATCATGATAGGCTTTAGGCTTAAGGCTTTAGGTCTTAGGGGGGGGCAGGCGAAGGCGCCTGCCCCCCTACGGTCAGTTCAGCGGCTTACCGCTTCAACTGGGTGATTTCCTGCAAGAGTCCGTCCGATGAGGTGATCACTCTTGCTGCGGCTTGAAAGGCACGCTGCACCAGGATCATATCGGTGAACTCCCGTGAGAGGTCGACGTTCGACATCTCGAGGTAGCCGGCATTCACCTTCGCTCCGGCTTGAGCCGCACTGGTGATGCGGGGCTGCCCGGTGTTGGTCGTCTGCCGGTAGAGGTTTTCGCCGACCCGCTCGAGACCCTGCGGATTGGTGAAGTTGGCGAGCAGAATCTGGGAGAGGATCTCGGTCTTGCCGTTCGAGTAATTCCCGAAGATCTGCCCGTTGATGTCGATGTAGAGGCCTTGCAGGGTGCCCGGGCCGTAGCCGTCCTGACCGGTCGCCATGGCGGTCGTCGAGGACGAGGTCTGGGTCAATCCGTCGAAGCCGTTGAAGGACCCGGGATTGAAAACGACGTCGATGTTCTGCGCGCCATTCCCGGGATTGAACGTCAGGTGGTTCAGGTTGCCGTCGTAGGTGAACGACTGGAGCGATGCGTCGGCATTGAACGTAACCTGTCCCGAGCCGCCCTCGATCAAGACCGCTGGCTCCTGCAGATTGACCGACCAGCGCCAGACGCCCGGAGTCTCGGTTCGGGTGAAGTTAGCCGTGAAGTTGTGCGTGTTGCCGAGCGAGTCATAGACCAGAAGCGAGGTCGAGTGCCGCGTGTCGGCGGTGTCGATGGTCGCGGTTCCTGCCTGCAATCCGAGCGGCGCATTGACGAAGACACCGCCGCCGCCCAGATCGCGGATACCGTTCACCAGCCCGGTCCGCTCATCGACTTCGAGGTTGAGCGCCCGCGCAACCATCACACCCGTCGCATTGGGGGTGAAGTTATCGACCGCGACCAGCGTCGAGGAGGTGCCGTTTTCGACCCGGAACGTCCCAGCCTCGTCAAAGAGCGTCGCGACGACGTTTGAGTCGCCGGTGTCCCGCAGTTCGACGTTGTATCTCTGACCTTCGCCCGAGTAGAGTCGGGTGATCTGAATCGCGCCGTTGGCGTCGAGTTGCGCGCTGACGCCGGCTACCTGGCTGTTGATGGCGTGTAGGAGGTCGCTGATCGTCGAGTCGATCGTAAGCCCGCTGATGCGGACCGACCGGTCGCCATCGACGACGACGGTAAAGCCGCTCACATCGGCTATTCCGAGCGCGCGCAGGTTGTTGGTCAGATTGAGTCCCTCGGTTGCGCCCGAGCCTGTCGAGCGGGTAGCGTTCTCACCGGTGATTTCGATTCGGTGCCGTCCGCCGACACCGTCGCGAGACCGCCCCGAGATGTTGCGAATGCCGGTTTCACCGGCGTTCACGAGCGACGCGGTGGACTGGCTCATGTGCATGTCGAGGTTCCCGCGCAGTTGCACTTCGGACGTCGCCTTGGCCTGACTCTGCTTGCCGAGCGGGATGTTGATCGGGCGCTCCTTGGCACGGTCGAGTTCCCCGATGCGGTTAGGATCGGGGATGTAGCCGAGCACCTTCTGCCCGCCCGCCGTAACGAGGTTGCCCTGGCCGTCAAGGTGGAACGAGCCCGCCCGGGTGTAGAACGTCTGCGTCCCGTCCGAGACCATGAAGAACCCGTCGCCCTGGACCGCGAGATCGGTCATATTGCCGGTCGCTTCGAGCGATCCCTGGGCGAAGTTGGTATCGACGGACAGTGTCCGCATGCCGAGCCCGACCTGAATCGGGTTGACCCCGCCCAGTCCTTCGGTGGGAGCGATTTCCCCCGACAAGGTCTGCGCGATAGTCTCGGCGAACGTTATCCGTGATCCCTTGAACGCGGCCGTGTTGACATTGGCGATGTTGTTGCCGATGATGTCCATTTTGGCCTGGAAGTTACGCAAGCCTGAAATGCCTGCGTAGAGCGAACGCATCATTTGATGTTGCCTCCGTTGTCGGAAGCGGCGTTGCCGGCGGCTGTCGATCCGCCTGACAAATGGTCTCCCCGACCGGGGTCCAACCGGTTGTCGCCGCTGCCTGGGTTGATGAAATAGATGTTAATGATGATGATGATGATGATAATGATGATGTTGGGACAGGTTACACATTCACCTCGGCAGAATTCCCGACCTGCCCTGCCATTTCCACGTTTACCCGCCCACTCGCTTACCCGCTTACTATTATGCTATCACTGCTGCGTCGATAGCCGTGAAGACATTCTCTCTTAGATGGGGGCTGTCCACGAGGGTTACGACGGTCCGGCGATCGACACCGACGATCATTGCGAGGTCGTCGAGCATCACCAGGGCGGTCCGCCCGCCTTTGGCGGCGACGGCATCGAGCGCATTATCGACGCGCTGCATTTGAGCCGGCGTCAGAGCCAGACTGCGATCTTCGGCGCGCTGCGTGGCATGCCCCGAAAACTGCACCCGGGCGCCGACTTCGTCGCAGGCACGCTTCAGTTGCTCGGCAAAGGAGATGCTCTTTTCCGGCGACGCGGTATCGGGCGACCGGGGCGACTGCGCCGATGGAAGAGGCGCTTGAATCGAAGCGAGACGAACCGGATCGATGGTCATGTCAGTTGCCCTCCGCGAACCTGAGGAACCGTCCGAAGAGTCCGGGCGCCCCTTCCGGGCCGGCATCGCTTTCGATCACTTCGAGCACGGCTCCAAAGGGGATGCTCCGGCCGTCTATCACCAGCACCGGATTGCCGTCTTCGAACCGGACCGCCTGGACCCGGCCGATCACAATCGGAAGAGCAGTTACGGCGCCTCCGGCAAGCGGCTTGGCACTCACCTTGACCCGATAGGTTCCGGGTGGAACGGGATTGCCCGATCCGTTGCGGCCATCCCACTCGAGGCTGCCGTCACCTTCCGGCAGATTGACGCCGGTGAGTCGTCGCAGCACCTGGCCGTTTTCGGTGACAATTTCGACCGTGACCGACGAGGCTGCACCTGAAAGGTTGAACCGGACCGGCGTCGCTTCGAAGCCGTCGTAGGTTACCCGGTCTTCGACGGCGCGCACCGTCCGGCCGATCAGAGTCGTCGCCTGGGTGTTGTTGATGGCTCTTGCCAGAAGCATATTCGTCTCGATTGAACCGTCCAACTGCCCGCCGATGTTGCGGAGTTCCTCAAGTGAAGAGAACTGCGCAAGTTGGGCAGCGAAGTTCGAGCCTTCGACCGGATTGAGCGGGTCCTGGTGCCGCAGTTGCGCCACCAGAAGCCGGAGGAAGTCCTCCTTTTCTGTGGTTCGACCGGCGGTTGGCGGCGCGGTACCGAGCACTGGCAGCGAGGCGGTCGGATTGACTCCATTCATAGGTCGTTACTTTCCGGAGTGAATTTCCTGCCCGCTCGAGAGCGGGACAACCCTTCTATGGCAAGTTCAATGCCAATAAAATGATACGCTATCTTATTATTCAGACTAATGTTACACAGCAGGTCAGGGAGGCAGAAAGAGCCGGCGGGAGAAATCAGGGCAGGCCAGCGGCAGAATTTGCCGGGCAATTAGGGATTAGAGTCAGATAAGATTGTTGGACGATTAGTAAATGCTGGACTTTAGTCCGGGCGGACTATTGGCAGAACCCGGATCAAGCCGCTATCTCAAACGAATTATAGCCGAGCGATCGCGACACAAAGCGACGTTCATAGTGAGCGACATCCCGCTGCCGCTGACGGCTGTTGCCATCATCCTGTGAAGCCTGCTCCTGGTGCTCCCGGGATGCCTCTTCGCGCAGGCTGCCATCGTCGCTGCGGGTGATTTGAAAGTGAGGCTTGACTTCGATCTGAACCGTCGGATGCCCCGCGGCTATTAGTGCTTCACGCAGCGTTTCGACTTCCCGTTCGAGCGACTCCCGCGCCTCCGGCCGGGCGACGCGAAACTCGACTTTAAGCGCGTCAAGCGTCCGGGTCAGGACGACCGTAGCCAGCCCGAGTGCTGCAGGACTAAGTTCCATTGCAAAGACCTTGACGCCTCCCGACGCAAGGCTACCCGCCGCCTCAACAAGCCGCATCTGCGCTGGCGGAAGGGTAATCCGGGAAGATGGGAGTGGTCGTTCGGTTGCTGCCACGGGCACCGAATGCGGCGAAACCGGACGTGCCGCAACCGGAGCCGCCGGCATCCGGTTGGTCGATTCAGATTGCTCTTCGGTTTCCAAGCGCCTCCCGGAAGCAAATTCCCTGGATGAAACGTCCACCAGTCTCTCCGGGCGGAGCTGACGCACCTCCGATTTCGGGGGGGGTGCTGTGGTAAGTTTGGCTTCATGCGCTGGACTTGTGACTTCACGACGAGTCTTGAGTGACAGACTCCCGACTAAATGCCTATCTCCCCTACGATGGCGGTCACTCCAGACCTCGCGAATCGACGGCGTGAGCTTGCCATTGACAGACACCACAAATCCGCTGTCGTGCGGTTCCCCGTCTTTGCGAGCGTGGCGAAGCAACCCTCTGTCATTGCGAGCAAAGTGCAACAGTCTCTCATCCACGTAAGGAGCAGCAGCCCTCTCAGGAATCGTTACTTCGGGCTTATTAAGAAGCGGTATAGCACTCCCGTCTTTGCGAACGTAGCGAATCACTCCCTCATCCACGTAAGGAGCAGCAGCCCTCTCAGGAATCGTTACTTCGGGCTTGTTAAGAAGCGGTATAGCACTCCCGTCTTTGCGAACGTAGCGAGTCACTCTCCCATCCACGTCAGGAGTAACAGCCCTCTCAGGAGACATAACTGCGGGCTCGCTATGGAACGGCAAAGCACTCCCGTCTTTGGGACCATTGTGATTAGAATTCTCTACTACGGCAGGCGCAATAATCTCAGCAGGTATGGCTTTGCGAGCAACCGCTTCAAGCAGGGGGAGTCGCAATACCGGCGGCTCCTCGCTTCGCCGCAGTGAATTCGAAAAGTTGGTAGCGGGTGGAGACTTATCCTCTACCAGTCTGGATTGAACTGGAAGAATAGACTCCTGATGCTTCGATTTGATCGGGGTTACGGGATTTCGTTTCGCTTCGACTTCTGCTACTGGAGGCTGCTTTGTTTCGCTTACTGAAGCGGAAGATTGCTTCGCTTCGCTCGCAATGACGGGCTGACTCGGCGAAACAGGAGATTGCTTCGCTTCGCTCTCAATGACGGGCTTGCTTGGTGAAACCGGAGATTGCTTCGCTGCGCTCGCGATGACGGGCGGTTTAGTATCCGCTTGGGAAGAATAGCGCTGCAATCCGGCTTCGTCATCCCCGCGCCGGCGGGGATCCAGGCTTGATTGGCTTGACTGGGTTCCCGCCTTCGCGGGAACGACGTCACTATTCGCCAACACTCCCAACTTGAAACCGGTGTCGATGAGTGGTTGCTTTGCAGCGACGGAAGATTGCTTCGCTGCGCTCGCAATGACGGGCTGACTCGGCGAAACCGGAGATTGCTTCGCTTCGCTCGCAACGACGGGCTTGCTTGGTGAAACCGGAGATTGCTTCGCATCGCTCGCAATGACGGGTTGGCGAGGCGAAACCGGAGATTGCTTCGCTTCGCTCGCAATGACGGGCTGACTCGGCGAAACAGGAGATTGCTTCGCTTCGCTCGCAATGACGGGCGGTTTAGTATCCGCTTGGGAAGAATAGCGCTGCAATCCGGCTTCGTTATCCCCGCGCCGGCGGGGATCCAGGCTTGATTGGCTTGACTGGGTTCCCGCCTTCGCGGGAACGACGTCACTATTCGCCAACACTCCCAACTTGAAACCGGTGTCGATGTGTGGTTGCATTGCAGCGACGGAAGATTGCTTCGCTGCGCTCGCAATGACGGGCTGACTCGGCGAAACCGGAGATTGCTTCGCTGCGCTCGCAATGACGGGCTGACTCGGCGAAACCGGAGATTGCTTCGCTTCGCTCGCAACGACGGGCTTGCTTGGTGAAACCGGAGATTGCTTCGCTGCGCTCGCAACGACCGGCGGTTTAGTATCCGCTTGGGAAGAATAGCGCTGCAATCCGGCATCGTCATCCCCGCGCCGGCGGGGATCCAGACTTGATTGGCTTGACTGGGTTCCTGCCTTCGCGGGAACGACGTCACTACTCGCCAACACTCCCAACTTGAAACTGGTGTCGATGAGTGGTTGCATTGCAGCGACGGAAGATTGCTTCGCTGCGCTCGCAATGACGGGCTGACTCGGCGAAACCGGAGATTGCTTCGCTTCGCTCGCAATGACGGGCTGACT
>Ga0194120_10008406_pt1 | contig 13630 bp, 12 predicted proteins | sample TA2MahCa65mmetaG_FD_148642 | JGI IMG/M metagenome (GOLD analysis project Ga0194120, IMG submission 148642) | Freshwater microbial communities from Lake Tanganyika, Tanzania - TA2015019 Mahale Deep Cast 65m | ecosystem: Environmental > Aquatic > Freshwater > Lake | place: Tanzania: Lake... | reverse complement strand
TGTTAATAAATAAATAGGATAAATAAAAAAATACCAACCTGGTTGATTTATTTGGAAATTTATAAAACCATTATACCAATAAGGGCAAAAATTGTGAAAACCACAAACTTTTAAGAAAAATAATTGAGCCATATATGAACTCCAATCATTGTATTTATCCAGCGGAAATATTATTAACATTTTAGATTGATTAATTAATCTAAAAATAAAATTTGCAAATAGAATAATTATTGGAATATACAAAAACTTGTCTGGAATTGTTTTTTTCATATCAATATATCTAAAAATCTTTGACTTTTGTAACTTCTTCAGGCAATTCTCTCTTATAAAAATATTCGGGAACCTTTAAATCTTTAGGATAATTAATTTCCCAAATTTTGTAAGGCCCAATTAATCTTCCTTGATAAATAGCTAAAGGAATTTGGCTTTCATCATTATAAACAACTTTAAAATTATTTGTTTGTTCATTATACAAATAAAGTCTTGCAAATAAACTATTTTTCACTTTAGGGGATAAATATAATCCAGCGCCAATCGGATTTACAGTATTATCTGATTGTATAATTGGAATAACTCTAAAGCATCCATTTATCCCCTCTTTAAATTCATACTTTTGGTTATTTATAAAAACACATTTTAATGGCAATTTTAATTGTTCTCCATTATATACTAAAATTAAAGAAGGTTGGTTAACATTAAAACCGCTTACATTTTCTTTGGTTGTTTCAGTTATTGGCAGTAATACTGCTCCGATTCCTGCACTTTGCCTTGGATAAATTTTATTATTGTAAACAAAATCTTCATCTAAAGGAAATCCGCCAGTATAGACATAAATTGTTTCATTTCTTGTTTCTTGTGTTTGTCTCGAATCTAAAGAAAATGTTGTAATCCACGAATATCTATCATAATTTACATCAGAGCCGATTGAAGAATAAGCAGGATATTTTCCAATTTCATCGTTAACTGCTAAAAAATGAGTTGCATTTTTTGATTTTAAGAATTCCAATGCTTCCTCATCTGTCTGCCCAGTTAAAACATTCCTACCCATAAAGTAATTTAAATCATAGCCTCCCGCATTTCCACCATCACTTATTGTAGCTCGATTATTGTATTGAACTAAATATCCATAATCCCACCAATGTGCAAAAACCGAATTTTCTTTTGTATTTTCTCTAATCCACTTTCCCATGTATTGCCATTGCTGATTATATGTTGGACCAACTCCGGAAGATTGTGATAGACTCGAACTTGCAAAATCAGATAAGATTAATAAGCTAAAGAATCCAACAATTAAATAAGTAAGGATTTTATAATAATTTTTATTTGCGAATTTATTTAGATATTCAATTATTTTAAAAATTAGATAAGAAGCTAAAATTGCAGTTATTGGTGAGAAAATAAAAACCAATCTTATTGCACTTCTCGCTCCAACAATCATTACAAAAAACCAGATGAACATGAATGTATAAAATTTATCAAACTTTATTATCTCATTCAACAATTCCTTATTTTTATAAAATGAATAAATATAAAATATAAATATGAATAATATAAATAAAATTAATGATCCTAAATAAACAAAAATTGATATGGGACTTTCTCCATTAAAACTTGAACTTGGAGAATACCTGCTGAATGTAAATCCAAATAGAAATAAAATATAGATTAATGTTGCAAATATTGCTTTTTTTCTTAAGTTTTTAACCATGTTATAAAATAAAATAACAGACGAAATTAAGAATAGCCATAAATATGTTTTTCCAAACTGCCCTATCCAATCAGTTATATATGGCTGATTATTTTCTGCAACTGTTCTAACCCATCTATTTGTTGCAAATGGCCTCACTAAAGTATTATAAGTTTCTGAAATTTTACTTATGAAAAAACCAGGCCCGCTTATAATTACAACAATTAAGGCAATTATTATCGATGAGATTATTAAACTTACAATTATATTTGGGATTTTTTCATTAATTTTATTTTTAATTTTTAATAAATTTAAATCAAATATTATTATGTTTATAATCCAAATAAGCAATGCTGCGAGAGTTATGCTTGTTGTTGTGGATAATAGCAATGTTCCAAAATTAAATCTTTCTGGAAAGAATACTCTTAAAACTAAAAATGAGAAAAACATCCATGAAATATAATAATACAAATCTTTTTTCTCTAATTTTCCTAAAAATAATTCAATTAATGTGAATAATCCAATAATTAGGAATATAAATACCCCCCCTCCCCAAGTTAATGTTGTTAATGCTGTTGAAATTCCAGATAGTGCTCCGAAAATAATTCTTTTTTTTATGTTTTCGCTTGACCATGCACAAACATAAAAATATAATGCAGCATAAAAGAATATTGTTGCAAATGCTTCTTTATCAGAGATTCCGGTTAATGTTCTAAATAAATAACTTGGAACAACAGAAAGGAATGCAGTTGCTAATAATGCAATATTTTTATTAAATAATTTTTTTACCAATAAAAAGAAAAATATTAAGCTTATTGCAAAAGCTATTGCAGGATAAATTATATCAATTAGTTCTATTGTGAAGCTTGAACTAAAAATGTGCAAGAATTTGTATAAATAAACAATAAAATGGGATAAGAAGCTGAACTCCCCCAAACCAGAAAATCCATCGGGAAAATATCTCAATGTATCTATTGTCATTAAGCTTCCATGTTCTAGAATATATTTTGCATATCTTAGAAAAGCCATTGCATCAGGATCCGCAGGAATATATTGTTTTGTTGTAACATCAATTAAATAATTTAAATTTTGTAACCTCAATACAGAACTAAAACCGATAATAGTAATTAACACTGCTAAAGTTCTTTGATTTAATAAAAATAATATTATTGAGATAATTGGAATAATAATAAAAACAAAATTTTTTCCAATCTTGAATGAATCTCCAAATTTTAAATATATTAAAAACATTAAAATTAAATAGATTCCCAGATAAATAAAATCTTTACTGCCTAATTTTAATTTTTCATTAAAGAACTTTTTTATATTCTCTTTTCTTTTCTCTAAAACTTCATCCCCCATTTAAAATAATGATTTAGAACTATTTAAATAATTAACTAATTTTTTAAATCTTCTTTTGCTATTTTTAATAAATATTCACCGTAGCCAGATTTTATCAATGGCTTTGCTAATTCTTTTAATTGTTCTTTGTTTATATATTTTAAATTATAAGCTATCTCTTCAATGCACCCAATTTTTAATCCCTGCCTTTTTTCTATTGCACTTATGTAATTTTGTGCATCTAACATTGACTCAAAAGTCCCTGTATCAAACCAGGCAAAACCTCTTCCTAACAATCTTACTTCTAAATTTCCTTTTTCAAGATAAACATTATTAACATCTGTTATTTCTAATTCATTTCTTTTAGAAGGCTTTAGATTTTCAGCTATATTTACAACATTATTATCATAAAAATATAATCCAACAACAGCATAATTTGATTTTGGTCTTTTTGGCTTTTCCTCTATTGAAATAACTTTATTATCTTTAAATTCAACAACACCATATCTTTCAGGATCATTAACATAATAGCCGAATATTGTTGCCCCTTTTTTCTTTTTTGATCTTCTTAAAGTATTAATTAAATCATTTCCATAAAAAATATTATCTCCTAAAATTAGACAGCAATCATCATTATTAATAAAATCTTTTCCAATTAAAAATGAATCAGCTATCCCATTTGGTTTTTCTTGAATTTCATAATTTAAATTTATTCCTATTTTAGAGCCATCTCCCAATAAATCTTTAAATTTGTTTTTATCTTCTGGATTTGAGATAATTAAGATATTTTTTATCCCTGCTAGCATTAATGTTGATAATGGATAATAAATTAATGGCTTGTCCCATATTGGCATTAACTGCTTGCATATTGTTAATGTGCTCGGGTATAGCCTTGTTCCTTTCCCCCCTGCTAAAATAACCCCCTTCATTCCCAAAAAAATTACAAATAAATTTAAATAATTAACTAAAGATTAAAGGAGTAATAAAAACCTCTACAAAAGCAGCCAAAACTAATAATATTATGCTTATTATTATTAAATCCATGCTGTCCTTCATGATTATCTTAAATCTGTTTGAGTTAATATCATGATTGATTATTGCTGCTGAAATTATTCCTCCTGCTAATCCTCCAACAAAATATGCTAATATTTCTAAAACCCCGTGAGTCATATAACGCCCGATTGCAACAGGAACGCTGATAAAATAACTGCCAAATGTAGATAATTTATTTTTTGCAAACTCTCCTATTGCTGCTCCGACAACAGAAGCATTCCATGTTAATATGAAGATTGCTCCTGCACCATAAAAAAAAGCAAACAATATGGCAAAGAACAAAACATTTAGATTATTAAATAATATAGCAAAGAAAACATTATTTGTAACCACATTCCCAGTTGCTTTTGAATTTATCTGGTTAATTGTTTCTAGTTGTACTCTAAATAAACTAGAGCTTGCATCATTTGGAAGAAAAATTAGCCATAATGCATAAGCAACTATAAACCCAAAGAATAAATACATCAGGAATTTTAATGCTTTTCCATGCTCTCTTAATAATTTTCTTTCTTCATTGATAAATCTGTCTTTATACTCTTCTCTCTTAAATGTTTTATAAACTAAAGGCATGCACGCAATTACAGTTAATAAAACCATAATCATGCTTGCCTCGCTTTTGAAAATCCATAAAGCTAATAATATTCCAACACTTGCATATAATGCTCCAAGAAAAAATAATTCTCCGGGATTGTGCTCTGCTTTTTCAGGGAATATTAAGGATTCTAAAACCATTATTTTCTTATTTATTTTTTTATATATAAATCTTTTCAAAATCTTTATATACAAAGATATTGTTTATATTTATTAAAAAAGAGGTGTTTTAATGGACAAATTTAGCAAAATATGCAAAGATATTAAAGATATAAAAATACAAGGTGCAGAGAATGTTGCTAAATATGGATTAATTGCTTATTCTTTAAAACCAGGAAAAGAAACAATAAAAAAATTATTAAGTTTAAGGCCAACAGAACCCTTACTTAAAAATATTTTGAATTATGCTCAAAAAAACAGTGTTAAAAAGGCTTTAAATTTATTAAAAGAAAATGAGAAAAAAATAGTGAAAAATGGAGTTAAATTAATAAAAAATAATTCTATAATATTTACACATTGTCATTCCTCAACTGTTATAAATATATTAAAAGAAGCAAAAAAACAAGGGAAAAAATTTCAAGTATATAACACGGAGACAAGACCTTTATTCCAGGGAAGAAAAACAGCTTTAGAATTAAACAAGGCAAGAATAAAAGTTATTAATTTAGTTGATTCAGCGGCAGAATTTGCAATAAAAAAAAGCAATATAATGTTGATTGGAGCAGATGCAATATTAAAAAATGGAAGCATAATAAACAAAATTGGATCAGGTTTATTTGCTGAAACATCATATAATCATAATGTTCCGGTTTATGTTGCAGCTAATTCATTGAAATATTCAAATAAAGATGTTAAAATTGAAGAGAGAAATTTTAAGGAAATTTGGAATAATAAAAAAATAAGAATATATAATCCCGCATTTGAGATTATAGATAAAAAATATGTAAAAGGAATTATCTCAGAATTAGGGATATTAAAAATAAAGGACTTTTTAAGAAGAGTAAAATGAAAAAAATATACTTAGAATTTTTATTGATTACTATATTAATATTATTTTTAATAGTGCCAAGCGCATTTTTTGTGGATATTCTTGCACATGAATATTATCATGCATACAAAAACAAGCCATACTCAGAAAGCATTTGTTTTGACTTGACAAAAATAAATAAAGCTTATACTGTTATAAATTATCCAAATCTTACAGCTAAAATGCAGTTCTCAAAAAATCCGGAAATAAAAGAGGAAATAAAAGCAAATCATTTTGGAAGATTAATTTCTTTTATTTATATCTTATTTATTGGATTAATAGCAAGCTTATTTTTAATAGTTTTAAAAAGAAAATGAAAAAATTAATATGCTTTGACTTGGATAATACATTGGTATATTCCGATAAATCTCATGTTTCAGCTTATAATTATGCGCTGAAAAAAAATAATCTAAAAATAAAAAAACCAGAATTTCTTGAATCATTATTCGGGATGCCCCATCATAAAATAATACAGATTATTGCTCCAAATCTAAAAAATAAAGAAATTCATAAATTAATGAAAGAACATAGAGATTATTTATCAAAAGAAACTTATAAGTATTGTAAGGCAATTCCAGGAGTAATCAAAACATTAAAAACATTAAAAAAATATTATGACTTGGCTGTTGTGAGCAATGCTTCTAATAAAACAGTTTTAGCATTATTAAAAGGCGCAAAAATTGACAAAAAATTATTTAAGTTTATTATTGGAGCTGATCAGGTAAAGCATAGCAAGCCTTATCCAGATGAAATATTTAAGGCACAAAAATTAGAGCATCGTAAAGCATGGTTAATAATTGGTGATTCAATTTATGATATTATTGCAGGAAAAAAAGCAAATATAAAAACAATTGCGGTATTAACTGGACATTATCATGAATTATTATTAAGAAAGCAAAATCCAGATTATATAATCAAAAGTGTAAGTGAATTGCCGAAAGTATTAAAAACAATTAAATAATCTTAAATAGGGGTGATGTAAATGGAAGATTGGTATAATGAATTTATAAATAAAAATTATAAGCCAAAAAATAATGATGTTAAGGTATTATTTTCTTATGAACCATTAGAAGGAATTTCATCAGAAGAAGCTATCGGAAGAATTGCATCTGAAAGTTCTTCTGGAACATGGACAACATTAACCGAGTTACCAAGATTACTTCCAAAAACAAAAGCTTATGCATATAATTATGATAAAAATTATGTAAAGGTTTCTTATCCTAGATTAATATTTGAAAATGGCTCAATTCCTGCGATGCTCTCTGGATTTGGAGGAAACATTTTTGGAATGAAGGCTGTAAAAAATCTTAAATTAATTGATGCTGATTTGCCATTAGATTATATTAAACATTTTAAAGGCCCGACTTATGGAAAAGATGTAATAAAAAAAATATTTAAGAGAAAAAACGGACCGATTACCTCTGTTGTGCCAAAGCCAAAATTAGGATATACTGCGAAAGAACATGCTGAGAAAGTAGCCTATGCTATATGGAAAGGCGGAATGGATTGTGTAAAAGATGATGAGAATTTGACAAATCAAAGCTTCAACAAATTTGATGAACGTGTTAAGTATGTTGCTAAATTCAGGGATAAAGCTGAAAAAGAAACAGGAGAAATAAAAGATGCTTTTCTTAATGTTACAAGCCCTAATTTTAAGGAATTAGAGAGAAGAATAAAACTAGTTCATAGTTATGGATTTAAGTATTTTATGCTTGATTTGGTTGTAAGCGGATTTACAGCAATGCAGACAGCTTCTGAATTTGCACATGATTATAAAATGGCAATTCACGGACATAGGGCAATGCATGCAATGTTTACAAAAAATCCAAAACACGGAATGACGATGCTTTATTTTTCTAAATTATCAAGATTAATTGGAATTGATCAACTGCATATTGGAACAGTTATTGGAAAATTAGACGGCAATAAAGATGAGATAATTGCAATGAAAGACATGATAATGAATAATAAAGTTAATGAAATATCTGGATTAAGAATGAAGCAGGATTGGGGAAATATCAAGCCAATGCTGCCTGTTTCCTCAGGAGGGTTGCACCCGGGGCTTTTGCCTGAAATTTTTGATATTTACAAAACAACAGATATTGCTTTACAGATTGGAGGGGGAACACAAGGACATCCAATGGGAATTGAAGCGGGGGCAAAAGCTGTAATGCAATCGATAGAAGCTTATAAAGAAGGAGTTTCATTGGAAGAATATTCAAAGAAACATAAAGAATTAAAATCAGCATTAGATAAATGGGGTCACGGACGCCCGATTTAATTTTTTATTATAATTAAAAAGAAAAAGTATTGGAATTTAAGGATTTAGAAATCAGATAAATTATTTACAAGGTTCATCATTTCTAAATAAAATCCCATTTTTATCTAGGCATGCATAAGCATTTCCATCTCCCGATAATTGATGTAATTGCAATGTTCCTTCGTTTAATTCTATTTGTTTATCTTCAAAAGATGCACTCCCCTTGGAATGTAAGCTCTCAGTCGTATATAAATCTCCATCAAAAACAAAATTACCTCCTATGCCTTGCATACCAAAAGACATAATCCCATCTTGAATATTGACTCTTCCTCCGATTTTACTCGGATTAGGATTCGGAGCAATAACATCTAACGAAAATGTTGATAAACTATTTGTGTTTGTTTCACCACTTACTGTAACCTGTTTTGCTGTTAATTTTCTAACATGCAAATCTCTCACACCTTTTTCAAGATCTCCAACAGCTTGATCGCAAGAGCTAACCAAAAATAAAGCTAAAATCAAAAATGATGTTAAATAAATTATTTTTTTGTTATTCAATCGTATCACCTCAAAAAAATTAAGAAATTTTGATATATATATATATGTGATTTAAAATATATTTTATATAATATATTAACTAAAAATTTAATAATAAATTACTTGCTATAAATATAAGTTTCTAAAGGTTTTTCAATTATCTTAAATTTATCAACAAGAACATATCCACAATATTCATCATCCATAAATTTTTTAATTTCTTCAATTTTTAATGTTTTATTTCCAAAAATCGGGCCTTCAAATGCTATACTATCATAATAGCCACCTTCACCAATAACATTAAAGCCGTATATCTCTGAATCTCTGAAAAATTCTTTTATATTTTCACTTGTTAATTCTTTTCCAAGCCATTTCTTTAATCCATCAGAAGCTATTTGAGTAATCATAAATTTATATCCTTTATTTAACATATCAATCATAGTTTCTCTTTGATCAGCACCCGCATGACTTGCAAATACTTCTACATTTAAAGGCATCAATGCTTTCTGCAAGCTTCTTAATTGAGTTTCCTGTAATCCAACTCCGCCAAGAATTAATGCATCTATTTTTTCAATATTCTGCTGCTCATTAACCAAATTTTTTACAATATCGGCTTCTTTTTCCGGATCTGCAACTTCGCATTTCAAATAAAAGTGTTTATATCCAAGAATCTTGCTTAATTCTTTCGTTAATTCAACTGTTGCAAAATGAAATAAATAGCAGTCTCTTCTATTTGGTTTTACACTTATTAAATATTTTATATTCCAATTTTTATTCTTACAGTATTCAATAGCATAAGTTGAATCTTTTCCTCCAGAGTATAATACTGCTACGTCCATAAATTTGTTCTGAAATAATAATTTATAAGCTTTGTTATTTCAAAAAATAATAAATTATTCCAGATAAAACAAAGAATATTATTAATCTAAAAATAAATTTTAAAGTTTTTAAAAAGAAATTAACTAACAAAAAAACTAAGATTATTAAAATAAAATAATATTTCATAAATTTCTCCTATCTAATTCATTGTTTAATATTGCAATTGTCTGGCTTGAAAAGTAATTGACATTTCCTAAAGAAACTTTTTTGAAATTCTTTAATATTTTTAATTCTTTTTTATCCAAGCCATTATGATCCCCCAAGATAAACATTGGATTTTCTTTAATCTCAATATCTCTTATATCTTCTCCATTTTTATCAAGAACAAAAACATTTTCATAATCTTTGATAAAATTGCTTAAATTTAATTTTTCTACAAAACATCCTGGAAATACCTCAAATTTTTTGCCTTTTTTATATTTATACAGCATTCTCTTTATTAATCCCGAAATATCTTTTTTGCTTATCTGGAATTTCTCATCTATTTTCGGCATTAATTCTAAATGCTTTGGCGGATCGGGCGGGCCATAGAAAAATAAATGCATTTTAACATTCTCCCTTATTCTATTTGATATAAAAAAACTCATTATTATGCTGTGACACACAATATCTATTCTTCCGGCTTTCATCAAATCATTAAAATTGCCGGTAGTCCAAGCTGTTTTTGATACATAAACAATTTCTCTCATAATCTAAGTAAAATTTATTTATTTTTAAACTTATTTATAAATTAAATAACAGTATAATTCTTCAAAAAACAATTTCTTTGATTCTAAGAGTTTAAACTTGAAATTATTCTCTTTGATTATTTTATTGATTTTATTTTTATTCGTTAAAGAACTGAAAACAATCAATATTTTTCCATTTTTATTCAAATAATTATTAATTTTAAAGAAAAATTTTTCAATGATTTCATATCCATATTTTCCTCCTGTTGTTATTTTTTTGCTTTCTAAATCTTCTAATTCATCTTCGGGTAAATAAGGGGGATTAAATATAATTAAGTCAAATTTTTCATTTATATTTGAAAACAAGTCAGAATATCTTGCCTTAATTCCTTTTTTATTTAAATATTTTACAACATTTTTATCAATATCAACAGCTAAAACTTTTTTTGTATATTTTAAAGATTCTTCCGCAAGTATTCCTGAACCGCTTCCTAAATCTAATACTTTTCCTTTCGCATAATCTTTAATATATTTTAATAATAAAAAAGAATCTTCTTCTGGTTCATAAATCATTTTACTAATTTCAAATATTCCTTAATTCTTTCAATTATGCTTTTAATATAAAACCTTTCAATTTTCTCTTCAAATATATTAATTAATGATTCATTCTCATTTATCCTGTATTCATTTTTGACATTTTCAATCAAAAATAAATCTTTTAATCTTTTCAGCTGTCTTCTTATGTTGCTCCCTGCAATTCCTTTTAACGGCAAATTTTCTTTCTTCCTTGCTTCAATAACCATTTCATTTATTTTTTCAGAAGTCAAGCTTTCTTTTGAATTTATTAAAACAAGAAAAACATCAACAATAACATCCCTTGAATCTCCAGGCTGCAATAAACCCAAACTCAAGCATAATTTTTTTATTAATTCTCTCTGAGATAAATTATTAGGCTGTTCATATTTTCTCAATGTTATCTCTGCCAATGGAATATCTTTTGATATTGTTTTCATATTCTTAGTTTAATTAATCACTTTTTAAATTTTCTTTTTTTATAATAGTTATATATTACATAAGTTAGGATTAAAAATGTAAATCCTTCAATAGCCAAGATTAGTGCATCACTTAATAATTGGGTTTTCTTCGGCAATCTCAATTCTTTTCCTTGGGATATTAAAAAGTTCTTGCAATTCTGTGTCTCATAATCCCCTATTCTTATTAATTCATCATATTTTTTATTTTTAATATAATCTTCAATTTTTTTTATTGTTTCATTTAAATTAGTGCATTCTGGATTATTTTTTAATAAATTTCTTAAAAATTCTAATTGTTCTTTTGCCTTTGCTTCTGATTCAGGAACTTTTGTCTTTAAATTAATTAATGTTTTTGATTGGTCTGTTGTTTCTGGATTTGCTGATTTTGCAGTTATTAATATCTCTGCCTTTTCATCTTTAAATTCATTTGTTATTATTCTCAAATTAGTTGTATATTCTTCATCTATACTCAAAAGGTTAACAAGATTATTATCTAAATAAAGTTCCAAACCTTTTGTATTTGTTGTTGCATTTATTGTTATTCCGCTTAATATTGTTTTCCCTGTATTTTTTATTTTTATTAATGTAATTATCGAACCAGTTGAATCAACTTTAAATATATTCGGAGAAATAACCTCTATATCCGGCAAGAAACTTAAACTTTTTCCTCCAGAACTTCCACCACCTCCACCGGAACTTCCTCCACTTGAGCTGGAACCACTTCCGCTTGAAACTGCTAATGTAAATGTAAAGTTAGCAGAAGCAAATCCACTATTCCCTGAAGTATCATTGCATCTTACATTCCAAATATAGCTTGAGTCGCTTAATCCTAAAATAAATTTATTTGTTGCACTTGAATTCGGATATAATTCAGTATTATTTAATGCAAAATTATTACTTGTAAAGTTCCCATGTAATTCACAAGCCTGTAAATTACCATCAACAGGGATATAATTAAATGTTATTGGGCTGGATGTTAATGTACTGCTGTTGCTCGGTGATTCTAATGTAATTGTAGGATTTGAATTATCTGTTGTATAAGTAAATGTGTTTGAAGTATTCTGGTTATTTGCCTTATCATTTATTAAAACCCTCCAATAATATCTTGTATTGCTATTCCAAGGACTTAAAACCTGGAAGCTTGAATTTGTTGTATTCCCAGATCTTAAATAAGTGAATTGTATGCTTGAAAAATCATTATTGTCATCTACCTGTATTGTGTAATTATCAAAATTCAATTCAGTTGTATTTCCCCAGACTAACAAAGGAGTTGAGTTTGTGCTTATTGTATTATTTGATGGGGATATTAATGATATATTTGTCGGGTAAGTTATATCTAAAGTTAATGTTCTTGTTTCGCTTGAATTTATATTATTTGCTAAATCTCTTATTGTTATATTATAATTATATTTCTCATTCTGGTTTATGTTTGTTATATTAATCTGGAAAATATTTGTTCTATAAATTGTTTGATTTATTATTGAAGTCGTATTTGTCAAAGTAAATGTCAAGTTAGCAAAATTAATTTCCGTATAAGTCCAGTTAATAAAAATAAAGTTTTGGTTTTTGAATGTATTATTTACTTCTGTTTGTGAACTAAAGCTTGAAATCGGAAGTATTGTATCTATAACTATTTTTATTGTTTCTGTTGAATTTGCATTATTTGCTAAGTCTCTTACAGTTACATTATAAGTATAGTTTCCATCAACTAAATTGGTAAAGTTAATGCTTAATATCCTGTTTGTAAATGTTGTTGTATTTGTAAAGCTGGAATTTGATATTGCATAAGTTATATTTGCAAAATTAGTTTCAGTTAAGGTTAGATTAATGAATGTCCAGTTTCTATTTACATAAGTATTATTTTGTTCTGTTCTTGAATCATATATTGGAATTGGTAATGTTGTATCAATTGTGAAATTTCTTATTTCAGTATAGCTGGAATTTGATTCTAAATCTGTGCTTCTTGCTCTCCAATAATAAATATTATCACTTAAGCTAGTAATGTTGTGCCCATTTGTGTTATTCGTGATTTTTCTTATTGTTCCATTATAGTAATTTATTGAATTAAAGTTGAATGAATCATCGATTTCTAGTATATAATAAATCTGATCATTATCCAAGTCATCTGAATTGTTTATGAAAAATTGAGGTGTTGCATTATTGAAGTAAGTGTTATTTAATGGTTCATTTAATAATAAGATACTCGGATTGCTATTTAATATTAATAATTCAGATGTATTAGTTAATGTTGAATTTGAACTTCCATCTGTAATCCAAACTTGGGCTTTCCAAGTTTCTCCTTTGCTCGTATTTGAATTATTAGTTATAAAATTAGTAAATATCCCGTTAGTTGTTAAAATATTATAAATTGTAAAATTACTTATATTATTTTTAAATACCATAACAGAATAATTCAAATTATCATTAACATCTGTTTCATTTGGTGTAAAAAATACATTCAAATTCTGTTCAGTTGTATTTAACCCGTTTGTTGAATTAATTAAGGGATTAATTTGGAATTGTGGAGCAGTATTTAATATTAATAATTCAGAT
>Ga0194120_10008405_pt1 | contig 13631 bp, 6 predicted proteins | sample TA2MahCa65mmetaG_FD_148642 | JGI IMG/M metagenome (GOLD analysis project Ga0194120, IMG submission 148642) | Freshwater microbial communities from Lake Tanganyika, Tanzania - TA2015019 Mahale Deep Cast 65m | ecosystem: Environmental > Aquatic > Freshwater > Lake | place: Tanzania: Lake... | reverse complement strand
ATTTGAAAACCTTCCACCTGCGGTTGTTCGAGCAGCGTGCCGGAAAATCCTTGAGCCTTCCCTTCCAGTTCGGCGATCTTCTTGTCGAGATCGTTGGGCGAGGCGGCGTCGAACGTGCCGTCACCGGCGATCAGCACCGACATGCCGAATTGCAGCGGCGTGAGCGGTCGCAAGTCGGCCATCGCGAACAACTCCTTGGCGGGCGGCGTTCCGGTCCAGCGGCTCGACCGAGAATACGCCTGGCTGGCGACGAGGCCGCTGATCGTCCGCCGCAGGTCCCATTGATGTCCGATCAGGTCCCGTGCGAGCCATTCGAGCAGTTCCGGATGGCTGCCCGGATTCTCGCTGTGCATCTGGTCGACGCGCATCACCAGCCCGTGTCCGAATAGGCGGAACCACAACCGATTGACCAGCGTGCGAGCCATCATCGCCTGGTTTTCGGGCTTCTCCGTGATCTTCAGCAGTTGCCCGCGCGGACTGAATTCGGCGGCGGGCGGGTACACCTTGTTCTTGGCGAAATCCTTTTTCAGGGCCTCGATTTCCTTGGCCTCTTCGGCGATCGCTTTCGTGAGGTCAGGCACGCCGGGGTCAGGCAGCGCCAGCGACTCGCCGGAGAGAAACATCATGGCCACCTCGCGGTTCACGCCTTCGCGGTTTTTGAATGGCAGCTTGGCGGGAGCGAAACGCTTTTCCATGAGCCGCCCTTGGAAGTCGTAGCTGCGCGAGAAAAACGCCTTCATGCCGAAGAAGTAATCCTGCGTCAGCGTGGCGACGTATGGGTGCGTGTGGCATTGGCAGCACGTGACATTGATGCCGAAGAACATCGAACTGACATCACGTGTGAGCAGGTCGGCGTCGCCCACTCGCTTGACAATGAATTGCTCGGGGCGGAGCGGGTCGGGATTCGCCGGGTCAAAGCCGTCCGCGAGCAGTTCGCGGAAGACGCGGTTCCACGGGCGATTCTCTTTGGCCGCGACGAGCAGGTACTTCCGCAGATCGGGCCCCGTGCCATCGACGCCGCGGAGCACGGTGTTGAACTCGGTCGCCATATGCCGATCGAACCACGGTGACGCCACAAGCCGCTCGATTCGTTGCTGCCGCTTCTGCGGATCAGTCGACGCGACGAATTCCCGAGCCTCGGCAGCGGTCGGAATCCGCCCCGCGAGATCGAGCGTCAAGCGGCGCACGAGCGTGGCATCGTCCGCTTGTGGAGCAGGTGTGACTTTCTCAGTCTTGAGTTTGGCGTCGATGTAGTGATCGATGGCGTCGGCAATCGGACGGTCGTCGGGGAGCAGATCAGCCGCTCGCGACGACGCAGCGATCGATAAGAGCGAGAGAAGGACGACGCAAGTTTGACGAAGCACCGACATATTAAGTCCTTGCCGCAGAAGGGTCAGTTTGTAATCGCCCATTTGCACACCTTGCCTCGGCCCGCCGTGTAGCAAACGTCCGAGGTTTCCGTGAGCACGATGTCGAACACCGGGGACGGCAGTTTGGCTTCGGCGAGCAGCGTCTGGCCGACGAGGTCGAACAGTACGAGTTTCGCACCGTTCCCCGCGCCACCAGCTCCGAGCAGCCATTTTCCTTCGTGATGGAATTTCACTCGCTCATAGAAGAAGTCGCCACCAGCCTGGCACTCGGCGGTTTGCTTGCCGGTTTGCCAGTCGTAGACCTGCATCAGCGACTTGCTGCCGGTGATCGTCGACGTGTCGCCAGCCAGGTTGCCGCCGAGGGCGACCCGTTTTCCGTCCGGCGAGAAATCGACCGAGCGAATGCCGCCGTAGGTGTGGCCGTTCGTGTCGTGCGTGTAGAAGTGCGGGGCGTGGATGTCGGCAAGTTTCTGGCCGGTTGCCGTTTCCCACACGAGCGCGTGGCCCGTTTGATCGACCGTCGCCAACAGTTTGCCGTCGCGCGAAAACGCCGAGGCGTAGAGCTTCGAGACCAGATCGAACGGAGTCAGTAGAGCGTGCCCTTTCAGTTCGCGAATCGGCTTGCCGGACTCCACATCCCACAGCCGACAAATCATGTCGTCGCACACGCTGGCTAGAACCTGACCGTCGGGCGAAATCGACAAGTGCCGCACCCACTTGGGATGCGGGACGGCTCGCACTCGCTCGCGCGTCTCGCGGTCCCACCAGATCACCTGATGGTCCGAACCGGCGGAGATGAGGTACTTCGACGTGAGCACGAGGCCGCTGATGTAACTGACGTGAGCGTCCCACGGGATCGGAGTCGGCTTCTCGGCGGCGAGGTCGAGCAGTTGGATTTTGCCGGTGTGTCCGCCGAGGAACAGTTGGTCGGTATCGGGCGCGCGAGCCACGCTGTAGTGATCGCCGGCGAGCGAGAATTCTTTCACGAGCTTGATTTGCAAGGCAGGAGTGTCGGGCATGAATGGGATTCCAGGTTGTTGGTAGTTCCGCCCTGAGGCGGTCTCTTCATGAAAACGAATCGTTTCGGCGGATGTGTTTTGCTCGATCACCGCCGCCGAAAGGCAGGACTACAAGCCTACTTTCCGCCCACGCAGACCACGTGCTCGTGGGTTCGCAAATACAGCCGCCCGAACGCCACCGCGGGGGTGGCGTAACTCGTCTCGCCGATCGGGTTCCGGGACAGCAATTCGAACTTGTCGCCGGTCGCCAGCACGAACGCTTCGCCGTCCATGGACATCACGTAAATCCGCCCGTTCACGCACACCGGCGAGCCGAAAAAGCGGCTCGGCAATTTCTCTCGCCACACCACTTCGCCCGTCGGCAGTCGCAAGCACGTCAGCCGGCCGTCGTCAGTCAGGCAATACAACCGCTGTTGATAGGCCAGCGGTGTGCAGGTCAGAGGCACGGTCTCCTTCAGGTCGATCACGATCTCCGGTTCGAGCTGATCAGGCACGGGGCGCACGCCGACCATCCGCGTCCCTTTCAAGCCAAACCCAAACGACCCGAACACCAGCCCGCCCGCCGAAACTGGCGAGGCCACGACGCGGTCGAGAAACACCTTTTCCAACTGCCAGTCGACGCGACCATCGGCCGGATCGATGGCGGAGATGCCGTGGGCCATGCTGGTGAAGATCAGCCGCGGCCCTTTCCCGGCGTCGTGCAGGCAGGGTGTCGACGCGGGCGTGAGGGCACTCTTGCGATCGACCTGCCAGCGCGTTTCGCCCGTGCGGCGATCGACCGCGATCAGCGACGCCTTGCCGTCCTGGTCGTTGGCGAGCACAACCATTTCCCCCACGACTATCGGCGACGTGCCGATGCCATGCTGGCTCTTGAACGGCCCGAGGTCGCGTCGCCAGACCTCGTCGCCCGAGTGCGTGACGGCGAGCAACGTGACTTGCTCGGGCGTGGCCGAGAGCATGTAGACATGGTCCGAGTCCACCGCGGGCGAGCACGACGCGTAGTTGTTGTACTGGTGCTGCGAATGCGTCTTCGAAGCGAAGTCGCGGTGCCAGAGTTGCTTGCCCTCCGCCGGGTCGAGGCAGACAAGCGTTCGAGTGCCCGTCTTCTTGTCGGAGCAGGTGACGAACAGCCGCTCGTTCCAAATCACGGGCGACGAATGGCCCGTGCCGGGGAGCTTGGTTTTCCAGCGGAAATCGGATTCCTTCCAGGTAACGGGGATGGTATCGGCGTCGCTGATTCCATCGCCGTTGACGCCGCGAAACCGAGACCACGGGGCCTCGGCGGCGGCGAGGCTGGGAAACGCGAGACAGAGGGCGAGCAGAAGTCGGGAGGTACGTGTCATGAGGTGGCTCAGGGGAGGGCAGGTTGAAGGTTGGGTAGGGCAGCTCGTTTAACGCCCAGCCGTGGGCGCCGGCTCATTCGCCGCAGAAGCCGACACCTGCGGTTGGGCGTTAAACGAAGGGAGTCGGATGTCGTAACAAAACAGCAAATCCTGGTCGCGGAGAAACAGTTTTCCATTCGCCACGACGGGCGGCGTCCAGATTTGTCCTTGCTTGCGCGGCAGCTTGGTTTGTTCGGGGATCGTGAAGCGGCCGCGCTCGTTCCAACCGTCGGGGCTCGCGTCGATCAACACCAGCGTGCCGTCCCGCTCGCTGTAGCAATACAACTGACCGTCCGCACAAGTCAGACTGCCTTTGCCGAGGCGATTCTTCTCCAGCCACACCTGATTCCCCGTCGCAAACTCCTGGCAAACCCAGCCGTTCGGATCGGAGTGGCCATACAAATGCCCGTTCAGCAGCACGACGCCGCCGTGATGGTTCTTCATCACCTTGTTGCGATAGACCTCGCGGGCCTCGACCTTGTCGTCACGACCGTGAAGCTCGACCAGCCCGCAACCGCGACCGTAGCCGGTGGTCACAAACACGGACCGCTCGGCGAAAATCGGCGTCGCGACCATGATCCACGCGGCCGGGATATCGCTCTTCCACAACAACCGGCCGTCGCTGGCCGCCACCGCTGCCACGCCCTTGCCGGTCAGCGCCACGTACTGAGCGATGCCGTCGATCTCGATGCGAATCGCCGAGGACGATGTCGCTTCCTCTTTCAATTCACGGCTCCGCCAGACGAGTTGCCCGGTGCGTTTGTCGAGCACGGCGAACGTCCCTTCGCTGCCGCCCGGCGTGCAGATCACACGTTCGCCGTCGATCAGCGGCGACTCGGTGAAGCGACCGTCGTGAATGACTTTGCCTTTGAGTTCGTTCTTCAGATGGACGTTCCACACCTTCTTGCCAGACGTCTCGACGCAGTGCAGATCGCCGAACGTGGTGAGCGTGAACAGCATGTCGCCGTCGACGGTCGGCGTGGCGCACGGTCCGTCGCCCCAATCGGCATCGCGTGACCGCCCGAGTTCCGTGGCCCACAGTTCCAGGCCGGAATCGGTGTCGATCGCGTAAAGAAAATCGGTCTTGCCGCGAGTGCCCATCGAGTACAGCCGGTTGCCCACGACCGACGGCGGCGTGAACCCCAGCCCCGCATCGCGAAACGTCCAAAGCAGCTTCGGCCCCTGCTCCGGCCACGCTTTCAGCAGCCCCATTTCGCGCGACACGCCGCTGCGATCCGGCCCGCGATACTGCGGCCAATCGTCGGCGCGAACGACCGCGAATCCGCTCAACACGACGGCGAGCAAGTGGCTGAATATTGTCTTCATGATGGCGACTTTCGATTGTCGTCCTTTCGTTTAACGCCTAGCCGTAGGCGCCGGCTTTGTTCGACGGAAGCCGGCGCCTACGGCTGGGCGTTAAACGACTACGCCAACACTTCGCTGACCGGCTTCGTGCCGTAAACCGTCAGCGGCACCGGGCGGCCGTCGGGGGCGAGGCGTTCCTTTTGAGGATCGATCCCGACGGCTTTGAAAATCGTCGCGAAGAACTCGTTCAGGTTGACCGGGTTCTTCGCAATCTGATTGCCATCGGCGTCGGTCTCGCCGTGGATCACACCCGGCTTGATGCCGCAGCCGGACAGCGTGACGCTCATTCGCGAGAAATGATCGCGGCCCATGTTGTTGTTGATCGACGGCGTCCGGCCCATCTCGGAAAACGTCACGACGAGCGTATGCTCCAGCAGCCCGCGCACCGCGAGGTCGTCGAGCAACGCCGACATCACGTGATCGAGTTCCGGCACCATCTCGTGATGGAATTCGAAATTCTGCCCGTGATGGTCCCACCAGCCGCGGTTCACGCGGACGAACGGCACGCCCGCTTCGATTAGTCGCCGAGCGACGATCGCCTGCTTGCCGAACGGCGTCGGGCCGTAGGCGTCGCGGGTCGTCGGCGATTCCTGTTCGATGTCGAACAAGCGGGCGCTGTCCATCAGCCCGCGGACGCGCGAATACGCCGCGTTGTGCCCGAGCAACACTCCATCCCGTTCGCGGCCTTGCAGGAAGCTCTGCGTCAGCCGCTCGCGCAGCGACTCGCGGTTGGTATGTTCCGCGTCGGTCATGCCCGGCGGCAGGCGATTCGCCTCGGGAGCCAGCCGCAGCAGCGAATCGCGGATCTTGAACGGGGGCTTGGCCGGAACCTCGCCCGGCTGAATGTTGATCGGATCCCACTGCGAGCCGTAGAACCCGGCCGATTCGTAATAGCTCGCCCCGAGGTAGTTCGAGAACATCACGTGGTACGGCACGGGGCTTTTGGGGTCGGCCAACTCCCGCGCCAACATCGACCCGATGCTCGGCATCTTCAGCCCGGCGACGACTTTCTTCCCGGCGTAGAGCGTGACGTCTTCGTGGCCCGTGTTGCCGGTCTCGATCGAGCGAATGACGGCCGTGTGCCGATGCAACTGCGTGGCCATCTTCGGCATCAGCTCGGAGATGTGATAACCGGGGATCGAGGTGGGAATCGCCTGAAACGGCCCGCCCGTGCCGCGGCCGGGTTTTGGATCCCAGCTCTCGAACTGGCTCATGCCGCCATTGAGAAAAATCATCAGCACCCGCTTCTGCTTTTTCACCAACTGGTCGGCGAACAGCGGCGAGTTGAGCAGCCCCAACCCGGCGACTCCGGCCCCCGCGGCTCCGAAGAACGCGCGGCGACTGACGGCATGGTCCGGGGAATGGCACAGTTTCATGCGAGCGGATGAGGAAGGCATGCGTTGGCTCCGGAAGGGGCACGGGATTGGTCAGATTGAAAACCTGTCCTACACCAACTCGCGAATCTTCTCGCGGTTGTCGAGCACATACAGCAGCCGGCCCAACACGCTGGATTCGGAAACGGTGAGCATGATCTTTTCCGTGTGATTCGTGGTTACGAATGATCAGCCAACATTGTCAGATAATATATCTGTATGGAGTTTCTGTATCAACTGATGCTTGCCGAAGCGACGCAAGATCGCAACGAGCCGCTCAATGGTGCTACGAAACAACATCGCGGAGATCGATCATTTCACGGTTTCCAAGAAGCTCTTGTACTCGCTCGCCGGGTCGTAGTCCTTGCCGTCGTGCAGCATCGCGCCGTAGACGATCCGCAGTGACTCGCCTGGCTTGACCGGTACGGTGCTGGCCGCGCCCTGTTTCATCGCGGCGCGGCCGAAGGCGTTGGCGACGAAGACGCCGTAGTCGCGGTTGTGCCACCACGATTCGCGGAAGTTCTGCGGCCCCGCCATCAGCGTGATGCCGATCGGTTGGCCGTCCTTGGTGCCGGAATAATCGCACCACGCCGCGGGCTTGCCCCACGTCTCCTTGGCCGTCCTCACCCCGTGGCTGCTGAGTAGGGTGCCGCCTTTCATTTCTGTACACTCCGAAGCAATGCGAGCGCCGAAGCCCATCTCTTCCTGGTCGCCGAAGACGAGATCCTGTTCGGTCGCGGTGAAGGTCGCGTCCCACACGAGCAGCCAACCCGCCGGTCGTCGAGAAATCGTGTAGCGGTTCACCATCGTCCCCATCCGTTTGCCGTCGGGCTTCAGCAGATCGGAATCCGTGGCGAAGGTGATCCGGTCCTCCGTGGCCGTCGGCGGCGTGAGGAACTTCACGTGTTGGATGCGCCCGTTATTGCGCCAGAAGTCGACACCACTGATCTGCCCAAAGCCGAGCCAGATTCCGGGGTGTGCCGTGTGATGGTCGGTCTCGTCTTTCCCGTTGATTGGCGGATGGTTGCGGGTGATTTTCGTGCCGGTCAGCCCATGCACATTCGCGAAGAACGGACGACGAATGGCCGTGTCAGCCCAGACGTACTCGCCCAGCGGCTTCTCGGCGTAGGTCATGTGCAGACGATCCGCCTTGACCTCGAAGCGGAATTCCGACTTCGCATCCACGTTCGGCTTGACCGCGTCTGTCTCGGGCGGCCTGCCATTGAGCGCTGGCTCTGAGTTCGGTGTTTCCGACTTCGGGGTCTCCGACGTCGATCCCTTCACCTCGGACGGCTTGGCCCGTTGCGTCACCAGGAACGCGGCGATGTCGGCGACGTCGGTCGGCGCGAGCAGGCGGTCGAACGGCGGCATCGCCGACTTCTTCTGCGTGACGCGGATCTCGATGTCCGCCCGGGGAATGACGAGCCGCTCCGCCGTCGGCAGTCCCAGCGTCACGGCCAAACCGCTCTCCTCGATCAGCACGCCGGAGTGCACCTTCCCGCTCGTGGTCTCGATGACCAGCGTCGAGAATCCCTCGACGATGTGGGCGTCCGGCTCGACGATCGATTGCACAATGTGCTTAGGCTCCACACGCGCGCCGATGTCGGAGAGTTGCGGCCCGAACGAGTTCTTCTGCTGGTTCAGGCTGTGACACTTCGCGCAACCGGCGACCTGCTTGAAGAACAATTCACCGCGTTTGGCGTTGCCCTTGGGCAGATGTTCGAGCCCCTGAGCCAACGTCGTCGGCTGCGCGAGTTGCGTCAGCGGCAACGGTTCGAGGATGACCATGTAGTTGGAGATGCCTCCGCCCCCGTTCTCCGTGTTGCCGCCAAGTTCCACGCGTCCAGGCTGAGGAACCTCGCTCGTGAAGATCTTGTAAGTCGTGTTGGTGCTGATGATCTTCTGGTCGGTCGCGGTAAACCGTTCGCTCAACCACTTGGGAATCGGAACCCGCGCGTCGTGTCCGAGATGCATTCGTAGGGGCACAAGCGCGTCGAACGCCAGGAACTTGTCGCCGCGCGAGCCGTCATCGTCTTGAGACGTTTGCAACAGTTCGGCCAGAGCCAGCGACGGAGGAAACTCTTTGAACGCGTATTCCCGATCGGTGTAGACCAAGCCCCCTTCGCGCACGCCGCCTGGGACGGAGCGGTAATACTTGGGGCTTTGCGCCTTCACGTTGGCGATCAACGATACGCCGGTGCCCGATGCGGAGGCCGCCGTCGGTGACGTCGGGTTGCTGGCGAGAGCCGCCTTGCCCCGCAGACGCAGATCGGCAATGCGGACCACCTCGCCGTCCGGGTCGCCGCTGGCCAGCGTGCCGACTTCTGTCACCGACAAGGAGTGCGTCTCCAACAGCGCGAGCAGGGCCGCCTTGCGGACGCCCGCTCGTTTGTCCGCGAGCAGGATTTTCAGTTCGGCCACAGGCAGCATTTCGCGCAGTCCCTGCCACGCGGCGTAGTACGTGACGAGATCGGGTTCCTTTTCCAACAGGTCGACCAAAGCAGTCACAAGCGACGCCTGCCGGGCTTGCACGATCGCATCGACGGCGGCGAAACGCAGCCGCGGCTCTTCGCTTTGCAGCAGCTTGCCAACCGCTTCCGGCAACGTCTTCACCTGCTGATGCTGACGAATGCGGAAAGCGAGGGTGCGAACGGCTTGAATGCGCTGGTTGAGACTCGAGGTCGTGGCTGGTGCGATCCGCGTTGCCAGGAATTCCTCGATCGACTTGTCGTCCGGCAGCATGCGGCCCAGCGTCCAGACGGTCCAGGTTTCCTGCATCGTCGAGAGTTTGCCGCTTTGCAGCGCTGCGATGAGGTCGGCCTTGACCGCGCCGCCGCGCCGCACCAGTTCGTCCGCCGCGTCGATCCGCCAGACCGGCAACGGCCCGGCAAAATCATCGATCAGTTCCGCGACCGACCATTTGCTCAACGGCTGCGAACGCTTCGCCGTGTTCCAGTTCGCGGGCGGGGCGTCCTTCCAACGCACGTGAAACACGCGCCCCTCGTTGGTCCACTTGCCATTCTTCAGGTCGTCTTCGTTCGTGAGAGTCGACCCGTACTCGGCGCACCAGCCCAGAATCCACAGGCCGCCGTCTGGGCCGACTTCGACGTCGGTCGGTCGGAACAGCGAGTTGCCTCCTTCGACGAACGGCTTCCAAGTCCGGCCTTCGGAATTCAGCAGTGCCCCGTCCCATGTCGGCTTCCACGCGAAAGTGGTTTTGCGTCCCCAATCGTTGATGAAGAAGACTCCCCGATACTCCGGCGGAAACTGCGGCGCGTCGCAGAAGATGATCCCGGTGCCCGAACCGTGAAACAGCGGACTGCTGACTGGGGCGCTCGGCGGATGCGGCTGATCGGTCCAGTGCGCACTCCACGGATGGTTCCAGCCGAAATGGGCGTTCCAGAACGGCATGAAGATGCGGTCGCCCTCGTTCGCATCGTTGTCGGTGCCCAGCCAGTGGAAGCTGTCGTCGAGCGTGATGTCCCAGGGATTGCGGAAGCCGCGTGAGACGATTTCCAGATTGCCGCCGCCGTCGTCGCAACGGAGCACGCCTCCTTCGCGGCCCTGGTCATCGGGCGGCGTGTGGTAGGCCTTCTTGTAATTCCCTTTGGTGAACTTCACCGGTTCGGGAAAGGCGGGCCAATCCGGATGCACTTTGTTGTGCCACAGCGTCATGAACGCCCGCGGCGCCGGACCCGACGACTCGTGCGATTTCGAGTACCCCTTGGAATTGCCCTTGCTCATGTAGAGCTTGCCGTCGGGAGCCCAATTGAGCCCGTGCAGAGCATGTTCCAGGTTGCCCAGATCGGTGTAGATGCGGATGTACCCATCGGCTTCATCGTCGCCGTCGAGATCGCGGACGACGGTCAGGTCCGGGGCATTGGCGATCCACAGATCCCGCCCGCGCCACGCCAGCGATTGAATCGCGTTGAACCCGGTGGCGAAGACCTTGATCTTGTCCGCGACGCCGTCGCCGTCGGTGTCCTGCACGATGACGACGGAGTCGGCGGGCGTGGTGGGCGTGGGGTTCCGGTACTGCGGTCCCATGCCGACGAACAGCCGCCCCTTGGCATCGAACGCCATCGAGCACGGCTGCCGGACGAGCGGTTCCTTGGCGAAGAACTTGACCTCGAACCCCGGCGGGACGGTTGGCAGGGCGGCACGATCGGCGTTCGGGTCGGTCTCAGCCGCTCGGAGCCAGGCGGAGTTCAAGGACGTGATACAGATCAGCGCGGTGAGACAGAATCGATGGTTCATGGAAGTCCGAGGGTTGCAGGTTGCAAAGTTACAAGTTGGCAAGTTTCAAGTTTCGCGCACGTGGCTGGGGCTTCCAGCCGTAGCCTGGTTTACGGAAGGCAGAGAACGCGAAATCCGCCCGTGGCGTAACGACCCGTCGATCCGACGATAAAGCGATTCGCACAACGACAGTCGCTCCCTGTCAGGTGCCACGCGCCGCCGCGCATCACTGGGCGAATCTCTCCCTGCTGCACGGTCTGCAGTGCATTGCGTTCCTTCGGCAGGGCCGAGTACTTTCCGTAGAAGTCTTCGCAGAACTCCCACACGTTGCCGTGCATGTCGTACAGCCCGAACGGATTCGGCTGCAACCTGCCGACCGGAGCCGAGAACGGAAAACCGTCGCTGCCGTTGAGCGTGACCGGAGCCAATTTCTTCTCGCGAGCGGCCGCGTCCGCCACGTTCGCAAACTCGACAAGCCGCTCGTCGTCGTCGCCGAAAAAGAAACGTGTCTGGCTACCGGCGCGACAGGCGAATTCCCACTCGGCCTCGCCCGGCAAGCGGACTTCGCGAACTTTCGTGCGACCATCGCATTTCTTCAGCAGCCACTCGCAGAACTTACGGGCGTCGTCGATCGCCACATTCACTACGGGATAATCGTCCGTCTGAAAGTCCAGCCCCGTGTCGCGCCAACTGAACCGCTTGTCCGCGCCGACAAACTTCTGCTCCTTCGCATCCCAACCTTTGCCGCCGTCAGTCAGCTCCGGAATCGTCTGATAACCGGTCTCCTCGACAAAGCGTCGGAACTGCCCGCGCGTCACCTCGTACTGCCCCAAGAAAAAGTCATCGGTGAGCGTCACGGGCTGTTCATCTTCGAGATCGAGTTTCCCGTGTGCCGGATTCTTACCGCCAAAATATTTTGCGAGAACCGCCACTTGCTCCTGCTTCGATGAACCGATGCGAAACGTCTGCCCTTTGGCTTGCAGCTTCACCAACCGGAACTCAACCCCTTGGCCAAGATCGAAGACCAAGTACTCGAAATCCTTGGCGAGCTTGGCGTCACGCGCCGCGATGACTTGAGGATTGGTTTTCGCGGCCTGTTCCTGGCGGGGCTGCGGATCGAGCACCACGCGGAACCCCTGGTAACAGCCGCGATAGGCGACCGAATCGCGGCCGACGCGGGCGGCGGAACGCAGACGTTTGAAGTCGCTCGACCAACCGCCGCCGCGTTGGACTTTGGCTTGACCCGTCGCCGGCCCGGTCGGATCGACTTGCTTCTCTTTCGAATAGCTGTTCGGCACGTACCAATCTTCGCACCATTCCCAGACGTTGCCGTGCATGTCAAACAGGCCGAACGGGTTCGCTTTGAACTGACCGACCGGGGCGGTGAAGAGGTGGCCGTCCTGCCCCTTGATGCCGATGGACCAACCGGGAAACTTGGCTCGTGCGGTGGCGTCGGCTCCGTTACCCGTCGTCGCCAAGCCTTCGGGATCGTCGCCATGGACGTACGCCGTCTTCGTGCCGGCGCGGCAGGCGTATTCCCATTCAGCTTCGGTTGGCAACCGATAGGTCTTCTTCTCTTTTTCGCTGAGCCATTTGCAGAACGCCTTGGCATCGCTCCAGGAAACATCAACGACCGGATGATTGTCCGTCTGCTCGAACCCGGGACTCTTCCAGGTGAACCGGGCGTGCATCTCTTCGATCTTGCCCGCCTCGTTGGCGCCGTAGGCCCCTTTGCCATCCCGTTCGCCGTCGGTCTGAAATTTTGCATCGGCCACGAACTGCTTGAACTGGCCGACTGTGACTTCATGCGTTCCCAGGTAAAACCCTTTGGTGAGTTCCACCTCGTGCTGCACCTCTTGAGCCTCGCGGCCCGACTCGTTTTCCTGCGAGCCCATCAAGAATTTTCCCGGCGGGATGAACACGAGTTTCATCCCCACGCTGTTCTTGATTTCCTGGGCGTTGACTCGATTAGGACCAGGCTCCGCGCTGCAGGCTACGGCCGCGATGATCCAGCCCACGATCAACAGAGAAACAGAGTGGTGATACAAGCTCGATACGGTTCGCATGGATTTACCTAAGGCTTGACGGTCAGTTGTTCAAGGGACAAGAAGGATTAGCCGGAGCGTACGAAATCCCGCGTCTTCGTCTAGCTGCGCGGCCAACGGCCCGCGTTTGGCCTGTGGCTATGACTTTCGACTTCGCGCGGCCCGTTGGGCACGCGGTTAAGCGATTCATGCGCTGGCTCTCCAGGATCGTTGGTACCAAATCACGCCAAGATCTCCGCCAGCGGTCCGGCTGTGTCGATGTCCTTGAGGTCGCGGTCGGGTTCGCCGAACTTCTCGTGTTCGTCGCCAACGGCGTGCAGTCATCTGACCGGATAATCGGCGAGGAACCTCAAGCGATTGCCTTAAGCCCAATCTCCGCAAAATCGCGAACATGCCGTTCGTTGTCGGCTGTCCTAGTCGCTTTTAGCTGTTCGTAGATTTGCCTGGCCTCCGGCTTCTTTCCTGCGGCAGCCAGTTTCTCGGCCAGTACCAGGCAGAACTTCGTGAGCTGGATTCGCTGCCAGCCCTTGGCCGCTTCAGCCGACGCGAGCAACGGCTTGGCTGCCGACGGCAAACCCGCCTTGGCCAGTCCGTCGGCCGCGGCGAGACGGACTTCTTCATCGGGGTCGCCCAGAGCCGCAATAAAGGTCGCCTCCGATTTGGCGTCCGCCAGCTTCGCCAGGGCGTCGATGACATTGAGCCGCAGTTTCCCCTTGGCCGTGGCCACAGCAGCACGCAATGGCGCCGCCGCCCGCTCGCCACCGATGGCCACCAAAGCCATCGCGGCGGCGTCGCTCGCTCCCTCGTCCAGAACCGCCTTGCCGAGTGCGGCACAGGCCTC
>Ga0194120_10008391_pt1 | contig 13648 bp, 12 predicted proteins | sample TA2MahCa65mmetaG_FD_148642 | JGI IMG/M metagenome (GOLD analysis project Ga0194120, IMG submission 148642) | Freshwater microbial communities from Lake Tanganyika, Tanzania - TA2015019 Mahale Deep Cast 65m | ecosystem: Environmental > Aquatic > Freshwater > Lake | place: Tanzania: Lake... | reverse complement strand
GTCGAACCGATCAGGATGAAAATGACGAAGGAGGAAAGCTTGGCCGTCGTGTCGAGGGCCTGGCGGACCAGGGACCAGTTGAGCTTGCGCTTGAGGATGGCGAGGATCAGCGCACCCGAGGCGCCCATGGCGCCGCCCTCGGTCGGCGTGGCGATGCCGAGGAAAATGGTGCCGAGGACCAGGAAGATCAAGACCAACGGCGGCACAAGCGATATCGCCACCCGCAGCAGGAGCTGCATGCCGCGGAGGGTCCGGGCCTCCAAGGGCAGGGCCGGGGCGGCTTCGGGCTTGATCAAGGTCACCAACAACACGTAGCCGGCGTAGAGCGCGGTCAGGATCAACCCGGGCACGAAGGCGCCCTGGTACATATCGCCGACCGAGCGGCCAAGCTGGTCGGCCATGACGATGAGCACCAGGCTGGGCGGGATGATCTGGGCGAGCGTCCCCGAGGCGGCGATGACGCCCGAGGCGAGGCGCCGGTCATAGCCGTAGCGCAACATGATCGGCAGCGAGATCAAGCCCATCGAGATGACCGAGGCCGCGACCACGCCGGTGGTCGCCGCCAGCAGGGCGCCGACGAAGATCACGGCGTAGGCGAGCCCGCCCCGCAATGGACCGAAGAGCTGCCCCACCGTGTCGAGGAGGTCCTCGGCCATGCCCGATCGCTCGAGGATCAGCCCCATGAAGGTGAAGAAGGGAATCGCCAGCAACGTGTCGTTGCGCATGATGCCGAAAACGCGCTCCGGCAGCGCCTGGAACAGCGCCGGCGTCAGCAAGCCGAGCTCGATCCCGATGAAGCCGAACAGGAAGCCGTTGGCGGCGAGGGCGAAGGCGACGGGGTACCCCATCAACAGGAAGATCACCAGCGCCCCGAACATCAGGGGCGCCAGATTGGCGGCGATGAAGGCGGTCACGACTTGGCCTCCCCGCCCTTGATCTCCTTGATCAGGTCGAGATTGGTGTCGTGGTGCTTCTCGGTCGGATCGGGGATCAGGTCCATGAGGAAAGCGACGCGCTTGATCAGCTCCGAGATGCCCTGCAGCGACAGCAGGAGGAAGCCGATCGGGATCAGCATTTTGGCCGGCCAGCGGATCAGGCCGCCGGCGTCCATCGACTGCTCCCAATTGCCCGGGGTGAGGAGAACGCCGATCAACTCGCCGAGCCCTTGGGCCTTGGCCTGGAGGTGTTCCGCCGCCATGGAATTGATGAACACCGGCCAGGACAGCTTCATGACGACGAGCGACATGGGCAGCAGGAACAGCACGGTGCCGATGATGTCGATCCAGGTCTGGCCTTTCTTGGACAGTCGCCCGGAGATCAGGTCGATGCGGATATGCTCGTTGCGACGAAGCGTGTAACCGGCGCAGAGCAGGAACACCGCCGCGAACAGGTACCATTGCAGCTCGAGCCAGGCGTTGGAGCTGGTGTTGAGGCCATAACGCACCGTCGCGTTGACCGAGCTCACGATCACCGCGACCAGCACCAGCCAATAGACCAGCGTCCCGATCCGTTCATTGAGCCGGTCGACTCCCCGGCTGAAGGCGAGCAAAGCGTTCACGTCCGATATCCCCCTCGCATTCGGCCGGTTGTCCCCGGCCATTTTTCGCGCGCCGACCCTACCCAAATTCCCCCGACCCGCCAAAGGAAAAACCGCGTTTGATCGAGGGTATTAACGCCTTTTTCGCGGGCGCAAATCCACCGCCCCCGGGCGGCCCCGGGGATCCTCGCCCGGGGGAAAGATCTGGGCCTTCTGAACCTTCTGGGTGCCGGTGGTGGGCAGGCTCTCGACGAACAGCCACCAGCCCGGCGCCTTGTAATAGGCGAGGCGCGAAAGGCACCACGCCATGAGCTTGTCGGCGAGCTCCGGCCCCGGGGCCACGCCCTTCATGGGCACGACGCAGGCCATGACCTCTTCCTCGCGAAGCTCGTCCTTGACCGCCAGCACCGCCACCTGGGCGACCGCCTCATGGGCCTGGAGACAGGCCTCGATCTCGGCGGCGGCGATGTTCTCGCCGCTGCGGCGGATGATGTTCTTCTTGCGATCGACGAAGATCAGCATGCCGCTGTCGTCCTGGCGGACGGTGTCGCCGGTGTGGAACCAGCCGCCGCGCCAGGCCTCCTCGGTCGCCGCCTCGTTCTTGAAATAGCCGGAGAAGAAACCGCGTCGCGGCTCGCCGGCCGAATGGCGGACCAGGAGCTCGCCCTCCTTGCCCCGGGGCAGTTCGAGATCGTCGTCGTCCACCACCTTGGCCTCGAGCCCGGGACCGGGGCGGCCAAAGGCACGCGTCTCGATCGCCCTCGGCTCGATGTGATCGGCGAAGATGCGTCCCGTCTCGGTCATGCCCCAGACCTCGACCAGGGGAAAGCCGAAGCGCTCTTCGAAGGCGCGATGCAGCTCCGGCTCGATCCCGGCGCCGAGGCCGAAGCGGACCTTGTGCCGGCGCTCTTCCTTGGTCTTGGGCTGGTTGAGCAGGAGCGGCGGCACCACCCCGAGATAGTGGATGGCGGTGGCCCTCGTCGACACCACGTCCTTCCACCAGCTCGCGGGATGGAAGCGGTCGGGCAGGATCAGGCAATTGGCCGAGAGGATCATGGCGGTCGCGGTCACCGCCTGGCAGTTCATGTGATAGAGCGGCAGCGGGTTGTAGACGCGCTCCTGGCCAGGCCGGAGCGTGAGGCGTTCCCCCATGTCGAGATACCACTGCCCGGAATTCAGGTAATAGAAATTGCTGAGGACGCAGCCCTTGGGCCGCCCGGTCGTGCCCGAGGTGTAGAGGAGGCCGCATTCGCTCTCGGGCCCGGGCGGGCCGGATAGCGGCGGCGGCGCGGTGGGTCGCGCCAGGGTGAAGGCGGGATCGGCGACCTCGCCCGGGGTGGCGACGGGGAGCGGCTTGCCCGCCTGTCGCTCCTGGGCGACCGCTTCCATCGCCGCCCGGCGTTCCGGCACGGTGACGGCGAGGTCGGCCGCGCTGTGTTCCATCTGATAGAGCATTTCCTCGTGCCGGTAATCGGGATTGACCGGCACGATGCCGACGCCCAGGCCGTTGAGGGCGAGGTAATGGAAAAAGAACTCCGGCCGGTTCTCGAGGAGCAGCGCCACCCGATGGCCGTGGCCGTAGCCCGCCCGCAGATAGCGCGATTGCAGGGCCATGACCTGGCTGACCGCCTCGGCGTAGCTGTATTCGACGCCCAGCGGGTGATAGGCGCGGCCCTCCTTGGCCGGGGCGCAAAGAAAGGCATTGCCCGGGGCGCGAGCCGCGTTGGCGAGGAAGGCCTCGAAGACGGTCCGAAACCGCATCGCCCGACCCTAGCCGAACTTCTTGCTCCGGGGAAAGCCCGGTGGTGGCAGGCGCCCGGCCTGGGCCCGCTCGCCCAGCCAGTCGCGGAGCTGGGTCTCGGTCCTTTCGCCGGAACCCGACTTCCAGGAGAGCCCGGATTTGAGGGTGAAGGTCTTGGCGTCGGAAAGCCCGCCCTCCTTGAAGCGTTGCAGGATGACCCCCCTGCCCCGGCTCATCTCGGGGACCTGATCCAAGGGGAAGAGCAGGAGCTTGCGGTTCTCGCCGACCGTCGCGACGTGATCGCCCCCGACCGGCGCGGCGATGGCCGCCTCCTCGCCCTCGTCGAGATTGAGGATCTGCTTGCCCTGGCGGGTGGCGGCGAGGCATTCCGCCTCCGGCACCACGAAGCCCCGCCCCTCGCGGGAGGCGACCAGGAGCTTGCCGTCCGGCCGGTGGATCAGCAGGGCGGCGATGTCGTGCTCCTCGCCGAGATCGATCAAGAGGCGGATCGGCTCGCCATGCCCCCGCCCGCCGGGCAGGCGGTCGCAAGGAATGGCGTAGAACCGGCCATTGGTGCCGAAGAGCATGAGCTTGTCGGTAGTCTCGGCGTGGAGGAAGAAGCGCTCGCGGTCGCCTTCCTTGTATTTGATGTCGTCGGAGCGCTCGACATGGCCCTTCATCGCCCGGAGCCAGCCCTTGGCCGAGGCGAGCACGGTGATCGGCTCGCGCTCGACCAGGGCGTCGAGCGGCACGTCGGCGGGCGGCGGGGCATCGGCGATCTCGGTGCGCCGCTTGCCGAGCGGTCCCTTGCCGAAATTCGCCTTGATGTCGCGAACCTCGTCGGCGAGCGCCGCCCAGCGCTTGCCCTCGTCCTTGAGCAGCCCCTTGAGCTCGCCCTGTTCCTTCTTGAGGCCGTCGCGCTCGCGCTTGATCTCCATCTCCTCGAGCCTGCGCAAGGCGCGCAGGCGCATGTTGAGGATGGCCTCGGCCTGGACCTCGGTGAGGTCGAAGGCCTTGATCAGCTTGGGCTTGGGCTCGTCATTGTCCCGGATGATGCGGATGACCTTGTCGAGATTGAGATAGACGATGAGATAGCCATCCAGCGTCTCGACCCGCCGGGCGATCTCCTCCAGGCGATGCTTGGAGCGGCGCAGCAGCACCACGTGGCGATGATCGAGGAAGGCTTGCAACGCCTCGCGCAGGCTCATCACCCGGGGCCGGCCCTCGGCGTCGAGGACGTTGAGATTGAGCGGGATGCGGGCCTCGAGATCGGTCTGGCGGAAAAGCATTTCCATCAGCAGCGCGGGATCGACCTCGCGGGTCTTGGGTTCGAGGACGATCCGCAGATCCTCGGCGCTCTCATCCCGCACGTCGCCGAGGAGCGGCAGCTTCTTTTCCCCAAGAAGCTGGGCGATGCGCTCGATCAGGCGGGATTTCTGGACCTGATAGGGGATTTCGGTGACCACCAGGCGCCAAGTGCCGCGCTTGCCCTCTTCCTTGCCCCATTTGGCGCGAACCCGGAAACCGCCGCGTCCGGTGGCATAGGCTTCCGCCACCGCCTCGCGGGGTTCGATCAGCAGCCCGCCGGTCGGAAAATCCGGCCCCGGCACCAACTCGGCGAGCTTGGCCGCCGAGGCATTGGGGTGCTTGATGAGATGGAGGAGCGCGTCGCACAACTCCCCGGCATTGTGGGGCGGGATCGAGGTCGCCATGCCGACGGCGATGCCGTTGGCGCCATTGGCGAGAAGGTTGGGGAAACGCCCGGGGAGCACCACCGGCTCGTCCTCGGAGCCGTCATAGGTCGGGCGGAAATCGACGGTCGCGGCGTCGAGATCGCGCAGAAGCGCCTCGGCGACCGAAGTGAGGCGGGCCTCGGTGTAGCGCATGGCCGCGGCGTTATCGCCGTCGACATTGCCGAAATTGCCCTGGCCCTCGACCAGCGGATAGCGGGCCGCGAAATCCTGGGCGAGGCGCACCAGGGCGTCATAGACCGACTGATCGCCATGGGGGTGATATTTGCCGATGACGTCGCCCACCACCCGCGCGCATTTCTTGAACCCCGCCCCGGGATCGAGGCGCAAGAGACGCATGGCATAGAGCAGCCGGCGCTGCACCGGCTTGAGGCCGTCGCGCACGTCGGGAAGCGAGCGCGAGGTGATGGTCGAAAGGGCGTAGGAGAGGTAACGCTCCCCCAACGCCTCGGCGAGGGGAACGTCCCTGATGTCCTGGGGAGGACGGACGAGATCGGTCTTGGCCATGGCGGGCTATATACCAGATGTTGGGTTGAGGCCGGCGATTTTCTCTACCAGTCGCGTCCGCGCCGCCGGCGGCTTATGGCGATGGGGGGCGTAGACTCGGCGTTCCAGAAAAAACCCGGTGAGGGCGAGGCCGTCCCGGATCGCCCCGCTCCGGTCCTCATCCGCGCCCCCGGACAGGAAGCCGGGGAGGCGAAAGAGCCGGTCGCGATAGGGGCTCGCCGCCGCTTCCGACACGGCGCGGCCGGAGCGGGGCGAGACATGGCTGAGCCCCTCGGTTGCCCCGGTCGCGGCGCAGGCCGAGAGATCGAGGCCGTAGCCCAGGGCCTCGAGCAAGCCCACCTCCCAGCGCACATAGACCTCGGCCCAGGCCGGCGAGGCTTCGAGGGCGTCGAGCAAGGCCATGGTCCCGGCATGAAGCGCGGGATAGGGATGGCGCTCGGGCAGCGCCGTCTCGAGAAGGGCGCAGGCGGAAGCAAGGGCCGCGAGCGGCCCCGGGTGATCGAGCAGCGCCGCCGCCCGCGCCCGCGTGAGCTCGCAGGTGAGGGTCCCGAGATGCTCCGAAAGCCGCGCCCGCCATTGCGCCCGGACCTGGTTGCCGATCTGCAAGACGCTTTGCAGCCGCCGCCCCGCCCCGCCCCGCACCAGCCCGGCATGGCGGCCGCGCTCGGGCGTGAGCAGGCTGACGATGGCGGCGCTTTCGCCATGGCGCCGCTTCGCCACCACAATGCCGTCGTCGGTCCACTCCATGCCTCACCTTGACTGATTCGACCGCCCCCCGCACCCAAGGCGGGGGACCGGGCGAATTGAACCTCCTTGAACCCGCTTGAACTTGCTTGAACTTGCTTGAACTTGCTTGAACTTGCTTGAACTTGCTTGAACTCTCTTGAATTCGCTTGAACCTCCTTGAACTTGCTTGAATGTGCTTGAAATCGCTTGAATTGCGCCCCGATCAGAGGCGCGCTTCAAGGAAATCAAGGGCTTGCGCCGATTTCGGTGTCACGCGGCGCGCGGTTCGACTCCAAGGTCTTGCGCCCCTCGGCGATCAGGGCGGCGAGATCGAGCTCATCGAGCTGACCGGACTTGCCGGCGAGCTCCTCGACCCCGGCGCGGTTGAAGAGATCGACCGCCTCGGAGGCCCATTGCAGGAAGCGGGCATCGCCCTTGTCCAGGGCGCCCCGCAGCCTCGTGACCATCTCGCGGCGGATCCCCTGGGCCTGCAAGGCGCAATCGAGAAAGTGTTGGCGGCGGGCCGCATCGAACCAGCGGCGAAAACGCTGGGACGTCGCCCGCACCCTGGCGAGCTGCTCCGGCTCGCAGCCGGTGAGGAAACGCACATCCTCGGTGCTGGCGCCCTCGGCGACCATGCGGGCGATCTGCTTCCACTTCATCCGCCGGCGCGGCTTGCGGCGGGGCGCGGTGGCGGGAGTCAGGGGCGAGGCGGCGGCCAGGGCGTCCGGCGCGTCCGGGGCGATCGGGACAGAGGGGGCGGGGGCGGCAGAGGCGGCGGAGGGGGGCGCGCCGCCCGGCTGGGCGGTGGGGGTGGTGGACAACATGACGGGCTCCTTTCAGGACAATTTCCAGAAACTAGCCGGCGCGCCAGGAACCAGCGCCGGGAACTAGCTCTGAATGCCTATTATAGCACGAAAAACCAGGCCAACCCGGGTTACTGGGAATTATTTTTAATTACCCACGGGTCAAATGCCTATTTGATGGAGAATCAAGGGGTTGGGGGAATCACTTCTCGGCCCGTGTGGCTTGATCGCGCGATGTTTCGCTGACAGAAAGCGCGGCATCCCCCGAAGTGTGATTTGTGACTAATATTGCCGTTATCGCCAATACCAACGACGCAAAGAGCTCTACGGTTTTTTTTCAAAAGCATCAACGCCCCAGGCGCTGGTGAGGCAAACACAGAGGTTTGAGATGTCGGTCAACCTCATTGTTGCCGTGACGGATGGTGATTGGTTCGACCTGCTGCGTCGGCAGCCAAGGCTCGACGAGGTCAATTTTTGGTCTCCATCCGACATGAATTTTCATGCCTTGCGGCCAGGTGAGCTATTCCTGTTTAAGCTTCATGCGCCGCGGAATTTCATCGTCGGCGGCGGCACGTTCTTTCGTGCCAATACGCTGCCCTGCTCGCTGGCGTGGGAAGCGTTTCGCGAGGCGAACGGCGCGAGTTCGGCGCAGCAAATGCGCGCCAGTATCTCTCGGTATCTAAGATCCCCGCCGGACGATCGAACCGATTTCACGATCGGTTGCCGTATCCTCACGCAACCTTTCTTCTTTCGCGAAACGGACTGGATTGCTGTTCCGCCCAGTTGGAAGCCCAATACCGTCCGCTTCAAGAGGTACAGTACCGATGACTCCGATGGACTGGCGTTGTGGAATGCCGTTCATGATCGCCTAGACCTTCAGGGTTTTCCCGGGATGGCCGAAAAGCAGGAACGTTATGGAGGACCGCACCTTATCCGACCACGTCTGGGCCAAGGCGCTTTTCGGGTGCTCGTAACAGACATCTACAATCGCCGCTGTGCGATCACGATGGAGCGAACGCTTCCCGCACTTGAAGCGGCGCATATCAGGCCCTACGGCGATGGCGGCGAGCATGAGGCACGGAACGGTCTGTTGATAAGGCGCGACATTCATAGCCTGTTCGACGCCGGATATGTGACGGTAACGCCGGAGATGCGGTTCGAGGTGAGCCGTCGCATCAAGGAGGAATTCGAGAACGGTCGGCATTACTATGCGATGCAAGGGAAATCGATTTTCGTTCCGGCCGATATAGAACAACGCCCAGATGGCGACGCACTTCGCTGGCATAACGAACACGTGTATCGCGGGTGACCGAGAGAGAAAGCAACCTCGTCGCCCGCACCAAGAAATTCGTCCTGCAGCAAATTGAAAGCGCGTCCAAGTCCCAACCGCCGCTGTAGGTCTTTCACCATTCGGTAAGCCGCCAATTTGCATCAAACAGCAGAACCAAAGAAAATAGCCAAAGAAGGCAATGAGACATCCTACCCCATCGGATGGACCGTCGCGTGACCCAGGGCGCGCGCCGCGCGTAGCATCTTGCGGTCAAGCGAGACGATCGGTCCCGCTTCGGCGCGGGCGGCGATCGCCAAATGCAAGGCATCGCCCGCCCTGAGGCCGAGAGAGACGCGCCCAAGGTAATCGGTGGCCAAGGAATAATCGGCGCGATTGGGCAGGACGATCCGAAAGACATCCTTGGCGATCGTCTTCATCAAAGCAGCGGCTCTTTCGCCATCGACGCGCGACAAGCGTCTTTCGCGTTGCTTCATGCCGAGCGCGCTCGCGAACTCGGTCAGGCACCAATCGCTGATGACGAAATCCCGGCCATCGCGCATCTCCCGATCGAACCAATCCTCGAGCGCGGTTGACGCCGGCTCGGGAACCACCAGCGGCACCAGGACGCTGGTGTCGAGGTAGGGCATCGCTCTGGATTTCTAGTAGCCCGCGTCGCGCATCTTGCGCAGGCGCGTCGCGCTGTCCGTCGGGTCGGGTCGAAGCGTCGCGCGAAAGGCGGCGAGGCGCTTGAGATCGAGTTTCTTGCGCCGGGGTTCGGTTCCGACCAAGCGCGCGATCGGCGCGCCGCGCCGCGTGATCAAGACCTCGCCGCCAGCCTCGACCCGATCCAGGAGGGCGCTCAATCCGGCCTTCGCCTCGGCCACCGTCACCTTGTCCATGGCGTCCTCAGTTGGTCATCTCGATGACCATATTAGACGAAATGGAGGTGGGGCCCAAGATGAAACGCGCGGGCCCCGCCCGCTCTTCTCTCCCTCGGCCCTACCGCATCTGGTTCGGCAGCCAGAGGGCGATGTCGGGAAAGGCGATCACCAGGGCGATGATCAGGACCTGGCAGGCCATGTAGGGCAGCGTCCCCAGGATGATGCTGGTCAGGGGAACATCGGGGACGATCTGCTTGACCACGAAAAGATGCACCCCGATCGGCGGGGTGATCACGCCGAGTTCGGCCTGGAGCACGATCAGGACGCCGAACCAGATCGGATCGAGGCCGAGATCCTTCACGATCGGAAAGAAGAACGGCAGGGTGAGCATGATCATGCCGACCGGATCGACGAACATGCCGAGCACGGCCAGGATCAGCATCATCACCACCACCACGGCGAGGGGCGAGACGTCGAGGGCGCGGATGAAATCGGTGAGGGCGAGGGGAATCCCCGAAAACGCCATGAAGCGGCTGAACAGCATGCCGCCGATGATGATCAGGAAGATCATGCAGCTCGTGCGCGCCGTCGCCGACAGCGCCTGCCGCAGGGCGGGCCAAGTCAGTTTTCCCGAAAGCGCCACGAGGCCGAGGGCGGCCAGGGCGCCGAAAGCCGCGGCCTCGGTGGCGGTCGCCAGCCCGGAATAGATGCCGCCCAGGACCACGAGAACCAGCGTGCCGAAAGGCGCCGTCATCCGGAGCGAGGAAAGCCGCTCCGTCCAACCCACCCTTTCGCGGACCAGGGGCGCGAGGTCGGGACGCCATCGCGCCACGAGGTAGGCGGTGACCACGAAAAGCGCGGCGCTGAGCAGGCCGGGCACCAGCCCGGCCATCAGCATGCGGCTGATCGATTGGTTGACGATCAAGGCGTAGAAGACCGCGAGGGCGCTCGGGGGGATGAGGGCGGCCAAGGTCCCGGCGACCGCCACGGTTCCGGCCGCGAGGCCGCCATGGTAGCCGTAGCGGCGCATTTCCCCGATCGAGGCCCGGCCGATGGTGACGGTCGCCGCGACGCTCGATCCCGAGACCGCCGCGAAGACCGTGCTCGCCCCGATCCCGGTCATCATCAACCCGCCCGGCAGGCGTCCCAGCCAGGCCCGGGCCGAGACATAGGCCTGTTGCGCCATGCCGGCGGCGACGGCCAACTCGCCCATCAGGACGAACATGGGCAGCACGACGAGGGTGAAGCTGGCGACGTTGCTGTAGGGGACGGTCGCGAGAAGCCCGGTGACCAGCGGCATTCCCCCCAGAAACCAGAGGCCGGCCACGCCGACCACCGCCAGGCTGAAGGCGATTTCGAGCCCGAGGACCAGGAGAAACACGAGCGCCACGATCGCGCCGATGCCGATCGCGACCGTACTCACGGCTCGGCCCCGCTCCGCGCGAAAAGCCGCGCCAGGGCGCCCACCAGGGAATGCAGGAGCTGAAGGCAGAGGAAGAAGCAGCCGAAGGCGACGATGAAGCGCGAGGGATAGATGGGAAAGGCGATGAGGCCGGCGGAATGCTCCCCCATCAGCCAACTGCGCCAGGCCAAGCCGCCGGTCGCCCAGGCCATGGTCGCGAAAAGGCCGAGCGCCAGGACCGACGTGAACACCTGAACCAGGGCGAGGGCGCGGCCGCCGAGGCGCTCGGTGAGGACGCCGATGGCGATGTTGCCGCCCTCGGCCTGGGTCTGCGCCAGGTTGGCGAAGACCGCGAAGACCAGGAGCAGCTCGACCCCTTCCAGCATGCCGGTGATGGGCCGGCCCACCAGGTAGCGGAGCGTCGCGTCGAGGCTGACGCCCAGCATGATGGCGAGAAGGGAGAGGTTGGATCCCAGCGCGAGCCAGCGCCGGCCATGGGCCAGCGCTCGCTCGGCCGGGCCCAACCCGGTCACCGCGCGTGTTTCTGCTGCAGCGCCAAGTAGTGGCGAAGGGCCTCGCGGGCGGGCAGCCCCTTGCCCTCCTGTTCGCTGGCCCAGCCCTGCCAAAGGGCTTCCATGGCGGTCCTGAGCCGGGCGCGGTCGCCTTCGGGCCAATCGTAGAACTTGACGCCCTTGCCCTCCATTTCCTTGATCGCGTCGCCGAGTTCCTTTTCGTAGATGTCGGCGAGCCTGGCCGGGAACTCGCGAGCAAGCTGACGGATGATCGCCTTGAGCTCCTCGGGCAGGCGCTCCCACGCTCCCTTGTTCATGATGGCGACCGGCCCCGCCGCCGCGCCGAGGCGGATCCGGGTATGGTGCTTGGCGACCTCGTGGAGCTTGCTGTCGCGATTGGCGGTGACGAAGCCGACATTGGCGTCGAGGGTTCCCCGTGACAGCGCCTCGTAGACCTCGGGCCAGGGCATGGCCACGGGCGCGGCGCCGAATTCGTTGATCAGCTTCGGCCATTCGCGCCCGATCACGCGGATCTTCAGGCCCTTCAAGGCGGCGATGCTTCCGACCGGCTTGGTCGCGATCACCTCCTGGTCGGACACGCCCCAGACATAGATCGGCTCCACGCCCAGTTTGCGGAGCTCGTCGCGGAAGAAGGAGAAATCGGAGGCGAACATGAGTTCGCTCGCCGCCAGGACCGCCGGCCGAAAGGCCGGGCTGATCCCCGGCAGGGTGAACAGCGCCGACAGCGGCGAGACCGCCGGGTTGTAGGCCTGGACCCAGATGCCGATGTCGACGACGCCCCCGCGGGTCCCCTCGAAGACATCGGCGGCCTTCACCAGCGAGTCCGCCGGGAAGTATTGGACCTTCACCCGTCCCTGGCTGCGCTGCTCGACTTCCGTGGCCCACCACATCGAGAGCTTGGTCCGGCTCTGCGCCGGGGCTCCGAAATCGGCCTTCTTGAGGATGATGGGGCTGGTCGACGCGGCGGTCTGGGCCGGGCTCGCCACCGGCAGGCCGAGGCCCGCCATCGCCAAAATCAGCGCCACGGCGCGCAATGTCGTTCTCATGATTGATCCTCCCTTGTGGTTCGGCTTTTCGTTGAACGGAGACGGCGCCGACGCCGATCCTTGGCGAGGGGGCGTTCGGGGCTGCCGGCGTAACGCGCGCCCAGCGCCTCGGGAATCACGCGAAGCGGAACGCCCTCGCGGATCTCCTCGACGGTGTGGGCGATCAGGGCGGGCAGATAGGCCATGATCCCGAGCCCCGCCATCTCGATGGGATCGAAGCCGATCTCCAGCAGCACCGCGGCCATCACCCCGGCGAGATTGGAGGGAAGGCGTCGGCCGAGGCTTCGCGATGCCTCGCGCTCGATGGCGTCGAGCAGCCTCGCGCGCTCGCCCCAAGCGCCGATTTCGATGGCGATCGCCCGCAGCGCCCGGGCACGGGGCTCCGCCTCCTTGTGCAGGGGATGGCCAAGGCCGGGTACTTTCGCGCCGCTCCGGCGATATCGCGCCACCACGCGTCGCGCGGCCTCGGCGCGAGCGAGGCCTTCGCGCCTTGCCATCCGGCGCGCGGCGATCAACATCTCGGCGCAAGGCCCCGGCGAGCCCGTGACCGAGCCGAAGGCGATGACCCCGGCGGCGATCGCCGCGGCCGGCGCCTCGGGCGCCGCCGAGGCGGCGAAGCGGGCGGCGGGAACCGCCGAGTTGATGAAGGCCTGGTCGAGCCCTGACCGCAAGGCCGCGTCCAGGGCACGGGCCTGGACCGGCGTCGGCAGCCGACCCTTGATCACGAGGTAGGTCGTCTCGGCGAAGGTGAGCCGGCGGATCAAATCCTCGGCCGGGTAGCCGCGCACCAGGATCTTGCCCTCGCCGGCCCAACCGACCTTGGTCGTCCAATACCCGTCCCAAGGCCGCGCTTTGGATTTCATGACGATTGGCCCGCGCCATGGATCATGCGCTGCTGCCCGCCCCAGTACCTCGCCTTGATCTCGCGGCGCGAGATCTTGCCGACCGGGGTTTTCGGCAACACCGGCAGGAGCTCGATGGATTTCGGAACCTTGAAGGGCGCGAGACGCTCCTTGGCAAAAGCGAGGAGCCCGGCCTCGTCCACCACGGCGTCCGGGCGAAGGACCACCGTCGCCTTGACCGCCTCGCCCCATTTCTCGTCCGGCACGCCGAAGGCCGCGGCTTCGAGCACGGAAGCATGCTGGTACAGGACCTCCTCGACCTCGCGTGGGTAGACGTTCATGCCGCCGGTGATGATCATGTCGCCCTTGCGGTCGACGAGATAGACGAAGCCGTCCGCGTCCATCCGCGCCAGATCCCCGAAATGCAGCCAGCCATCGATGATCGTCGCGGCGGTCTGCTCGGGCTGGTTCCAATAGCCCGCCGTCATCCAGGGCGCCCGGACGCAGGCCTCGCCGACCTCGCCCGGGGGAACATCGCGCCCTTGCTCGTCGAGGATGCGCACGCGGCCACCCAGGGAGTTCTCCCTTCCGCAGGACAGCAGCCGG
>Ga0194120_10008390_pt1 | contig 13650 bp, 11 predicted proteins | sample TA2MahCa65mmetaG_FD_148642 | JGI IMG/M metagenome (GOLD analysis project Ga0194120, IMG submission 148642) | Freshwater microbial communities from Lake Tanganyika, Tanzania - TA2015019 Mahale Deep Cast 65m | ecosystem: Environmental > Aquatic > Freshwater > Lake | place: Tanzania: Lake... | reverse complement strand
CATATAGTAGCCATCGGGAAGTTGTTGATCGGCCGCTCTCTTAAACCAGCTCACGGCCTGGCTGTTGTTCACTTCAACCCCATAGCCATTGTGGTAGAGCGTGCCCACATTAAACTGAGCCTCGGGCAGGCCCTGGTCGGCCGCCTTGCGGTACCAGGCCATGGCCTCAACATAGCTCTGGGTTACCCCCAGGCCACGTTCGTACATCAGCCCAATATTGTTCTGTGCCCTGGGCTCCCCCTGGTCGGCCAGAGCCCGCCAGGCGCGCAAGGCCGTGGAATAGTGGCGTCGGTCTAGGGCATTCAGGCCCGCCTGCAGCTCCTGGCTAAAAGGGCGGCGTGGGTCTGGGCTGGCAAAGGCCGAAGCCCCCGAGGGGCCAGCCGAGTTGGGCAGCGACTGGGCCTGCACCGCCTGGGCGCCCATAATGCCCAGGGCGGCCAGGGTGAGGGCCACAAGCCTGTTAAGAATTGCTGCCGATCGCCGATACCTTGTTACACCAAAGCGCACCATGAAACTCTCTTCTCAAAAAAACTTCGATCCCGCACGTGTAGACCGCGACAGCCGGCTTAAGTTTAAGGCCATCTTAGTCCTTGGCCTTATTCTGATCTCGGTATGGGGTTTTAAGGCCTGGGGGCAGCAGCCCGCCCCTGGCCAGAACCCAGCCACAGGCGCGGCTGCATTGGCAGATGGCAAGACCGTCGTGCCTAGCTGCCTGCCGGTGGAGGGTCTCACCTTCACCATCTCAGGGCCAGAAACCCTTCTGGCCACGCGCGGCACCGAATCGGTTGCCTTGATCCACACCACCATGTTTCTTCCGGCAGGCCTGCACGAGCTGCGGTTCCTGGCCTCGGAACTCTGCGCGGGTGGGCCAAAGGCGCATTTTGTGGTCAATCATTATCTGCATACCGTTCAGCTCTTACGATTCTTCGAAGGGCCAAGCAATGAGTTTGTTGCCCGTATTAACCCCACAGGCCGCAGCGGCACCGTTGCCTCGGCTGCTGCCATGGCAGCTACAACGCCCACAGTTACTGCCACAAATAGCGCCAATTCTGCGGTGGCGACTCGCCGCTAGCGCAGCAACATCGCTTTTAATTTTTTGGCACAAAGCCCTGGCAAAACCGGCCATCGGTGCGCAGCACCTCAATACTCGGCAGCATCTTGGTCTTAAATCCCATCAGATTGCAGGCATAGGGGCGATGCGGGTCCCAGCTCACGGCAAAGTATCGGCAGCCCCAGCAGTTCGGGCCAGACTTTTGGTCGGAAGGCTCCGCCCCCAGTGCACCGGGTGCCGGGCCAGCCTGGCGCACGTCGTCCCCTACCAAGAGGTCCACTGAGCCGGCCTTAAGAACCTTAGGGACCTTAGAGGCCCTAGGGGTAGAAACAACCGGGCTATTTTTTTTTGTAGTAGTCGACATAGACCCGCCAGGCCACCTGAACCAGAAATGCCGCCAGGAAGAGATAGCCCACCAGAGCAGTCATGTTGATATCGGGCCAGTCGATCTCCACCCCGGCAAAGACCATAAAGATCAGCGGCACGGCAAACATCAGGTAGGCCCGAATCAGCCCACAGACCTTACAGGGCGGCCGAATCTTAGGCCTGTCTTTGCAGTCCACCTCGGTCTTACGGGGCCCTTTCGGAATGTAGATTTCGCTCATTTCGCAAAGTGTACCCCTTAGCCCTGCAGAAGTTGCAACACCGTCTGTTGACTCAGATTGGCCTGGGCCAACACGGCGGTTGCCGCCTGCTGCATGATCTGGCTCTTGGCCAGCTCGGTAGACGACTTGGCATAGTCGGCATCCTGAATCTGGGACCGTGAGGCCTCCTGGTTCATCGAGATGTTGCTTAGGTTATCCATGGCGTACTGCAGCCGGTTCATGACTGCACCCATCTGGGCGCGGGTGGCGTTCACCTTGTCCATGGCATCGTCGAGCATGCGCAGCACTTCAGTGGCGTGCTCTCGGGTATGAATTCGGGCGGTACGTGCCTCTACATTGAGATCCACATCGTTGGTAATCTCGTTGGTAATCGACCCGTTCTTACCAAAGTCTGCCAGGTCGATGGTGATGAGCTGCTGGGCGCTTGAGCCCACCTGGAAGGCCAGCCGGCCAACCTTGGGCGGATCCATCGCCTCGCTAGAGCGGCCACCGAAGGCGCCTTGCTGGAATCCAAGGGCAACAAAGTTACCGTCTGGGTTAAAGCCCTTTTCTCCCACCGAGACAACAAAGGGCTTGGCCGTTGCCTTGAGCAGATCAAGCCGATCAGAAGGCGGCGCACCCACGGGTGAAGGCAGCTTGGGAAGCAAAGCCGAGTCCGAGATCATGCGCACTGAGCCATACACGGTGCGGGCAGCCCGGCTGTCTTCTACAGGAATGTCGGTAGTGCCACGAATGGCAGTTACCTGGGTATCACCAAAGCTATTTTCGCGAACAGTGGATAGCCGCAGCGTTGCCGCGGTTGAATTAACAGCAGCACCGCGCAGGTCGAAGGCTGTGCCCGGCACCGTAGACTCAACCTCCACCACAGCGCCGGTCTGACGCACTAAGATATTCGTGAGGGTGTTGTCATCAATTTTTGCCTGAATCGCTGCTGCGACCGCCACTGCGAGCGCAGTTGCAGTCGTTGGTCCTGCCGTAGAAGTAATGGTTGTTCCATTAATCACTACCGTGGCGGTATCGGTTGCAGCAACGGTTCCGCCAAGGTTTAGCCGCGAGACCTGCGCCACCGCGCCGCCCCTATCAAGTCCGAAGCTTGCCGCCGAAAGGTTATTAATTCCCCCATCAAACCAGACCGACAGGTTGCGTCCGTCGGTTTCTAGGCTCACGCCAAAGCCATTGTCAATGGCCGACACCCCATGCTGACCGACACGGGCGTTAATGGCGTTCACCACCTTGGTACGACGGTCGAGGCCAGACTCATCCTTTACAAACTCCACATCAACGGCCACGCCATTGACATGCAGGGTATACATTTTTACCAACGCCGTTTCCGGCAAGCTGGTATCGGTAAACAGCCCTTTAGTGGTTGCGCCGTTGGCGAGCGCCCGAACGCCTGTCTCGTGCCGATGGGCATTGATTGCGGCCGCAATGGCAATGGCACTGGCTGCCCGATCGCTACTAAGCGTTTGGGTGCTGCTCTTAGTGTCATCGCCTGTGGTGGAGGGCCGAATGTTTATGCCATTGATCACCAGATCATTATCGGTAAGCGCTCTGGCCTCAGAAGGCCTATTTGGCGACACCATTACGCCTTCCAAAGAGCCGGCAGCGCTAGTGGTCTGTGTGGATAGGGTAAAGGCCGTACCCGGGTTTACTGCGGTTAACAGAATCTCTGAGGGGCTACGGCCGGCGGTGGCAAGCACACCTAGCGTAAGGTTTGCATTAATGGCCGTTACAAGGGCATTGCGCACGTCCTGCGCGCTGGTACCTGCGGCAGTAGCAGTAAAGGGCGTGCCATTAATGGTGGCAGTGAAAGTCTCTGTAGCGGCAACAGTGCCACCAATCGAAACCGCCATTACCTGGGCCTGTGGCGTGTCCACCATGGCTCTTGGAACGGTGTCATAGACCGACTGGTTCTTGGTGAAGTTACCCTCTGTCAGGCCTGCCCGCGAGATGTCGCCTAGCGTGTTGCTGGTTAAAACCACTGGGGCCGGAATCTTTGATTCCAGCGAGATGGTGCTAGACTGCACGCCCTCGCGAAGTCCAATGCGCTGGCCAAACAGGTCTTTGTTAAAAGGTGTCTCAAAGGTCAGCTCAATGTTTCTTCCGTCTTTGGCCAGAAGCGTGATGCCCCTAGAGTCAAAGCCTGTGTCAACGGCCACCACTCCGGTGCGGTTACTAATGGCATTAATTGCAGCCACCACGGTCTCGCGTGACTCCCGGGTGTTGTTCAGGCTGGTGGTGATATTGGCCGAAGTAAACCCATTAATGCGTACCACGCCCGTTACCACGGAGCCAGGAGTCATGGCCTGACCCACCACAACGTTCTCGTTTACCTTAGCGAATACGCCTGTACCGGGAGATGAGGTTGAATACTCCCTGGCGACGTCGACCACGCCGATTAAGTTGGTGGTGCCTGGAAGAATTTCGACATTGCCTACATTGCCTTCCGACACCGGGTAGTCGATCGAGATCACCGAGCCGCCTTGGGCATAAGAAATGGTTCGGCCGCTGTCCTGGTTAAAGATATGGCTAGCACGCAGGGCCGCCGCTATTTTGGCTGCCGCCTTTACTGCGGTGTCCTCCATGGCCGTAATGGTGACATCCACCCCCGCCACTTTAATCACGCCCTCTTTAGGAACCCCCGCAATCGTAATGGCCTGCGACTTACCTACCGAGACACCTGTCGCCGCGGCTACCCGGTTTATGGCAGCGGCCTTCGCAATAGCACTGCCAGCGGCATTGTTTCGGGGGGAGAGCATGTCGTCGGCGGCATAAGAGGCGCCAACATCAATTCCATTAACCTGCAGGTCACCCGCACGTAAGGCCGGAATTGAGCCGTCTACGTTGATTTCCAGCCGAATCGGGCGATTGGTCAGGTTCTGTACGGTCTGTGCCGAGTTACGCAGGGTGTAAACCAAGGTATCGGCGCTGGTGCCTAACTCACCCGAAAAGACCTGACGGTTATTCCCTGCACTTCGGCTAAAGCTAATCGTGCCGGCGGCCCGGTCGAGCACACCGGTAAGCAGTATCGTCTCGTTATCTTGCGTAAGAAATGAGGCAGTTACGGTAGAGCCCGCACCGGTGGGCACCTCAATCGTTAGCTTTCCTGTGCGGGTAAAGAATGCATTGTTAGAGAAGAGTTCATCGGCAATAACTACGGCCTCGCGGGCGGTGGCCCGCGTGACGCCCACTGCTGTTGATCCGAAATCGATTTCAACGGGGGCAATATCCCCATCGTTGGCATTAAAGCCAAGGGTCAATGCGTTTCCCACTCGGGTGATAGTACGGTCAGAGGTGGCATCAAACGCCGGGGATGCCTTCAAGGCGGCCTCTACGGCATTTGTAAAAGTCGTGAGGCTAGTTGCCGCGACTGAGTCGATCGTAATGGGAATACCAAAGACCTTAATGGTGCCGGTGGCGGGCGTGCCCGTAAAGGTAATGGTCTGCTGCTCACCCGCGCCCGAGCCGCCTAAGGTGCGCCGGCTGGTCGGTTCAATGAGAACATCACCATTCAGGTTCACCGATGTCTTTTTGTATACAGGAACCTCGCCAACGCGTTCGCCCGCGGTGCCGTCCAATACCTTAAAGCCGTTCCACTCCGTCATTTCGGCAACACGCACGACCTCTTGCTTCAACTGCTGAAACTCCAGGTCAAGGTAGCTTCGGTCAGGGTTGCTGTTGGTGTCGTTGATTGCCTGGATGGCCAGTTCGCGCATCCGCTGCATCATATTCGTGAGTTCGCCAGTAGCGCCCTCCGCGGTTTGAATCAAAGAGATGGCATCGCCCGCGTTACGCACCGCCATATTCAGCGCGCGAATCTGCGTGGTCATGCGGGTGGAGATTGCCAAACCGGCAGCATCGTCGCCCGCAGTGTTAATGCGCTTGCCCGTGGAGAGCTGTTCCATAGACTTCGCCTGGAGCTTGCCCGAGACCTTCAACGCATTCTGCGAAAACAGTGCCTTAGTATTGGTATTGATCACCGCCATTGTTTCTCTCCTTGTGGTCGGACCTTTCTATTCATCCGACGCCGACCCACACCACGTAGGTCTGCAGACCTGATAAGCAGGCTTCGTGCCAGAAGTCTTTTTCCGATACAAGCCCGTAAGTAATTGATTTTATGAATTAATCTTTCCGTGTTGCCGCCGAGGCAAGGGCTTGCCACCCCATGTCGAAAAGGCGGCAATAGCCTGCCAAGCGCGTTTTTCCTGACCAAAAGCATGCCCCAAGAAAAAAGCCCCGAAGGTAGAGGCCTTGTGGGCATACCCCGGGGCTTAGGCGGAAAGGATCACTTTCCGCTACTTTGTCTTAGCCGTTTATTGCAACAACTGCAGAACCGTCTGCTGCGACTGGTTGGCCTGGGCCAACATCGCCGTGGCAGCCTGCGAAATAATCTGCGCCTTCGCCAGATTGGTCGCTTCCAGGGCATAGTCGGTATCTTGAATACGACTGCGCGAGGCACTCATGTTCTCTACCGATTCGCTCAAGACATTTAGAGCAGCATCAAGCCGGTTTTGGAAGGCACCGGATCGCGCCTGAGCTGCAAGAACGTCCTCCAATGCGGCGTCAACCGCCGATATCGCTATAGACGCGTGCTCTTGGGTCGTGACATCAAGCTCCGCAATCTTTACGCCGGTGTCTTTGCCGCCAAAGGTGCCCTCGCGAAAGCCTAGGGCATGGAAGTTCCCAGTGGTGAGTAGTCCGCCTTCATCCCCTCGTCTCACCGCAAATGCGCGATCAGAGGAAAGACTTACGGAAGCATAGAATGCATTCCCATTACCAGCAGACACCGTAGCAGCCCCGGACGCACCAATACTCACTCCAGATAAGCCCAGGTTTCCTGCGCTGATGTTCTGATTGGTTGCAATCACAATATTGCGGCCGTCTTCTGCAACAAGTTCAATTCCTTCTCCATAGGCACGAGCAATCACGCCAGTCCGACCCGTATGAGCATTAATTGCTTCGAGCACAGAATTGCGACTTACCGTACCTACGCTAATTTCCACACCATTGAGGCTGATCTGACCGGAGCTCCCCGCTTGAAAGCTGGTGGGTAGCGTCTCCGACCTGACAACATTGGGCTCAGCCCTCGCCGTAACGCCATGGAGTTCGGTCTTCCGATTAATCGCTGCAGCAATTGCAATTGCGCTCGCAGCCTTGGAGCTTGCGGTAGTTGATATTGAAGCGGTATCGTCAGTTGCACGACCAGCACCAATTGCGATGTCGTTTAGAACCAATGTGCTGCCATTGAGAACCCCAACGGTCGCGCTACTTGGCTCAACGCCGGCTGTTTGGGGGGCAGGTGGACCGGCGGGTATGGCAGTACTGCCACCGCCTGAACGTTCCAGCGTTGTCATAATCGCCTGCTTGGGCGTGTAGGTACCCATTCGAAGACCTGTGCCGGTTATGTCCCTGCCGATCTGGTGGTTTACATCAATCGGCTGTCCCGTTTGGGAGTAGAGAGAGTATGTCCCAACATAAGTAAGTTCTGTGTTATTAGCCTGTAAGCCGGTGGTGACGGCTGTGAAGGTCCCTGTGCCTGCCGATAACTGCACAGTAATGTTTCGACCATCCTCCGCGACCAAGGTAACTCCTTGGTCCCTTGCGCCAGTGTCTACCGCACGAACACCGGTTTGTTGCGAGATATTGTTAATCGCTGTAATGACGTTTGCTCGCGAGACCTCGGCATCGGTCGTTACCGTGACGACTGCTGTGGCGACCCCATTGATTGTGATGGTACCCGTGCCCGTAGCGGCGGTCATGGTTACGCCTTCAACCAAAGTGTCATTAACCTTTGCAATCACACCACTTTGCTCGCTTACGCGATTGATTGCGGCGACTTTAGCGATTGCGCTAGCGGTTTTGTCAGCATAGGACAGATTGTCGTCGGGAGAAATGGATGCATTGACAAGAACGCCGTTGAGCACAAGATCACCGGCTACGTATGCATCGAATACGGTGGATCGACCCCCAACCGAGGTTAATGCAGGCTGCAGGCCTGAACCGATATCTTTGGTACGTACCGAGTCAAAACCAATCGTCATAATGTCGTGCTGGTTGGCACCCACCTGCAGCACCACCTCTTCAGCGGTTCCATCGAGTAGCTTGATGTTGTTGAAATGGGTTTTCGTGGCGACGTTCTCGATCTCCATCTTCAGTTCTTCGATTTCCAACTGAATGGATTTCCGGTCTAAGGGGCTCATCGATCCGGTAGCCGCCTGCACGGCAAGTTCACGCATGCGCTGCAGCATGTCGGTAACCTGACCATAGGCGCCATCGGCCGTCTGGGCCATCGAAAGGCCGTCGTTCGCATTTTTGATTGCCATGCCAAATCCGCGAACCTGGGCTGTCATCCGCTCGGAAATGGCCAGCCCAGCCGCATCGTCTTTTGCCGAGTTAATACGCAGGCCCGTAGACAAGCGCTCCATGGCGGTGGCCAGTTTCAGGTTTACCTGGCGCATCGAATCCTGCGCCACGATCGCCTTTATGTTGGTGTTAATCACGCTCATTTATCAATCTCCTTGATAGCGCCGTATCTATGGGGTGACGGATTGCCGGCAGGTTGTTGCCGCATCTATGGTCATTGCCCAGGGATTAGGATCCGCTGATGGTTATTCCGAAGTGGCCAGGCCCAGCATTTCGCTTAAGGCCAGGAACTCTTTTTCAAGCTCGGGGTGGTTGGGATACTGCTCGTGGGCAAGCATCACTGCGCTTAGGGCGGCAGCCGGCTCTAGCGCGCAGCGCAGGGCACGAATAAACATAATGTGGGTGGTTACTGGGGTGCGATCGGCCTGAATCTCAATCAGGTGATTCAGAATCGCGGCGGACTCTACCCAGTCTTCTTTCAGCATTGCCAAGAGTCCGGCAATTGCCAGAACGTCTTCGCTATCTGGATATAGCGCGAGGCCCGACTGACTTAACGCAAAGGCGAGGTCTGTCTTATCCTCAGCGACGAGCTTCGAGATGGTTTCCCGGATCTCTTCCGGGGAGTACTTTGAAACGACCTTATCACTGCCGTCGGAGTTGAAGGCTGCGACATGGCTGTCGAGAATTTCACGGTAAAGGTTGGTTTGCATAGCTGTTCACCCTGTTGTTGGTTGGGACGAACAGCCAAAGCAATGGCCATGCCAATCATAGGAGCGGCGAGGCCGGTTTGACTGAAAGAAGGCTTAGACGACAGGCTGCGGGGCGAATGCCGAGCGCAGAATTGCTGTAAGGGAGAGTAACTCCTGCAAAATTACAGGGGCTTCGGCGCCATACGCCTTATTCAGTCGCCGCAGAAAGTATCGGTAAATGGAGGAAAGGTCTGTCGTAAGCGCGGGGTAGACCGAGTGATCAAGGGCCTTCTCGAGGCCCACAACGATTCGGCCTGCACGGGACATGGATTCGGCGGCTTTCTCAAAATCGCCATCGGCCTGCGCTCGCTGAGCCGCCGCCAAACTCGCGGCTAGGCCATCAAGCAGCATTTCTATGGTTTGCGCCTTTGGCGGCTCTTTCTCGCCCGAGATAAGGTGAAGCCCTCTATAAGCCGAGATAGCCTTCTGGCGTGCTAATGCGGCAGAAGCCATGAATTACTCACCCCATCGTCCCCGTTAGCAGGTAGTCGGTGATCGTTCTGTTCATGGAGTTAGCCTGGGCGAGAACGGCGGTCGAGGCATCCTGGCGAATTCTTGCCGCAGCGAGGTTTGTAGCTTCTAGAGCAAGGTCAGCGTCCATTATGTTCTTGTACTCAGATGTTTTGCTCAGAATACTGGAGTCTGCTATTTCATCAGACGCGGCAAACGAGTTCTGATAGCCTCCAACTTTTGCTAATTCAAGGGCAACAGTATTTATTGCATCATCAATTGTTTCAAGCATCGTCGTGTCTCCGGACTCTAAGGTCACGTCGTCTCGCGCGAGCCCAAGAGTAGCGGCAGTAACATCCCCGAACGTAACATTTTTTACGTCACCTTCGTATATTCCGACTTGAATGTCTTCATCGAAATCTCCATCTAGAACCAGCGAGTCCGAGATCTTCAGGTTGTCGGTGATTTGGTCCAATGCATCGCCGAGTTGGTCGAACGACTCTTGATAAGCGGTCACTAGCCCCGTGTCGGCAGCGGAAGTACTTGCAGCCGCCATAGCTATAGATCTCATTTCGATTAGATGGTTGGACATCGTGTTTAGCGCACTACCAACCCGCTCCATATCACCTATCGCGTTGCTCAGATTTCGCTTTACTTGTCCGTACGAACCTAGTTCCGCCTTCAGCAGATTCGCCTTGCCAATTCCCGCTGGGTCATCGCCGGCCCTATTTACCTTTAGGCCGGTTGCTAACCTCTCCGAGGCACGGGAGATATCGGAGTTCGCGCCGTTAAGAGCCTTCAGCGCCACCAAAGTGGTTGTAGAAGAAGCGACCACGCTCATGTTCATTTCCTTTTCTAAGCTAGCAACCGACGATATAAAGAACCTGTTCCGACCTGACACTGCGCAGAACTGAACGAACCAAATCCAAACGATTTGCTGGTGACCCAAAGCGGCAAAAACTTGCCGTTCGGAAGAAGTTAAACGGCTTTACCGGAAACTTTAGTGTTTCTTACTGCTTTTACTAGATTTACAGGCTTTACAGACTTTTGAAGCCAGAGTGAGAAAGCCGCCTAAAGTTTTTCTGCCTACGGTCGATCCCAAAACAGCGAGAAGTTTTCCCCTTCTTGGAAAGTCTGGGTATGTACATAGAACGCATCGATTTAGAGAGAATTCGCGAGCGCAATTGGCTCGACACGCTTTCGCGGCTAGAGGTCGGCGAGAGCGTTTATTGCTCAGATCACAAAGAAGCCGAGAGCGTTCGGGTTACCTCTTACTACCTGCTCCGCACCCGCAACCTTCCCTGGAAGTTCGTCTCCCGCAAAATGGACCAAGGCTGGCGGCTCATTCGCGTGGAATAGAAATCCGATATTTGGGGACAGTTTATTATGTCCCGTAATTTGTGTCGGTAGGACCGCTGCGAGCAATTCAACCCAGGCTCCTAAGTAAGTTGCCGAGAACTGCAACATCGTCTCGTGCATTACGGGTCAATTTCTGAGAACGACTCCAAGAGCCCTTTAGTTCTCAAAAGATCTGCTATCGCATTTTCTTCAAGGGCATAAACGCCCCGCTTTTCACGCCAGACGAGACCCTTGTCTTGAAGCGCAGCGAGCGCTTGCTGCACGTTAGATACATCGGGGGTCAGTTTCTCAGTCGGCGCAATCACTTTGAGGGCAAGCTTGTAGAGCTTGATTGTCGAATCGTCAAATGGTGCGTACCGGTCGGCCTTTATCGCTAACACACGCAGAACGACGGATTGCAGTGGCGTGAGCGAGTTTATAACCTGCATTGTTTGCGCATCGGCCAGGGCGATCTGTGACTTCACCGCAGCGACAACAGCCTTCTCTACCTCACTCGGATCTAGTTCGAAATTAAATCTCACCTCGTCCAGGGCTGCCGCTAGTAATTCGGGACGGGACCCGGCCTGCTTAAAAAGTTTAAAGACTTTCTCTGGATCAAGTGGTTGGGGCAGATCTACCCCAGCACAAAACCACTCGACATAGTCTTTTCCCAAAGTAGGAAACGTTACCAAAGGCGCACCAAAAAACGCTTGGTCCTTACTGTTGCGCAACGTGGCGAGTTTGTCACGGTTTGAACCCGTAGCCACCATTCGTAGTCCAAAGTGCAGACTGCTATTGAGTTCATCACGCGCAGCTTTAAGTGCAAAGAGGGCTGAATAGCCAGCCTCAGTGGTTATTGCGTGCTGCGCCTCATCAATGAGCAGAACAATCGGCGCCTCCACCTCGTCGGAAAGTGCGGCCAGAGCATCGGTCAGCGACACCGCTTGTTTCACACCGTCATTTTCGAAAGTCAAAGAAACAAAACCAGACACGCCCACCTTGTCTATGCCCACGGATTTTGCTAGGCGCTTTATTACGCCCTTGTAGCGAGCAAGTTCCTCGGCCACAGCTCGCGCAATTAGGTCGCCAGGATCTGCTGCCTTGTTGGCCCATAGGTCGATGTAGAGCACCACCGCACCCGACAGCGCTAGGGCGGGTCGCAGGTCTTCGCGAATAAAGGTTGACTTACCCGTTCGACGTGGGGCGGCCAAAAAAAGCCCTGACGACGAAGCCGCACCAATGCCCGATGCGAGTACCTGTTGCGCGATGCGAAGCGCTAGTTCTTCCCTGTGAAAGATCGGTAACGGCATACGAGCGTTTTTGGAGGCCATAAAGGCAAAATTATAGCCGATTATAGTAAATTATAGAGTTAGAATTACGTAATTACGGTGACGGTCTACTCAATTACCGAAATTCAATTGCCGCAGAGGAGTGAAGCGAATTAAGTGAACCGTAATTGTCACCGTAATATAAAGTATTTTATTTGGTTGCTTAAATGCTTTAAGTATCTATAAAATGCTTTTTATATGAATGCTTCCTCTCCGCCACCCCTGCCTGTCGTACGCAGCCTAGCTCGCTTGGGTCAGGCCATTTCGCTCGCCCGGCGGCGCAGGCACCTTACCCAGCAAGACTTGGCTGAGCGCATTGGCAGCTCGGCCAACACCGTGCGGCGCATCGAGGCGGGCCACCCGGGTACGGCCTTGGTTCTTATCGCCAGAGCCTTGCAGGTCTTCGGCGAACTCGACAAGTTCGATCAGTTGCTCGACACCCCGCAAGACACCATCGGCCTGACCTTAATGAATGAACAACTCCCCCAGCGGGTGCGTAAAGCCCGCAAGACGCCGGAGTCAGGCGGGTTTTAATGTCCATCAAGCCCGCCTCCAGGCAAGTATCCACCCGCACGCAGTTTGATATCTGTCTGGGCAAAGCCCAGAGGCCGGTGGGGCGCCTTATCTTCGTCAAAGACGGTCAGCGGGAGTTTTCTCAGTTCGCCTACAGCGAAGAGTGGCTGGCAGACCCCCAGTTCTTCGACATCTCTCCCGACCTTCAAAGGCAAAGCGGCTACCAGGTACGCAAGCCCCCCACCAAGAACGACCCTTGCTTCTTTTTCGCCCTGGCGGACACCGAGCCCGATGCCTGGGGTAGGCGGGTGGTTGCACGGGCGCATGCCAAAGCCCGGGCGCGAGATGGCGCCCTGGGTCCACTCACCGAATCAGACTACCTTGCCTCTGTAGATGACTTCAGCCGCATGGGCGCACTACGCCTGCGCGATCAGACAGGACACTACCTAAGTAGGCCAGCAGATGACGCCCGGTCTACACCTGCATTCTTCGAGCTAGAAAAAATCCTGCTCGCATCCCGGGCGGTGGAGCTCAGCCAAGAGACCGCAGAAGATCTGGCTTACCTGCAGGGAAAAGGTACCTCGCTAGGAGGCATGCGCCCGAAGTGCACCATCCTGGATTCAGACAGCGCTCTGTCTCTCGGCAAGTTTCCTAGCGTGACCGACGAGCGCTCGGTAACACGCGGCGAGGTACTGGCACTGCGATTGGCGAGGCTTGCAGGCATCGACAGCACACTGGCTAGAGTAGTGATGGTGCAAGACCAGCCAGTAGCAATGATTCGCCGCTTCGACCGCACGCCTGAGCAGAATCGCATTCCTTATATGGCGGGCACCACGCTATTGCAGGCGAGGCGCGATGATGAGCACTCGTACACGGAATTAATCGATGTCATGCGCGCGAAGTGCGAAAACTTTATCGACGACGCCCGACAGTTGTGGCGGCGACTAGTCTTCAACCATCTGATCACCAACGTAGACGATCATTTGCAAAACATCGGGTTTCTTTACAGCGGAAACAACCTCTGGCGACTAGCGCCAGCATTTGATCTGAACCCGTTTCCTGACAAAGACCCTGAATCGAAGACATGGCTCAGTGAAGATACCGGCCCGATCACATCTGTCGAGCAGCTCATGGGGCAAGCCGCCCGCTTTGCGTTATCGCCGAACCAGGCGCAAGGGATTTTTCGAGAGGTGGTCGCAGCCGTCAGGCGTTGGAAAGAGGTGGCCGCATCTCCCGAGGTTGGCCTGCAGGCG
>Ga0194120_10008389_pt1 | contig 13650 bp, 13 predicted proteins | sample TA2MahCa65mmetaG_FD_148642 | JGI IMG/M metagenome (GOLD analysis project Ga0194120, IMG submission 148642) | Freshwater microbial communities from Lake Tanganyika, Tanzania - TA2015019 Mahale Deep Cast 65m | ecosystem: Environmental > Aquatic > Freshwater > Lake | place: Tanzania: Lake... | reverse complement strand
TCCGGCGCGGCGAACTCCAGCGTGCGGGATTCCCGGGTGGCCGCGAGGGTGGCGCACAGTTCGCCCACCAGGGACACGAGGTCCACCTCGGCGGGGTGCACCGTCAAGCGCCCCGAATCTATCTGCGAGACGATGAAGACGTCGTCGAACAGTTGCAGCAGCCGATCGGCGGCGCTCTGGATCCGGTTCAGCGCCTCACCGGTCTGATCGGGGGCGAGATCCTCGCCGTTTTGCGCTAGGAGCCAGGCGTAGCCCTTGATGACCGTCAGCGGCGTCTTGAACTCGTGGGCCACCATGTCGAGCAGATCCTGTTTTGCCCGATTCGAGTCGCGCAGGGCGTCCACGCGCTCGGAAAGCCGTCGCAGCAGGTCCAGGGGGTACACGTGCTGCATCTCGCGGCCGGCCAGGGCAACCTGGCCCTTGCCATGCGTCCGGATGAGCCACAGGAACCCGAGAGCCTTGCCGTCCGCCGAAAACAGCGGCGCCTCGATCTCCTGCGGGGTCTCGGGCGGATTGGCGATCAGGTCGCCGAAGCCCGCGATCGCCCACACCCCGAAGAGATCGGCCAGGCGCATCCCCACCGGATTGCGGCCGGCGACTTGCTTGGCCCGCAGGTTGGCGGAGCGCACGACGCCGTCGGTACTCACCAGCAGGATGACGTCGGCGACGGCATCGGCGAGTCCTTCGCCCGAGGACACCGACACGGGCGCCTGCTGGACCGCCTTGGCCGCCGCGCGCTCGCTGGCATCGTCCGGGAGCGGCGAGAGCTTGCCGGTCATGGCGCGCCCCTGGCGCCGGCAATTGCCGCGGCGACCGTGTCGAAGGGTTCGAAGACCTTCCGCAAGCCCAGGATTCCGAAGACCCGGGCGACGCCGGGGGGCATGGCGGCGATGCGCAAGTCGGACCGCTCGTCCCGACAGCCGTGCAGGCCGTCGAGGAGCGCGCCGAAGCCGGCGCTGCTGATGTAGGTGACCTCCGCCAGGTCGAGCACGATGAGCCGCGGTCGGCCGGCGAGGCTGCGCGACAGCTCGTACTCGAGCTCGGGCGTCGTGTGGGCGTCCAGCGCGCCCCGGAGCCTCAGGACGACGCAGCCATCGTCCGCGGGCTCCGCGTCGATGCGAAAGACGTAAACTGCGTCCATCACGTCGCCTTCCCAGATAGTACCCCGTACGGGCGAGCGCCATACCGTGCCCCCGATCCCTGTGCCGGGAATTTCTTCCCGGCTATCGGGAAACTTTGCAAGCGAAATCGGGAGACATGGCACTTCTGGATGGTCGCTCGCCAGCCTTACTCTCGAATAGCGTGGAGGTTGCGAGCGGATGGATGAAGTTTGGGTGATATCGGCCTCGCCGCTCCGTGAGAGCGTCGCGGATCGGCTGGAGCGCGAGGGCTACCGGGTTGCCATGCTCGATCGGGCCACGCGCGTCCTGGAACTGGCCGCCGCTGGCCGCCCGGCCGCCCTCGTCACGGCGGACTCCTTGCCGGATGCGAGTTCATTCGAGCTCGCGGCGGCCTTGAAGGAGATACCGGGATTCGGCCAGACGCCCATCCTCGTCTACGTGCAGGACCAGGCGCAGCCCAAGCTCGCTTTTCGCGAGCGGGCGCTGCGCGCCGGCTGCTTCCCGCTCGATCGCTTCCCGCCCGATGCCGACGAAGTGGTCACGCTGCTGGGATATGCCCTCGCCGAACTCCCGGCCGAAGGGCATCGCATCGTGCTGCGGCCGACCGAAGACGCACCCGGCGTGGCTTGTGTCGCGGCCGACATCCTGGACGATCGGGCTCTGCTGGTCCTCCTCGAGAATCCGCTCGAGTCGTTCAGAAACACCTTTCGTCCCCACTCTTCGCTGCGTTGCTCGTACGCCAGTGCCGCGGGAGTGCTATACGAGTGGATCGCCCGGATTCGCGATCTGGCGCGCGACTGGGCGCAGATCGAGGTGATCGAACTGGCGAGTCGCAGAAGAGCGGCGTCCTGACCGTTTCTCAACCCAGGCGGTACATGCGCAGCGCCACCACCGCCTCGGCGCGATTCTTGACGTCGAGGCGCTGGTAGATGATCGACAGGCTGTTGCGCACCGTTCCCTTGCCGAGGGCCAGCTCGTCGGCGATCTCGTCGGGGTGCATGCCCTCCGCGAGAAGCTTCGCGATGGCGCGCTCGCGCTCCGTGAAGTCCGGGAGGTCTTCCAGGTCCCGGGGTTCCGGCCTTTTCTTTCGGGCCGTGGTTCGCCGCCGCTCCAGCGCCCTCGATAGCGAGTTCGAGAGGACGGCCAGATCCTTGAGCGGCTTGCGCAGGAAATCGAAGGCCTTGCCTTCGCGAAGCGCCTCCACGGCCGCCTGCAATGTGCCCTGCCCGGTGAGGACCACGATCTGGATGTCGGCGTCGTAGGTCTTGAGCATTTCGATGAGCTTGAGGCCGTGCAACCCGGGCATCTCCAGATCGGTCACTACCAGGTCGAACTGGCGTCCTCGCAGCTTGTAGAGCGCTTCGTAGCCATCCTTGGCGCACTCGACGTCGAAGCCGTCGCCCTGGCACCAGCGCGCCAGGACGGCCAGCATGTCCTCGTCGTCGTCGACGAGCAGGACCGCGGCACGCATGGGCGCTCAGTCCCCCGCCCGGGCGGTCGCGGCGAGGCCGGCGACGGGCAGAGCCACCTGCATGCGCGTTCCCTCGCCGCGCCTGCTCTGGGCCTCGATCCAGCCGCCATGCTCCTCGACCAGGCCAAAGGTGACCGACAGGCCCAGGCCCGTCCCCTCGCCCACGCCGCGGGTCGTGAAGAACGGATCGAAGATGCGGCGAATGTCTTCGGGCGCGATGCCGCAGCCGTTGTCTTCGACCGTGATGACGACCATGTCGTCGCGTTCCTCGGCCGAGATCGTCACCTCGGGATCGTCGGTCTCGGACGTCGCGTGGGCGGCGTTGACGATGAGGTTCATGAAGATCTGCTCGAGCCGCGATGGATCGGCCCGGAGCCGGGGGCAGGAGGATTCGATGTCGTTGCGGATGTACATCCGCTTGAGCCTGGAATCGCCGACGCGCAGCAACGAGATGACGCGGTCGACCACCTGCCGGGCATCGACCGCCTCGAAGCGCGGCGGAGCGGGGCGGCCGAAATCGAGGAGATCCCTGACGATCCTCTCCATCTTGTCCAGTTGCCGGTCGATGCGCTGGAAGTCCTCGGTCGGGAAATTCTTCCCGATTAGCTGGAGCTGGCCGCGGATCACCCCCAGCGGGGTGTTCAGCTCGTGCGCGACACCCGCCGCGAGCTTTCCCAGGGCAGCGAGCTTTTCGCTCCGGGCCAGGGAGTCGCGAGCGCGCTCGAGCTGCTCCAGGCGCAGCGCGTTGCTCACCGCCACGGCCGCCTGGTTGGCCAGGGTGATCAAGAGGCCGAGATCCGTGTCGTTGTAGGGCTTCTCGCTCAAATTGGGGCCGAGCGCGAGGAAGCCGATCGTGCGGCCCTGCTCGGCCAGGGGGACCGCCACTTCGGCCTGGATGGCCTCCAGCTTGTCCGAGACCCGATGCCGCTTGTGGACCGGCAGGATCAGCCGGCTGAGCAGTTCGCCGCGGTCGAGTTCGATCGCGATGGGGTGGCTCGCGGCGAGGTCGGCCGGCCGCGGCCCGCCCGCCCAGGCGGCCGGCCGGAACGCGTCGCCGCGCGGCTGCCTGAGGTAGAGCGTGGCACCCGAGGCGTGGAGCGCCTCCTGGGCGGCCTTCAAGACCCGGGTCGTGATGGGTTCGAGCTCCAGGAGCGAAATGAGCGACGTGGACACCTCCTCGATGATGCGCTGCGAATCGTAGGCCTGGCGGAAGAACCGGCGGTCGATGCTCTCGCGCAGCCGATCCCGCAAGGGCACGAACAGGGCGACGACGATCGCCGTCGCGAAGAGGCCCGCCTCGGTGCCGCGCATGCCTGCGCCCACGACGATGCCGTGCTGCAGGGCGGTGGAGATCGCCACGTAGACCGTGCCCAGGATCAGGGTGAGCGCGGAGTAGAGGGCGCTCCGCCGGATGACGAACTCGATGTCGAACAGGCGGTGGCGGACGATGGCGTAGGCGATCGACGCCGGGAACATGATGATGCTGAGGATGGCCAGGTCGAGCGTCAGGACCGGCGGCCGCTCCAGCACGAAGGGAACGCCGAAGAGCAGGCCGACCGGAGCGAAGGCGAGGAAGGCGCCCGCGATGCAGATGGCCGCCTGCTGCCTCTGCAAGGTTCCGCGGCCGGCCTTGAAGTAGTGGATCGGCAGCAGGAGGAGGTAGGCGAGGAGGCCGAAGAACAGCCAGACCGTGGCATACCGGATCATGGCGTAGTTCTGGTGGAACTGCTCGGCCGGAATCGCCGCCAGCCCGGGCGACGTGTAGCCGATCCAGTTTGCCGCGGCGAAGCCCGCCCCGGCCGCGAAGGGCAGCCAGGCGACCTTCGGGAATCGCCTGACGATGCCGATCTCCTGCGGGAAGATCATCGCCAGGTACATGAAGGCCGCGCCGATGGCCGAGATCGCGGTGACGCAGAAGAGAGCTATCGCATAGGTCGAGTTGGCGTCGAAGTAACTGATGCAGAAGATCCCGAGCGAGAGGCCCATGAACCAGACGCCGCGCGCGGCCGGCACCGCGGGCCGCAGCCAGGCGGCCACCCCGCCGACCACCAGGTAGCATAGCCCCACGATCGCCAGGCCCACGAAGTCCCGGGTCAAATCGGTCCACCGGTACACATCCACCGGGACGTCGAAGCGGTGGGTCTTCCCGGCGCGCACCACCTGGTAGCTGGCGGTCTTGCCGGCCCCCAGGCCCGCGACGTGGCGGTGCACGTCCTCCGCCCGGACGACCTTCCGCCCGTCCACGGCGATCACGACGTCTTCGGGTTGCAGGCCGGCGCGAATTCCGGCCCATTCGGCGCGCTGGTAAGGCGCGAGATAACCCGCCCGCTGCATCAGGAAGCCCTCGAAGGGCTTGCCGACCTGGCCCCAGCCAAGGGCCACCGCGGTCAGGATGACGGGAAGCGCGAGGAGGAGGGTGATCCCCAGGAGGAGGCGCCTCAGCCCGGCGGGACCGGGTTGCGGCGCGTGGTGGGTACCCACTGCTTCCATACGTATCGCCCGATGACCTTTGCGATGACGAAGGCGTCGAACCTGCCCACGACGACCAGGCCATCCCCTTCGTCGTAGCGGAGGTGCCTGTCGCAGTATGCGTTGACCGCCGGCGACCAGTGCCGGGGGATCTCGCCTCTATGAAGTTTCTTCCACGCTCCGCGCTGGACCATCACGTCGGGGTCGTAAGGCGCGTCAGGATTGAGATAGCTCGCGATGGCCCGGCCCACCGACCGGATGTCCGCCGGCGGCGGGGTCGTGGGTCGAGGGTAGTACGGACCCGCGGACAGGAGGCCGCCGTAGATCTGGGGGTTGTAGGTGCGAGCGACCGAGTAGAAGCCCAGGGGCGCTTGCCGGAACGCATCGAAGTAGTGGATGGCGTTCAGCAGGAATGCCATCGCTTGCCCGCGGATGGCCGGATCGACGGCCGTGGCGTTGTGGATGACGATGCGCTTCCCGCCGAGCGCAAGGTGGGTGGCCAGCGAGAAACCGGCAATCCGGGTGCCGACCCGCGCGATCGCCAGCGAGGAAGCCGACCCCAGATGCACGTGCATGAACGATCCCGGGCGCGCCCGGTTGCCGATGTAGAGCAGGCGATTGAGATCCAGGTATGCGGCCGTGAGCATCGGTTCGAGCGCTTCGAAGGGTTTCCGGATGATTTCGACCGCGCATCCCGAGATCCGCACGATCTGCGAATCCGGCAGGTACCGGGTCGGCGAGTGGGGCTTGCCGGCCCAGTCGAGCGCGGACACGTCCATGCCCGCCGTGCGGCTCGCGCCGCCCTTCAGCCAGAAGACGCCGGTCCTGGGAGAATGGAGCAACGGCGCCGTGGCGGCACCGCGCGGCAAGTTGAACTCGTCGGGGTCCAGCAGGTCCCGGTCTTCCAGCGTCATATGCCCTCCGGCCTCCGAGCCACCGCGAAGCTGTCGATTCCCCGATACTCCCGGTCGTCGCGCTCATGCACCGCGAATCCGGCATCCTCGAGCGCGGCGACGAATTCCTCCAGGGAGTGCATCCATACCAGGCCGGCCTTCTGGCGCGCCTCGAACGCCCGGTTGGCGGCCGCGGCCTTGCGGTGGCGCATGAGGAACGCCAGGGCCGGCAGAGCCCCCAGGGGCCCCCAACCCTTGCGAGCGTACTCCCGGCCCAGTTCGCCCACGAGGTAGCGCGACCAGGCCGCCAGATCCAGCGGCCTGCCGATGTCCGCGACGATGAAGGTCCCACCCGGCTTGAGGGCGCCATGCACCTTCCGCAGCACGGCGCCGGGATCCCTGGCGTGGCACAGGGCGTGAATCGAGATCACCAGGTCGAGATCCCCTTCGGGAAAGGGGTCGGTGTCCATGTCGAACCGCAGCGCTCTGAGCGCCGGCTTCGACCCGAGTTGCGCCGACAGGTGCGCCAGGAAGGCTTCGCTCCTGTCGAGCGCGAAGACGGTGCCCGCGGGGACGCGTTCCAAGAGGAGGCGCGTGAAGGTGCCGGTGCCGCAAGCCAGGTCGGCCGTCCTCCCGGAAGCGGCGAGTCCGAGGCCATCCAGTATCGTCTCGACGCGCGCGACGAGGGCCCGGTAGGCCGGGTTGGCCCGGGTCACCGCGTCGTAGGACACGGCGTAGCTTTCCCAGTCGACACCGGGTGCCGAACTGCTGCTGGGCATGCTAGCGCTTCCGTTCGCGATTACGCCACCAGGGTCCGGGGCGCCTGCCCCGAACCGCGAGCCGCCGTCCCGCGGAACCTGACGGTCGGACTCACTCCACCGCTGCAATCATGGCGCTAATTTTCGCCAGGTGGAAGTGTATTCTTTCACCCGTTTCCGGGAATTTCTTCCCGATTCACCATCTGCCGCGCTCGTTCGAGATCCAGATCGAGCATCAGGCCGAGCCCCCAGGTCCCGCAGGAGATCACCACTCCCGACCACTGGTCGGGCGGCTCGCCGTCGCGCAGGAAGCCGACCAGCACGCGGGCGCGCGCCTGCTCGCGCAACGGGCTCGCGCTGGTCGGATCGGGCGGCTCGCAGAGAAAATGCCGGGAGTCCGTCACGTGGAGGATGGTGGTGCTGAAGCGGTAATCGGTTTCGCCGGCCGGGACGATCTCGATCTCCTGGCCGACGCGCAGGAGCCGCTCGGGCCACTCGGTCGAACCATCGGCGCGCGCGTGTTCCTGGTCGCCGCCGGGCGGCTTTCCCCCGAGTTCCGGATACATGGGATCTTTGCCTCGCGAGACCGGGCCGATCGTGGCCCCCACTCCACCGCGATCCAGCATGATCAAGAACGAGCAATCCCGGAAGTGAAAAAGCTCCCGAATCGCGGGAATTTCTTCCCGACTTCCAGGCCCGGGCGCTACCGGCTTCTAAAGAAGCTTTGCGGCAGGAGCGGCCACTCGCCGGCGCCGACCCGGCCCGGGGCGGTCGCGATGTCGCGCATCGCTTCGAGCACGTCACCGGCCTGGGGAACGCTGGCCGCTTCGAGCGACCAGGCGATGCCTATGCCCGGGACGTCCTTGCCGGCCAGCAGCCTGGGTGCCACCTCGAGTTCGTAGAAGAACTCCTCGGTGAGCCGCCGCAGCAGGTGCTCGCCGTAGTTGGTGACCTCGGTGTCCTCGTTGACCACCAGCAGGCGGCGCGTCTTCGCGAGGGAACGCCGCAGCGCCGGCATGTCCACCGGGTAGAGCGTGCGCAGGTCGATGACGTCGAATTCGAAGCCCTCGTGCGCCAGCTGATCGGCCGCTTGCACGCACAGCGGCAGCATGCGGGAGTAGGAGACGACCGTGGCATGGTGGCCCTCCCTGGCCAGCCTGGCCTCGCCGATGGGCACGAAGTGGGGCTGGACGTCCGGCCAGTCGGGCACCCACCGCGACCGATCGCCCAGGGGCGCGTTGATGCGCCGGTCGAGTTCGCGCGCATCGGCGGGTTCGCCCGGGATGAGTTCCTCGCTGCGCGCCCGCATGAGCGCCTTGGGCTCGAGGTACATCACCGGGTCGGGATCGTTGATTGCCGACAGCAGCAGGCCGTAGGCGTCGACCGCGTTGGACGGGGACACGATCTTCCAGCCGGGGATGTGCGAGGCGATGCTCTCGAACGAGTGGGAATGGTAGATCGAGCCGTGAATGCCGGACCCCACCGGCGTCATCACCGTGAGGGGCACGCCCCACCGCCCGTGGCTGCTCCAGCGCATGTTGCCAGCCAGCTTGAGCAGGTCGATGGTGTTGAAGATGTAGTCGGCGAACTGGATCTCGGCCACCGGGCGGCCGCCGGCGAAGGCGATGCCCATTGCCATGCCGATGATCCCGCGCTCGTCGAGCGGCGAGTTCCAGGCGCACTTGATGCCCTGCGTGGCCGTGAAGACGCCACCCAGCGGCGGACCGACGTCCTCGCCGAAGACATCCGTCAGGCCGAGGTTCTCCTCGGCGTAGTGAAGGGCGAGGCGGATTCCCTGTGCAAGCGTCGCCATCGGCTAGACTCCCGCCGGCTCGGCGAAGATGTGGGTCCAGATGTCGGCAGGGTCGGGAGCCGGCTCCGACCTCACCTGCTCCAGCGCTTCCTTGCAGTACGCGCGCCAGCGCTCCCAGACCGCATCGCATTCCGCGCGGGTCATCAGGCCTTCCGAGATGAGCCGCTCCTCGTAAAGCGGGATGCAGTCGGGCTCGTCCACGCGATTGGCGCCGGACGCCGAGGAATGGCCGTACAGGCGGCTCACGTCGGCCTGGAGCATGTATGGCTTGCGCTCGGCCCGGATGTACGCCATGGCGTCGGCCAGGGCATCCCACGAAGCCGCGACGTCGTTGCCGTCCACCACCGAGTTGCGGATGCCGAAAGGCGTGGCCCACTCGTTGAGGTTGCGGGTGGACTGGACCTGGGTGCACGGCGTCGAGATGCCCCACCGGTTGTGGGTGACGATGATCAAGACGGGCAGCTCCTGGCCGGGGCGGGAACTCCAGTTCAGGCAGACGTGGATGTCGCCTTCGGCCGCGCCGGCGTCGCCGCCCGTGACGATGGAGATGCCGTCGCCGCCGTGGCGCCTCTGCACGTGCGCGGTGCCGATGACCATCGTGTACTGCGTCTCGATGGTCGGCGTGACCGGCACGATGTTCCACTCGGGAATCGCGTAGTGCTCGACGAACTGCCGGCCGCCCGAGAACGGGTCGGTGGCCTTGGCGCCCATCTGCCGCAGGTGATCGAGGGGATCGACGCCCATCGCCATGGCGATCGGGCCGCCTCGGTAGTGCAGGTGAAGGTAGTCGTGGTCGGGCCCCTGGCCCTTCTTGACCTGCAGCCCCAAAGGCACGGCGAACGCCTCTTCGCCGGGCCCGCCGATCCAGAAGAAGCCCTCGCCGCTCTTGTTCATCAAGATGGCGGTTTCCTCGGTAGTCCGCGCCTTGACCATCAGGTCGTGGATCTGCCGCTTTCGCTCGGGCGTGAGCGCCTCGTATCTCAAGTTGCCAATCTCCTGCTCTCGGTAATTTCTAAGTATAGTGGGAGTGGCGCGGATGATCACGTCTCGAGGGCCCGTCGCGCCGCCCGCCACGCGGCGCCGGCGGCGGAGATCGCCGTTCCTGGCCTTTCTTGGCGGCCTGGTGTTCCTGGTGATGGGATCGGCGGTGGGCTTCCTGTCGGGGGCCGGCGCGGGTTCGATCTGGACGCGTCTGGTGCCCGAAGCCCCCGACGTGCTGGGGCTCAAGAACGACGAGCCGGGGATCCGGGTGATCGAGGACGGCGGCGTGCTGGTCGCCCAGATCAACCCGCGATCGGTGCGGCTGGATCTCGCGCGCGGCTGGGATCAGGAGACCAGCGCCTTCCACGACAACCACGCGCTCCTGTACTTCACGGGGCCGTTCTTCGAGGAGCGCAAGGGCCAAAACGATTACGACGCCAGGGCCATCGGCGACCTGTACTTCTACGGGGACCTGACGCCGGCCAGCGAGGCCAGCCGGCCGTTCGCCGACCGCCGGTACTACCTGGCGATCACGCGCAAGCGCCGGGTGGACTTCGGCTACGGCGGCTGGAAGCGCGGCTACGAGCGGAAGTACCGCGTCTTCGTGGGGGGCCTCGGGTTTCTCTATGATTCGTCGGGCGAATTGCCCCGGTCCGGCTACAGCGATCCCTACGGCAACCTCAAGCAGCGGCTCCACGAGGCGGTCCCGCGCGAGCGCCTGATCGTGGGCCGCAACAAGCGCGGCCAGCTTGTCGTCCTCAAGACCCCGCCCCGCACCACGCCGAAGGCGGCGCGCATCGCCCGCGAGGAAGGCTTGCTGGAAGCGTACTACGTGGATCAGGGCAACAAGGCCCGCTTCATCGTCCCGGGCCAGATAGACGACAAGCCGCGCCACAACCTTCCCTACCTGCTGCGCGTGGCCGAGCGGGATCAGGCGTGGATCCCGCCGCCCAGGGAGCCTAGCGCCCGGAAGCGGCCCCGCGGCTGACCGGCTCGAAGATGTCCTCGTCCTCGGAGCGCGTGACGATTATCTTGATCGCCTCGAATGGCAGATCGCCCTGGCGGTAGACGCCGCCGTCACTCGCGCGGACGGCGATCACGGGCCGCTGATCCTCGGCGTTGTCCAGGAATACCCAGCACGGGCCGAGCACCAGGGGATGCACCAGCACGCCGACGGTGATGGAGCCGGTGGGCCGGTAGTAGGCGTCGCGGGCCACCTTGTGCGCCCGCCGCAGATCGTACGACCAGGCGTCCTGGGCGCCGCGCAGGATGTCGTAGGCGACCTTGTACCGCGGCGAGGCCTTCACGATCTTGCGCTTCACGATGCCCTTGAAGAGCTTGAAGTACAGGATGTACTTCTGGTCGCGGCTCGGCGAGTAGAAGACGTGCTTGGTCATGCCCAGCAGCGGCGTCTTCCAGAACCCCGCCGCGACGTACATCTGCTTGGCGTCGGGCGCCCACAACTCGGCGTCGTGCTGCGCCTCGAGATTGGTGTCCACCGGGACCAGTTGCGCGCCGTACTCCGGGGGCTCGGGCTCCGACGCCATGTCGCGGACGTCCACCAGGCCGCCTTGCAGGGAGAAGAGGGCGTCGAGGCCCGGGGCCCGCGGAGCGGGCAAGGAGGCGGCAGAGTCAGGGAATGCTTCCGGGCGATCGTGCGGCAGGTCGCGCGCCGATCCGGCCGGCCGCACCGCGGGTGCGGTCATCGGCAGCTCCAGCGCATAGGCCGGGGCGGCTGCCGTGCGCGCCGGGGCCGCTGCCGCCGGCACGGCCGGACCCGGCGCATCCGGCCGGCCGCAACCGGTCGCCAGCGCGAGCATGGCGCACACGCCGAGGCGGGGGAGAATCGCACGCATCTAAAAAATCAGACCAAACAGCCTACCGAGATTATCACCAGGTTAACAGATTTCCTTACCAAAGTCTCCGGGAGATTTCTCCCGAAAGTCGTGACGCCTTGCTCCGAAGTCGGGAAAGCTTTCACTTCCGCCTGGCGGCAGCATTCGGCTACGTTCGAACCGGGTCGGCCCACCTTCCTGATCGAACGGGAGCAAGGCCATGGAACCGGGCGGCGAAAACTCCCTAGGTGCCCCCCCGGACGGGGCGAACTACGTAGGCGGCGGCGCGTGTACCCGGAGGCCTACAAGGTCGAAGTGCTCGCCAGAATAGACCGCGCACCGCGCGGCGGGGTCGGCGAGATTCTCGCCTTGGAGGGCCTCGACACCTCGATCGTCGCCAGGTGGCGCGCCGCGCGCTCGCGAGGACTACTGGGGACGGGCACCATCCAGCGAGGCCGGCCAAGGCGCGTCTCTCCTGGATCAGAGGCTAATTAAGCAGTATTTCATCTTAACGGCTGCCGCATGTCTTGCATGCCTACCGACCTGGCGTCTACTGTCTAGTCAATAAGCAAAGTTCATATCCAGATTAAGACGACCTGACGTCATGAACTTCCTTGCACCCGCGCGGTGGTATTGCGCCCGGTTCGCCTCTCCGAACCCGGGCGGGAGGAGGCTGCCTTGAAGAGATCATCCGTCGTCGCCTGCGGCATCGCGGTCGTCGGCACCCTGCTGGTCGGCGCCTGCGGCCACCGGGGCGAGAGCACCGTCGCGGGCCTGTTTCAGCCCCGGGCGTCGTACCAGTCGAGCAAAGTAGTCGACGCGAAGGCATTGGGCAAGACCGGCTCGCTGCTGGTCAGGACGCGGCTCGGCGGCTTCCGGGTGCAGGACGTGCCCGGCGGCGGCTGGACCCTGCTCGACGTCGCCACCGTGACGATCACGGTGCGGGATTCCCAGCAGACCGTGCTGGCCACGGCCACGCTCGCTGGCGAAGAGGTCGACGATCAGGTCCTCTTCGCCAATCTACCGACCGGGACGATCGTGATCACGGTCCAGGCCCGCAATGCCGCCGGCACCCTCATCAGCCTCGACGATCAGTCGCGGGCGACCGTCATCGTCACCGAGAACGGCGTCAGCTCGGTCACCCTCACCGTGCAACTCGGCGATCTCGTGCAGGAAGGCCAGAACGCCGTCTTCAACGGCATTACCGTAAGGTCGGGCAACCTCATCACCCCGGGGGCCGTCACCATCTCGACATCGAGCCCCACGCCGGCTCCCACGCCGGAGCCGACGCCCACACCCGAACCTACTCCGGAGCCGACGGCCACGCCTGCGCCCACCCCGACGCCCGAACCCACTCCCACACCGCCGCCCGTGCCGCAGATCGCGCTCAATTCGACGAACGTCGCGGCGAGCCTGGGAAGCTTCAACCTGGCGCCTGGCACCTACTACCTCGCCATCGACGGCATCGGGGTGGTCAACGGCATGAACTCGGCGACCTGGACTCTGTACGACGCCGCCGGGACCGCGCTGGGTGCACTCGTCGACGAGGCCTACTGCCCGGGCTGCCAGAAGACCATCTCGACCCTCCTGACGTTCAATACCGCGGACGTGCCCTTCGGCGCGGCCGTGGCCGCGACCGACTCCCTCACGGTCTCGCAGTAGGGCGGAAGACAGGCGACCGGATCGTGATGGACTTCCGCTGGGTGCTCTGCGCCGCGCTCGTCGCCGCGCAGGTGACGGGCTGCGGCGGCTGGTGGAAGGCCCCGCCACCGGCGGGCTCTTCAAGCCCGGCGGTCGTATCCGCGCCCTCGAGCATCGCCAGGGGAGTCACCCTGCTGGTCACGGCCAGGATCCGCTCCGGCAGGCTGTACGGCACGCAGGCCCTCGAACCCTTCACGGCCGAGTCCATCCGCCTCCTGGTCCTCGAGGTGTCGCACGATATGGGCACGACCTACGCGTCACTCTCGCGAGGCGACCTCGGCACCGCCATCCGGCTGGACGGATTGCAGGCCGGCGCCACCTACCGGCTCCAGTTCAAGGCCTACCGCAGTGACTGGGCCAACCCCTCCGAGCAGATCAGCGATGACACCGCCTCGGCCGCCGAGATCACGCTCCACGCCGACCAGCCGCTCGTGGCCACGGCGCTGACGGTGAAGCTTCGCGATCAGCTGGTCGACGCGAGGGCGTCATAGCGGCGCTCAAATGACCTGGCGCCTATCGGACGCAGGCACGGAGGCCTGCGCCACCGATGCAACGGGTGGGGCCGGCCTCCGTGCCGGCCGCGATGCCGGAGCGAAGTCATCAGAGCC
>Ga0194120_10008384_pt1 | contig 13656 bp, 13 predicted proteins | sample TA2MahCa65mmetaG_FD_148642 | JGI IMG/M metagenome (GOLD analysis project Ga0194120, IMG submission 148642) | Freshwater microbial communities from Lake Tanganyika, Tanzania - TA2015019 Mahale Deep Cast 65m | ecosystem: Environmental > Aquatic > Freshwater > Lake | place: Tanzania: Lake... | reverse complement strand
CAGTGAAGGCTTTAAGTCAGGTCAAGTCGGCTCATCTGCCATGCCGAATAAAATGAACACTAGATCTTGCGAGAGAGTAAATGGCCTTGCAGTTATCCTCAAGGGATATGCCACCATGCTTGGTGAGATATCAGGGGACCAATGGAACGAGGGCGATGTCTCAGATAGCGTGGTGAGAAGAGTTGCTATCGCCGAATCATTCTATTGTATAGATGGCCTGCTTGAGACCTGCCTAACAATTCTGGATGAATTTGGCATCTATCCTGCAATGATTGAGAGAGAAGTAGATACTAATCTTCCTCTTCTTGCATCAACAAAGATTCTCCTAGCCGCGGTGAAAAAAGGGATGGGGCGCGAGGATGCTCATAAGATTATTCAAAGGGTCTTACTGACTTTCACCAGCTCAATGCGTGAGGGCAGAGGCGAAGATCTAATTGCCCTCCTTATTGAAGATGGGAAAATGCCATTGAGTAAGGTGGAACTTGAGGCGCTAATTGCCGACCCACTTAGCTTTGCAGGAAATTCCGTAGCCCAATGTGAAGCAGTGCTTGCCAAGATTTCGCCTCTACTTGCCCAAGAGCCAAAGGCCTCTAGCTATAAAGCTGGGCAGATCCGTTAGTTTCTCCTTTACTTTCTACTTTTTGCGCTTGTTTTGGTCCCGAGGTAGGGTTAGGACATCACAGATGACCTGAGGTTGGGAGGCTCGCTATGGGGCGTGGCCGTTCAAAAGCTAAGCAGACTAAAGTCGCACGCGATCTCAAATACAGTTCACAAGATATCGATATAGAACGCCTGTCAGAGGAACTCCATGGTGAGATCGACAAGGGCGATGATGATGACTTTGATCCCTATGCCGAGGGCAATTACATCCCTAGAAAATAAGCGCGAAACATGCGCCCGACTCCTTATGTGGCATCCTTACGCATCTATGAGCCGATAACTAGTTTTTCGCCAGTTGACCAACTCCGTTGGTCCTCAATTCCCGTTGAGAGCTATACCGGGCGCGATGAACAACTAAGAGCGCTAAGAAGATTAATTCTTTCAGAACCTCCATCGCTTAAAGCAGATGGAGCCCACATTATCGACCATTATGGCAAGCGTTATGTCGCCCCTTGGTCGACCGCAAGAAGATGTTGGGCGGCTTTAAGCGACCTTGAAAACTCACTTCCAAATACCATTATTCCCTTTTTTCTCCCTGAAAGCCTAAGTGATGTAATTGGCCATGTTGCATCAGATCTTGAGGTAAGAGTCGCTCACATCATCTCTGAGACTTGGATAATTCCTCCAAGATGGTTTGCCCTCTTTTCGCCCGATGAGAGACTTAGAGGGAACAATCCAGATGGCCCTTTCACGATCATTAGAACTGAGCTTACAAAAGCCAAGAGAAGATGCCTAGAGGCTCATCAGATTGTCCGACAAGCTTTTGGTAATGGCCCAGTTGAAGCTGAAATCGGAAAACTTCTAAATTGGCTTAATATCTTTCATCCAGATTCAATCTTGGAGTGTGATTACGGTGGTCTTGCTCTCTATCTTGAAAAATCACTAGTCGATAGTGGAAAGCCAGGTCTAGATTCAGATACTTCAATTGAAGATGTCACCGCCTCACTCCAAGGCCTAGCAAATGGTGATGGAGCGCTCGCAGGAGAGGGCTATGAAGCTTTAATGAAAAGATGGAGAAAGGTCGCGGCTCTAGAGCAGGCGATGTAGGCAATAGCATTAGCCGCTTGCGATCTAAGGCCAGGCAGGTAATACTTTTCACCCATAAGGGGCGAAAGGGGCATTTACCAGGCCATGAGCATGCAAAGACCTGCAGAGCAAGAAGTGCTGTTAACCCCAGCAGAGGTTGCCAAACTATTTCGGGTGGACCCCAAGACTGTTACTCGTTGGGCAAAGGCGGGGAAAATTACGGCGATTCGCACCCTTGGAGGGCATCGAAGGTATCGCCAATCTGAGATTCAGGCGTTGATCAAAACCACTCCAGCGAAAGGTGGCTAAGGGATCATGGGTTCTACAGAAAATAGCGATGCTAAGGCAAAATTCCAAGAGGCTTTGGAGAAGAAAAAAAACCGCACCAATTTTGTAAACAATAACTTTGCTGGAAATTCAAAAGTAAGTGGAGAGCAGACTTCTGGGTCTACCAAGAAAATGTTCCGCAGGAAATCAGGATCTGCTTAGTAAATGAAAGTCCTAATAACTGGTGGATCGGGGTTTATTGGCTCTTACTTGTGTAAGCATTTGCTTGATCAGGGCCATGAGGTAAGTTCTCTAGATGATTTCTCTACTGGAGATCGACGTAACATCGCTGATCTTGAAAATACGAAGGGGTTTAGGTCAAAAGAAGGTTCGATTCTTGATAAAGAACTAGTGAAGACTTTGATCGCTGGCGTTGATACTTGTTTTCACTTTGCAGCAGCGGTCGGAGTTCAAAAGATAATCGATGACCCAATAGGGTCACTAGAGACAAATTTGCATGGCTCAGAAAATGTCATCAAAGCATGCTCTGAAAATAGAGTTGAATTGATTTTGGCAAGTTCTAGCGAGATCTATGGCAAGAATACTGCTCAACCTCTAACCGAAGATTCAGATAGAGTGATCGGCTCCCCATTGTTATCCAGATGGACCTATTCTGAAGCCAAAGCAATAGATGAGGCCTTGGCACACGCTTACCATTCCAGGCATGGCCTAAAAATGAAGATAGCAAGGCTCTTCAATACCGTTGGCCCTGGACAGAGCCCCGCTTTTGGGATGGTTATTCCTCGTTTTTTCGCAGCAGCCCTAGCCAATAAAGACTTAGAAATTCACGGAGATGGCTCACAAAGGCGCGTTTTTTGCCACGTTGAGGATGCAGTAGGTGGCGTGATTGGACTTTGGAGGCATGCGGATGGCAATGGACAAGCCTTTAATATTGGAGGAAGCCAGGAAACTTCTATTCTGGAGTTAGCTCAAAGAATTATTCAAATCACCAATTCAAGATCTAATGTGAATTTCATTCCTTATGCCAGGCTTAGAAGCCAGGGTTTTGAAGATATGCAGAGAAGAGTCCCAAGTACGGAAAAGTTAGAGAAATTAACGGGTTGGATTCCCAAGAAGAGCCTCGATGAAATTCTCTTTGATTACCTATTCTCAGTGAAAGAATAACTGAATGGGCGACCTTGAGTTTGAAACCAAAGTCCTTGCCTTTTTTCTGGCTCTTACCATCTCTCTGACTTTAAGCGGGGTAATGCGCAAGATAGCCATATCGCTAGATATTTTCGATAAACCAAATGGAGGCAGGAAAACACAGAAAGGGCCAGTTCCATATCTTGGTGGGGTTGCAATCATGATCTCCACCTTGATTACGGTTGCAATCGGTGTATTTGTTGTCTCTCCCTCCGGGGAAGTTCGCACTGACATCCTCTACCTACTTCTACCAGCGGCAGTTCTTGGGATTATTGGACTGTGGGATGACATTAAGGAACTAACTCCTCACTTCAGACTTATGATTCAAGTGCTCTTGGGACTTGCATGTTCGTTAACAATCACCTTTGGTAGCACTTCGGGAAGCGCAACGGGAAATCAGAGTGCAGATTTGTTGTTAAGTATTTTCTGGATTGTTGGAATCACCAATGCTATTAATTTCTTTGACAATATGGACGGTGGAGCGGCAGTTGCTAGCTTCATGACCGCCCTAGGTATCTTCCTTTACTCTTCAATCACTAATCAACCTTACCTATCTACCTTCGGACTAGTCTTAATGGGAGTATTGGTCGGTTTCTTCTACTGGAATCGTCGTCCTGCCAGAATCTATATGGGAGATTCAGGGGCTCTCTTTCTAGGAATACTATTAGCGACAATCGCAATTCGAATTGACCCTGAAACCGACTCAAAGTGGACATCATTTGCAGTCCCCATTCTCTTACTCACCCTTCCAATCCTTGATACCTGTGTTGTGGTTATCAGTCGATTGATTAACTCACGCTCTCCCCTAAAAGGAGGAAAAGATCACTTGTCTCATCGTTTGGCTTTGAAAGGAATCCGTCACCGCAACATTCTCTATATCTTCGCTATAACCTCAGCCCTCTTTCAATTTCCAATCTATATTTTCTTGAAAGTTAATCTTGGCTGGGAGTTCATGGTCACACTTGCATATCTTTTCCTATTCATTCTTGCTTTTATCTGGTTGGTGAGAGTAAAAGTAAAGTATGAAGACAGTTAGGGCCTGGTGGATTCCAGCCGAAGATAGTGGTCCGGAGCGTGAGTATCTCTGGCCCTACATAAATAGGGAGTTGGGAATTCGTCTCTTTTACGGTGGTGATCAAAGAGCTATCCAACTCGCAAGAGTTAATAATGGCCAGAAGGCAATTTTTTTTGTTGATAGCTCAGTAAAAAACTTTGATTTTTTGGATCACTTTCCAGCCAAGTCAGCCATTGTCTTCTTTGTCTCTAATGAGACATATTCTGCTTGGGCGGCAATTCGTATCTTGCTTAAGCCCTCTACCATCAAGATTTTTCGTGATTATCCCATTGGCAATTTCTCTAGATTAATTCACTATCCAACTCTTTTGATTCAAGCGATCCGTGAAAAAATTACTTATAAAGTGCCTGCAAAGTTCTTCTACCTAGCGTTTTTTGCTGGACTGATTATGACTTCGAAACAATTTTGTATGGAAAGTATCTCGGCCTTGATGAGAAAACGAGTGGATTGGATTCCGCTTGGCTATACACTTAGATTCTCCGAAATATATGCCCAGCGCTTCAACCTTGAAAAAGGTGCGAGTATTTTGAAGCACTCGTTGGAAATAGTGTTTGACAATATTGAATATGAGAAAAAGTCGAATACTTTTTTCTCTGGGCAGTTGGGAGGATTCGACCGTCAGGTCATGATTAAGGCAGCTCAAGTAGGTGGGCTAATTGTGGGTCCGATATTTGAGCAGTTTGGAGGGCCATTGCACTCAAGTTCTAAGAAAAAGGCGGAAGAAAACTACTTTCTTGGCTTATTGAAAAGTCGTTTCTCGATATGTCCTCCAGGAAATTACAGCGCAGAGTCATTCCGGTATCTGGAATCTCTAATTCTACATTCATATCCACTATTGAAGACACGGGTTCTTAGCGATCCACTTTCGACTCTTCATCAGAGAATTAATTTTGAACGATATGTACTTCATCCAAATTCACGAGGGGAAATTTCTACACGGGAAGAAATCAAGGAAAAGCTGGTAGAAATCAGAGAAAGTGTGCTTCAAATCCATAGAGAACTCACTCTTCCGACTAGATAACTTAAATCACCAGGTGCAAGTGGCTGGGGACGGGATCGAACCGTCGACCTCACGATTTTCAGTCGCACGCTCGTACCAACTGAGCTACCCAGCCGAGAGACAAATCGCGACCCAGACGGGACTTGAACCCGCGACCTCCGCCGTGACAGGGCGGCGCGCTAACCAACTGCGCTACTGGGCCGAACAGAACCAAATCAAATGGAAAGATTGATTGATTCGCGTCCCCAACGGGATTTGAACCCGTGTTACCGCCGTGAAAGGGCGATGTCCTAGGCCCCTAGACGATGGGGACTAGGGAAGGAGAAGTGTAGCGAATTCGTAAATTTCTCAAAATCGACGAACTAAGTCGTTGGATCTGAATTTGATTATTTCAAGGATTAGGGATGAAATCGACCTTATTCCCTGAAAAAATGTCATTTTCGAATTTCCTAGAACTCGTGCTTCAAGTTTTACTGGAAAATCCAAGATCAATTTTCCTCGCCGCGCGATTTGGTGAATCGATTTAAAGAAGAAGTCATAATCGGTTGCATCAAATTTACTAATTAATTCACTTTCAAAGGCAACCATTTTATAACACCTCAAACCAGAGGAGCAGTCATAATCTAATCCAAGTCCCAATCTAGTCACAAAGTGAGCGCTGCGAGTGAGTAATATCCTTACCAAAGGCCAGCCTATGATTTCCGCTCCAGGTGCAAAACGAGAACCTACTACTAAATCAGCTGTTTCTCTGGTCTCCAAAATTCTAAGAACGTCATTAACTCTATGCGTTCCATCTGCATCCATGGTCAAAAGGTAGTCGTAGGATCTATTCTTAGCGTAACTAATGGCAAGCGAATGGGCACTGCCAATTCCAAGGCGCTTTCCCCTTTGAATGATTTCTAGATTCTCAAATTTCAGACCAAGTAACTCTTCGTGGGTTCCATCTCTAGAACCATCGTCGACAATAAGAAAATTAACCTTAGTCAAGTTGTCAATCTCTGTAATCAATGAAGCTGCAGACTTGAACTCATTTAAGGTAGGAAGAAAAATCAGAACCCTATCCATCCATATCCGCTCCTTTCAATTTCTTGAAAGAGAAAAAGAATAAAAACAACTTGATTATTTGTACAGAAACTAGAGGAGCCAAAAGGATATTTTGAACAAGGGCCAAACTAACAGGCGAGAGATAAAGTGAACAAACTGCAAGAATCGAGATACCCTTTTCGAACTTCCGACTGTATTGCGTGAAAAAAAACGGCACAAGAAAAACAATAACAACGAGGCGATAGTAGTAACTTGAAGTTGTGAGCCAAGGCAACAAGAATAGAAACGATAGAGATATGGAAGTCAAATTGCGTTCAGGCACAATAGTGAATTCTCTAATGTGCACAACAAAAAGCAATAACAGAGAGGATATGAGGCAGATGCCAAGAATAAAACCTAGAGACAATAACTCAATAGAAGCGGTTGTCGCTCCATTTAAGAGCGAAATCAAAACATTGAATCCGACAGAGCCACTTACATCTCTTCCGATATACTCGCGCACCGATGTCAGATCCGCTGCCATAACTGCAAAGGTAGTAGCACTGACAATCACGCTTAGTAATGGGTAGATCTTCTGTACAAAGCAAAGCAAGGTTATGACAATTAGTATGGGAAATGCATAGAATTTCAGAATTGAAGCTAGGCTCAATAAACATAGAGCGAAAAATAACCCCAGAGGATGGCGTTGAGATTTCGAAATAAGTTTAATTGCAATGACGACAAGGGAAACTATGAGTAAGTCAAAATTCATTCTATCAAAACATAAAAGTACTGGCGGGGAAAATATTACTATCGATAATAGATTTCGCCCCTCACGGCCTAAGTCCTTAGCAACTAAATAGCATGCCACTGCTATGATTCCAGTGAACATCACCGCAAGAATGAGCAAATAATCAATTCCCAGTCCAAGAGCTCGTAAACGTAACAATATTGTTGGATAATTCCAAATAGTTGTTCCTTCTCTCGGGTCACAGGTGATAACGTCCCCTAATGCATGTACATCATGACAAGATATTCCATAGAGAATGGTTCGGAGGTCGGCGAATGCTGGCTCTATATTGCTGACGCGCAAAATGCGATAGTAGAGATCAGACACCAGAGACAAACCGAAGTAGGCTAAGAAGTACGGACATGCTACTAGAGAAATAAACAATACGACTGGCGAGAGTGCGCCTGCATCAAAACGCTGTTGAACATGATGGTAAGTTCTGGAAATCAAGAGTAACGAGATATACATGAGACCTAAAGAAAAGACAAAAGCAGAAAGTGGCAAAACAAATTTGATTATTGGAGATTCTAATGTTCCTACTCGGCCAAAGTGAGCTCTGCGTGAGTTTGGATTGAGCCAATAAAAGGCAAAGGTAGCGCACAACAAGGCAGATAAAATATGAAAATATAGAAATTCAGATCGTCTGTTTCTCCTTAGTATTAAATATTTTTTCAATGATTTGAACAGGGTCTCCACCCCCATCCCATTCCAACAGGGAACGCGTCTTTTCGATATTTCCAAACATACTCGGAATTCCCATTCCTAAATCATCGAACTCAAACCTGGACCTCAGTCTAGGCTCGATTCTCGAAATTGCTTCCACGTAAAGTGATTCGATCGTTCTCATTTCGCCTGAAGAGAATATTAAGTCTTCAAATACATCACTTTCAATCATCTTAAGAAATCCACGGCAAAAATTATGCGAGTTCGACATATCGACCAGCTGCTGGGAATGCAAGATTCGTGTGATCTGATACGTCTTGGAGGCTTTCCATATTTTTGATGCGATTGTGGGAATCAAGAATTTGGGTTTAGTAAATTCAGAACTATGATTGAAGAGTACAAGGCCTGCAGTTTTGATGCCGAACTTCTGCCGATAGTAGCGAATGAGCTCTAGTGCCTCTAGTTTAGTCCTTCCATATTCGTTTTGTGGTTGATAAGAGTTTGTAAGAAGGATTTCTTCACGGGGGAACTTTGGGGTGAATATCAAAGAAGTTAGTGCAATGAGAGAAGAACACAAATTAATTCTTTGCCACTCAAGCACGTTCTTGGTTATTTCAACGTGGCAACGAAACATTTCATTTGAATGGGTTGATTCTAGAGTTTGCATCTCTCTTGAATTGGAGTGGACTGCTGCAAGATGGAGGATGAAATCTGGTCTTACTGCTTTCATTAGTTCTGAAAATAATTCAGGGTTTGAAAGATCGCTCTTAATCTCCGTCACACCATTCTCAACATGCCCTGACTCAGAGGACTTCTTCGTTACGCCAAAGACTTCAAAATTCTTGCTTAACAATAATCCGGACATAATGCGCCCATCCTGTCCACTTGCACCTACAATCAAGGCTCGGCGAGGGCGCTTTGGAGTTAACATAGGCAAATACTAGGCTTAGCGCAGAAGTTTACAGGAGGGTAAGTGAACATTACTTGTCGAATATGTCTTTCAAGTGATCTAAAGACTTATGTGGACTTTGGCGATTTATATATGACGGGCCACTTTCCAAACCCTACCGAGGAAGTAAGCAAGGCCAAGCTTGCACTAGCAAAGTGCCAAGATTGCGGATTAGTCCAATTGAGGGATTCCCAACATGTTCAGGACTTATACAAGGACGGCTATGGTTACGAGTCCCATCTCAATGACTCAATGAGGCGACACCTTTCTTCGGCGGCAAATACTTTTGAAAAAGCACAAAGACTTTCCTCCGGAGAAGTGGTTCTTGATATAGCAAGTAATGATGGGACTTTATTGAGTGGCTATGAAACGCCCGGAATAAAGCTCGTTGGAATAGACCCGCTAATTGATTCTGTCTCAAATTTCTATCCAAGCTCAGCCATTAAATATAAATCTTTTTTCTCAAAGGAAGTTTATTTCTCAAATGTTCAGATACCGGCAAGCATCATAACAAGTTTTTCAGTCTTTTATGACTTAGAAGACCCTTGTGGGTTCATGCGAGACATTGAAGCTGTTCTGGCTACCAACGGTATCTGGGTTCTTGAGCAAAGCTATCTTCCAACCATGATTGGAACCTTAGGATTTGACACAATTTGTCATGAACATCTCTTGTACTTAACCTTGACTGACATTAATCGCCTATGCGAACTTGTGGGCCTAGAGATTTTTGACGTCACTCTCAATGAGGTAAATGGTGGAAGTTTTAGAGTCTTCATACAAAAAAAGAAGTTGGGCGAGAGACGTATCTCCCCATATGTTGCATTCATCCTTGAGCAGGAAGCGTTATTACGATCAATCTCAAATGAGGGTCTGTATAGTTTCAATGAGGAGATAGTTAGCTTTACCGCGCAACTTCGCTCTCTCCTTTCAAGGTTTAAGAATCAGGGATATCGCTTGATCGGACTTGGGGCATCAACAAAAGGGAATGTCCTTCTACAGGTGTGCTCAATTGATCCAGAATACTTAGACTGTATCGGAGAAATCAACAAAAAAAAGTTTGGTAAAGTCACGCCGGGGACAAGAATAAAAATTATTAATGAAGAAGAGGCTTTGGCAGAAGCTAATTTGCCATTAGCTGCCCTAGTTTTGCCGTGGCATTTCCGTGATTCGATTGTTAAAAAAGTGCTTTCGTCACCCGGTAGCGACACTAGATTGATATTTCCGTTACCTCTACACCCAACTGTAATTAGTAACCTGTGAAAACAGGAGGTATATTTGTTTATTGGTACTTTGGGGCCTTTAGCTCAGTCGGTAGAGCAACGGACTTTTAATCCGTGGGTCGTCGGTTCGATCCCGACAGGGCCCACTTCGTGACATAACACTTAAATTGAAAGGTCAAAAGTGAAAAAAGTTCGACTTTCCAAATATGGAATTCCAGATTTCTATGTGGAACCTCTTGCAGAGACGAAGTATGGTTTGGATTTTTGGGATTCAGCAGAAAATGGAAGTTGGGAAAGTGATCAACTTGCCGATCTAAGTTCCCTAGCAAGAGTTGGCTGCTACTTCATAGACATAGGGGCATCCAACGGTGTCTATTCCTTGATTATGGCCTCACTCGGATGTGACGTCATTGCAATTGAGCCAGACGAAGCGCAATTTGCGGCAATGAAGGTAAATCTAAACTTAAACCCTGATCTTAAAATAGAGAGCCGAAAAGGCTTAGTGGTCTCCTCCAGTGGAATCTCTCTTTCTCCTTATGCTTTAGATATCAAATCAAATGACGTCAAGTCACTTGAGAAAATTGATTTCACTTCTTTATTAAAAATCGACGAAATGACCATAATAAAAATCGATATTGAGGGGGGGGAGTGGGCGCTGCTTCGAGATAAGAGAATTGTAAGCCACCTTCGTAGACACAAGAATTTAAGATTATCCCTAAGTCCACACATCGGTTTCTTCTCTAAGAACTATCACAAAGGGGTTCTTTATCGATTGCAATTTCGACTTTCTGTTCTTCGAGAACTTCTCACGCTTTACTTTTTTTCTCGAAAAGCTAATTCGATTACTTACTTGGGCGCTAAGACCTCACCTGGCAAATTGGTGCGGATAGACCGCATTCTTGGTGGACCTGGATTGCGCGGCCACATTATTTTTGAATTCAAGAATTAGTGCTATTTGTCCGTTTTGTCCTTTAACCACGACAAACTCACAAATAATTCGTAGTTGGGGGTAGAGGCGGCGACGGCCGACTCTGGAGTATAAAAAGAGTATGAAAACCGGTATGCAAATAGGGGCTCTATAAAGGTGGCGTTACGCAAGAAAGTTGACTCCGCAGGGTTGAAGGTATGGACTGTCGCGGAGTTAGGTGCTTTCTACACCGAGCACCGCTCCGAACTTCACGCCCACGCCTCACGCATTCTCAAGGACTCCGCTCGTGCGGAGGAGGTAATCCAAGACGCCCTGATCAAGGTCATGCTCGCCGCCCCTGAGCTCGAATCTGCTGACTATGCGCGCTCTTATTTGCACCGCACGATCGAAAACCTCTGCATCGACATCTTCCGCCTCGAGGGTCGCCGCCCGAACCTCGTTGTTCTCGATGACGCCTCAGCAGAGTTGGAGTCCACCTGGGTCGATAATAAAGAACACGCCGATGTGATTGCGGCAGCAGATGATGCAGCAATTGTCAGGCAAGCCCTAGCGATGCTTTCACCAGCAGAGCGCACAGCTCTTGTCATGTGGGAGATGGAAGGGCGTTCAACGCGGGAGATCGCAGCAGAGCTTGGCATCAAGGAATCTGCTGTCAGACATACTGTCTCTCGCGCTAGAGCATCTTTGCGCAAGGTGATGAGCGAGTTGATTGTGGATAAAGAACGCGGCCTTACCGCTCTTGACCTGCTCTCAACTACCTATAGAAAAGCGGCGCAGGTTGCTAGGAAATCAAGTAAAGCAGCGCTTTCTCTAATTCTAGTCTTCTTCGCCTTCCTTGGATTCAATGCCATGCCAACAGATAGCGAACTTCCAAATATCGCAGGCGAGGAGAGCATCACTTCAACCGAGGCAGTAAGTGAAGTTGAGGCAATTCCAAGTGTTGAAGCTGCCTCTCCAGTTATCACGCCTGCTGCTATCGCTAAAGAAAAGGCAGCTGTTGAAAATGTCAGGGCAGCAACCTTTAGTTTTACCGGCCTTGATGAGGCTGGAGTCCCAACAGGATTTACTGTTACAGATTCAAGGGGAGCTTTAGGCACTCTCTACATAACTAAACGCCCTCCAGTGCTATCAGAGACCGAGCTCAGCCTCTATCAGGTTGCAAAGACGGATACCGGGGCGGCTAATATCCTCATCTCCCAGCGGCTGGTAAGTAACGCCGAAGGTTTTAGCTACCTTCCAACCCTCTCTTTTGGCAAGGATGGAACCTGGGTCCCTCTATTATCCAAGCTCACCTACCTCAACTCTGAGCGACTTCTAAGCGGCGATTACCTAGTCACAGCCATTATTAAAGTAGAATCTGAGGTGGAGAGCCCTATTGTGATCCCTGCGAGCGCCTCCGGTCGGGATCTACTTACAGCCCCACGGCAGGTAATAACACGCCTGGTGCTGAACCCAGGAAAAACTCAGATTTTATCTCAAGCAGTTTTCGTAGTCGAAAAGGGAGTTAAGTAATGAACTCCCAATTTAAGTTTCTCCGCCGCGTCCGAATATGCGGTGGGGAATGTGGTGCAGTAGCACGTGCATTGCATCACGAGATAGGGAGTTCATTTCTCTATCAAGCCGACCTTGAGAAATCCTCAAGATCGACTAATGAAAGGAAATCAATGTCTACAAAGACATCTCTGCTTAAGCGAATTTCGCAAACAGCAGTCGTTGCTCTCGTAGGTGGACTTGTTTCACTTGTCTCGGCACCGGCATCAAATGCTGTTGCTGACGCGTCATTCACGGGCACTTGCGTTGCTCGAGCAGGCGTGGGAGGCGTATTGAACTTGACCCCCGGCGGGCAACGAGTATCACGAGATACTGCAGCGACTTTCAATTCTGTTCAGTTCAGAGCGAAAGAAATCGCTCGAACTGCTATAGCTGGTTCTGCTGCGAACACAACAACACTTCAAACAACGGGAGTTTTTGTCTCTGGTTTTCCCGAAACTGGGTCTGCAACTCTCTCGATTCCAATCCCAGGTGAATCGCTTACGGCTGGTCTAGCAACGATCACCTACAGTGTTTGGACCGATAATAACGGTGCAACGGATGACGCCAATTCTCCTGGTGCAGAGTCTGCATCGCGGAACATCGTATGTACGGTGGCTGGGGCACCAGCATCGTTTACGTTGAGTGCAACTACAGGCTCTATTGGGGCTGGCGAAACCGCAACTTTCACCATAACTCCAAAGGATTCTGCTGGTGTTACGACTCTTTTAGTTGAGTCCATTACGGCTACGAATACGGTTAAAGAAACCTTTACAGTGACCGCGAACAGCGCAACTGCAAATGGCGTTACCCTTCGTGCCGGAAAGATTGTAAATCAATCAACCTTCTCAAGTACCGGTTATGTCGGAGCTGGCTATGTATCGACATATTCAGCGGCGAATCAGCAGGTAGGAATCACTAATGCACAGGTGCTCGCGAGAGGTGAGAAAGAAGCGCGAGGTTCAGGTGCACAAGTATCAGGCGCCCTTGCTGAAACGGGTAATACAATTCGTATGTCGTTAGACTCGCGTTTCGCTGATACGGCCACTACGGGAACAATCGGAGAATCCGTCGGCTACCAGTCAACCGGAATATTGGTCGGTGGCGATACCGTGACTGCGACAGGTGCGTTTACTATGAACGTGTCTGTTCTTGGTGCTGGTACCACGACACTCACCATCGCTGGTGGATCGGGAACTTCGGGTATGACAAGTTCCACCTATACCTTAACGACTCAGTCGTTTGGTACTGCAGCGAAGATTAGCTTCGGATCTGCTTCCGCTATTACCGCCGCTACTTCGCGTGCTGGCTTTGGTATC
>Ga0194120_10008383_pt1 | contig 13657 bp, 13 predicted proteins | sample TA2MahCa65mmetaG_FD_148642 | JGI IMG/M metagenome (GOLD analysis project Ga0194120, IMG submission 148642) | Freshwater microbial communities from Lake Tanganyika, Tanzania - TA2015019 Mahale Deep Cast 65m | ecosystem: Environmental > Aquatic > Freshwater > Lake | place: Tanzania: Lake... | reverse complement strand
CCGTCCCTCGCGCGCGACCAGATCGATCACCGCCGCGTCCTGCTTGTCGAAGGATTGCGTCGCATCGACGACGCAGACGACGACCTCGGCGAAGCGAATGGCGCGGAGCGTATCGGCGACGGAGAGCTTTTCGAGCTTGGCTTGAACCGCCGCCTTTTTGCGCAGCCCCGCCGTGTCGAACATGCGGATTTCGCGGCCCGACCAATTGCGGCGTACCGCGATGGCATCCCGCGTCAGCCCCGCTTCGGGACCGACGATGCTCCGTTCCTCGCCCAGGATCGCGTTGAAGAGGGTCGACTTGCCGACATTGGGGCGTCCGACGATCGCGAGCTGCAAGGCCCTGGCGTTTTCGGTCTCGGCCTCGACGCGGCCTTTTGAGCCGAGCGCCTCACGCAGAGCATCATGGAGGTCGACCAGACCTTCGCCATGCTCGGCCGAAATGGCGATCGCCTCGCCCATGCCGAGCGCGAAAGCGTCGAGGTGTCCGGCTTCGCCGCCGCGGCCTTCGCATTTGTTGGCGGCGAGGACGATTGGCCGTCCCGCGCGCCGAAGCGCGGCGGCGAAATGACGATCTTCGGGGGTGAGGCCGCTTCTGGCGTCAATGACGAAGAGAACGGCGTCGGCCTCGGCCACCGCCTTGTCGGTCTGGCGCCGCATGCGTTGGCCGAGCGAGCCCTTGGGCGCGTCCTCGAGCCCGGCCGTGTCGACCGCAACGAAACGAAGACCGCCAAGGTCGGCCTCGCCTTCCCGGCGATCGCGCGTGACGCCCGGCTCGTCGTCGACCAAGGCGAGGCGCCGGCCGATCAGCCGATTGAACAGCGTCGATTTGCCGACATTGGGTCGGCCGACGATCGCGACACGAGGCAACATGACGGTCTAACGAAAGGCCAAGAGCTCGGCGCCGGCGGTCATCAGATACATCATGCCGTTCGCCACCACCGGCGCGACCGCGACGCCGTCGGGCAGCGTGATCTGGCCGATCGGCTCGCCGGTATAGGGCGAGATCGAAAGCGCGATGCCCCGCGAGGACACGACGATCAGTCGATCCGACAAAAGCACCGGCCCCATCCAGACGATGATGTCTTGACGCTTCGCCGGATCGAGCCAGCGCGCGAGCGGCGTCGCCCAGCGAATGCGCCCGTCGGTGCGCCGCAGGCAGACGATTTCGCCGTCATTGGTGACGACGAAAAGGTAGTCGCCCGCGATCCAGGGCGTCTCGATGCCGCCAAGCTGCTGGTCCCAGATCTGGCTACCGCTACGCAGGTCCATGGCGACCATCTGTCCGCCATTGCCGATGGCATAGACGCGGCCGCGATCCAGCACCGGTTTGCCGGCGATCGCGGCGAGGGTCTCGACGGAATTGACCCGCCCGCGCGGCGCGAGCGAGTCGCCCCAAGCCGCACGACCGCTGTCGGGGCGGAGCGCGAAGATCTCGCCCGACGAATAAGGCACGACGACAACGCCGGCTTCGAAGGCCGGCGCCGATGTCGCGAGCAGGCCGGCATCCTCGGCGATGCCGCTATGAACCCATTGCACGCGCCCGTCCTGGGCGCCCAGGGCATGCGTCTGGTTGTCGACGCTGATGACATAGACCCGCCCGCCGACCGCGAGCGGCGCCGCGCGAAATGGAATGCCGATGCGGTTCCGCCACAGGAGCGCGCCGTTCTTGGCATCATAGGCGGCGACCTCGCCGAAACCGGTCGCGACGAACAAGATGCCATCTTCGACCGCGAGCCCCCCGCCGAAGCCGACTTCGTCGTCTTTTTCGGGCGGAGCGGTCAGGATTTGCCAGAGCCTTGCGCCGTTGCCCGCATCGAAGGCGCGGATGCGCGCCGCCGCGTCGAGGGTATAGATGATGCCGTCGGCGACGACTGGAGTGGCAAGCAAGCGACGTTCGTCGCCGGAACCGACCCCGGCATTGACCCGCCAAAGCAAGCGCAGATCGCCGCTCGCTTCGAGATGATGCATCGCCTTGTTGGGATAGCCGCCCGCTTGCGGCCAAGCCGGATTGAGGAAGGGCCTCGGCAGGCGCACCGCGACTTGCGCGACCGCCGGATCGGGTTCGAGGCTGCGTTCGAAGGAGAGCACCGAGACCCGCTTGCCGGGCAAGGGCGGTGGCACCGCGCCTTCGCAAGCGGCGAGCCCGAAGACCGCGACGGCCGCCAATGCCCAGGCTCGCGGCATCATTTGGCGCCGCCGAGCGCTGCCAGCATTTCGGCCGCACGACCACGCACGCCGGCGGGCGCTTCAGGATCGTCGGCGATTCGCGCGAGCGCGACCTTGACCTCCTCGGTCACGCCGCTCCTGAGCAACAACATGGCCTCGAGTTCGCGCGCGATGTGCCGCATGGCGCCTTCGGCCGAGAGCGGCTTTAGCCGCGCCATGACGTCGTCGATCTTGCCTTCGTTCATCAGCAGGAGCGCCGCTTCGAGACGCGCGAGATCGCGAAAAGTCTTGTCGTTGCTGGCTTCGGCCGAAAGACGGTCATAGGCGGCGACGGCCTCGCCAAGCTTGCCCAACTGAGCGAGGGCCGCCGCTTCGCGAAAGCGGGCGAGCGGCGCATAGCCCGACTTGGCGGTCTCGGCGATGGCGGCGAAAGCCTGGGCGGCCTCGGTCGTGCGTCCGGCGCGTGCGTCGGCGACGGCGGTGGCGAAGCGCTCGCCCTCGGCGGAGCGTTGACGGCTCTGGTATTCGCGCCAGCCGACCACGGCCGAGGTCGCGACCACGATCACGACAGCGGCGCCAACCAGATAGCGTCCATAACGCTTCCAAAGAGCGAGCGCCCGGTCGCGCCGCATCTCTTCGTCGACTTCGTTAAAAATGTCAGACACGCTCGACCCTGCGGAACTCGAAAAATTGTCGGGGCGTGTTTACCCGCCGCCGAGGGCCGGTAAAATAGCCGCGCCCAGCGCGCCATGCAATTGCAGATCAAGGATTTTCCGGGAATTTTCGATGACCAAGGACGAACTCATCCGGATTGCGATATCGATCGGTGTCGCTATGTTGGTGCTACCCTTGGTGTTTCGCGGCCAAAAGCGCAGCCCTTGGACCTTTCCCGTGGCCAGCGCCATCGCCGTCGCGATCGTCGTGGGCGCGCTGATATTTTTCGGGCGCGAGTGGTAATGGCTGTAGAATCGTCGTCGATCCGCGCCCCATGAGGCTAGGCCGATGATTGGACACAGATTTTTCACACCCGTTCTGCCGCTCGCGGTGATCGTCGGACTGTCGGGCTGCGCAGCCCTTCAGGGCATGGTGGGCGGAACGCCCCAGGCGAGCAACGACCAGCAATCGACGGCGAGCGCGAGCAGTTCGTCTTCGCAATCCGTCCCGGTTCCGGCGACGCAGTTCACCGACATCCCCGTGCCGACCAATTCGCGTCTCGAAATGGGCCGGACGCTGATCCTGGGCGCGCGCGAGGAATGGACCGGTCGGGCTTTCTTCGAGACGCCCTATTCGGTCAACGACTTGTTCGATTTCTACAAGCGCGAAATGCCGAATTTCGCCTGGACCGAAGTGTCCTCGGCGCGCTCGGAATCGAGCGTCATCGTCTATTCGCGCGTGAGCCGCATCGCCACCATCCACATCGTCGGCAAGTCGATGTTCGCTGGCGGCGCCACGGTCAACATCCTGGTCGCGCCGAGTTCCGCGCTCACCGGTGGCATGGCTGGAGGCATGGCGCCGTCGAGCCAGCCGATGATGGCCTCGCCCCAACCCGTGCCGCCGCCGGTCGGCATGCCGGCACCGGGCGGCGGCCCCGCCCCGGTGCGCGCCCAACCTTTGCGCTAGACCATGGGCGAAGCGGAAGACAGGCCCTTCGCCGGGCTTCGCGTTCTCGATTTCAGCCAAGGTGTCGCCGGTCCGCATTGCGGCCTACTTTTTGCCGAGGCCGGCGCCGATGTCGTCAAGATCGAACCGCCCGGCGGCGAATGGGGCCGCAATGTCGGCAAGACTTTCGGCGCGCATTCGGCTCACTTCGTCACTTACGCGCGCGGCAAAAGGAGCGTCGTCCTCGATCTTCGAACCGCGGAAGGTCGCAGCGCAGCCAAGCGCCTCGCCCTCAAGGCCGATGTCGTGATCGAGGCCTTTCGCCCGGGCGTGATGGCAAGGAACGGCTTGAGCGCGGACGACCTCCGCGCGGCCAAACCGAGCCTGATCTATGTCTCGGTCAACGGCTTCGGCGACGAAGGTCCGCTCAAGGACGCGCCCTCGACCGACGGACGCGTTCAGGCTTTCACCGGCTTGATCGCCGTGAACAAAGGCGAGGACGGACGGCCGCACAAGATCAATCTGATCTTGGTCGACATCACGACCGGCATGTATGCCTTTCAGGCGGCGTCGGCTGCGCTTTATGCCGTCGCCAAAGGCAGGTCAGGGCGTCACCTCAAGATCAGCATGGTCCAGGCGGCGGCGGCGCTTCAGGCGCCCAAGCTCGTCCAGCACGCGACCGAGGGCGATGCGCCCGACGCGCTCTACTACCCGGCCGGGGTCTTCGCGACCAAGGATGGCGCGGTCAATGTCTTGGTCATGAAGGCCGGCGAGTGGGAAAAAGTTTGCGAGCGTTTCGGCTGGGCCGATCTCGCGGCCGATCGCCGTTTCAACACCAAGGAAAGCCGCGTCGCTCACGAGGCGATCTTGCGCGACCTCTTGGTCCCGCGCTTCAGGATCGAGCCCAACGCCTATTGGGAAAAGCATCTGACGGAACTCGACGTCATGCATGCGCCGATCTATGGCTACGGCGAATTCTTGGCTCATCCGCAAACCGCGGCCTCGAAAGCCGTCGCGACCGTCGATCATCCGTCGATGGGCCGGATCCCGGTCGCGACCGTGCCGGGCTTTCCACCGGTCGATCCCGCCTCGCCCCTCGCCCGCACGCCCGAAATCGGCGAGCACACGCGCGAGGTGTTGGAGGAAGCAGGATTTGCCGTCCAAGAGATCAACATGCTCACGACTGGTCAGTCAGTTGGAACGCCGGGGCCTGTCAAAGGCTCGTGACGCTCGACGGCGCCGTTAGTACGGCCCGAAGCGCGCGGGCAAGTTCGTCTCTACGATAGGGCTTGCGTAGCATGGCGAAGGCGCCAAGCCGGGCCGCTTGCTTGGACTGAGTGCTGTCAGTATGGCCCGAAGTCAAGAGGATACGGATCGCCGGCCAGCGACGGCGCACAAGCTCCGCCAAATCAAGGCCGTTAAGTTGGCCCGGCATGACTACATCGCTGAGCAGGAGCTTGGGCAGAGCATCGCGCCCCTCCAGAATATCCAATGCCTCGGCGCCGCTACCAGCAACCGACACCGAATATCCGAGATGTTCGAGCTGACGGCACAGGGTCTCGCGCAGCGCCGCGTTGTCGTCGACCACCAGGACGCTTTCCGTTCCGCCGATCGGCTCGCCCGTCGGCGTCGCAGGGTCGATTTCGGCCGCGTCGTCTTCGGCCGCCCGGGGCAGATAGAGGCGGAAAGTCGTGCCTTTCCCGACTTCGCTTTGGACGACGATATGGCCGCCTGCCTGCGTGATCCAGCCATAGACCATGCTAAGACCGAGCCCGGTTCCCTGCCCTAACCCTTTGGTCGTGTAGAAGGGCTCGAAGACGCGGGCGATCACGTCGGGCGGCATGCCAACGCCGGTGTCCGTCACTTCGACGAGCACATAGTCGCCCGGTATGGCGCCCGCCGGCGCCGCGGCGTCGTCTGGGGCGAGCCGGACTTGGCGCGTCGCGATGGTGAACACGCCGCCGTCCGGCATGGCGTCCCGCGCATTCCTCGCAAGATTGATCAGGCTACTGTTGAACTGCGCGACGTCGAGCCGCACCGCCGCGAGATCCGTGCCGAGCCTGGTCTCGAGTCGAATATCGGACCCGAGGACGCGCGGCACAATCTGGGCGACGGCGTCGATGTTCCGATTGATGTCGGTCAGGCGCAGCGAGGTCGGCTGGCGCTGCGCCAGCGCGAGCAGGCTTTCGATTACTGCTGCGCCATTGAGCGCGGCGCGGAGCGCAGCGTCGATCAGCTCGGCGCCGGCACCCGACGGATTCAATCCCGAAAGTAGATCGAGATTTCCCATGATGATGCCGAGAAAATTATTGAAGTCATGTGCCATGCCGCCAGTCAGCCGACCGAGCGCTTCGAGTCGGGCCGATTGCTCAAGCTTCTCCTGCAGCATGCGCTCCCGGGCGGCCGCCTTGGCGAGCACGACATGCACGCTCGTGACGTTGTCGTGGACGATGATCGCGCGAGCCCTATTGTCGCCGCCGGCGAAGGGCAGGACCCGGCAAAGAAACCAACGCTCCTCGGTCTCCGAATGGCAAGTATATTCAAAACTAAAGCCCGGTCGTCGACCAGCCAAGACCTCGCGGATCGCCGCCGCCGGCTTGGTTTCCGCGCTTTGATCGGCGGGCGCTTGTTCGCATGCTTCCAGGTAGTTCGCGCCGTCGTTCACGCGCAGCATGTCGCCGCCATTCTCCAAGGCGAAATCGCGCCACGCGCGGTTGGTCGCGAGAATTCGCCCCTCGCGATCGAGCAAAGCGATATGCGCAGGTAGCGCGTCGAAAACCGAGCGCGCCATCAGCTCGTCGACAAGCCGTAACCCTCCTGGCGTCGGTGGTCCGGCATCGCGGCGGTCTTTATCCATTGCTCTTGGTAGGTCTTTTTTGCGAGGTCCTCTAACGCCAGCCTATCACATCGTGGCCGCGACAAAGCCGTCTCGCGTGTCCGGCGCGCCACCGGTCGATCCCGCCTCGCCCCTCGCCCGCACGCCCGAAATCGGCGAGCACACGGAGGAGGTGTTGAAGGAGTGGGGCAAATAGGTTTCGGACCGCAAAAGAACCTTCTCCCCTCCGAATAACTGCGTCGCTGGGCGCCCTTGCCAGGGCGCGCGGGACCGGCGCAAAATCCCGGCCTGTTCGAAAGACGGGGGTTTGCATGGCATCGTCTCAGATGCTCAAGGACAAGGTCGTTCTGGTGACGGGCGCGGGGCGCGGCATCGGCCGCGACATTTCGCTGCTCTGCGCCCAGGAAGGCGCCAAGGTCGTGGTCAACGATCTGGGCGGCGCGGTCGACGGCGAAGGCGGCGGCAGTCAGACGCCGGCGCAGCAAGTCGTCGACGAGATCGTCAAGGCCGGCGGCAAGGCTAGCGCGAATTACGACAGCGTCGCGGAACCGGCCGGCGCCGAAAAAATGGTCAAGCAGGCGGTCGAGGTCTTCGGGCGCATCGACGGCGTCGTCAACAATGCCGGCATCCTGCGCGACCGCATTTTCCACAAGATGAGCCATATGGATTGGACGCAAGTCATCGCCGTCCATCTCATGGGCAGCTTCTATGTCGCGCGCGCCGCCGCGAATTACTTCCGCGAGCAAGAGAGCGGTGCCTTCGTGCATTTCACCTCGACCTCCGGCCTGATCGGCAATTTCGGCCAGGCGAATTACGCCGCCGCCAAGCTCGGCATCGTCGGATTGTCGAAATCGATCGCCCTCGACATGCAGCGCTATAACGTGCGCTCGAACTGCGTCTCGCCCTTTGCCTGGAGCCGCATGATCGGCACCATCCCTGCGGATACGCCGGAGCAGCAGGCGCGTCTCGCCCGCATCCAGCAGATGTCGACCGCCAAGATCGCGCCCATGGTCGCCTATCTCCTGACCGACGCGGCCAAGGAGGTCACCGGCCAAATCTTCGCCGTGCGCATGAACGAAATCTATCTGATGAGCCAGCCCAGGCCGATCCGTTCCGTGCATCGAAGCGAAGGCTGGACGCCCCAGACGATTGCCGAGACGGCAATCCCGGCGATGCGCGCGAGCTTCCCCAAGCTCGAACGCTCGGGCGATGTCTTCAACTGGGACCCGATCTGATCGTAGACGACGAGGACAAGCGTGGCGCTCGATCCCGACAAGCTGCTTGCCTATAAGATCCCGGACAAGCAGCAGGCCTACACCACCAGGGACACGATCCTTTATGCCCTCGGGCTCGGCCTCGGCGCCGACCCGATGGACAAGGATCAGCTGCGCTACGTCTACGAGGACGGGCTGAAAGCGCTGCCGACCATGGCGGTGGTGCTCGGCTATCACGGCTTTTGGATCAAGGATTCCGGGCTCGGCATCGACTGGAAGAAAATTCTCCATGGCGAGCAGGGCATCGAGATCCACAGGCCGATCCCGACTTCCGGCACGATGATCGGCAAGCTCAAGATCACTTCGGTCATCGACAAAGGTCCGAAGACCGGTGCGCTCATGTACTCCGCGCGGGAAGTCGTCGATCAGGCGACGGGCGAGAAGATCGCGACGCTGACCCAGACGACGGTCATGCGGGGCGATGGCGGTTTCGGCGGCGCTTCCGGCCCCGCGCCCGAGCCCCACGCCATACCGGAACGCGCGCCCGACGTCGCGATCGATCTGAAGACCCTGCCGCAGGCAGCGCTGATCTACCGCCTGTCGGGCGATTACAATCCGCTGCACGCCGATCCGGAAGTCGCCAAGGCCGGCGGTTTCGCGCGACCGATCCTCCATGGTCTTTGCACCTATGGCGTGGTCGGACACGCGCTTCTAAAAGCGGCGGCCGACTATGACGCCTCGCGCTTCAGGCGCATGGCCGGGCGCTTCACCTCGCCCGTCTATCCGGGCGAGACCATCCGCACCGAAATCTGGCGCGAAGGTAGCGGGCGCGTATCCTTTCGCGCGAGCGTCGTCGAACGCGGTCTGGTCGTGATCAATAACGGCCTGGCCGTGATCGGCTAGGGATCGAATTCAGCTTGATGAGGACGTCATGACTGGCATCGTTGCATTTGGCGGTTACATCCCGCGCCTCAGGCTTCAGAGGAAGTCGATCGCCGAGGCGAATTCCTGGTTCAATCCCGGCCTCAAGGGTCAGGCCAAGGGCGAGAAGGCGATCTGCAATTGGGACGAAGACGCCATCACCATGGCGGTTGAGGCGGCGCGCGACGCGCTTGCCGGTCTCGACCGGACCAAGGTTGCGCAGCTCGTCCTTGCGTCCACGACCCTGCCCTTCGTCGATCGCAATTGCGCGACCGTGATCGCCCAGGCGCTATCGCTGCGTCACGACATCCAGACCATCGACATCACGACCTCGCAACGCGCCGCGACCACCGGCCTGATTCAGGCGCTCCGGGGCTTGCGTCCTGGCGAATATGCCCTCGTCGTCGCCTCGGAAAAGCGCCGCACCAAGGCCGCTTCTCCGCAGGAAATGGCCTATGGCGACGGCGCGGCGGCGCTGGTGCTCGGCTCCGAAGGCGTGATCGCCGAGTTCCTTGGCTCGGAAAGCGAGTCGGTCGACTTCGTCGATCACTTCCGCGGCCAGAACCGCGATTACGACTATGCCTGGGAAGAGCGTTGGATCCGCGACGAGGGCTACAACAAGATCCTGCCGCCGGTGCTCGCGCGCCTGATGACCAAGACCAAGATCGCGGGCGACGGCGTCGCGGCTTTCGTCATGCCCTGCACGCTCGCGCGCGTCGCCCAGGGCCTCGCCAAACGCGCCGGCATCGCCGAAGACCGCGTGCGCGACCCCTTGGCCGCGCAATGCGGCGACACGGGCGTCGCCCATCCCTTCGTCATGCTCGCCCATACGCTCGAAGGCGCCAAGGCGGGCGAGCGCATCCTTCTGGCCGCTTTCGGCCAGGGCTGCGATGCGCTCATGTTCGAGACCAAGGCGGCGCTCGCGAATTTGCCGAAGCGGCGCGGCATCGGCGGTTCGCTCGCCCGCAAGAAGGCCGAAGCGAATTACAGCCGCTTCCTCGCCTTCAACGACAATGTCGCCATCGAACGCGGCATGCGCTCCGAAGTCGACAAGCAGACGGCGCTTTCGACGCTCTATCGCAAGCGCGACATGATCACGTCCTTGATAGGCGGCAAGTGCCGCAAATGCGGCACCGTGCAATGGCCGAAATCGAATGTCTGCGTCAACCCGAACTGCAACGAATTCAAGTCCCAGGACGATCACCCTTTCGCCGAACAAGTCGGCAAGATCATGTCCTTCACCGCCGACCAGCTGACCTACAGCCCCGACCCGCCGGCTTGTTCGGGCATGATACAATTCGACGAAGGTGGGCGATTCATGGCCGATTTCACCGATGTCGAGGCGCCGAGCCTCAAGGTCGGCCAGCCGATGCAGATGATGTTCCGCATCAAGGATCAGGACTCGATGCGCGGTTTCGTGCGTTACTTCTGGAAAGCGGCCCCTGCAGCTTGAGGCTGGGCGAACCTAGGAACGAGAGATGAGGAGGATCACATGGCTTCTGGCATCAAGGACAAGGTCGCCATTCTCGGAATGGGCTGCTCCAAATTCGGCGAGCGTTGGGACGCCGAGGCCGACGATCTGATCGTCGAGGCTTTCCTCGAAGGCATCAAGGACGCAGGCATCGAAAAGAACCAGATCCAAGCGGCCTGGTTCTCGACCGCGATCGAAGAGCAGCATGTCGGCAAGTCGGGCACGCCGCTCGCCGTCGCGCTCCGCCTGCCCTATATCCCCGTGACGCGTGTCGAGAATTTCTGCGCCTCGGGTTCCGAGGCCTTCCGTGGCGCGGTCTATGCCGTCGCCTCGGGCGCGGTCGACATCGCGCTCGCGCTCGGCGTCGAGAAGTTGAAGGACACCGGCTATGGCGGCCTGCCGCAACGCGGCCGCGGTCCGCTCAACAACCTTTTTACGCCCAACCTGTCGGCGCCTGGCTCCTTTGCCCAGCTCGCCGAAGCCTACCGCGCCAAGCACGGCGTCTCGGCCGAAGACCTCAAGCGCGCCATGGCACATATCTCGGTCAAGAGCCACGACAACGGCTCGCGCAATCCCAAGGCGCATCTCACCAACAAGGTGACGGAAGAGACGGTATTGAACGCGCCGATCGTCGCCCAGCCGCTCGGGCTTTATGACTGCTGCGGCGTCTCGGACGGCGCGGCTTGCGCCATCGTGACGACGCCCGAAATCGCCCGCTCGCTCGGCAAGAAGGATCTGATCACGGTCAAGGCGCTCCAGCTCGCGGTCTCGAACGGCGTCGAAAGCTCGCATAATTCCTGGGACGGCAGCTATTTCGCGACGGCGCGCATCGCCTCGAAGCGAGCCTATAACGAAGCCGGCATCAAGAACCCGCGTCAGGAAGTCTCGCTCATGGAGGTGCATGACTGCTTCTCGGTGACCGAACTCGTCACCATGGAAGACCTGCACATTTCGGCCGAAGGCGGCGCGATCAAGGACGTGCTCGACGGCTTCTACGATCACGACGGCAAGGTGCCCTGCCAGATCGACGGCGGCCTGAAATGCTTCGGCCATCCGATCGGCGCTTCGGGCCTGCGCATGCTCTATGAAATGTATCTGCAGCTTCAGGGCCGCGCCGGCGCCCGTCAACGCAAGGACACGCCGCGTTTCGGCCTCACGCATAATCTCGGCGGTGCGCCGGCGCAGAATGTCTGCTCGGTCTCGATCGTCGGGCGCTACGACGGCTAGACGCCGACGGGACAAGGCAACGGGTCAAAGGGGAAAGCGAGAAGCATCGATATGAGCAAGGTCAAGATTTACGGCATGGCGCAATCCCGCGCGGCCCGTTGCCTCTGGGCGGCACGCGAAATCGGGCTCGATTTCGAACATGTGCCGACCAACTTCAAGGTCGAGTCGAAGTCGGCGGAGTTTCTCAGGATCAATCCGAACGGCCGCATTCCGGCGCTGCAAGACGGCGACTTCACGCTGTTCGAAAGCCTCGCCATCAACACCTATTTGGTCAAGAAATACGGCGCGAATTCCGGGCTCTTGCCCAAGACGCTCGAGGACGACGCGCGGGCCATGCAATGGAGCCTCTGGGCCATGACCGAGGTCGAAAAGCCCTTGGTCACCATTCTCCTCAACGATATCGGCATGCAGCCCGCCGATGCGGCCACGATCGAGAAGCAAAAGAATGACCTTCAACGGCCCTTCAAAGTGATCGAAGAGCATCTCGCCGGCCGCGACTATCTCCTCGGCGCGAATTTCAGCCTCGCCGATCTCAACGTCGCCTCGGTCATGACCTGGATCCGCGGCACCAAGCTCGACATGAGCGCTTACCCGAAGCTCATGGAATGGCTCAAGCGCTGCACCTCCCGCCCGGCCGCGAAGCCGCCGAAGTAGACGTTACCCCTTCACCGCGACGAGGTTGATCAGCGTCGGTTCCTGGTCGGAGCCGGGCGCGCGGCCGGTCAGTTTTTCGACCAAGCCGAAATCGGCGCGGGTCCACCAGGGCACGCGGCGCGCGACCTGCGCCTCCGCGACGACGAAGCCCGCGCGCTCGATCAGGGCCCGGTACTCGGCCGCCGTTTTCTGTACCGCCATCGGGTGGCGGAACAGAAGCCGGATGAGCCAGGAGTGGATATAGGCGCGGGTCGATTCCGAGACAATCAAAAGCCCGCCCGGCGCCAGCACACGACGGATTTCGGCCAGCGCGCTTTCTTGGTGCTCGATGTGGTGAAGCGTCTGGTGGCAGAACACCAGATCGACCGAAGCATCGCCGAGCGGCAGGCGGGTTGCCGGCGCGTGGCGAAGTTCGACGGCGATGCCGGCTGGAGCCGTCCGTTCCCGGGCGAGCGCCAGCATGCCGCCATCGACGTCGATGCCGATCAGGCGGGTCGGCCCGAACAGGCGCTTGAGCAACGCGAAGGAATAGCCCGAGCCGCAGCCGAGATCGACGACCGTCGCGAAGCGGCGCCGTTCCGGACCAAGCAGCGCTCGCAACTCCTTGAGCTCCGGGCGGAGCACATGGATCGGCCAGATCCAGCTCGCCAGGAACCAAAGACCGAAGCGGGTCTCGTGGACATAGTCGAATTCTTCTTGGTTCAGGACCTGGCTGGTCATGATCGATCTGCGTCCTCTGTGCTTGGTGAAAAATACCACCAATGCGCTTTCCTGCCCGTGGAAATTTCGGCTCGACTCGCAATCTTTCGGATGTTCAGCCGGCCGAATCCCGGCCAAGTTGCGCCGATGGCTCAACCTCTGGTCGACACGGCGATCTTTCAACGCGTCGCCGCCGAAAGGCGCAAGGCCGAAAGCGATTTTCGCGCGCGCCTTGCGCATCAGCCGAGCCCGCTCCGCGATGCCCTCGACTGGGCGATCTATTTCGCCTTTCCCTGCTGCGTCTTCGGCGCCGGCGTCGGCTATATCCACGGCTATAGCCCGGGGGCGATGATCGCGGGCGCGCTCTTCGGCTGCGCTGGTGCGGTCGGCTTCGGCGCGCTCTACGCCTATGGCGTCCGGCTCGAATAGGCGCCAGCCACCGACCCTGGACAGCCTCGCCAAGTCCTTGTAAAAACGTGCGTTTTGCCCCGCCTCGGGCGCATCATGCGGACGGGATTGCTATGGCTTCGGCTTCGGAAATTCGCTCGGCCTTTCTCAACTACTTCGCCAAGAACGGCCATCAGGTCGTCTCGTCCTCGCCGCTCGTGCCGCAAAACGACCCGACGCTTCTGTTCACCAATGCCGGCATGGTGCAGTTCAAGAACGTCTTCACCGGCATGGAAAAGCGCGACTATGTTCGCGCCGCCACGTCGCAAAAATGCGTGCGCGCCGGCGGCAAGCATAACGACCTCGACAATGTCGGCTACACCGCGCGCCATCACACCTTCTTCGAGATGCTGGGCAATTTTTCGTTCGGCGACTATTTCAAGGAGCGCGCGATCGAGCTCGCCTGGAACCTGATCACCAAGG
>Ga0194120_10008381_pt1 | contig 13658 bp, 9 predicted proteins | sample TA2MahCa65mmetaG_FD_148642 | JGI IMG/M metagenome (GOLD analysis project Ga0194120, IMG submission 148642) | Freshwater microbial communities from Lake Tanganyika, Tanzania - TA2015019 Mahale Deep Cast 65m | ecosystem: Environmental > Aquatic > Freshwater > Lake | place: Tanzania: Lake... | reverse complement strand
CCGGAGCGGGCGGGGGTGGGGGCGCGGCCGCTTGCGCTTGAGGCGCCGGAGCCGGCTGAGCAACCGGAGCCGGCGTCGGCGCGGGTGCGGGGGCCGGAGCCGGCGCTGGAGCCGCGGCTTGAGTCGCCTGAGGTGCGGGCGCAGCCGGCTGGGTCGGGGCCGATTGCGGTGCCGGCGTGCCGGAAGCCGGCTGGGACTGCGGCGCGGGTTGCGCCGTGCCGACCAGCTTGCTGGCGTCGACGCCGGTGACCTTGGCGATGATCGCGGTCGGATCGGTCAGGGTGATGTCGCTGGGCAGCGCCACCGTGGTCTTGAGTTCGCGCCTGGCGGTCTCGGGATCCTGCACCAGATAGAAGGTACCGCCCGAAACCAGTGCAACCGCCGCCGCGATCTGCACCATGGTCGCCGCGCGCGGCATGTCAGGCTCCGGCCTTGGCCGGCTGGCTTACCAGCCGCGAGATCTGCTCATAGAGCCCCGTGCGCATCGGCCCGAAATCGCGAATGTTGGACTCGTAGTCCTTGAAACCCAGCACCGAACGATAGCGCACCTGTCCGGCTTCCATGCTGGTCACCGACAGCCGCGTCGAGGTGACTTTGGCGGCGTTGTCCTTGATGGCGAAGAAGCCGTCGAACACCTGTTTGACGCGATCGGTGCCGATCGCCGCCGGCACTTCGAACTCGAACGACACCATGTAGGGTTGGCCGCCCAACTGGCTGTGATTGACGTAGAAGGCGTTGACGAAGCGATCCAGCCCGACCACCACCAATTCGTTGAGGGACGAACGCATCAGCACGCCGTCGACGGTGAATTCCTCGACCTTGCCGGTGCGGCCCTCAATCGTGATCCAATCACCGACATTGACGTTGGGATCGCGCGCCAGCTTGATCAGCTTGGCGATGCCGTTGAGATAGTCCTTGGACAAGAACCCGACCGCCACCAGGGCGAAGCCGATCATCGCCAGCACGTCGTAGAGCGGCCGCTGGAAGGCGATCGCCACCAGCAGCGCCAGCACCACCACCAGCGAGATCACCTCGAAGGTCTGCATGGCGAAGGCTGCGATCTGCTTGACGAAGAAGCGCGACACCGCGAACCCCGCCAGCAGCAGCACGGTCTTAAGCAGCAGCGACACCGCCAGGAACAGCTCGGCCCGCACCGCCATCTGGGCGTAGAGCGGGATCGCCTTGAGGCCGAACATCCGCACCGCCACCTCGAAGCCGGCGATGACGCCGCCATAGAGCAGGATATCGGCATACATGCGCAGGATGGTCAGGCGGAACTTGACCACCACCGCAACGACGACGCAGGCGAGGACGAAGCCCGACAGCGCGCCCGCCAGTGCCAGATAGATCGGTTCCAGGTTCATGTCAGCCACTACCCGCCGGCTCGATCAGCCGCGACGGACGTCCCAATCGCGGAATGTCTCCATATCACGCCGCACCTTGCGAAGGTACTGCCTCGTCTCGTCATGCGGCAGGCGTTGGATCAAGTGGTCGTAGACCTGTTCGGGCTGCATGCGGTTGATCTGGCGCTCGGCGGCGTCGACATTGGTCGAGCCGACGAAGGAGCGGGCGACGTTTCCGGCCCCGGTGTTGTAGGCCGAGATCACGCAATAGAGCCGGCTTTGCTGGTTCTGGATGCCTTCGAGATAGCGACTGTTGAGCAGATGCAGATAGGTCGCGCCCATCTCGACGTTTTCGAGCGGCCGGAAGAGGTATTCGGGCGTCGGCATGCCGGGCTTTTTGTTGAGGAACAGCCACACGTCCTTGCCGGCCGAGGACGGCACCAACTGCATCAGCCCGAAGGCCGGGATCGGCGACTGGGCGCGCGGATTGAAGGCGCTTTCGTTCTTGATGATCGACAGCACCAGCGCGCGCGGCAGCTTGTATTGATCGGCGTAATGCTCGACCGGCTGGCGCAGGCGCTCGGCATTGAGCCGTTCGGCGTTGGCGTTGAACGGCACGGTCAGTCGCTTGACCTCGACCGGCCGGCCCTGCCCGTCGTTAATTCTTTCGGTCGTGAACTGGGGCGAACGGGCGGGTTCGGTCAGGGCGCCGATTTCCTGGCGCCGCTGCTGCTGGGGAGGCACGGGTTTGGCCGGCGGCGTCGCCAGGCCGCCAGTGTCCATCTTGCGCTTCATGCGCTTGGCGATCTCGTCGCGATCGTTGAGGACGCGATCGTCGGCCTCGAGCAGCCGCCGCAATTCGGTTTGCAACTGACCTTGGTCGAGATCGCTCCGGGTCGATTCCAGCGTCACCTCGCCCTTTTCATAGTCGACCGTGACCCGGGTCTGCAGCTGGTCCGAATAGCCGACCCATTGCTTGGCGGTCGAGATGCGCTTGGACTGGCCCCAGTTGCGGTCGAGGTCCTTCTCGAACTCGGCGAAGGTCGCTTCGAGGTCCTTTTCCAGCTTGGCGAAATAAGCGTCGAGGTCCTTTTCCAGCTTGTCGAACGACTTGTCCAAGGACTTCTCGAGCTGGTCGAGCGCCTTGTCGAGCGATTCGAGGCTGCCCTGGGCCAGGGCCGGCGCGGCGGCCAGCCCGACCAGCGCGCCCAGGACCGACCGCCGGCGCATGGCGCTACTTGTAGGCCAGCGCCACCTTGGCGCCGGACAGGAAGTTGTTGGGATCGATCGAGGCCGCGACCAGCCGCGCGCCGTCGGCGGCGGCGACGACGATCTGGTTGTTGGCGTTGACGCTGACCACCGCCACCACCAGCGGGTTCTTGCCGATCAGATCCATGCCCTTGGCGCGATCGATGGTGTCGACGTACTGCATTGGTCCGTTGGCGACGATCGCTCCGGGTTGGACCTGGGTGACCGAGTAGACCGTCTTGCCGCCGTCGGTGACCACCTCGGGCGCCAACATCGGCACGTAGTCGAGCTTGCCGCCCAAGGTCAGCACAAGACCGGTCAGCGGCGCGGCCGGAGCCGGTGCCTGGGCCTGAGCGGGAGCCGGCGGGGCGGCGGTCGCGGGTGCCGGCGGCGGCGCCTTGGCAGCCTCGACCTTGGCCTCGTCCACGGTCAGCGGATCCTTGGGCTTGGGCGCGGCCTGGGTGACGTCAATCGCCTGGTAGACCCCCTGCCCGCCGCCGCCGAACTTGGAGCATTCGGGCGAGCGGTTGATCAGGCAGACGCGCAGCGTCACCACGCCCTCGTAGACTTGGCCGCCGGGCACGTTGGGCGCAGGCACGGCGATGGCCTCTTCGGCCACGGTGACCGCGCCGTTGAGCGTGCCGCGAACCCGATTCATCAGCGTCTGGCCGCCGAATTCTGCGTCCTTGACCAGGGTGCCGCCGGTCAGCTGAATGCCCTGCATCATCTCGACAAGCCGCGCTTGCGCCACGACCCGCGCCGCCTCGGTGGCCTGCAGCCGCATCTTGACCGGATTGGGGTCGGGACGCGCGGTGGCGCGGCCGACGGCCTGGAAATAACCTTTCTCCCAATTGGCTTCCTGCGTGCCGCCGTCGGCGGTGCGCTTGGACTCGACGAACTGGGCTTGCGCCGGCGCGGCCGCGGCCAGCGCCAGCAGGCTTGCCGAAACCAGCATCACTGTGCGCGTCATGGTCATCTCCCCTGAAACCCGGTTACCGGCCTTGCCCGGAGAACGTAATCCGCCCCCCATCCATTCCACTGGCTCGGATATCGATGCCGGCGGCCTGCGCCAGGCGCCGCACCCGGGCGCGGAACGCGGCCGCATCTTCGGCGGTTTGCACCTTCAAGACAAGCTGCCCCTCGGCTTGGCGCTCGACGGCGTAGTCGATGCCGTTGGCCGCCAGCAGGTCCTCGACCTGTTCCATCACCTTGGCCGGGGCGTTGTCGATCGCCAGCAGCAGGGTATTGCCGCGGCTCTGGAAATGCGCCACCACCTGCTTGAGCAGTTCGGGCACGCCGTCCTTGGCGGCGTCGACCGCCGCCCGCGCCGCGCCCTCGGCCAGGGCGAAGTCGCCCTCGGCGGCAACGGTCTGGCCCTTGGCGTCGACCGTGCCGAACAGCCGCCGCGTGCCGGGCTCGTAGGCCTTCATCAACAGGCTGGCCAACACCACTTGCACGCCCTGATCGATCCGCCGACGGCCGGCGCTCAAGGTCAGCAGCACCACCGCATCGGCCTGCGCCGCCTTGGCCAGGCCGATGGCCGCATCGTCGTCATTGGCCCCGCCCTTGAGCGTCTGATCGGCCTTGAGCTGGGCCGCCAACTTGACGTCGAAACCGAGCTCGGCCAGCCGCTTCTGGACGTTGTCGACCGCGGCTTCGGCCGGCTTCGAATCCCGCGCCAGCGCCTCGGGCATGCCGCGGGTCGAATACAGCACCGCCACCGAGCGATTGGCGAAATCCTGCTTGACGAAGGTCGCCATCGCCAACCGGTCCTTGACGAAGGCGTCCAGTGTCTCGTGCAGCTTGCCCTCGACCACCTCGACCGCCGCCGTCACCCGGCAGCCGCCGCCGGCGATCTGCTCGCTCGACAGTTCCTTGACCCCTTTGACCAGGCCCTCGACCGCCGAGACGATCCGGCCATAGTCGAACTGCATGTCGCGCACTTGGGTCTTGGACGAGACATAGGTTTGGCCGACCTGTTCGACCGCGCGCTTGAGCGCGGCTTGGCGCGCGGCTTGGCAGGTCGTGCCCTCGCCGCGGGTTTCGATGATGGTGGAGGCCAGGCTGCCGCTTGCGGCCGGTCCGCGCCCGACGGTGCCGGATGGCGCGCCGCCGCCCGGCAGGCTCGCAAGCATGGTCCGATCGACCTTGGCCAGCGCCGCCAGCATGGCCCGACCCAGCACCTGCTCGAAGCCCGGACCCTCGGAATCGCGGGTCTTGCGACGGCGGCGGTCGTAGATCACGCTCTTGATCGGCGCCTGGCCTTCGACCGCCTGGCCGGACAGCACCTGGCCGGTCTCGACCGCGATCAACCGCACCGCCAGCTTGGCGATGACGGTGCCTTTTTCGATGTCGAGGATGGCGCCATTCTCTTCGAACTCGCCTTCGACCTCGACTCCGGTCAGTGCCGTGGCCAGCAGAAAGCCCGCCGGCACGATCTTGCCCAGATCCGGGATCGCCTTCTGATCGTAAAGCGGGTTGGTGACGATCTCCTTGATCTGGGCCTGGATGCGCGCCATGGCGCCGCGATCCAGCAGCTTGAGGCCCGGCGTGCCCGCGACCATCCGCCCAAGCAAATCGGCGGCTTGGCCGGCGGCAGAAGACGGAATCGGGTATTCCGGCACCTGGGTCTCGGGCTGGGCGATCGCGACCACGCGCTCGCCCTGGGCCAGCGCCGCCGCCGAAACCAACCATGCCGCCAACAAGAGGATCGCGCGCATCGCCCGTACCTAGCTGGTCTTGGCGAGCGCTTCGTTGAGCCGGGCCATGAAGTCGCTGCCCTGGGCGCCGCCGGCCCGCGCCATCTCAGACATCACCGAAGTCAGGTTGGTGACGAACGCCACCGCCGAGGCCGCCGAGGCCATGGCGCCGACGCGCTGGATCTGGGTGAAGGGATCGTCGCCGCGCATGCTGGCGGCCATGTAGGTGGCGATCACGGCCGAAGCCGCCAGCTTGCCGATATAGACCATGTCGAATTGCGGGTCGCCCAGCAGATAGACCTGCTTCAGGGAATCGCGCTGCTTGTAGTCGATGGTCACCAATTCGATCAGGGCATTGGGCTTGACCTCGCCGATGAAGGCGCGGCGACCCTGATTGTCCTGCTTCAGCGCCAGAGGGATCACCGCCAGCATCTTCTTGCCGCCGGTGACCGAGGCGTTGGAATTGGCGATTTCCTGGCAGTTCTCGTCGCCGCGCAAGCTCGTGGCGTCGATCTCGCCCGGCACGTAGCAGGCAAACGTCGCCACCACCATGCCTTTGCGATCGGGGTATTCCTTCTTCACCCGATCCAGCGTGTCGGTCAGCTTGGCGTTCAGCGGCCGGATCAGGATCGCCGCCTGCGAGGCGGGACCGCCGGTGACCTCGCCGATACCGCCCGCGACTTCGCTGACCACCGAGGAGACGCTCGACAGCGCGTCGCCCATCTCCTCGCAGCCGAACAACCCGAAAGCGGCCACCGCCAGAAAAAACCGCCGCATGTTGATGTCCCCCCTTTGTTACCGCTACTCCCCGACCTTCTTGCCCTTGGGCAGGATGATGTCGCCGCCGACATTGCCGCCCGCCGCACCCGGCGCGGTGACGATGTTTCCGGCCCCGGTCGAACCTGGCGCGGTGACGACATTGCCGCCGGCCTTGATGCCGCCGCCCTCGACCAAGTCGCCGCCGACCTTGCGCTGGACGTAGTCGCCGCCGGCGACAGGTTGATTGTAGACCGTGCAGCCGGCAGTCATGCCCGCGGCCACGGCCGCGATGATCCAGAATCCGCGCATGGAAAGTACCCTCCGTTCCCTTGGAATAACGGTCATGACCGCATCCCATTCCATCGCCTAAGTATGTACCTGCAGCAGGGCGAGTCAACGCAAGCCTCGTCTCGGCTTTGAACCAAGGGCGAGAATCCCTATAAAAAGGGCGCGGGGCAGAAGGTCGCGGGACGCATGGCACTTTATCTGGTGACCGGTGGTCTCGGATTCATCGGTTCCCACGTTGCCGAAGCGTTGGTGGCGCGTGGGGAACGAGTCCGGATCATCGACGATCTTTCGACCGGCAAGCGTGAAAACGCGCCGTCGGGCGCCGAGGTCGTGATCGGCGACGTGGCCGATCCGCCGACCGTCTTCAAGGCGGCACAGGGCTGCGAAGGCATTTTCCATTTGGCGGCGGTGGCTTCGGTCGAGAAAGGCCATACCGACTGGCTGGGGACGCATCGCATCAACCTCACCGGCACGATCGCAGTGTTCGAGGCGGCCAAGCGCGCCCGTCCCGGCCGGCCGCCGGCGGTGGTCTTCGCCTCTTCGGCCGCGGTCTATGGCGACAATCCCGACATGCCGCTGAAGGAAACTTCGACCGCCAAGCCGCTTTCGGCCTATGGCGCCGACAAGCTGGGCTGCGAGTTGCACGCCCGGGTGGCGGCGCTGGTGCACGGCGTGCCGGCGACCGGGTTCCGGTTCTTCAATGTCTTTGGACCGCGGCAGGACCCGAAATCGCCCTATTCGGGGGTGATCGCCATTTTCGCCGGCCGCATCAAGGACGGCCAGGCGCTGACCGTCAACGGCGACGGCCAGCAGACCCGCGACTTCGTCTATGTCGGCGACGTGGTGCGGGCGCTGCTGGCGGCGATGGATCGGCCCAACCTCCAGGCCGAGGTGTTCAATGTCTGCACCGGCCGCGCCATCTCCATCGTCGAATTGGCGACGGCGATCGCCGAATTGGCCGGCAAGACCGTGGACATTCGCCACGGCCCGGCGCGGGTCGGCGACATCCGGCACTCGATCGGCGATCCGGGACGGCTCGAGGCGGCGTTCGGCCTCAAGGCGGCGACCACGCTGCGCGAAGGCCTCGCCAAGACGCTGCAATGGGCCTAGGGCGGGCCGCGTTGGCCGCGTTCGTCGTGCTGGCCGGGGCGGCCGAGGGCGGTTCGCGCCTGCCGACGGGCGATCATCGCTTCGCGGTCTATTACGCCGCGGTCGAACCGGCCGCGTCTTTCCAGCGCTACGACGTGATCGCTTTCGATGGAGACACCCACCCGCCACTCGACACGCTCAAGAGCCCGAACCGGGTGCTGCTCGGCTACATCAGCCTGGGCGAGGTCGAGGGCTGGCGGCCCTACTACAAGCAAGTCGAGGCCGAGGGCATCACGCTGATGGAGAACGAGAACTGGAAGCACAGCTACATGGTCGATTTGCGCCGGCCGGAGTGGACCAGGCGCATCGTCGAGGACATCGCCGCCGCCATCCTGGCCAAGGGCTTCGACGGGCTGTTCCTCGACACCATGGACAATGCCGGCCATCTCGAGCGGCTCGACCCGGCGCGTTTCAAGGGCATGACCCAGGCCGGGGCCGACCTGATTCTGGCGCTGCGCAAGCGACATCCCGGCGCGCTTCTGATGCTGAACCGCGGCTACGAGGTGCTGCCGCTGGTCGAACACGCCATCGACGCGGTCCTGGCCGAGGCCACCTTTGCCACCATGGAATTCAAGTCCGAGCTTTACGGCCTGGTGCGCAAGGACCTGCACCGCAAGCAGGTCGACCTGCTGCGCGCCGCCAAGGCGCGGCGTCCGGCACTGATGCTCTACAGCCTCGACTATTGGGAACCCGACAATCCCGAAGGCATCGCCAAGATCTATCGTGCCCAGCGCGCCGAAGGTTTCGTGCCCTATGTCGCCACCATCAAGCTCGACCGCCTGGTACCGGAGCCAGGGCGATGAAGGCGCTGGCTGCGAGCTTGGTCCTCGGCCTCGTCGCCGGCCTCGCCCAGGCCGCCGAGACCAAGCGCACCATCGTCGGGCTCTACGACAGCACGCGCGAGCCGATCCAGCGCTATACCTTGCTGCATACCGCGGCCGAGATGCCGCTCAACCATATCGGCCTGACCCTCGAACTGCACGACATCGCCAAGGGCTTTCCCGATCTGCGCCAGCGCCCGGACGTGCGCGGCGCCGTCACCTGGTTCCAGATCAACCGCCTCAAGGACCCGCGCGAATACATCGACTGGGCGGGCAGAATGCTGGACGGCGGCATCAAGCTGGTGATTCTCGGCGAACCCGGCACGACGCAGGACGAAAAAGGCCGCTCGACGCCGGTCTCGCGCGTCAACGCCATGTTCGCGCGCATGGGCTTTCGCGCCGACGAGGTGTGGACCTATCTGACCTATGCCTCGCGCCCGGCTTTCACCACCACCGGAATGATGGATTTCGAACGCCCCCTCGGCGGCGTCCTGCCCGACTACCGCCAGTTTCGTCCGGTCTCGCCCACGACCGTCAGCCATCTGGTGATGCGGCGGGGCAACGATCCGGCGACCGACAGCCATTTGGTCATGACCGGTCCCGGCGGCGGCTTCGTTTCGCCCGGCTATGCGCTCTATTTCGACGGCGATCAGATCCGCAAGCAATGGTACCTCAACCCCTTCGTGTTTTTCGAAGCGGCGCTGGGCACCGCGGGCGAGCCGCGACCCGACATCGCCACGCTCAACGGCCGACGGATCTATTTCAGCCATATCGACGGCGACGGCTGGCGCAACGTCTCCGCGGTCAAGCCCTATCACCGCGATGCGGCGCTGTCGGCCGAGGTCATCCTCAAGGAAGTCGCCGAAGCCTATCCCGACTTGCCCTTGACCGTGGCCCCGATCGCGGCCGATCTCGATCCGGCCTGGTTCGGTACCGACCGCGCCCGCGAGCTGGCCCAGGCTTTCTTCGCCTTGCCGCATGTCGAGCCGGCCAGCCATACCTATACCCACCCGTTCTTCTGGTCGTTCTTCGAAGACTATAGCCCGGAAAAGGAGGCGCCTTTCGCGCGCGCCTACGGCACTTCCGGCAACTACGCCAATTTGAGCAAGCGCGGCGCGGTCCATGAAGGCGGCCAAAGCGAAGTCAAACTCACCCCGGGCTATTCGATACCGCGCGCCTATGGTCTCAAGCCCTACGATCTCGACCAGGAGATCAAGGGTTCGCTCGATTACATTGCGCGCTTCGCGCCAGCCGGCAAGCGGCCGCGACTGGTCCAGTGGTCGGGCGACACCATCCCTTACGAAGCGGCGCTGCGCGCGGTGCGCGAGGCCGGCGCCTTGGCGATCAACGGCGGCGACTCGCGGTTCGATGCCGAATTTCCCTCGCACAGCTCGGTGCCGCCGGTCGGCCGCCTGGCCGGCAAGGAGCGCCAGATCTACGCCGCCAATTCCAACGAGAACACCTACACCGAACTGTGGACCGGAAATTTCTTCCGCTTCCGCGACCTGGTGTGGACCATCGAACGCACCGAGGCGCCGCGTCGATTGAAAGCGATCAACGTCTACTATCATATGTATTCGGGCGAGAAGCTTGCCAGCCTGAATGCGCTCAAGGCCAACCTCGATTTCGTTCGCGGCCTCGAGATCGCGCCGATCGAGACCTCGCGTTATGTCGAGATCGCGCACGGATTCTACACCGCGCGTTTCGAACGCCTGGCGCAGGACCGGTGGGCGGTGCGGGATCGCGGCGCGCTCAATACCATCCGCTTCGACGACGCCAATGGCCGCGCGGTCGATTTTGCGCGCTCGGTCGGCGTCATCGGCCAACGCTGGACCAATGGCAGCCTCTACGTCGCGCTCGACGAGCGCGCCGGGACGGTCGAAATCGCGCTTGTGCCGCGTAGCGACCTCGACGACCTCCCGCCAGCCGCCAGACCTTACGTCCATTCCAGCCGCTGGCGCCTGCAGAACGTCGCCGTGGCCGAGGATGGATTCGGTTTCACCGCCCAGGGCTACGGCTTCGGCGAGATGACCTGGCGAGTTCGCAAGCCCGGCCGCTATCGGATCGAGACCTCGGGCGCCAATCCGTTGGTCGCCGAGGCCGGGGCCGATGGCCGGCTGACCTTCATCGTCCCGGGATCCGCGATCGCGCCGCGCGCGGTCAAGGTCATGGCGGAGTAGACTGCCATGCCGGCCAATTTCCTGCTGGTCGCGCTGCTGGTGGTGGGAGCGGTGGGGGTCAGCCTCGGCCTGGTGCCGGATGCGCGCGAACTGGCCTTCATGCAGTACCGCGCCCAGAACATCGAAGAGGCCGAGAAGCAGCTGTCGGCCCAGGTGGAGGCCGGAGTGCTGGACGCGGCGGTGGTCAATCCACTGATCGACGTCTACGTCAACGTCGGCAAGGTCGATGCCGCCATCCGGCTGCTCGAGACCTATACCGCCTCGGCGCCCGACGACGTCTCGGCCTTGGGCAAGCTGGCCTCGCTGTTCCGCTTCGCCCAGCGTACCGGCCATTTTCTTGCCGCCTTCGAGGCTCTGACCGAAAGCGCGCCGACCCGGGAAAGGCTGCGCGACCTGATCGACCTCTATCAGTTCCACGGCCGCTACGTCGCGCAAGAGCGCGTGCTGGCGCGCTATGTCGCCCTCGGTTTCGGGCAACCCGACGATTACGAGGAATTGGCGCTCCTGCAGGCGGCGCTGAACGATTTCGACGGTGCGTTGCGGACGATGGTGGCGATGGAGTCGCGGTTCGCCCGACGCGTCAACGACGATGTCGCGACGCTGCACGTCGCGCTGCTGCTCGATCGCGGCGATGTGCGCGGCGCGATCGAGCGCGCGCGGCGTTACATCCGCGACGTGCGCGATCCGCATGGCGCCGCGGCGGTGGCGGGACTGATGCAAGCGCGCGGCCTCGGTCCCCAGGCCTACGACTTGCTGCAGCCGATCGCGGCCTTGGCCGAGACCAGCGAAACGCTGACCGCGGTCCTGATCGATCTCGAAATCGAGACCGGACGGCGCGAGGCCGCCCTTCGCCGGCTGGCGACCCTGGATCGTACCGGCAAGCTTCCGGACAACCGCGGCGCGACGCTGATCGACTTGACCTTGGCGGCGGGGCGCGTCGACCAGGCGTTCGAACTGACCCAACGCTTCGATCCGGAACTGCTGCCGGATTGGCTGCTGATCGGGCTGATCGAAAGCGCAATCCAATCCGACCGCATCTTGCTGGCGACCGACCTTACCACCCGGCTGGGCGACGACTTCCTTGCCACCAAGCCGACCTTGGCGGCCGGATTGGCGTTGCGCCAAGGTCGGCGCGATTTGGCCGAGCGCTGGATCCAGGTCGCAGCCAACGATCCGCGGTTGCCGTTGGACGAGCAGCTCGAGTTGGCGCGGCTGTTCGCCCGCACCGACCGGGTCGAGCGCGCCATCGCCCTGATGACCAAGCTGGCCGAGGAACCGGCCACGCCCTTGGCCACCATCGGCGATCTGGCGCTGCTCTATATCGAGCGCGACCGCGCGGCGGAAGGGTTGACCCTGTTCCGGCGGCTGCGGCGCGAGCGGGCCTCGCCGTCCTTGGACGCCGGTTGGGCAAGGCTGGAAGCCAAGGTCGGCGATGCGCGCACCGTGCTGGCTTGGCTGTCGACCGCCCGCCAGCCGGATTCCCAGCTTTTAGTCGACCTTTTCCATATCGCCTCGGATCGCAAGCAGCTCGATCTGGCCCTGCTCGCGGCCGAACTCGACTTCCGGCGCAGCGCCTCGAACGCCGCCCGGCGCCGCTTCGCCGAGGGGCTGATAGCCGCCGGTCAGCCGCGCGAGGCGTTGCTGCACTTGCGCCAACTCCTGCCCGGCGACACCGAACTCCGGCGGCTCTATGCCGAGGCCCTGTCGAAGGCCGGCCAGGCAGACGAGCTGGCCAAGCTGTGGCTGTCGGAACTCGAATCCCTGCCCGACGACGATCCGCAGACGGCCGAACTGATCTATGCGCTGATCGATCTCAAGCAGGATGCCGCCATCCTGCCGCGACTGGAGCGGCTCGCGCGCCTGGACGGGTCGCGCTGGTTCCACGTCTACGTCGATGCCGCCAAGCGTGCCGGCGCGATTGACGCGCTGGTCGATTTCATCGCGGCCGAATTGGCGCGTACCGATCTCGAACCGGCCGAACTCGAAGCGCGCTATTTCGTTCTGCACGAAGCCGAACCGGAACGCGCCTTCGAGATTCTCGGCCGCCTCGCCCAGAGCGATCCCGACCGCTGGTCGGCGCGTTACATCGAGGCCTTGCGCGAGCGTGACCGTGGCGGCGACGTGGTCGCCTTGCTGATCGAGCGCTTGGGTCGCCCCGATCTCAACCAAGCCCGGCGCGAAGAAACGATCTACGCCCTGATCGAAGCCGGCCAGCACGCCGTCGTCCTGCCGCATCTGGCCGAGCTGGCCCGCCGCGACGGCGCCAAATGGTTCTTTGCCTATGTCGACGCCGCCAAGGCGGCCGACGCCGAGGAGCAGCTGCTTGGGTTCATCGAGGCCGAGCTCGATCGCAAGGATTTGCCGCCGGCCGAGCGCGAGACCCGGATGTTCGTCTTGACCGAGATTGCGCCGGAACGGGCCCTGACCATGCTCGGGCGCCTGGCGGAGAGCGACCCCGATCGGTGGTTCGCGGCCTTTGTCGAGGCGCTGCGCGCGCAAGGCCGGAACGAAGAGGTGACCAGGCTCCTGCTGGCAAGGATCGAGCGGCCCGACCTGCCCGAGGCCCAGCGCCGCGAAGCGGTTTTCGCGCTGATCGAAGCCGGCCAGCACATGGCGGTGCTGCCGCATCTCGAACGCTTGGCCGCGAACCAAGGCGGCGACTGGGTCTTCGCCTATGGCAAATCCGCCCTAGCCGCCGGACGCAGCGACGTTTTCCTGGCCTTCGTTCGGCGAGGGCTTGAGGCGCCCGCCGCCACCGACGCCGCCCGACAGACCTTGGTCTATGCCGCGCTCGAGATCATCGGAGCGCGGCCGGTCCTGCCGCTGGTGCGCGAATTCGCGCTCGGCGGCGCGGCGTCTTGGTTCGACGTCTATGCCGATCTGGCGACCAAGGCCGACGCCGGCGAGGAATTGGCGGCGCTGGCCGAGGCGTTGCTGGAACGGGTGCGGCCGGGCGCGGCCGAGTTCGACGTGCGCTTGGATCGGCTGGTGACCTTGTCGCCGACCCGCGCCTTGGCGCTGCTCGACCGCGAAAGCCGGCGCGATCCGGCGCGTTGGGTCGAACCGCATCTCGCGGTCCTCGATCGGCTCCGGCGTCGCGCCGACATGCCGGCGGTGCTGCGTCGCGCGCTCGACCGGCCCGGCATCCCCAAGGCCGAGCGCGACCGGCGG
>Ga0194120_10008378_pt1 | contig 13667 bp, 13 predicted proteins | sample TA2MahCa65mmetaG_FD_148642 | JGI IMG/M metagenome (GOLD analysis project Ga0194120, IMG submission 148642) | Freshwater microbial communities from Lake Tanganyika, Tanzania - TA2015019 Mahale Deep Cast 65m | ecosystem: Environmental > Aquatic > Freshwater > Lake | place: Tanzania: Lake... | reverse complement strand
TTTTCATAGTCAGAATAACTTCAGAGCATAGACTGCAGCTCCTCCCAGGATTATGCCTAGGCTCCCTATTTGAACCAACCTCCAGGTCTGCTGATTAGCTTCCCGCGCTTGGTCGATCCAGTGACCGATCGTGTTGCTATTGCTGCGAAGCGTGTCTGCAACGGCTTTGAGCGATTTGCGTTCTCTCTCGAGGGAGCGCTCTTTGATTTCTTCGAGCTTATTTATGAATCCCTCTGGCGTGAGATTTATCGCTGGATGAGATTTTAGATCTTTTAATTCATCTGAGACGATATTCTGAGCGCGCAGGATTTCTGCAAGGGTCTTACGATAATCCTGAGTGGGGATGGTTTGAAGATAGTCTGTTAGCTGATTAATTGATCGACGCAGGTCTAATACCTCGTTGTGTAAGGCCTCAAAGGCTTGTGCCGCTGGATCTAGCTCGGCCTGTTTTGAGTTGGGTAATTTTTTATCCAAATTATCATTCCTTCAATTAAGCTCGATTAAAGGCTGAGGCCCAGACTGCGCTGTCGCTCTAGGCCCAGTTGAATGAGGAGACTGCGTGAGACGCTCTGCTCCATGCCGATTGAAAGACCGAGCTCTCTCTGCCGATTACGTAAGATGGACTCGACTTGCGCATCCCGCTCGAGGCCGCGCGCCATATCGCCCATGACGTTAGTGAGGCTCTGACGTGACGTAAAATCTCTTTTTGTTAGTTGTTCGTCTCTTTGACGACTGAGGCTCTGCCAGTTTTGAACAAAGCGATCGGCGCGCAGTTCTGGATTGGCGCGGATCTCTGCCTCTGCTTGGAGGATCTGGATCGCTCGGCGAGGATTGCCATTGGCTGTCTCTTGCACAAGCGCGCGGTTAGCGCGGTAGACCTGTTCGAGATCTCTGGCGTAATGCGGATTGAGGGCGTCGAGGTTTTTTCTGGTTTCTTCTAGCTTTGCCCACTGATCTGGAAGGGCTGGGAGCTTGGCTGATTGCAGCTCAAAAATATCTTCAATGCTGCGGGCGTGTTTTTGGATGGCTTCATAGAGACGCGTGCGGCGTTCCTCTTTGGGAGATGGTTCTATTGGGTCGATGACCTCTTTGGATCTGCTGGATGAGGCTAGCGAGGGGATGAAGTTTGCAAAGACGCCGCGATAGCGACTTGGTTGAGGCTCTGGGTTTAATTTGGGCTCTGATATGTTCTCTAATTTAGCGTCAATCTTTATGTCTCTCTCGGCTTCAAGACCGATACCGCGCCGATTTGCAAAGAGCGCGGCCTGGTCTTTGAGGAGAGTTGGCGGGATTTTGATCTCGCTTTGAGGGGCAAGTTTTCTTCTATTGAGGTCCTGATCATATGAGGCAGGATCTCTTATCGAGATTTCCTGGAACTCTGTCGCTCTTGCATAGTCACTGACCATATCCTTAGCGCGATCGCGTGAGAGGGTCGTTGTTAGATAATGAGGGCTTTCAAAATCATCCTGGCCATAGTGAAGATCTAGCCTCTCTCTATGACGCGACAGCGCGACATAGGCGCTATGGCGATCTAAGCCAGGGGTAGCCAGCACATGGGCGCAGTCAACCGTAACGCCTTGGGCTTTGTGGATTGTGGCGGCATAGCCATAGTCGATATGGGCATAGTCTTTCAGATCAAAGGCGATCTCTCTGCCAGTATCGAGATGAAGGGATATATGGGTTGAAGAAAGCTCTATGATCTCTCCCAGCATGCCGTTTTTAACGCCTAAGCCGCGATCATTTTTTAACAGCATAATCCGCTCGCCGACGCCCATCTCCCTTGTTCCAACATCAAGTTTAAGAGAGATGGCGTCTTTGAGTTCGCCTGTTAGTTTTAGTCGCTCGCGGGCGTGTTCGTTTAGATTACGGCGTTCTTCATTGGTATGAACGAGAATAATCCGACTGGCGTTTGGGTTGGCTTGCCGAGATTTATCCCAGCTCTCAATCAGTTCGTCTCTGGCTGCTTCTCGTGTCTCTGCGGCATGGATCTGGTTATGAGCCTCATAGCTCTGGAGCGCCTCTCTAACCTTGCCATTGGCGAGGTCTTTTGTGGCGGATCGCTGCCAGTCTTCGTTTTGGCGTCGAACTTCTGTGATCTCAACGCGATTATGGCGCTCAGCAATCGCTCGAAAGGCCGCTCCCGCCTCAATAGCCTGCAATTGTTGCGGGTCGCCGACGAGGACAATTTTGGCTCCAAATTCTTCTGCGAGCGAAGTGAGCCGTTCCATCTGACGCAGGCCAATCATGCCGGCTTCGTCTATGACGAGAATATCGTCTGAACTGATCTGATCGCGCCCCTGGGAGAGACCATATTCGAGACTGGCAATCGTGCGCGACTCTATGCCCGATCCTAGTTCCAGATTTTCTGCGGCAATGCCTGAGAGCGCAAAGCCTCTAACTCGAAAACCCGCTTCTTCCCAGGCGTCTCTGGCGACTGAGAGCAGTGTGGATTTGCCAGCCCCGGCATAGCCAATAATGACCCCAAGATCTTTTGCCTCTGTGAGATGCTCTATAGCTGAGACTTGTTCAAAACTAAGATCAATCCCTCTCTCGCTTGCGCGCGATAAAGCTTCCTCTCTTAATCTCTCTGAGACCCCATGACTGATATGTTGGGAGAGACCCTCACAAGAGCGATAGAGTCTGGCTTCCGTCTCAACGAGATCCCGGCTGGTAAACCTCACTCTTCCTCGATCGTCTTCGCCTAGGGAGATAAGTTCTGGTGAAGAGAGAACTTTAGAGAAGGCCCTGTTAAACTGCTCCTGATCCGCGCTATGGCGATGGAGAAAACGCGCTAGATCCTGCCGGGTAAAAGTGGCTTGCTGTCTCGTGATCGCATCCAAAGCAATTGTTGGATCGACAATAATCTTGGCGCCATTCTCTCGGGCAATCTCCAGATGCTCTTTAACACGCTCTGCTGCTCCTCCACCCACCTCCATTCTCTGCGCAGCAGCGCCGATCTTGCTTTGGGGCTCAAGGTCGATGCCTTGGGCTTCCAATGAGCGGTGATCAATCCGAACATCAAGATCAAGTTCAGCGAGACGTTCATTAACGCAGCTCCCCCAAGCCTCCCGCCAATGTTCAACAAGCGAAGTTGCATTCCACTCCCGAACCTTTGCGCCAAAATCTTGCCCCTCTATCTCTCGCATTGTCAGCATCACATGGGCGTGGGGCTTCATCTCCCCATCCAAGCCTTTATCCCAATGAACATTCACATCGGCGATCATGCCGCGGCTGACAAACTCCTGGGCGACAAAGTCCCGCGCAAGCTCAATGCTCTGTGCCTCAGTCATCTCGCGCGGAATGGCGAACTCGACTTCTCGAGCGAGCTGGGCGTCTTTGCGCTTTTCGCCAAGTTCGACGCTATTCCAAAGCGTTTCGCGATCCCTCCAGGCCTCAGGCGCGCCCTCTGGCAGCATGACCTCTGAGTGAATGACGTTTTCTTTTCTACTAAAATCATGATGGCGATTAAGCCTCTCATCATACAAACGCCCGCCACAACGATAGGCGCTGGCGGCAAGTGCGCTTGCCCCAGTGGAACGACTGATAACTTTGACGGATAAATGATAGATCGCCATTGCGACCGACGATCTATACCCAAAAGCCTACGTCGGCACGACGTATAAGCGCGCCCTCAAAAGAAAAAATCTTTCTCGGGATTAGGCAGCCTCACGCTGTCCCGCTAACCCTAAAGCCAAAAACAAAAATCAAAGCTAGGCTGATCTCCATCTTAAACAGCTGGAGAATAAGATGCGTAAACCGCGGGATTATGATGCTGAACTAACACTTCTAAAAGACAAGGCCAGACAGCTTAAAGAGCGTAAAGTAAGACAGCTCGGCGAACTGATTATCGCAACAGGCGCAGACACGCTCTCGCCTGAGATACTCGCCGGCGCGCTGCTGGTAATTATCGACTCGCAAGACGGACAAAAACGCGAAAGCTGGCGCAAAAGAGGCGAGAGCTTTTTTCAAAAGCAGGATCAGCACCCCCAATCTCAACCTCAAAGCGACCAACAAACTACTCAAAGCTCTCCAAGCAGCGCTCAATCGACTTGGAGTCGCCCGGTCCCGCCAAGATCACCGGCACTGGGTCATGAATAGGCGCGAGCGTACCCGCCAGCTCATTGAGCTCGGCGGCCTTGTTAAAAAGTCGGGCTTTGTTGAAAAAAGCAATGACGATCGCGCCTTGCTTTTGGGCCTGTTGATCTCACTAACAAGAAACCTCACGCATCCTCAAAACGCAGGGCTCTTTAATGCGTGGCGCGGGGAGGGAAGAGCGGCACTGAATAATAAAAAGAGCGATCGCGCTTAAGCGGTCGTGACACAAGGGCTTTTTATAATCATGCATTGAGGGCAGGTGGCATTTTTGCTGAAAACAATCCTTCAATACTAAGGCCTCAGGATGCAACACGGTGAGATTTATGATATCCTCGCGTCATGGCAACGATTGAAAATCCGATCTTGAGAAGGTTTCGTACTGCGCTTAACAAAGTCTATGGCGACCAGGTCGAACGCGTGGTTCTTTTTGGATCGCGCGCACGAGGCGATGCGCGGCCGGACTCTGATTATGATGTCGCAGTGTTTTTTAAAAAACTCGCCAGCTTTGACAAGGAAGCCCAGCTTATTGCCGAAATAGAGGTTGATATTCTTAACGACACCGGCGCGGTGATTAACGCAATGCCTTTTAGCGTCGGAGCTTATGATCGTCGCACCGGTCTGATGCAAGAGTTGCGTCGGGAGGGCCTCGATCTTTGACGCCTGAGACAGAGGGTTCGGCGTGGGCAAAGCATGCCCTATCCGTTTTCTTATCTATCTTTCCTGCTAATTTAAATGTTCCAAATTGTGGGTGTGAGATCGTGGCCGCCAAGTCGACGTTGAATGCAAAGAACCTTGAAGAATTAGGCGCTGAGCGTCTCGCTGAATTACTCATCGAGATCAGCACTGGCAACGCTGCGGCTAAGCGTCGGTTACGACTTGAGCTCGCCGGCGCAGCAAACCCAGATGACATGGCTAAAGAAGTTGCTAAGCGCCTTGCGACGATAGCGCGGTCCCGGCGATTTGTGGAATGGCATAACCTGCGTGTCCTGATTGATGACCTTGAAGCGCAGCGATCTGCAATCGCAGACAAAATTGCTAACATAAATGCTCCTATGGCGTTGGAACTAATGTGGCGTTTTTTGGCGCTTGCCAATTCTGTTTATAACCGTTGCGACGATAGCAATGGGCGCGTGAGGGAAGTTTTTCGCAATGCGCGCACAAGTCTTGGTGCGATTGCGCAATTGGCCCGACCTTCACCAGAAAAACTCGCAGAGCAGATTTATGAGGCCCTACAGCATAATGGATATGGCCAATATGAAGAATTGGTTGGATTGTTAGCGCCATCACTGGGCAATGAGGGGCTTGAATATTTAAAAAAGAAAATAACGATGCTTTCCAAAGAACTTTTTGCTAGGCCGCAAGATAAGGAAAGACATGTAGTTGGCTATGGCCCAGGCGGGTCAATTTATGAAGATGAGATACAAGAAAGTACCAGAAAGGTGATGGTAAAAAACGTATTAAGGGCGATTGCGGATGCTCAGGGCGATGTCGACGCCTTCATTGCGCAATATGATGAAAAGGCAAAAAAAGTTCCGATGATTGCAGCAAGTATAGCTCAGAGATTGCTTGCAAGCAGCCGTGCTGAGGAGGCGCTAAAGATAATTGAGGCAGCGGAGCATCGCGGCAATGGCTGGGTTCCATTAGAATTGGAAGACGCCAGAATTGATGTTTTTGACGCCATGGGTCGCGCGGAGGATGCGCAGCGGGCGCGCTGGCGATGTTTCGAGAAGGCACTGTCAGTTGAGCACTTGCGGAGCTATCTCCGAAGACTCCCCGACTTTGATGATGAGGAAGCCCAAGTTAAGGCTTTTGATCATGTTCAAACGTTGAGTGATGTTCATGCCGCTTTGGCGTTTTTTATAGACTGGCCGGCGCTTGATCGGGCGGAGAGCTTAGTCCTGAAGCGATCAACAGAATTAGACGGTAATTTTTACGAGCTCCTCACGCCTGCGGCGGATCAGCTGGCTGGCAAATATCCGCTTGCCGCGACTGTATTGTTGAGAGCAATGATTGTTTATTGTCTGAAAAACTCTAAACAGACCCGTTATCGGCACGCGGCTAAGCATCTCATGGAATGCTCCAGCCTCTCAGTTTCGATTGCCGATTATCAGAAATTTGAAAACCATGAAGCATTTGTCGCCAGGCTTGAAGCAGAACAGGCAAGGAATAGTGGTTTCTGGGACTTGCTTGATTAACAGATCTAAATGATCTCACTGTGCGTCATAATGATCAATATTCGATTATAGTCTGTATAATTTTTTGGTAAAATAGCAGTTTTAAATTTTGTGATCTCATTTGGGTTGATTGTTTCAGCTCTGTTCAGTTTTTGCGGTATGTTCTTTTTTTGCTGCGTGTTCCTATTTATTCCTGCGGTCTTGCGAATTGAAATTCCTTCAAGCTTTTTATTGAGCGCCTGCAAAAAACGGCTTCGGGCTTTTTTGATGAGATAGGGCGAGCGGGCAATGAATTGGTGTTTCTTGAGCAGATGAGAGCGTGATTTGAGGATGTGGGGCAGCGTGAGAATTTTTTTATGTCTACGCTATTGTTTCTAAAACCCCTCTATTGTTTGCTCACTAAAAAAGCGCTCTTGCGAGATGAAAACTCTCTGCCAATGTCATTGCTCTGGTCCAAAAAAAACCAAGGAGATGACCTATGGATACAGCCGATCGCATTATTCGGATACGAACAGTCATTGAAAGAACGAGCCTGTCGCGTTCGACAATTTATCGACAAATGAAGAACGAAACATTCCCGCAGCAAGTTCGTATCAGTGTAACGGGCGCAGGCTGGCGTGAGAGTGATGTTAATAAGTGGATCAAAGATCCCGCTCATTGGCGTCGTGATAAGACCGTTGAGCATAGCCCTAACAAGGTTGCGGATAAAAAAAGCAGGTGCGGAGCAGGCCAGCTCACTTTTCAAGAGTTTGATAAAAACAAAACGTTGGGCTGATCAGATCCAGCGATTTTTGGCTCTAATAATTTTTGTTCCATCCTGCGCGCCGAGCCGTAAATTTAGGCGGATTGGCGCGCGATCCCCCCTCAAATATTGCGCCATCTCATTGACATGACTCGCATTCGCGCCCCACGTGAAAAAGCTGGGTTCTCCGCTGGTCAATGCGATGACCTTTGCGCGCAGCTGACCTATACTGGCGATCAGGATAAGAGCGAGGAGAAAGCCGTTCATATTATTGATAATTGGCCTGATAAGGTTCCTGTTACCCCTCAGGAGGTTGAGGTGGTCGACCAGTTTCTGGGCCCATTACTGGACGCGTTTTTTCGCTCTCTCAGCTAAAGCGGCGTGAGAATTATGACTAAGTCTTTAAATGCAGCACTCTACTTGCGCGTGTCGACGACCCGGCAGGCGGAAGTCGATCTATCTATTCCGGATCAGCTCGCGCAAACGCGCGCTTATTGTGAAAGACAGGGCTGGCGGGTTTTTGCTGAATATGCCGAACCGGGCGCATCCGCCATGGATGATCATCGTCCAGAGTTCCAGAAGATGATCGAGCGCGCCTGTGAGGATGATCATCCAATCGATGTCATCGTGGTGCATTCATTCTCTCGGTTCTTCAGAGACGCTTTCGGGCTTGAGATGTATATCCGTAAGCTTGCCAAGCATAATGTTCGGCTGATCTCTATTACTCAAGAATTAGGAGATGATCCTGCGCAGGTGATGATGCGTCAGGTTATTGCGCTGTTTGATGAGTATCAGAGCCGTGAGAACAGCAAGCATGTTTTGCGCGCTATGAAAGAAAATGCGCGACAGGGCTTTTATAATGGCTCCCGTCCGCCGCTTGGTTACACCTTGTCAGCTGGTGAAAAGCGCGGTCATCGCCTCAAACGAAAATTTGTCGTCGATCCCGTTGAGGCAGAGACAGTCAAGCTGATTTACGCACTTTACCTTCAAGGAGATGGAACCAAAGGGCCAATGGGGATCAAGGGTGTGACGAAGGCCCTCAATGAACAGGGCCTGAGAACACGCCTTGGGGCCCGTTTTGGCATTGCAACTGTTCATGGGATTTTGAAGAATCCAATTTATGCGGGCCGCTTAAGATTTAATTGTCGCGAGGCGAAGACCGGACGTCTCAAGCCTGAGGCGGAGGTCGTTGAGGCGACAGTTCCAGAAATTATCTCGCCAGCAGTTTTTCAGCGCGTTCAAAAAACACTCAAGACACGGGACTCACGCGTTACGCCGCCGCGTGTCGTCAACGGTCCCATCCTACTTTCTGGCCTTGCCCATTGCGCAAGCTGCGATGGCGCAATGACGTTACGCACAGGCACCTCCAGCACCGGCGTCATCCATCGTTATTACACCTGTTCAACGGCCGTTCGCATGGGCAAGACCGCTTGCAAAGGACGATCTTTCCCGATGGATAAGCTCGATAGGCTTGTTACGACGCACCTAATAGAAAGACTGTTCGAGCCAACTCATCTGGCAGAACTCCTCTCCTCTTTGAAAGAGAAGAGGGCGGCCAATGATCAAGAAGTTCAGTTGCGCATTCAAAACCTGGAAGCTGAGCTTGCTCGAGCGGACGAAAAGTTGCGTCGACTATATAAAATGATCGAGGACGGCCTCACAGATATGGACGATCTTCTCAAAGATAGGATCGCTGACCTGAAGGCTGATCGGGAGCGGGCCAAAGCTGCGCTAGAGCGTATCCGCCCGCAATCAAAATCAGCCTTCATGCACAGCTCTGTCGACATTGAGAGATTTGGGGCTCTCATGTCGGAAAAGATCACGACGGGCGACATCAGTTTCCGTCGGAATTATCTGCGCGCAATCGTCGACGGTGTGGAAGTCGGCGACAAGCTCATTCGGATCCATGGATCAAAGGCCAGCCTAGAACAGGCCATGATCGGAAAGGAACAGAATGAGAATAACGTTCGCGGTTTTATACGGAAGTGGCGCGCCCGGCACGATTCGAACGTGCGACCTCTGCCTTCGGAGCTGTGCCGAGCGGGTTTTTGCTAGGGTAGCCGATTGCCGCCGATTACACGATATCATATTGTTTTTAAAAAATTTACTTGAATTGAGATTCCGCCGCCCGTAGCCTCCAATAACCTACAATTTCCTTCCAACTGCTTCCGTGGTGCTTCCGCGGAAGCAGTCAAAAAGTAGCGTTGGAGACGCCTCATGACGAGACTCACGAAGCGGCAGGTCGATGCATCGGAGGCACGACAATCGGACTATTTTGTCTGGGACGATGATCTCCCCGGCTTTGGTTTGCGCGTGTTCGCTTCAGGCAAAAAGAGCTATCTGATTCAGTATCGCGCCCTCGGTCGAACGCGCCGCTACACAATTGGCCTCCATGGAGTATGGACGCCTGAAACAGCGCGTCAGGAAGCCAAGGTGCTGCTCGGTCGCATTGCCTCAGGCGACAACCCTTCAGAGGAGCGTCTGCTTGATCATAAATCAATCACGATCAAAGAGCTTTGCAACCTCTATCTTGCAGATCTTCAGGCTGGATTGATCCTTGGTAAAGGCGGCCGTCCCAAAAAAGCATCAACGATACTCACTGATACAGGTCGTATAGAGCGACATATCATTCCGCTTCTCGGCGTGCGCCGTGTCAAAGATTTGACTAAAGCCGAGGTTAATCGGCTTATGAAAGACATCATTGCCGGTAAATCGAGAATATCGGTCAAAACAAAGAAGCTGCGCGGTAAGTCAATTGTAAAAGGCGGTCCAGGAACAGCAACTCGCACGATTGGTTTACTCGGCGGTATCCTAACCTACGCAGTAGAAGCCGGCATTATCGAACATAATCCCACTCATGGACTTAAAAAGCCAAAATATAGCGTCCGCACTCGTCGCCTTAGCGAAGATGAGTATCGTATTATGGGCGATATGCTGCGAGATGCAGCTAAGAATGAAAAATACTTAATCACGATCCAAATTATTAGACAGATTGCACTTACTGGTTGCAGGCGCGGTGAAATTATTGGCTTGAAATGGGATGAGGTAGATACGGCAGCAAGCTGTTTGAGACTCAAGGATAGTAAAGAGGGCGCTTCAGTGCGGCCAATTGGATTGCCCGTGGTTGAGTTTTTAGAAGCACGCCGTGAGAAGATTAAAAGTGATTATGTGTTTCCTGGCATAGTCAGCGATGCCGCCTTCGGGAGCTTTCCTAATCACTGGGAGGAGCTTTTTAAGAAATCAAAACTCTCGGATGTAACGCCTCACGTCTTACGACATAGCTTTGCTAGTATCGCGAATGATCTTGGATACACCGAGGTCACGATTGCTGCGCTGATGGGTCATTCTAAAGGCTCAGTCACAAGTAAATACATCCATACGATGGATACAGCGCTTGTCATGGCTGCAGATAATATAGCAGGCTATATTCAGGGGCTTATTGAAGGGATTAAGTTTAAACATACAGCATATTCTTTTGACAGAGAGTCACGAAAGAGTTCTCTCTCACAGTTTCTAATGAGTGCGCAAGCAGTATCTCACGAAGAACCATCTCAAAATACAGCTGCGTAAACATGAGTTATAATATATTTAAGGAAATTATTTCCGGATTTTGGTGGGTCAGCAGCAATATTTCACACAAAAATTTCTTAAAAGTATCAGTTATGTTATTGATTGTTTAGTTATGACCACGCGTATCTATAATAGGACTAACGCCTAGTGGTCTTGCAAAGCTATATTTTGTTGCCGGCTAAAAGCGTGAATCTTAGCTTAGACCAGCCGCAAAAAGCTACCACTCAGTATAATTGCCGCTATTGGCAAATCAGCCATGAGCTTTTTTGAATTTTATTGGCTGAAAACAAGGCTAAAATCTTGACAGGACTATGTAAGTTACACATATGTGTTTTACATAGTATTCAGAAGGCGTTGCATGCATTCAGTTTGTGAAACAAAAACCTTTGCAAGCGCCGCTAAAAACGCTGGAATGAGCCGCGAAGAGGTTGAGATCTTCACCGACTTCATCTCTCTAAATCCAGAAGCTGGCGACGATATGGAGGGAACGGGTGGATGAAGAAAGGTTAGGGTTGCTGGAAAAGGGAGAGGGAAAAGTGGGGGCTACCGCATTATAACATTTTTTACTGGCGTTCAGATTCTTATTTTTTTGATTACGGTATTTAGCAAAGGTGAGCAATCAAACCTAACAAAATCTGAACGAAACGAGTTATTTAAAATGACAAAAATTTTGATGTCTGATTACGGCAAAAAGATACGCGGCGTTAGCAAGAAGAAAGAGGCAAGGCAATGAGCAAGAAAGCTTTCGAGAAGATCGCCGCCGGCCTAAATGAAGCAATCTCTATAGCGCGTGGAGAAATCGAACCAGCGCGTCTTTATATTCCTGCGGAGCTCGATATCAAAGCAATTCGTAAAAAAACCGGTCTTTCTCAAGAGGCGTTTGCCTATGCTTTTGGTTTTACTTTCGAGCAAATTCGAGCGTGGGAGCAAGGTAGAAACCGGCCACTAGGCGGTGTGCGCGCCTATCTCATGATGATTGACCTTGACCATGAGGGCGTCTCTCGGATTTTAGTATCTATGCGAAAACCAAACAAAAATAAAAAGGCGGCATAATATAAATGCAGCAGCCTAGTTCGATCCGTTATATAAGCTTAATGCACTCTCGTTATATTTAATTTTTTTGCTGAAATTCTGGATGTTGTGAGAGATTTCATCGACAAGAAAGAGGCTTATTGTTCGCGAGATCGCTTGAGCGGTCGTGCGAGGCCTGTATTAGGTCACTTACGCCGAATGAAGCGATTTTCTCTCTCGTCGCGTTAGATACTTGAGATCTACAATAACTATATGAATGTGAGGTTCATAGTAGATAGTAGACTGCTCAAGAGTAAATCTTGTTATTTATACGCATTGTTACATTTTATTTAGATAATAATTCGAGCTGTTGGCTCAGTTTTTCTATTTCTTTTCTGGCATTTAAGTGATCAGTGATATTGTAAAGGACACCAAGATAATAAACAACATTACCGCAGTCATTAACTAGCGGTTTTATTTCAAGCTTATTGTAGAATAGCTCCCCGTCCTTTCTATAGTTACGCAAAGTAACCTCAACAGGCTCACCTTTTTTTATCGCTATTCTGAGTTTATCAATCTCAGGTTGATTTGTGTCGTCTCCCTGAAGAAAACGACAATTTCTGCCAATAATTTCTTCATTGGGATAGCCGCACATGTCTTTAAATGCTTTGTTAGCATAGACAATTGGCACATCTTCAATATCAGGATCAGTCAACGCTACCCCATTTACGCAAGAATCCAAGATTTCCGTTAATACTTGAGGGATCACGCCACTTTCTTTTTGAACAAAAAACATCTGTCGTCTCCAAATTTCAAAATGATCAAGATTATTGCTTCGATGTTGGAGAGCCTTCCAGTAGGTTCTTAATATTTTCTATTGATTCCAAGGCTCCGTCCTGTAGGGCGGTTTTGATTAGCTTTTGAAAAGGTCTCATCATGAGATCAATTTCAAGAAGCTCAAAAGTAAAAGAGACTCGCGTTTTGTCGGGTCCCTCGGAGATGAGCTCATAGGCGGAACGAAAAGGCTCCGAGATGCCCTTAATCTCGAGTTTCGTCGCCGGTGTAAATTCACTAACCAAAAAGGTGGATGCGCTGTCTATGCCGCGATCCCTTGTGACTTGCCGGCCCTGAGATCCAGTTTGGACGGGAGGAGGAGAAGTTAGCTCCAAATCCACCACTTGGGGGCACCATTTGGGGTAATTATCAAAAAATTTATATCCAATCAGTTCAAAAGCTTGTGTGATTGAGCAATTTACCGTGTCGTCTGCTTGGCCGCTAATGGGCTTAAATGCTCCAATTCCACCCAGCATTACGCACCTCTCGTTATATTCCTAAGCAGCATGGAAATTTTATTTGGTTCATTAAATTTTGAGGGCTGAGCTGAATGAATTTCAACAAATAAATAATTAGTGCTCTGAGCGCTGTCGTCAATATTATCATGAGAGTCCGATTTAAACTCAATATTTTCTGCAATGCGGTATGTTAATCAGGAGTATTTTCACAATCGTTTATTGATAAATGAGGGGGTATTTGGAAGATCGTCAACCAAACTCCCAAGGAAATCCCTAAAAAATAGCCTCGTATATCTTGAAGACGATAGCGACGGTGACAATACTCTAGAACTACTTCGATATCTGGCAGCTGTAAAACAAAAGCTGTCATAAGAACGCTTAGAGAACATTGCTCTGAGCTATGAAAAGAAGAGAAGGTGGGGGATAAGACGGCACATACTAGCCAGCAGTTAAAGTTTTAGGATCAATGAAAAAGGAATGAGTGCTAGATTATAAATTTTGCGGAAATAGCCAATAAATTATGGCGTCATAAATTGCGAAATACTAATAAAAGTGATCTTATTTCAGTTGTGTTCTGTGGAGGAGGTTGGCTGAATAGAAGTCGCGATGAGAGCCCAGTCATTTCTGGCTGGGCTTAAATGTTTCTATTATCAATAATGGCTCATCGTGAAAACGTGTGGGTGAATTATTGAGGCATAATGTTATAACTGATTGAATCCAAGTCAATTATTGATATTGACGCGGCCATTAAATCTGTCACGATTTGTTGATGGCAAATCCGCT
>Ga0194120_10008372_pt1 | contig 13675 bp, 13 predicted proteins | sample TA2MahCa65mmetaG_FD_148642 | JGI IMG/M metagenome (GOLD analysis project Ga0194120, IMG submission 148642) | Freshwater microbial communities from Lake Tanganyika, Tanzania - TA2015019 Mahale Deep Cast 65m | ecosystem: Environmental > Aquatic > Freshwater > Lake | place: Tanzania: Lake... | reverse complement strand
TTTCAGTACCTTGCGAGACCAGTTCGAATCCAAGTCCCCGTTGCCTCGTTCCGCCCAGGGCGTTAACCTCACGCATCGCCGCCACCGGCCACAATTCGGGAGAATGGACATGATCCGCAAGCGACCGCTCGCCGCCTTCTTGCTTGGCTCGACGCTGATGATCGGCGCAGTTTCGGCGCCCCAGGCGCAGACCGTCGAATGGCGCTTCAACAACGGCTATGCGCCGACGCGGCCCGAATCCGCCCAGATCCGTAATTTCGCGGCGGATGTCGAAAAGCGCAGCGGCGGCAAGATGAAGATTTCCGTTGCCGAAGGCGGCGCCATGGGGCTCCGCGATGCCGATGCGCTTCGTTTCATGCAGGCCGGCACGCCGGAACTCGGCTTCATCTGGCCGCCTTTCATCGGCCGCGACGCGCCGGCGCTCGCCAATGTCTATGTCTATGGCCTGGTCGCCAATGCGAGCGAGCATTTGAAGGCCCTGCCCGCGCTCAAATCCGTCCTCACCGAGGGCATCGGCAAATGAAACATCGAAGTGCCCGGCTTCCTGGGCTTCTCGATCGTCGATGCCGCGTTTTTCTGCCGCGAGCCGGTGAAGAGCCTCGATGAAATGAAGCGCAAGAAGCTTCGCGTCGGCAGCCGCGAGCAGGTCGAGACGTTCAAACGCCTCGACATCGCCGCCCAGATCGTGCCGCAGAACGACCTCTACTCCGCGATGCAGACCGGCGTCGTCGACTGCGCGCTCTATGCCCCGCGCTTCGCGCATACGATCTCGCTTCAGGAAGTGACCAAGCACGTCATCCCGACCGGCTTTCCCTTCCCGCCCGCGCCCTATGCGCTTCTCGCGAACAAGGCCAAATGGGCGGCGCTGCCGGCCGATCTCAAGAAGAATTTCCTCGACGCGGTCGCGGAACTCGAAAAGGTGAGCTTCAACTTCGATGCCGATGCCGAAACCGAGAAGGCCTCGCGCGAACGTCTGGTCGGTCAAGGCGTGACCTGGCATCCGGCCTTGTCGGCGGCGGATCAAGCGGCCATTCGGCGTTCGGCGCTCGCGACTTGGGAAACGCTTGCCAAGGAAGCGGGCGGCGACGCCGTCGCCTATCGTCAGCGCATACTGGACGCCTTGCCGAAGTGAAATCGGCAGAGAGACTGCTCGGCGCGCTCGCCCAGCTGCTCGCGCTCGCGGGCGCGGCGGCGCTTGCCGGTCTTTTCGCGTTGGTCTTTGCCGCGGTCGTCATGCGCTACGGCTGGGGTCGACCGCTGGCGCTGACCGAAGAACTCTCGGGCCTGCTGATGACTTCGGCCGTCTTCGCGCTCTTGCCGCAAACCGTTCTCAAGGACAGCCATATTCGCGTGACCATCTTGTCCGAGAGGTCGCGCGGCGTGGGCGCGCTGGTCCTGCGCCTGATCGGCACCGCCATCTTGATCGCCTTCATTGCGATTTTCGCGCGCGAGGCCTGGGAGATCGCGGATTTCACCCGACGCCTCGGATTGATGGCGGAACATGCGCGGCTGCCCTTGGCCCCCTTTCTGATCTTCGCGACCTTGGCGATCGGCTTCGCGGGAATTTGCGGCCTGTGGCGCCTGTTTCTGCCAGGCGCGCCCGGCGGTGCGAGCGGCGGCGTCCATTGATCTGGTCGAGCCTCGGCGGCCTGCTCAGCCTGACGGTCTTCTCCGGCGCCATGTTGGGCGCGGCGCTTGGTCTCAGCGGCTTCGCCATTCTCCATATCTTCGGCGGCGGCGCGACGCGCCTCGGCGTCCAAGCGGTGTTCAACGTATTGGGCGAATTCACCCTGACCGCCATTCCCCTCTTCATTCTCCTGGGCGACGTGTTGGTCGCGAGTGGCCTCGCCGGCGGCGTCTATCGCGCGCTTTCACCGTTGTTCGCTCGTCTGGCCGGCGGCCTCCTGCACACCAACATCGCCGTCTGCACGGTTTTCGGCGCCGTCAGCGGCTCGTCGATGTCAGTGTCCGCGGCGGTCGGTTCGGTCGCCTATCCCGAACTCACGCGCCGCGGCTATGAGCGCATTCGCGTCGTCGGCTCCCTCGCCGGTGGCGGCACGCTCGGCCTGTTGATCCCGCCGAGCCTGTCGCTCCTGATCTATGGGGCGCTCACCGACACGTCGATTGGCAAGCTCTTTCTGGCCGGCGTCGTGCCCGGATTGATGATGGCGCTTTTGTTCATGGTCTACATCGAGGTCTCGGTGCGGCACAGCCGCGCCGCCGTTCCGACCGAGCCGCGTTTGCCCTGGCGCGAGACGCTGCGCGCGGCCCGCGCGGTCTGGCCGATCCTGTTTCTGATCGTCTCGGTGCTGGGCAGCCTGTTCGCCGGCATCGCGACGCCGACGGAATCGGCCGCGGTCGGCGTCGCGGCGGCGGTCGTGCTCGGCTTCACCATCGGCGATCTGACGCCCCGTCGATTGTTCGAGACCTTCATTTCTTCCGCCCGAACCTTCACCATCGTCGCCTTCGTTTTTCTCGGCGCGGTCATCCTGGCGCAGTCGATCAGCCTTCTGCAATTGCCGCAAAAACTACTGGCCGAGATCGCGAGCGCCGGGCTCTCGCCCTACCTCATGCTCGGCGTCGTCGTCCTGATCTATCTCTTGCTCGGCATGATCTTCGACGGCCTCTCGATGATGGTCATGACGCTTCCCGTCGTCTTTCCGCTGCTCACCGGCCTAGGCTTCGATCCGATCTGGCTCGGCGTCGTCGTCACCATGATGATCGAGATCGGCATGCTCACCCCGCCGGTCGGCATGAACCTCTTCGTCCTGGTCGGACTGACCGGACGCGAGGTCCAGCCTCGGCGAAGCCGCGCATGGCGCCCTGCCCTATTGGCTCTTGCTGTTGACCGGCGTGCTATTGATCGCCTTTGTTCCCGGGATCGCCACATGGCTGCCGGCACTGTCCTTGGGCTGAAGGGACCACCTCATGAGCGACATCGACCGGAAGAGAGCCCAGCGGCTGATGCGGGATGCGGGCCTCGACGCCATCGTCATGGCCAAGCCCGAAAGCTATGTCTGGGCCGTCGGCGCGTCGGCCGGCGTCTCAGCCCAGTTCCGACGGGCGGGCGCGGCCATGGTCTTGCTGCCGAGCGATCACGGCGCGCCGCTCGGGGCCGTGGTCAGCGAGCTTTTCGCCGGACCCACGCGCGCGGCCATCGGCGAAGCGCATGTGCTGAGCCATCCCGATTGGGTCGAAACCGCCGATATCCGATCCTGGGCGACGTCCAATCTCTCGGCCGCGGAGCTTTTCGAGCTTGCACAGCAGGCGATCGACCGGCCCCCGAAATTCGCACGACCCGCGACGTTCGATGCCGAGATTGCCTTCGGCGAGCTCGGCACCCTGCTGCGCAAACGCGGTCTCGCCAAGGCGCGCATCGGCCTCGATCTCGATTTCTGGCCGACCATCGACTTCGAACGTCTGAAGGACAGCCTGCCGGCCATCGCTTGGGTCGATGCGAGTGCCGTCATCGACGGCATCAAGGCGGTGAAGTCGCCCGCCGAGCGCCAAAAGCTCCGCGATGCCGCTCGACTGGCCGAGGCGGGCATGCGGGCCGCCCTGCGCCGGGCCGGCCTCGGCATTCATCGCGACGAAATCGCCGAAGCCTGGCGCGCTGGTGCGAGCGAGGAAGCGCGTCGCCTAGGACTTCGACCGACCGGGATGTGGGAATACACCACCGTCGGGCCCTTGCCTTGGACCGGCGGCGGCGCGCTCGCTCGAGGCGACGTACTCAAATTCGACGTCGGCTGCCTGATCGACGGCTATAGCTCCGATAGCGGCCGGACCTATGTCTTGGGCGAGCCCGATCATCGGGCGCGCGATATCATGGCCGCTCTCGGCGACGCCTTCGCGGCCGGCCTCGACGTTCTCAAGCCGGGGCGACGGTTCGGCGAGGTGCATGCGCGCGCAACGGCGGCCATGCAGCGCGCGGGCTTTGCCGGCTTCAGCCGCGGCCATTTTGGTCACAATCTCGGGCGCGATACCTTCTGCGAAGTCGCGCCTTTCATCGCGCGGGAATCTCAGGTCGAGATCGAACCCGGCATGGTGCTCGCCTTCGAGACGCCGCTTTATGTCGACGGCATCGGCGGGTTCATCATCGAAGACCAATTCGAGATCACACCGACCGAGGCGGTCCCGGCCTGGTCGCTCGACCGCGGGTTAGTCGCCCTCTGAGTCGCGTGACGCAACGCTTCGACTTGCACTAGCATGGGCCGAATGCGCGCGCTCTTCTCCCTCATCCTCCTTCTCGCGACATCGGCCGGCGCGGCGGCGGAGGCGTTGAAGCTCGACGCCATCGGGCCGATGACGTTCCTCGGGCGCCACCTCGCCTATCTCGAGGACAAGGACGATTCGGCCGACATTGCCTGGGCGACCGACCCGGCACGCGCCGCCGCTTGGCGTCAGGGCGAAAAGGACGTGCTGTCCTTCGGCATTTGGCGAGAAGCCGTCTGGCTCCGCCTTGAAGTCCGCGGCAATGGCGAGCGCGTCTATCTGATGCTGCGCAATGCCCGGACAGAGAGGGCGAAACTGTACCTGCCCGAGGCAGGCGGATTTGTCGTTAGTAGCGCCGGCATGTCGGGTGCCGACGGTCCGGCGACGGTGCGCTTTCGCTATCCGGTCTTCGCCCTCGATTTGCCCAAGGACCAAGTGTCCGTCCTCTACCTACGAGCCGAAAACCGAGGTGCGCTTCGTCTCGATTTGAGGTTCACGAAATCCGATGCCTTCCGTGACCTCAAAACTGCCGATCACCTCATCTTGGGCGCGATGTTCGGCGTACTTGCGGCGGTCGCGCTCTATGCCTTCTTGGCATGGCGTTCGCTCGGCGAACGCGCGAGCCTTCTCCTATCTGTCTTCGTTGCGGCGCTCGGCCTCTATCTCGGCTACCAGACCGGCCTCGCGCCGCTGGTTTTCGGTTCGGCCGGCGTACTGATCATGGGCCTGAACGCGGCCGTCGCGGCGGCCATTGCGGGCAGTCTGTTCGGCGACGAGTTCCTCGAACTCAAGGAAAGTCACCCGCGGCTGCACGTGCTCGTTCTGGCCTATGCCGGTAGCATGCTGCTCTTCTTGCCGCTTTTTGTTTTGCACGGACGGACTGCGCTTGCGCTTTTGCCCGCCTACATCGCCGCCGGTGCGATCATGCATCTCTATGTCGGCTGGCGGCGCTGGCGCGACGGCGGGTTGAGCGGCCGGGATTGGCTGGTCGGCTGGGCGACCATCTTGATGGCCGTCATGTCGCACGCCTTGATCGAGATCCGCGTCCTGCCGCTCAACGCCGTGACGTCGAACCTAGTCTATGTCGGCGCGGTCGTCGGTTCGCTCACCTTCGCCGCGGCCTTGTCGCGCGCCCATCGCAAGCGGCGTGACGAAATCGTCAAAGCGGTGCGCGAAAGCGAGGAGCGCTTCGCGCTCGCTTCGCGCGGCGCCTATGACGGTCTGTTCGACATCGATCTCCCCAAGGGCAAGGCCTATTACGCGCCGCGTCTGCATGAGCTCCTCGGCCTTGCCGATGGCGCGATGGGCGAGGATGTCGAGGCTCTCCGTGAGCGCATCTATGTCGACGATGCCAAGAGCTTCGAGGCGACGCTGATCCGCGCCATGCGGGCCGAAAGGCGCCGTTTCGAAGGCGCCTTTCGCATTCGCCGGCCCGACGGCGAAGTGCGTTGGATGGCGGTGCGCGCCTTGATCATCTATGACGACAAGCGCCGGGCGACACGCCATGTCGGCTCGATCCGCGACATCACCGAGGCTCGGCGAACCGGCGAGCGTCTCTCGGTCGCGATCGGCAGTATCGCCGACGGCTTCGCGCTTTTCGGCCCGGACGATTCGATCGTCGAATGCAATGACGCGTTCGCCGCGCTCTATCGTTCGCGCGCGGCCGAGATCAAGGGCAAGACCTATGAAGACCTGATTGGCATGGCGGCGACGCTTCATTTCGGTCACGGCCGCGAGACGCCGGAACGCGACGCCTGGCTTGCCTACCGACGCGCCGTCCACCGCGCCGCCGACGGCAAGCCGATCGAGACGCGCTTCGACGACGGTCATATCTACCGCGTGACCGAGCGACGCACGCCCGACGGCGGCACGGTGCTGCTCCGTACCGACATCACGGAACTTTTCAGCGCGCTGTCCAACGCCCAAGCGAGCGAAGAGCGCTTGCGCAACATCCTCGACTCGATCCCGGCGCGCGTCGCCATGGTCGATCGCGCACGCCGCTTCCGCTTCGTCAATCGGCAGTATTGCGAGGCCTACGGCCTGCCGATGGACCGGATCGTCGGACGACCGGTCGCCGAGGTCATCGGCGAGGCGCGTTGTTCGGCCGGACCAATCTCGGCGATCGCGCTCTTGAGGGCGAAACGGTTCATGCCGAGGACTGGGTCCCCTATGCAAAGATCGGTACGCGCTTCGTGCTGCGGGTCTATACACCTTCGCGGGCGGCCGATGGATCGATCGAAGGCTTCTATGTCTTCGCCATCGACCGCACGGCCCAGAAGGAGGCGGAAGAACAGACCCGTCAGGCCGAGGCGCTCCGCCGCGGTTTCATCGAATCCTCGGTCGATTGCTTCATCACCATGGATGACGGCGGACGGATCGTCGAGTTCAATCCGGCGGCCGAACGTACATTCGGCATCTCGCGCGACAAGGCGATCGGCACCGATCTCGCCTCGCTGATCATGCCAGAGCGCTTCCGCGAAAGTCATCGCGCCGGCCTCACCCGCATCGTAAGGACCGGCGAGCACAGACTCATCGGCAAGACCATCGAATTGCTCGCGATGCGCGCCGACGGAACTGAATTTCCGGTCGAACTCACGCTCACCGCCAGTCGGGTCGGCGCCAAGCCCTATTTCAGCGCCTATCTGCGCGACGTCACCGAGCGGAAGAAGGCCGAGCGCGCGCTCGCCGAGAGCGAAAGCCGCTATGCCTTGGCCCTCAAGGGCTCAAAGGACGGCATTTTCGACTGGGACTTCGTCAAGAACAGCGCCTATGTCTCGCCGCGTTTTCTCGAAATCTTCGGGCTCGATCCGGCCGGCGCCGGTCAGGTGCGGCCCGATATCGTCCGCCACATGATCCTGCCCGAAGACATGCCGACGGCTTTCGAGAAGACCAGGGACCTTCTCAAGGGCTCGAGCGACACCGCCGTCCACGAGATACGGATCAGGCGCGCCAACGGCGAGATCCGTTGGGTCCATATTCACGCGGCGGTCGAACGCGATCCGAAAGGGCGCGTAACGCGCCTTTGCGCCTCCATCGGCGACGAGACCGAGCGCAAGGACCTAGAGCGCCAATTGCTGCAATCGCAGAAGATGGAGGCGCTCGGCCAACTGGCAGGCGGCATCGCCCACGACTTCAACAATGTGCTTTCGGTGATCAGCGGTTATGCGACGCTCGCGCGCCGCTTGGCTGATCCCGAAAGCGAGACGGCGAAGCATCTTGCGCGAATCCTCGAAGGCGTTGGGCGTGCGGCCGGCATGACCAAGGAAATGCTGGCTTTCGGGCGGCGCTCATCCTTCCGCGCGCAGGTGATCGACATCCGCAAGCTTCTGCGCGATCAAGCTGCGATGCTGGCACCGCTCCTTGGGGCGCAGGTCGCCTTGAGCATTTCGGCGGACGGCCCGCCGATCGCGGTCAAACTCGACCCCAATCTCTTCGCCCAGGTCGTGATGAACCTCGCCATCAACGCCCGCGATGCCATGCCCAATGGCGGGCCGCTCAGCATCGCCGTCGCCGAGGTCACCTCGGGCGAATTGCGGATTTCCTTTGCCGATGCCGGCACCGGCATGGACGATGCGACGCAGCGGCGGATTTTCGAGCCTTTCTTCACCACCAAGGCGCCCGGAGCCGGGACCGGCCTCGGCCTCGCCATGGTCTATGGCACCATCACCCAATCGGGCGGGCAGATATCGGTCGAGAGCGCGCTCGGTCGCGGCACGACGTTCTTCATCGACCTTCCCGTGAGCGCTGAACCGCTCGCCCCGGAACTCGAAGACACGCCGGGAGCCACGGGCACTCGAGCGACCAAGGGTCAGACCATCCTTCTTGCCGAAGACGAGGCGCTCTTGCGCGACGTTCTGGTTAGGGCCTTGAGCGACGCCGGCTACCGTGTGCTCGCCGCCGAGAACGGCGTCGCCGCGCTCGAAATTCTCGACGCGCTCGAGGACGAAGACGACGCCGCCAGCCGCCGTCTCGATCTTCTCTTGACCGATCTGGTCATGCCGGAATTGGGCGGAGCCAAGCTCGCCAGTCTTGCCGTCGAATTGCGACCTGGACTGCCTGTGCTGTTCATGACTGGCTATCCCTCTCGGGGCAGCTATCAAACCTCCGACATCCCCAAGGGCGCGACCATTCTCGACAAGCCGATCGACATCGACGACCTCTTGCGCCAGATCGCCGCAAAGCTCGCGAAGGCTCAGCGCGAACGCGCGGAATCGTAAGGATTGGTCTTGGCGCTCTTGCGAAGCGCGATGCGGATCGGCGTCCCGGGCAGGTCGAAGGCTTGGCGCAAGCCGTTCGCCAGATAGCGGACATAGTCGTCCGGTAGCGCGCCCGGCTGATTGGCGAAAAGCGTGAAAGTCGGCGGCCGCGCCTTGACCTGCGACGCATAGCGAATGCGCAGGCGTCGGCCCTGCACCAGAGGCGGCGGATGCGCTTCGGTCGCGGCTTCGAGCCAGCGATTGAGCGCGGCCGTCGGCACGCGCTTGTTCCACACCGCCTCCGCCGCGAAAACCGCCTTCATCAGCGCCTCGACCCCTTCGCCCGCCGCGGCGGAAACGGGGACGATCGCGACGCCCTCGATCTGCGAGGCGAGGTGGTGCAGCCTTTCGCGAAAGGCGCGCATGGCCGTCTTGCGATCTTCGACCGCGTCCCATTTGTTGAGCGCGATCACCACCGCCCGTCCCTCGCGCGCGACCAGATCGATCACCGCCGCGTCCTGCTTGTCGAAGGATTGCGTCGCATCGACGACGCAGACGACGACTTCGGCGAAGCGAATGGCGCGGAGCGTATCGGCGACGGAAAGTTTTTCGAGCTTGGCTTGAACCGCCGCCTTCTTGCGCAGACCCGCCGTGTCGAACAAGCGGATTTCGCGGCCCGACCAATTGCGCCGAACCGCGATGGCATCCCGCGTCAGACCCGCTTCGGGGCCGACGATGCTCCGTTCCTCGCCCAGGATCGCGTTGAAGAGGGTCGACTTGCCGACATTGGGGCGTCCGACGATCGCGAGCTGCAGGGCCCTGGCGTTTTCGGTTTCGGCCTCAACGCGGCCCTTCGCGCCGAGCGCCTCACGCAGAGCGTCATGGAGGTCGACCAGGCCCTCGCCATGCTCGGCCGAAATGGCGATCGCCTCGCCCATGCCGAGCGCGAAGGCGTCAAGCCGCCCGGCTTCGCCGCCGCGGCCTTCGCATTTATTGGCGGCAAGGACGATCGGCCGTCCCGTGCGCCGAAGCGCGGCGGCGAAATGACGGTCTTCGGGAGTGAGGCCGCTTCTCGCGTCGATGACGAAGAGAACGGCGTCCGCCTCGGCCACCGCCTTGTCGGTCTGGCGGCGCATGCGCTGGCCGAGCGAGCCCTTTGGCGCGTCCTCGAGCCCCGCCGTGTCGATAGCGACGAAACGAAGACCGCCGAGATTGGCTTCGCCTTCCCGGCGGTCGCGCGTGACGCCGGGCTCGTCGTCGACCAAGGCGAGGCGCCGGCCGATCAGCCGATTGAACAGCGTCGATTTGCCGACATTGGGTCGGCCGACGATCGCGACGCGGGGCATCATGACGGTCTAACGAAAGGCCAAAAGCTCGGCGCCGGCGGTCATCAGATACATCATGCCGTTCGCCACCACCGGCGCGACCGCGACGCCGTCGGGCAGCGTGATCTGGCCGATCGGCTCGCCTGTATAGGGCGAGATCGAGAGCGCGATGCCTCGCGAGGAAACGACAATCAGCCGATCCGACAAGAGCACGGGCCCCATCCAGACGATGATGTCCTGACGCTTCGCCGGATCGAGCCAGCGCGCGAGCGGCGTCGCCCAGCGAATGCGCCCGTCGGTGCGCCTCAGGCAGACGATTTCGCCGTCATTGGTGACGACGAAAAGGTAGTCGCCCGCGATCCAGGGCGTCTCGATGCCGCCGAGTTGCTGGTCCCAGATCTGGGTGCCGCTGCGCAGATCCATGGCGACCATCTGGCCGCCATTGCCGATGGCATAGACGCGGCCGCGATCAAGTACGGGCTTGCCGGCAATCGCGGCGAGGGTCTCTACGGAATTGCCCCGACCGCGCGGCGCGAGCGAGTCGCCCCAAGCCGGGCGGCCGCTATCGGGGCGGAGCGCGAAGATCTCGCCCGACGAATAGGGCGCGACGACAACGCCGGCCTCGAAGGCCGGCGCCGATGTCGCGAGCAGGCCGGCATCCTCGGCGATGCCGCTATGGACCCATTGCACGCGCCCGTCCTGGGCGCCCAGGGCATGCGTCTGGTTGTCGACGCTGATGACATAGACCCGCCCGCCGACCGCGAGCGGCGCGGCGCGAAATGGAATGCCGATGCGGTTCCGCCACAAGAGCGCGCCGTTCTTGGCGTCATAGGCGGCGACCTCGCCGAAACCGGTCGCGACGAACAAGATGCCATCTTCGACCGCGAGCCCCCCGCCGAAGCCGACTTCGTCGTCCTTTTCGGGCGGCGCGGTCTGGATTTGCCAGAGCCTTGCGCCGTTGCCCGCATCGAAGGCGCGGATGCGCGCCGCCGCGTCTAGGGTATAGATGATGCCGTCGGCGACAACTGGGGTGGCAAGCAAGCGACGTTCCTCGCCGGAACCGACCCCGGCATCGACCCGCCAAAGCAAGCGCAGATCGCCGCTCGCTTCGAGATGGTGCATCGCCTTGTTGGGATAGCCGCCCGCTTGCGGCCAAGCCGGATTGAGGAAAGGCCTCGGCAGGCGCACCGCGACCTGCACGACCGCCGGATCTGGTTCGAGGCTGCGTTCGAAGGAGAGCACCGAGACCCGCTTGCCGGGCAAAGGCGGCGGCGCCGCGCCTTCGCAAGCGGCGAGCCCGAAGACCGCGACGGCCCCCAAAGCCCAGGTTCGCAGCATCATTTGGCGCCGCCGAGCGCTGCCAGCATTTCGGCCGCACGACCACGCACGCCTGCGGGCGCTTCGGGATCGTCGGCGATTCGCGCGAGCGCGACCTTGACTTCCTCGGTCTTGCCGCCACGCAGCAACAACATAGCCTCAAGTTCGCGGGCGATGTGCCGCATGGCGCCTTCGGCCGAGAGCGGCTTGAGCCGCGCCATGACGTCGTCGATCTTGCCTTCGTTCATCAGCAGGAGCGCCGCTTCGAGACGCGCGAGATCGCGAAAAGTCTTGTCGTTGCCGGCTTGGGCCGAAAGACGATCATAGGCGGCGACGGCCTCGCCAAGCTTCCCCAATTGAGCGAGGGCCGCCGCTTCACGAAAGCGGGCGAGCGGCGCATAGCCCGATTTGGCGGTATCGGCGATGGCGGCGAAAGCCTGCGCGGCCTCGGTCGTGCGTCCGGCGCGGGCATCGGCGACGGCGGTGGCAAAGCGCTCGCCCTCGGCCGAGCGTTGACGCTTCTGGTATTCGCGCCAGCCGACCACGGTCGAGGTCGCGACCACGATCGCGACGGCCGCGCCGACCAGATAGCGTCCATAACGCTTCCAAAGAGCGAGCGCCCGGTCGCGCCGCAACTCTTCGTCGACTTCGTTGAAAATATCAGACACGCTCGACCCCGCGGAACTCGAAAATTGTCGGGGCGTGTTTACCCGCCGCCGAGGGCCGGTAAAATAGCCGCGCCCAGCGCGCCATGCAATTGCAGATCAAGGATTTATCGGGAATTTTCGATGACCAAGGACGAACTAATCCGGATTGCGATATCGATCGGTGTCGCTATGTTGGTGCTGCCCTTGGTGTTTCGCGGCGAAAAACGCAGCCCTTGGACCTTTCCCGTGGCCAGTGCCATCGCCGTCGCGATCGTCGTGGGCGCGCTGATATTTTTCGGGCGCGAGTGGTAATGGCTGTAGAATTGATGTCGATTCGCGCCCCATGAGGCAAGGCCGATGATTGGACACAGATTTTTCACACCCGTTCTGCCGCTCGCGTTGATCGTCGGACTGTCGGGCTGCGCGGCCCTTCAGGGCATGATGGGCGGAACGCCCCAGGCGAGCAACGAGCAGCAATCGACGGCGAGCACGAGCAGCTCGTCCTCGCAATCCGTCCCGGTTCCGACGACGCAATTCACCGACATCCCCGTGCCGACCAATTCGCGTCTCGATATGGGCCGGACGCTGATCCTGGGCGCGCGCGAGGATTGGGCTGGTCGTGCTTTCTTCGAGACACCCTATTCGGTCAACTATTTGTTCGATTTCTACAAGCGCGAAATGCCGAATTTCGCCTGGACCGAAGTGTCCTCGGCGCGCTCGGAATCGAGCGTCATCGTCTATTCGCGCGTGAACCGCATCGCCACCATCCACATCGTCGGCAAGTCGATGTTCGCCGGCGGCGCCACGGTCAACATCCTGATTGCGCCGAGTTCCGCGCTCACCGGCGGCATGGCGCCGTCGAGCCAGCCGATGATGGCCGCGCCCCAACCCGTGCCGCCGCCGGTCGGCATGCCGGCACCGGGCGGCGGCCCCGCCCCGGTGCGCGCCCAACCCTTGCGCTAGACCATGGGCGAAGCGGACGATAGGCCCTTCGCCGGCCTTCGCGTTCTCGATTTCAGCCAAGGTGTCGCCGGTCCGCATTGCGGCTTGCTTTTTGCCGAGGCCGGCGCCGATGTCGTCAAGATCGAACCGCCCGGCGGCGAATGGGGCCGCAATGTCGGCAAGACTTTCGGCGCGCATTCGGCTCACTTCGTCACCTACGCGCGCGGCAAGAGAAGCGTCGTTCTCGATCTTCGAACCACGGAAGGTCGCGACGCGGCCAAGCGCCTCGCCCTCAAGGCCGATGTCGTGATCGAGGCCTTTCGCCCCGGCGTGATGGCAAGGAACGGCTTGGGCGCGGACGACCTCCGCGCAGCCAAGCCGAGCTTGATCTATGTGTCGGTCAACGGCTTCGGCGACGAAGGTCCGCTCAAGGACGCGCCCTCGACCGACGGACGCGTCCAGGCCTTCACCGGCCTGATCGCCGTGAACAAAGGCGAGGACGGACGGCCGCACAAGATCAATCTGATCTTGGTCGATATCACCACCGGCATGTATGCCTTTCAGGCGGCGTCGGCTGCGCTCTATGCCGTCGCCAAAGGCAAGTCGGGGCGCCACCTCAAGATCAGCATGGTCCAGGCGGCGGCGGCGCTCCAGGCGCCCAGGCTCGTCCAGTACGCGACCGAGGGCGACGCGCCCGACGCGCTTTACTACCCGGCCGGGGTCTTCGCGACCAAGGACGGCGCGGTCAATGTCTTGGTCATGAAGGCCGGCGAATGGGAAAAAGTTTGCGCGCGTTTCGGCTGGGCCGACCTTGCCGCCGATCCCCGCTTCGATACCAAGGAAAGCCGCGTCGCCCATGAAGCGATCCTGCGCGGCCTCTTGATCCCGCGCTTCAAGGCCGAACCCAACGCATATTGGGAAAAGCACCTCTCCGAACTCGACGTCATGCATGCGCCGATCTATGGCTACTGCGAATTCCTCGCCCATCCGCAAACCGCGGCATCGAAGGCCGTCGGGACCATCGATCATCCGTCGA
>Ga0194120_10008366_pt1 | contig 13687 bp, 10 predicted proteins | sample TA2MahCa65mmetaG_FD_148642 | JGI IMG/M metagenome (GOLD analysis project Ga0194120, IMG submission 148642) | Freshwater microbial communities from Lake Tanganyika, Tanzania - TA2015019 Mahale Deep Cast 65m | ecosystem: Environmental > Aquatic > Freshwater > Lake | place: Tanzania: Lake... | reverse complement strand
CGCGAGGAGATGCTGGAGACGTTCGCCATCGAGACCGTCGGGAGCTTCACCGCGAGCGTGCTGATGACCGTCGCGCTGGACTTTGAGAACGGCGAAGCCAATGCGCGGGAGCTCCTCGCGACGGTCAAGGTAGAGCCGTTTCTGCTGGAAGCGGTTCGCGAATCGACTCGCTGGCAGAGCCGTCTCGCCGCGTTCAATGCGCTCGGGAAGATCATCCGAGCCCTGCCGGTGGAGATGCGCTTCTCTCTGCTCGACTTCAGCACGGTTCACGCGATCACGTCGTACAGCATGGATCCGCAAGAGAACATCTGGGTGCAGTGCAGGGCGATCCAGCGCCTCGCCGAGATGCAGACGATGGACGCCGTCATCGTGATGCGGTCGAGGCTGCTCATGGACGAGTCCGGTATCTACGACAACCTGTTCGTCCGCCGGGCGATTCTCGATGCCATCGTGGAGAACTACCGGAACGAAGACGGGCTCGACCTGCTGCGCGACTTGGCGGAACAGCGCGATCCGAGCGACTACGTCCGGGTTCGCCTGATGACGGCGCTCGCGAAGCTCGGCATGCCGGAGTCGCGCGAGCTGCTCCGTCGGTTCGTCGAGGGCGGCTTCGATGAGACGTGCCCGCAGATGAGAGCCCAGGCGGTCTCCAAGTTCGGAGGAATCGCCCGCGATGCGGCGATGTTCGGCGACATGGACGCGTTCGAGGAGGCGGCTCGAGCCATCGCCTGGGCGGCGGAACATGCCGACCATCCGCTGGTTCAGCGCGTGGCGTTCGAGGAAGCCGAGGCGATCTGCAACGCTCGGGCGACCACCAAGGAAGGTGTCGATGCCCTCGACCGCATCCCGTTGGCTGCAATCGAGAACGTGTTGAGGCGCGCGGAGCTGCCGGGGACCGTGCGCCACTGGGCGACGCAGGCGTGGGAGGGCATCGTCGTCGCCTCCATTCCGGGATATGAGTCGATGCGGACGGAGTTCCTCCCTCGGCTGCAGCAGGTCGAGCCCGGGAAGCGCTATTCGATCTCCAGCGCGGGAATACCTCCGGAGGGCATCTTGGGCAGGTTCCTCGCGGCGTTCATGGCCGATCGAATCCCGCGCTCCAAGGTGTTCGCGGAGATTCTGGTCATGGACATCAGCGCGCACAAGCACTTCCTGATCGGCACCAACCTGAGCGGCTTGCACGGCTACATGCTCGATGCGCTGGGGAGGCGGCTCGAGAACCTCTATCTGATCCATCCGGAACGGCTGAGCGACACGCCGTCCGAGAGTCTTTCGACGCACGCGCTCGCGAGCGTGGATCGCGTGCTCGACGAATTGACGGTAGAAGCCCGGAGCAGCGAGGACGTCGTGCGCCTGCTGTCGGCGATGTTGACGGGCGTTGGGCTGAGCCCGGAGTTCGTGGCGTCGGTGACCTCGGACGCGGGGTTGCTCAGCGCCATCGAGTCGGCGCATGGGCTCCCGGCTTCAGACCGCGAGTGGGAGCGGAACGAAGCGCCGCAAGCCAAAGCCGACGCGGACAGACTGGCGGAGCGGATCGCCTCCGAGGGCATCGATCCGCTCGTGGCAGGCTCAGTCGCGCAGTTCCTGCTCACGTACGTCCACGATGCCGCCGAGGTGCATGAACTCCGCGAGTTCGTTCGATCCCAGGTGTCGTCGCAGGGCATGCCCGCAGCGTCGCTGGATGGGCTGAGCGCGAGGGTACGGGCATGCGCCTCGGGCGTCCACAAGCGGTCGATCGAGGTGATCCCCGACGCGGGCGCGACAGGCGACCAGATCATCGACCGGATCGCGCGATGCTCCCCGCCCGGATTCACCGTGCGGATCATGGGAGTCCAGAACATCAAGGGAACCGGGCTCGATTTCGCCTATCGATGGCTTTCACTGGAGAAGGTCCACGAGTCTCTGCCCAAGCTGGAGTCCCACGACGACCGGGTCCGCATGGACACGTTCGACAGCCGGAGTCGCAGCAGGAAGGCGGCGTCGGTCTTCCAAGACCTGGTCCGCGAGCGGATCAGCCACGAGATGGCGGCGGTGCAACTGCGCGAACTGACCAAGCGCCAGAAAGGCGGATGGCTGGAGAAAGATGTCCGCGCAGCGTGGCGGCGAGTGTTCGCGCCGCGTGCGTAGGCTTGGGACCCCGACTCTATGCCGTCTCGGATGCCGAGGAGCCGCCGTCGGTTGGGGGCGCTAGGGCGCTGGAATCGCCAGTGGCGAAGACACCGATGTTCCGGTATCGCCGGTACCGCTGGTCGATGAGCTCTTCGTCGGACAGGTAGGAGAGCGCCGATAGGTGTCGTCGGATCGTCCGTCGGACGCGCGCGAAGGTTTCCGCCGGGTTGCGGTGGGCTCCCCCCAAGGGTTCGGGAATCAACTCATCGACCACGCTCTGTTCTACGAGATCGCGCGCGGTGAGCTTGAGTCCCTCGGCAGCCTCGGGGGCGTGTTCGCCGGTATCTTTCCACAGGATGCCGCTGCACGCCTCGGGCGGAGCGACGCAGTAGACGGCGTACTCCAGCATGAGCACCACGTTGCCCATCGCGACTCCGAGCGCTCCGCCGCTGCCTCCTTCGCCGACCACGATGGCAATCATCGGCACAGGCAGTTGCGCCATCTCGAACAGGTTCTCCGCAATCGCCATCGCCTGACCGCGCAGCTCCGCGTTGGCGCCCGGATGCGCCGCCGGAGTATCGACGAAGCTCAGGATCGGTCGGCGGAACTTCGCGGCGAGCCGCATCAGGCGTCGAGCCTTGCGATAGCCCTCCGGGTGCATCATGCCGAAGTTGGTCTGGATGTTCTCCTTCGTGTTCCTGCCCTTCTGCTGAGCTAGGTACACGACAGGCTTGCCCTCGAACCAGCCGACGCCGCCCTGCAGCGCCGGATCGTCACCGTGGATATGGTCGCCGTAGAACGGCATGCAGTCTTCGAGCAGAGCGGCGACGTAGTCGGAGGAACGCGGTCTCTGCGGATGGCGCGCGAGCCAGACTGTCTGCCACGCGGTGAGCTCACCGTAGACGCGGGACGCTTCGCGCTCATAGGCGCGCTCAAGCGCGGCGATCTCCCGCGTGAGCTCGATACCGGCGTCCGCCGCCGCGGACCTCAAGTCCGCGAGCCGCTCCTCGACGGCGAGCAGTGGAGCCTCAAACTGGATGCCGATCGCGTTCATCGGGTCGATGATCCCTTCCGCGCGAAGCGCTTGCCGGGGTACTGGCGCACCAGCGTCTTCATCTCGAGCAGGAGAAGCGCCGCCGAGGCGCGTCCGGGGGTCAGCCCCGTCAACTGGGTCAGCGCGTCGATGTGAGTCGGCTCGTAAGTGAGCGCCTCCCAAACGAGCCGCTCATCCGCGCCGAGGTCCGGACTGGGCTCCGCGACCGCGCTGGCGGGCTGAACCGCCTTCCCGGCGCTGTGGGTTCCGCCGACGGTGCGCGTGGAGCGCTGGCGGGCGGCGAAGGTGCCCGGCTTCGTCATCTCCGAGATGACCGCGAAGACGTCCTCGGCGCTCTCGCAGGGCGTGGCTCCTTCGCTGAGCAGGCGCTGCGAGCCGGCGTTCAGGAAAGACGTCTGCCTCCACGGTACGGCGAACACCTCTTTGCCGCCCTGCTCCAAGGCGTAGTCGGCGGTCTTCAGCGCGCCGCTCCTCGCCGGCGCTTCGATGACAATCGTTGCCAGTGTGAGCCCGCTCATGACGCGGTTCCGACGAGGGAAGTTCCCCGCAATAGGGGGAACGCTCATCGGGAACTCGGAGAGGAGGGCTCCCGCACTAGTGACGCGTTCCGCGAGCGCTTCGTTCTCCGGCGGATAGACATGCGACAGTCCGCAGCCCATCACGGCTACGGTTCTGCCCGCTCCGTCGAGAGCGCCCTCGTGCGCGGCGGTGTCCACGCCCAGCGCGAAGCCGCTCACGACCGTGACGCCGCGCGCGGCGAGGTCCCTGGCGAGCTCGTACGCCTTGTCGCGTGCTGCCTCGGACGCCCGACGAGAACCCACGATGGTGACCGACGTGAGATCGGAGACGCCGAGCGAGCCGCGCAGGTAGAGCAGCGGCGGGGCGTTGTAGGTGTGGCGGAGCAGCGGCGGGTAGTCCTCGTCGCCGATCCTCAGGAACGCAACGTCGCTGCCCGCGAGTAGGCGTTCCTCAAGATCCGGCAAGCCCTCGGCGACTGCGCGCCGCACTTCCACTGCGATGGCTGGCGACAGACCCGCGCGCACCAGGTCGCGCTCGGTAGCGCGCAGCGTCTCGAGTCCAGACCCGAAGTGCGCCAACGCCTTGGTGAGGAGGGTCGAGCCGATGCCCGGAACGCAACTGAGCGTGATGAGCGCGCGCGTCTCGTCGTCCAGCTCCGTGACGGGCACGCTCGACCTCCCTCGCGATGCAGGCTACTGGGCTGACTCCGCCGCAGCCTGCTTGGGCACGTACTGGAAGATCTCCATCTCGTAGACGGAGCGCTCGCCGGTGTCCGCGCCACCCTGGTTGTTTCCGCCGCCACCGCCGCCACTGAAGAGGGCAAGCGGACGCTTGATGCGCAGCCGGACCTTCTTGGCGACGCCGCGCGTCGTGAGAACCGGGTTCTTGGGGATTGGGTTGCGATCCCATTCCCGGATCACGACCCACTCGCCCTTCTCGTTGAGGTAGTCCACGACAACCAGCATGCCGGTGCTGAGCTTCCGGTCTAGGTCCTTCGTGTAGATCATGATCTTGTTGATCTTGGTCGGTTCTGCGAACTTGATGGTTGCCGCTGTGTATTTCTCGGCGTCCATCCAGTTGGGATCGTCGCGCTCGGTGATCTCAGACCGAGTCGTCGCGAAGGTGAACCGGCTGCCGTCGTTGAACTCCGGCATGTTCGATTCCGCCTTCATGTCCACGCTGGCGAGATTGGCGCTCAGCGCGCCACCGGTCTCGCCGACAATCGCCGCGCATCCGGTCCACACGGTCAGCGTCGCGGCAAGTCCGAGCCATGCGACAGCATGACGCGTTCCGCTCATCGTTTCCTCCTTGGAGTTGGTCTGACGGCGCAACTCGTTGCGATGGTCATCCGGTCGACGGTTCCGCCCATTCCCATGTGGTTCCCGACGCCGTATCGCTGAGCCGGACGCCGGCGCTCGTGAGCATGTCGCGCAGAGCGTCCGCTTCCGCCCATGCTTTCCGATGCCGCGCGTCCAGCCGCCGGGCGACGAGGACATCGGCGATTCCTACGGCTGCTTCAGCGGAAGATGCTCCCTCTTCCAGAGCCCATCCCGACCCATCGCGCGCGTCATTGATGGCGACGCCGTGCTGCAGGAGGGCGTCCCGAAGCGCATCCGCCAAGCTCCAGTTCTTGTCGGCGCGGGCGCTGGCACGCAGTTCGAGGACGGCATCGGCTAGGGCTCTGAGGCGTTCTCCGGCGTCCTCGGTTCGCCGCGATCTCAGCCCGAGCATGTCGAAGACTTCGCCCAGGAAGTCCCGTCCGAGCGCCAACGCGGCGCGGTCGGATGCCGACAGCGTCTCATGTTCGGCGATGAACCGGTTCGTGGTCGTGACGAACTCGAAGAGCACGCCAATGCCACCGACGAAGTTGAAATCGTTATCGACGACCTCGACGAACCGCGTTCGGGCGTCTGCCACGGCGGCGGCGAACTCGTGGCTGTCCTCGCTCGACGCAGCGCCGTCCGCGGCTTTCTCGAGGGCGTTCAGGCATGCGTTCAGACGCCGCGCCGGGGCGATGTGCTCCTCGATCGCGGTGTCCGTGAAATCCGGTGGCTTGCGATAGTGGGTTGACAGCAGGTAGAGGCGTATGGCTTCGATGGGATACCGGTCGAGCGCGTCGCGGACGCGCACGAAGTTCCCCTCCGACTTGCCCATGCGCTTGCCGCCGATGCGCACCAGCGCGCCGTGCATCCAGTACCGCGCGAAGGGCTTGCCGGTGGCTCGTTCGCTCTGGGCGACTTCGTTCTCGTGATGCGGAAACATGAGATCCGCGCCGCCGGCGTGGATGTCGATGGACTCGCCGAGGTGCTTCATCACCATGGCAGAGCATTCGATGTGCCAGCCCGGTCTGCCCTTGCCCCAGGGGCTCTCCCACCAGGGTTCCCCGATTTTGCCGCGTTTCCACAGGGCGAAGTCCCGAGCGTCGCGCTTCTCCTCGTCCACGTCGACGCGAGCTCCGGCGCGGACATCCTCGGGCGACCTACCCGACAGCTTCCCATACTCGGGGAACTCATCGACGCTGAAGTAGACGCCGCTTCCGGTCGTATAGGCGGCGCCAGCGTCGAGCAGCCTGTCGATGAGCTGCTGGATCTCCTCCACGGTCTGCGTTGCGTGGGGGCTCGCACTGGGCGGCTTCACTCCGAGCCGAAGCATGTCCTCCGCGTACGCGGCGGCGTACCGAGACGCCCACTCGATGGCGTCGGCGTCGTTCTGCTGGGCGCGCTGGATGATCTTGTCGTCGATGTCGGTGACGTTCTGGGCGAATGTCACGGCGAAGCCGCGGTATTCGAGATAGCGGCGGATGGCATCGAAAACGACGAACGTTCTGGCGTTGTGGATGCCGATGTAGTCGTAGACCGTGGGTCCGCAGCAGTACATGCGGACCTTGCCCGGCTCCAGCGGCACGAAATCCTCGATGCGCCGTGAAAGGGTGTTGTAGAGTCGGAGCGCCATGAGTCCTCTTGTCAGCCCGATATGTCGTCGGCGCGGCGCAGCTCCAGCGTCGCAATCGCCTCGGTTTCGATGGCGAGCCGTTCGCCGACGGGTCCCATGCGTTCGCCGGTTTTCGCCTTCACGTTGACGCGTTCGATGTCGATCCCCAAAACGTCGGCGAGCCGCTCTCGGATCCGCCCGATGTGCGGATTCAGCTTCGGCGCTTCCGCCTTGACGGTGCTGTCGATGTTGACGATGCGGAACCGGCGGCTCACCAAATCGACCGTACGCGCCAGGAGCACCATGCTGTCGGCGCCGTGATACGCGGGATCGGTGTCTGGGAAGTGCGTCCCGATGTCACCCAACCCGGCGGCTCCCAAGAGCGCGTCGCAGATCGCGTGCGCGAGGGCGTCGGCGTCCGAGTGACCCAGCAGACCGTGCGTGTGCGGGACCTCGCACCCTCCCAAGATCAGCCGCCTACCTTCCGCGAGTCGGTGAACATCATAGCCCAAACCGGTGCGTATCGCCACCGGGCACGCGTCCGCCTGTTCCGCGCGGAGCAGCGCCGTCGCCAGCGGCAGGTCGTCGGGCGTGGTGATCTTGATGTTGCGTTCGTCGCCCATGACGAGTCGGGCTGCGACTCCGAGGCGTTCGACCAACGCCGCGTCGTCCGTCGCCTGGGTTCCTTCGGATCGCGCCTGCTCGTGGGCGCGCAAGAGCAGGTCACGGCGGAACGCCTGGGGCGTCTGGATGCGCCACAGGTTCTCGCGAGGAACCGGGTCCCCGGTCACGTGTTCATTCGATCCGCGTCGGAGCGTGTCCTTGGCGGGAACAGCGGTGGTGGCAGCGCCAGACGTGCGCGCCTGGTTCAGGACCCGCGCCACGAGGTCCGTGGGAACCAGCGGACGGGCTCCGTCGTGGACCACAACGTACTCAGCGTCGGAGGGAATCTGCTGGAGAGCTCGGAGCACCGACTCTTGGCGCGTCGCACCGCCCGAGACGATCCTGCGGATCGGCACGCCTGCGCAGCGAGGGAGGATTTCGGATTCGCAGAAGCCGATGTCTTCGGACGCAACGACGACCCAGATGCCGGCGCAGCTCGGTGATGTGCCGAGGCGGCGCAGCGTGTGCACCAGAAGGGGCTCGCCCTCGATGCGCAGGTAGGTTTTCTTCGTGGAACCACCGAGACGGGAACCGGTTCCGGCGGCGGGCACGATCACCTCGGCGAGAAGCGCGTCGAAAACGGAGTCCATCGCGCGTCACGCCTTCTCGTAGCGAGGGATGTCGTCTCGGATGCGCGCGAAGACCATCCTTCCGGCGCTCGTCTGGAGAACGCTGGTCACCTCGACGGCGAGCGTGCTGTTCATGTGGTGCTTGCCGCCATCGACGACGATCATCGTGCCGTCGTCGAGATAGGCGATTCCCTGCGCCGGTTCCTTGCCCTCTCGGACGATGCGTACGGTCAGCACTTCGCCCTGGAGAATCTCCGGCTTGACGGCGTTGGCGAGCGCATTGACGTTGAGCGCCGACACGCCCTGAAGCTCCGCCACCGACTTGAGGTTGGCGTCGTTGGTCAGAATCGTTCCGTCCATCCGCTTTGCCAGGGCGACGAGCTTGGCGTCCACGTCAGGGATATCCGGGAACTCGTCGTCGACGATCCGCACGATCAGCTCCGGGTCTTCCTGCAGGTCACCGAGAACCTGGATGCCGCGCCGACCCCTATTGCGGCGGAGCGTCTCGGAGGAATCCGCGATGTACTGGAGCTCGTTGAGGACGAACCGAGGGATGATGATCTCGCCGACGATGAAGCCCGTTCGGCAGATGCCAGCGATGCGTCCGTCGATGATGACGCTCGTGTCGAGGATTCGCGCGGTCGAGTCGGCGATACGAAGGCGGTCGCCGGAACGCGTAGCGTGGAAGGTCGCCGAGGCATGGTGGAAGCCGAGGACGCTGGCGGCGCAAGCGAGCGCCGCGAAGCACGCCGTGCCGGTCTGCACAAGCAGCTCTTGACCGCGAAGGATGCGGCTGAGGACGAGGGAACCCAGCGCCGTGATGGCAAGCCCTGCCAGCACGCCAATGACGATGGCTGTCCATCTGCCAACATCCGCGGGCGAGGAGTAGCGTTCGCCCAGGACGATCGCTCCGCTGATCAGCAGTGGGATCAGAGCGATCGGCGGACCCAGCGCCCACAGGCTCAGAGAAGCCGCGCCTCCCACGAGCAGGCAAACCGAGCGCACGAACCACGCCTGCATCGGAACACCCCTTCGGTCATGTCACCGGGTGACCAGATGCCGAAGTGACCGACAGCCGACACGTTGGCAATGATAGCATGCGGGGAGCGGTGGCAACCTTCGGCGCGTGTTCGCGGTTCTATGCCGTCGGCTGGGCTTCCTTGGCTGCCGCGCGCACGTCGTTGGGCAGTTGTCCCACGACCTGTCCACGCGACGTTCGGACCGAGACGAACCCCGACTCGCCGAAGATACCGAGCTCGCCGAGGGCGCGCCCATCCGGATCGGTGACGCGGATTGTGCCGTGGGTGGGGAGACCGCGCATGCGCGCTCTGGGCTTGCCGTCGGGCCCCAGCACGCCGATGACGCCGCCGTCGGGATCGGCTCCCATCTCGACCCGAGCTCCCCCGTCGGCACTGTAGATGTGGAACAACGCGCAACTGTCATCCGCGCGGATCTCGGCGCGAGTCGACTCGTCGTTGCCCAGAACGCGCATCGACCCGCCTTCCAGCAGCACTCTCATCGACGCGCGCGGCTGAGCATCGGCTCCGAAGATGGTGACTTCGCCGACGTTGTCCTCAACGCCCATCTCCGCACGCGACTTGCCGTCGGTTCCTGCGAGCTTGACCGAGCCGACGTTCCGCACGACGCCGAAGGTGGCGCGTGGCGTGGCGCCCGTCCCGTAGGCTCGCACGATGCCTCCGTTGTCGATGACGCGCATGCGAATGCGCGGCTTGCCGTCGTTCGCCATCACGTCCAACATGCCGCCCGCGCCGTCCGAGCTCAGGTCAGCCACGGGCCGCCCCTGGTCATCGACGACGAGGTGTTTGCAGGTGACTGTGTCGAAATCGCCCATTGTGCGGTGACTGCGTGCCGTTGCCGTACGGGTGGACAACACCCAACCGATGACCGCGACCCCAAGCGACGCAACAGCCGCTATCCGCCACACGCCCGCGTCGGGGACGAGCGTTCGCAACGCTAGGACGACGAAGGCGCCGCAAGCTGTGTAGACGACCCTGTGCAGAACGTTCATCGCTTCTCCCCAACCGTAAGGCTGACGAGCTTGGCTTCCATGCGACACGCACCATCGCACCGAAGCAAACTCACCTCGAGCGCCAACGCATGACGTGATGGTCAGCGGCGGCTCCGGGATGCCAAGCGTTCTGCGGGCGCTCCGTTTGTGCCCTGCCGACGCACCATGCTACAGTGAATGGAGCCACATGATGCGACTCAACTACAACATTATACTGGCTGGGTCTGCTTTTGTGCAATGCTAGCGCGGATGGGAGTACACGGATGCATACGGCGGTTCTGGGGCGAACGGGCATCGAGGTGAGTTACCTCGCGATCGGGACGGGTACGGCGGGCTGGAACGGATCGTCGAACCAGACACGGCTAGGGTTCCGCGAGTTCACGGATCTGCTGGTGTATGCCTACGAGAAGGGCATCCGGTTCGTGGACACCGCCGACCAATACGGCTCCCATCCGCACGTCGCCGAGATGCTCAAGCAAGTCGGGCGCGACAACGTCGTCCTGACGACGAAGACGACGGCGAAGTCGCGCGACGAGATCGTCCAGGCGGTTCCCCGGTTCCTCAAGGAGCTCGGCACGGACCGGCTCGACAACGTGCTGTTGCACTGCATGACCCAGGAAAACTGGAACCAGACGATGCGCCCGGTGATGGACGTGTTGTCCGACTTCAAGCGCCAGGGCGTCATGCGCGCTCTGGGGGTGTCCTGCCACAACTTCGCGGCGTTCGAGACGGCGGCGAAGGAGGACTGGGTCGACGTGGTGCTGGCTCGCATCAACTACGCGGGCGTCATCATGGACGAGCACCCCGACCATGTGATCCGCGTTCTGCGCCAGATGCACGATGCCGGCAAGGGCATCTACGGGATGAAGGTCATCGGGCAGAAGCAACTTGCCAGCGAGTGGCGTCACGCGGTCAAGTTCGTCTACGACCTGGATTGCGTCGACGCGATCACGATGGGCATGGAGTCCCGGGAAGAGATCGACCGGAACGTCGCGTATATCGAAGAGCTTCACAGCCAAGCGCCGACGAGCCCGCAGCGGGCTCCGGGAGTCTCGGCGCGCGTCTAGCTCGACCCGGCGAGGTCGGAGGTGACATGGCGACGCTACCCCAGGTTCCGAAGTCCGACGCTCGGACTCCGTTCGAGCGATTGTGCGAAGATGGTTTCTGCACCTTCCCGGGGACGTTGACGCGCGAGTTCGTCGCCGAACTGCGCGCCCTCACCGACCGGTACGTGGACGCGATGACCGATGAGGAGCGCCAGCGTCTGCGCTACCAGGGCAGCTCAGTCCTGCTGGATATCCAAGAACCTGTGTTCCGCCGTCTGATCGCATGGGACGCCAGCCTGGCGGCGCTCGCCAGCTTGGGCTACCCGGAGCCGATGTATTGGAGCGGGTTCATCCTCAGCAAGAACCCGGGTGCGCCTGCGCTCTACTGGCATCAGGACTACCCGTTCTGGGATGAACCTGTGAGCGCCGAGGCGGAACCGGCGCAGGTGTTCCTGATGTACTACCTGACGGATACGCGCCGCGAGAACGGCTGCCTCCGAGTGATCCCGGGAACCCATGCGCGCCGGATACCGTTCCACGATGAGCTTCCCGTCGCCCATACGGACGAGACGTACACCGCGCCGGAGGATTCCATCGCCTTTCTGGATCACCCGGACGCCATCGATGTGCCGGTGCGCGCTGGCGATTTGGTCATCGGCGATGCGCGCATCCTGCACGCGGCGCACCCCAACCGGTCAGACGAACGCCGGACCTGTCTGACGCTCTGGTACTACCCGCGTTACGGTCAGATGTCCGAGTCGCTGCGGTCGGCGCTGAGGGTTCCTCCGGTTCCCGACGATATCCCGGCGGAAGATCGCGCCAAGCTGCAGAGACTGCGCCCCATGTACACAGGAACCGCCGAACGTACGCCGTGGAACCGGACCCCGGGCATCCACCTGCGACCCTAGCGAGACCGCAATGGCGACGCCAAACGTCTGGCGTAGGCTCAAGTCGGCACGGTGGGTCGGCGTGTGCCTGAGCCTTTGGGCGCTCGCCTCGTCGTCCGGCGTCTGCCGCGAATGGCGGCTGCGCGTCGTCGGCGACCTCAGCTTCGGTCGAGACTGGACGCCGATCCTGCGCCGCGAGGGGCTCGACTACCCCGTCCGAGCGCTGGGAACCTACCTGTCCGAAGCAGAGCTCACGCTAGGGTTCCTCGACGGCAGCCTGTCCGACGGAGGCGAGCCGCAGCCCGGCGCGACGGAGCCAATGCGCTCCGCCCCGGATGTGGCTCCGGCGCTCGCAGCGGCGGGGTTTGATGGGCTGTGCATCGCGTCGCCGCATATCATGGACTTCGGCGGCGAAGGGTTCGGCGACACGCAGCGGCATCTGGAGACGCGCGGCGTCGCCGTCTTCGGCGCAGGCTTGAACGATACGCTGTCGCGGTTGTCGGCGGTTCTGACGGTCGGCGATCTGACCGTGTCCTGCCTCGGCTATCTCCACGGAATCCATCGCGCCCAGGCTGGTCAGGAGACGCCCGGGGCGAATCCGGCGCTGGCGTCGGCGCTGCGCGACGACATCGCGAACGCGAAACGGACGACGAACGTCGTCCTCGTGTTCATCCACTGGGGCGAGGGACGCGGCGACGATGTCGACGGCAAGCAGCGACTGATCGCGGAGATGGCGATCGACGCGGGCGCGGACGCGGTTTTCGGGCTGCGGCGCGGGACGTGGCAGGGAGCGCAATCGTACGCGGGCAAACCCATCTGCTACAGCCTGGGCGACTTCATCCGGGGGACGCGCTCGCTGCGATACGGACGCATTCTCATTCCCACGGTCGTGTTTGAGGACGCCGTTCCGCTGCGCGTCGAGTGGACGCCCGTCCGCATCGACGATGCCCTGAAACCGGGCGACGATCCCGCTTTGCGGCTCCAGCCGCGTCTCCTCTCCGCTGACGAAGCCCGCGAGCCCATTGAGATGTTCACGGATTTCTGCAAGACTCTGGGCACGTCCCTGGTCGCGCGGACCGTGGACGACCGAGTGGTGCTCGACATGCCATTGGCTTCCGAGCCTGCACGCTGATCGACGCGCAGCCTGCCCGTGGGGATCCGCCCATGCCCGAATCCGTCCGTATCGCGGTGATCGGCGGCGGGAGCCCGTTCGTCCTCTCGTTCATACACGGCTTGGCGGCGAACGCAGCCCGATGGATCGCGAGCGGCTTCGCGATCCATCTGTCGCTCTACGACCTGGCGCCCGAACGCGCGGCGCGATGGGCGCGGTACGCGGACGTGGCGTACAGACAGACCGGCTTGCCGATCCGTGCGTCGGTCGCCGGGAGCCGCGACGAAGCGCTGCGTGACTCCCGGCTCGTGCTCGTGTCGGCGGGGGCCCCCGACGCCTATTCGCTCGCCCACGCGATGCGGGACCAGTACGGCTTTCCCTACCACTCGATCCACGACGGACCCCCTGGCTTCGCCGCCGCCAAGCGGCTCTACCCGTTCTGCCGCGACATCGGGGAGGCGGCGATGCGCCTTTCGCCCAGGGCGCTGGTTCTGCTGCTGCCCAATCCGACCGATGCGCTGGCGAACGCCGTTGCGCGGGCGACGGGAGCGAACGTCGCTGGTCTATGCGTCGAGGTGGAGCACCTGCGCGACCATCTGGCGTACTACACGCGGCGCTCGCCGGAGAGCATCCAACTGGAACACGCCGGAGTGAACCACGACGGGTGGACGCTCCGGCTGTGGATCGACGGAGCCGACGGCTATCCACTGCTGCGCGGTGCGATTCCGGCGCTGCCGGAGCGCGACGACTTCCATCCGGGCAACTGGGG
>Ga0194120_10008365_pt1 | contig 13687 bp, 15 predicted proteins | sample TA2MahCa65mmetaG_FD_148642 | JGI IMG/M metagenome (GOLD analysis project Ga0194120, IMG submission 148642) | Freshwater microbial communities from Lake Tanganyika, Tanzania - TA2015019 Mahale Deep Cast 65m | ecosystem: Environmental > Aquatic > Freshwater > Lake | place: Tanzania: Lake... | reverse complement strand
ATGCCCCATCTGCCACTGTTTGGTGTCCAAGCCTTTGATAATACCCAGCCAGCGATTGCGCAGTAGAGCTACTTCATTGATTATGGTTTCGAAGTCAATAACTTCATCCTCACCATCCACATATTTTTCAGCATCTCTAGAGGTAAGAGCGCGAGCATAACCTTCAAGATATTTTTGGAAATGTCTGCGCCGGATCTTGCGCAATTGTATGTTAAGATAGTTAAGTATTGCTTCGATTTCTTGCAGTTGGTTGAATCTATGTTCAGTAATGCCTGGCAGAGCCGAAATATTTTTTTCTACTATGCCGCGAATGTGACAATCTTTTTTGGCTTCATCCAATTCACGTTCATAATGCTGTATAAAATCAGGTATATTGCCAAGATTAGCAGTTATTTTGCTATACCACATTGTTGATCCTTCTGCCAAACCATGAAAATGTATGTTCGCAATTTAAATGTCTAATTGCATTAATAATCATTATCATCATCGTCTATGTCTTCGTCTTCATCTTCAATAGATTCATCTTCATTGAGATGATCAGCAAGAGCACGTTTGACGTCACTATCGCCTTTGAATGAATTTTTTATTTCTTCTGCATCGATGTCATTTTCGATTAAAACATTAACTACAATTTCGGCTGCTTCGTTACGATCCACTACGTTAATGTAACCTTTGATTTGTTTCCAGATTTCACTTGCTATCTCAACTGACATCAGTTTGTTCCTCCGAATCAGCTGTACTTACCTCAATCTTGAGATTTTTAAAATCAGTCATGACCTTGTCAAGGCAACCATCTTCATTGCTTTCCCAACCTTTGCGGAAGTATTTGATGGTTTCGCCCTGGCTGGTTACAAACATCAAACGATTTCCATCTTTTTTAAGTAGACCTTTTTTCTCAGCCAAGTCAGTGAGGCCAGAATAGGGGTTCATGCCTGTTTCATATGGAATCTTAACCTGCACACCTTCAAATGGTTTTGTATAACGTGTTTTCATAACTTTACAGGCCGCCCGAATACCCATGACATCTGAAATTTTGTTACCTTCATCGTCTTCTTTGAGTTTGAGCTTCTTCATGGCCACAACAATAGAACTGGCATAGATAAAACCTTGTCCGCCCGAAATTTTGTCATCTGGATCAAACATATCCTGGCTGGCATAGGTATGATTGGTACACACCATGCCCACACCGTAGGCGCCAAACATGTTCACGCAATTGCGAACCAAGGCAGTTAAGCTTTTGGCTTTTCTGCCAAGATCGCCTTTCATATCGCCAGACTCAAACTGGTTTACATCAGTTGGTGTCATTAACATACCCAGTGAGTCAATCACAAACAAGACCTTGGGGCGCTCGCCATCGGGAAGGCCTTTGTAGCCAGTCATGAATGTGGCGATAGTTTTGGCCACATCATCAATCATGGCCATGCTCAATTTCACTAGTTTACTTTCGTCAGTGCTTACACCGAGAGCATGTAACCAAGATTCATCAAGAGCATTTTCTGAATCAATTAGAACAACAAAAATACCTTGTTCTTGTGCATTCTTGACAATGTTACCTGAACAGACGTATGATTTACCGGCACCGGATTCTCCTGCAAACACAGTGACCTTGCCCAATGGGATACCTCGGTTAAAGTCGCCCGAAATTAGATAGTTTAAGGCGTAGTTCCCAGTGGAGATCCAATCTGTGGGGTCGTTGAAACCGATGCTTAGTCCATCGATTGATTTGGTTATTTCTTTACGAAATTTGCTTACATCAAATGGTTTGCCCATGTTTATTTCCTTTATAAATGATACGTGCTATTTCTGGATGTGTCTGATTGAAATCTTGATTTCTGATGTTGTCTAATTTTAGCATATAGTCTGCCAATTGGTCAATCTTATCTGGCAGATTTTTACTTTGTTTGATTAGTTCTACAAAAGATGTAAGATTGTATTTGGCCAATCGTTGTGCATCAATCGTTGCTAGTTTTTCAAGTATTAGATCTGATAGTTCATTGCCCATTGTGACTACACTCATGAAACTGGGAACTTCCAACAGTTGAAATGTCAGTAGGTTAAAATCTTTGGTTTCGTACCAATCTATCAGTTGGTCCAAATAATAAATGTTCTGTACACCAACTGTGGCGTAGATGCTGAGAACCATGTTGGTCAACCGGGACTTGATAAAGAGATCTAAGTTTTTATCCACTTCATTCCATGATCCTCCACGCTCTAGCTCAAATCGAATGCCAATGTTGTCTATGCTGAACGAGATGTCTACTTCTTTGAAGTGAGACCATTTTCCAAACAAATGCTTGGGATAGATTGAGCCATTTGAGTTATAGTGTAATCTCATTTGCGGTGCATGACCACGTTCTATGAGATAGTTTAAAAATATCTCGTGTTGTTTGATCAAGAAAGGTTCGCCACCGTAGAAGTCAATATTGACCAAATGATTACCAACCAACTCTAACGTTTTCCAAATTTCAATATTTTCTGCCCATTGGCCGTATTGGTTAAGAACTTTGAGGTCTATAACAGAATCAAAATGTCTGACCATTTCTTCTGCTATTCGTGAACTAGATTGAGGATTACAAATCCTACATCGAAAGTTACAAAGATTACCTAGTTTGATGTCTAGGCTGATCAAGTTTTTGACCGAGTCTTCTTCAATGTGCAAACAATGTGCATTCAATCCAAGAAAATTAGTTGACCAGTGACGATTGGATTGGCCACCGTGCTGTTCTTTCATCCAGCAGTTTGAACACCCAGCTGGCTGTTGGCCTGCTAAAAACTGCGCTCTTAGATTGGTCATATAGTTGCTATGATATACACTTTCCAAACTGTCAACATTGATGTTGTAGGAGCGACCTGCAGAATCTTTGATTGATTCTTTGTAAACACAGCAAGGTTTGAACTCTCCTTGAGATGATATTTCTAAATTTGCCCAAGGATTGAAACAAAAAGTATCTGGCAAGGACAATGTAGCATTGACCTGCGTTGATTTTATTTTGTCCGTGAATGCTATTTCTAGCGTTGAAAAAACACAGTTGTCTGTTGAATGCAACTTTCTGACAGTGTCAAGATCTTGCGTGTCAAACTCTGTACTACAGATCAGAATAAAAAAGTTGGAGATGTCTATCAGCGAAGCTGTTTTTTGAATATGTGTTAATACTTCAACACTTACTGGATATCTACTGTACAACACTATTCGTTCTTGTATCTCAAACACAGGCTTATGCCATTGTTTCAGTAACTGATAGAGTGTTTTTCTTGGCTGCTCAACCAACTGATCTATGTCAATCATTCCAACTATTTTATAGTCGTGTTGACTTTCTAGGTACGATTGTAGATCAGTGGTTGATAACAAGGTCATTGGAGTTCAAATAAGTCTTTGAAGATTGCTCGGCTGTTTAGTCCACGTCGTTGATCTAGTTCTGCTAGTTGACGAAATGAATTTGGTAAATCTTTTTCAAACGGTTGCTGTATGTACCTCAGCAAGTTCCTGTAGCTATCTTCTAACAAGTAGCCCGGATGCTCATTGATTTTATCAGTTAATGTTTTCTCTAGTGATTTCAGCACCGCGTCTGATAAATGTCTAATGTTTAGGTAAAGCGGAGTTAACAATGCACCGATTATGAAACTGTTGTTATGAAACCCTTTGGATTTCAAATAATCAACGCACCCAAACAAACTTTGATAATTCAGTAAAAAATACAGCATGTTGAAACTAATTTTATGATTTAAATTTTTAATAGTTTCTAGATTGTCTAAAAAATCTTGCCAGCGACTGCCGTATCTTATGTATTCAAATTCTTGTTCAATGGTCTCCACACTCACTGTCCAATGAACATTTTTAAATTCGCATATAAGATCAAATATTTTGGTATCAACTTTGCTTAAATTTGTGTTGATCCGAATAGTTACATCAGGGTTGGTCTTTTTTAACAATGTGAGAAGTTCTAAGTTTTCTTTTATCAACAGTGGCTCACCGCCTGCTAGATAAACATGTTTAAGTTTAGGTACATTTTTAAAAATATACTCTTTGAAATCTTTTAACTGTTGGTCATTAGGAGTAATTGGAAAAACCTTGAGTTCACTTGCCCATTGACTGCTGAATTCGGGACTGCAATAAACACAGGCAAAGTTGCATAAACTGCTCCATCGTACATCAATGGTGTGTAGCTCATGATTTCCAACTTGATACGTATCAAGATCAATTTTTCGAAGTTCTTTGATGTAAAAAATTCTATCACTAATTATATCAAAACTTTTTTTGTTTGCTTCAAGATCATAGCAGGGATAGCATCTAGCTCCTGGCTGTTGATTCAACATTGCCTGCTGAGTAGCGATATTTTCTGCCCCCAGTAGTATGTCTTTTATAGAAGATTTTTGTAAATTGCCAATAGGGGCTGCACTACGAATGCAATTTTTTACCTGGCCGTTGGAGTTATACATCAGCCCAGTCCAAGGCATAGGGCAAAAGTTTTTGTTAATTAATAAATCTTTTGGAGTCACATTGGGCCTAAACTGATTTCTGGAATCTGCAAATTATTTGTCTTGGCCAACTCAAAAATCGAAACTAATGTTTGTGCCCAACCATTTACATCTGCTGCTGGCGGTACTGTTTTGTCTGGACTCGTGGCAATGTTTCCAGGTCGCACAATGGTTATTTTGACCCCAACTCGTCGATTTCTTATTTGCTTCACAGCTTCTTCTAGCGCAACTTTTTGCACACGATAATGATCCATGTCAAGCCAAGGCAACGGGCTTGTAGGATTCTGTGTCATCATTGTAGATATCACTATGATCTGCTTGCCAGTTCCTTGCCAACGCTGCGACATTTCAAACAATAGCTCGGTCTGAGCGTACCCTGCTTGTGCATTGTTAATAAAAATATCGCAAGGTTCGATTAGACTAGAAATTTTAGGAATGTTGCGAATATTATAGCCTTCGCGTTGACTAAGTCCAATTATCTCGTGGCCGGCCTGAGTGTATTCATTGGTTAACGCTTGTCCTATACCTGCGGTATGTCCTGTAATTGCTATTTTCATTTTAATAAATCTAATGGTTCATTATGAAATGTAAAACTTGCTCAAATTCTTGGAAATACTTTATGTCATTTTCCTCAATTCAAACTGGGCCTGTATGTATACTTGACTCATTTCTGTGTTGCGATTCTTTACAGCTAACTCAACGGGCAATTCTAGATAGGCATAACTATGATCAATACCATGCTCTTGAGCAAACGAAATGATGTTTGGAAGATCGTCTACATTCAATACGCTTACTGTTGTCCATAAATTTAGTTTAACCGGCATAGTTTTATAAACCATTAAATTATTATAGAATTCATCCCATTTAATGGGCCAACGAACTAATTCATGCACAGGGCCAACTCCATCAAAACTAACGGTAACGGTAACTTCTATTCCTTGATTGGCTACATCTACTAGTTCAGTTAATACAGTGCTACAGTTAGTATTAAGTCTAAGGGTCTTTAAATTTGGAGGCAAATTAGCTAAAATTTTCTTATAGTTCTTACTGTAACTAGGTTCGCCACCGTTGATATCAAGGTGCACGATGCGTTCTTTGGGAAGAGTTTGAAATTTTTTAAAATTGTTTATAATGGGAAATGAACGACTTTTAAGACTACCAATCTTGGTGCTAAGATTCTCGTTACAGCTAATACAGGCTGCGTTGCAAAGGTTGTCCAGCACACCTCCTACCTGCAGATAATCTTGTTGCACCGTGGTTTCATGCAGTTTAGATGCGTAGTAGCGGATATTGTTAGGTTCAGTTTCTTGGCATCTTACACATTCAGATGGCCACTGTCCTGCCAACATCGTGGCTTTGGTGGTTGCTAACCATGCACTGGCTTCCATCTCCTCAAGACTGCCAAACTCGGGCGCATGAATCATATGACCGCAACGACTAACGGTGCCATTAAAATTAAAGCGCACAAAATGATCCAATCTAGTGCAATACATGCCACACTGCTTTCATCCGTTCCAACACGATCTGCAATGGCTGTGCAGGATGTGTTTGATAGATATGTAATATTTCTTTCCAGGTCAATGATTGACCGCATCTTCCTAACAGTATGCGATCCAGTAAAAACCAAAATTCGATCTTGGAATCGGTGGGCAGTAATGCCATGGCCCGATCTGGATCCAATGGATGTATGTTGGCACGAGATCGCCGCTGGGTGATCTGTGTCAAATCCTCTACAGCATGCAGTCTTAACTGGCAGTGGGGTCCGATAAATCTAGCCAAGTTTAGTAACCAATGCCATTGTGGTAGATAATGTCTGTTTATGAAACCATAACGTGTAGCAAACATTTCACAGGTATGACGATCTAGGTCCGGTTGATCCCTCATGAGGTGTTGAACAAATGTATTCACTCCGCTAAGATAACGATCTAAGGGATCACGTAGATATACATCAACAGAATCTAATGAACCAAGGTCATGATTGGTTAATATCCTCCAATCTTGAGCTTTCGCTTCTAGTCTCAATGATGAGGATGCGTTTTTTTGTATCAAATAGACGTAAAGATTGCGAGGTGCTATTTCTACCACCTCGCAATCATCTGGAAACAACTCTGCATCCAGATTTGTAAGCATCAACCCTTGTTTTGCCGTGCCCGAATCATGGCCAAAATATCTTCAGCTTTTTGAGTCGACGGTTTGGCTTGTACTGGCGTTGGTGCCACAGCAGGTGTGTCATCAAACGAACTTGTAGTAGCTGGTGTTGATTTCGCCGTTGCAGCAGGTGCGGCCTCTTTGACAGAACTAGCAAAGGATACTGCACCGGCAGGACGGAAATATGCACCCCAACGTTCAGAATCGTAAGATTTGCCATCGACCGAAGCTTGGAACATTTCTTTGATCACTTTGAGTTCTGCTTCGCTGGGTTTCTTGGGCAAGAATTCTGAAAGCTTGAACAAGCCGTGAGCATTGATCGCGGACTGTTCTGTTTCAGTCAATGCTGTTTCCTTACGAGCCCATTTGGAAGTTGAATAGTCTGCATAACCACCCTTTGACGTCTTGGTGACGCGGAAGTCTAGCCCACGCATGAAATCGGTTGGCAACTCTTCCAATTCTGGATCAAGCAGTGCCGACTTAATTATTTGGAAAATTTGCGGACCGATAATGAATCTACGGATAGGATTTTCCGGCGTCTGGTCATCAGCAAGAGGATTTTCACGAACAAAACCTTGCATGATGTAGCTGCGTTTTTTCCAATATTTACGGCCCATGTCTTCCAGTGCTTTGTCTTTGAACCACGTGCGCACTTCGGCCAGTACTGGACAAGCTTCGCCCCACATTTCCACACAGGGAATTTGTACCTGGACCTGTTTGGAATCAATCTCACCTTTGACACCATTGAACGGTAGTTTGATTATTGCACGTTCAGCCCAAAAGAAAGTGTTCTTTGGGTCGCTGTCGGGAAGAAAACGCAGCACTGCGCTTGCGCCTTCGCCAATGTTCCAATGTGGGTAGATTCCGTTGTCGCCGCTTGTGAATTGACCGCTTCTGCTCGACTCAGCAGCTTGGAGTCGTGCGCGGATTTCTGCTAGGGATGCCATGATAGAATTTGTCCTTTTAAGAAGTTTATATGCCTACATATGCCTTGCATACACCCAACTGAGTGTAGCATAGATATTTATACTGTCAACTTCGCTAGGTTGAACTTCTTCAAGTCTTTGAAATTTGAGTATAGATATCAGCACAAGACAAGTATAACACCAGCTAGGCAACAAATCAAGATTTTTGATAAAACCAGTGTTGTGTAGCTTATGACCTTATCTACACCAAGTCAATGCTGACAGATCCAAAAGACCAATTTACTTATACCATTATGGATTGCAATGACGATATTTTGGGAGTGGCTTACACCAGAACTTAGTAAAATGATGCTAATACACGCAATCGTTGTAAATCGGTATTTTCGTGTATGGAACATTCTTTCATACCATGCACCGGACACCATGCACCATCGGCAGTCATGTTACAGGTGGACTCTTCGACGGTAGGAGTCTGTGGGGGGACGGCTGGGGGCGGCGCTGGGGGCGGCGCTGGGGCGGCTGGGGGCGGCGCTGGGGCATTAGGTACTTTTGATGTGGTATCGGGCTGGGCTGGTGCAGGTTCAGATTCGGGTTTGGGTTCAGATTCGGGTTCAGATTCGAGTTCAGATTCGGGTTCATTAGAATCGGGAATCTCAATCCCTAATTCTTTCAATTTCTCCACAACGTCATCATCTTCCCAAACATCTGCATCAGGATCTTTTTTGGCAATACGTTGAAAAATATCATACAACTCATCGTCACCAACAAGATCATACAATTGTTCGGTAGCATTCATGGCATCAGGACCCACCGTGAGCGGTTTGCTCATTAAATCTTGTAGTTCTTTCCGTGCCTTTGGTGTGTCTGGCAGAGCCCAAGTGCCTTCCAAAATTTGAGACGCCCAAGTTTCAAACATATCTGCTTCTTTTAATGGTGTCTCTTGCAATTTAGCCAACACTGGTAGAGCTTGTTCTATTCTAGGATCTAGACTCTGTTGCACAAATAGCTCACGTATGGTCTCCACTGCTTCATTGGTACCAGTGATAACTGCAGGATCAAATTGATTTTTTGCCTCATGATAACCTCTGCGACTTATCAACTTTTTGGCCTTGGTTTTTAGATCACTGTAATGTTTCACTGCGGATTCTATCATGTGTGCTGCAGCACCATCATAGTTTTTATGGCGTGATACCCTGACAAAATGGGCCAATGTGCGCATCTCATCTACTATTTCATTTATATGTTGTCCAAATGAATCATAGGGATTACCACCCTCGGCCACGTGCCTAGCCAACATGCGTCCATGCATGAGGCTGCGACTAGGCACCTTAAAACGTTCACCTTCCACAGTTTCTACATAGATGCTGTCAATGTTTCTGTATCGCGCGTCACCTTCTTCTAGATCACGGCTGTGTTTAATCAGCAATCGCGTGTGCTGAGGTTGATCCTTGTAGCTGACTTTGCGTGTACCATAATAACTTTCAAACACACTTTCTTTAATGGCAGCCATGGTTTTCATGTTATATTTTAACCGTGACAAATTTTTCAAACCAAAGGTAAGCAAATTGCGTTTGGCAAGCATGCGCACTGTATGCAGGAAATCGTACCAATCATTACGATCATCACCTTCCATGGTGCGTCCCATGTTGTCACCAAAATAGATATCTAGATTGTTTTCACCATCAAAAACCATGACCACAGCGCCATAGTCATTTTGATCGGTCTTGTAGTCAAGGCTGATGATTTTGGCGTCCGCAGGATTGTCTGCCGGTTTACCTATGCTGTCCAAGGCTGAAGGTTTGAAATCCCTTGTTACCAGCAGGTCATAAAGTTGTTGTGCAGCAGTGTTAGATTGACTCATAACAATTTATTTATTTGAATACAGCTACAAAGGGCATGGGTTCTATTACCTTGTCGCTGTGATCGCGCAATTGAACATCCAGTTCTTTATGATAGCTTTGAAGCAACTTCATCATGCGCACTGCCAACAATGTGGCCATGACTAGATCATCGGTTTCGCCAATCTTGGCAGCATAACTGGCTCCAGATGCTATGAAACTTTTAAGCTCGGTAATTAAATTGGCCGAATGCAATTTCATGCGCCCGGTTTCAATGAGATTTTTCAACTTGGCGCAGGCTGCTAATTTGGGCTTGTTGGTGGTATTAAAACCTTTGCGATATCTTCGGCCACTCACCGTGGTGTTTTCGCTTAGAAAGTAGCCTTGGATATTGTGTTCACCATATTCCTGTATGGAAATCAGTGCAGCCTCACCCAGGGTATTGTTCTCAACCGTGTAATAGATATTCTTGCTATCTTTAACTGTGTCATTGATGTTTTTACAGATTTCTGCCAAAATACGTATCTGTTCAGGTATGGTAGTTCTGTTATGGCGCCATTCGGCCACCTGTTCGGTGGTATTGGCATCAAATACTTCAATGGCCGCAGGATCACCACCAGTACCCAAACTGGGATCTAGAGCCACCACATAGTAACGATCTTTTTTAGGTTGGCAAAACCAACGCACCTGGCCTGTTTTGTACAACACATCACTGTGTTTTAAATCCAACAATTTAATGGGAGATATCAAGGTTTCATCATCTATAATAAATTCACAATCCATTTCTCGGCGAAAACGTTCAATGCCCAATATGGCTCGTTGTTCTGCGGCCCAGACATCGTTGCGATCGGGATGTTCATACCAAAATGAACGAAAGGCGCGAAAACCATTCTGCCCAAGATCTGTGGCATTACCATAAGCATCTTCCTGCTTGTTGGCCTGTTTCCAAATTAAAGCAAACTGATCTTCATCAGAATTGGGAGTAGATGTCACAATGGCTTTGCCACCTGTGGCCAAAGTGGGTGTGATTGACGCCCAGAATTCCTTGGCGATACCTGGTCGAACAAATGCAAACTCATCACAGTACAACAGGGTTATGGACATACCGCGACCTGTATTTTCTGTGGTGGTCTGTGCGATGATACGACTGCCATTTTCAAATTCCAAGGAACCTTTGTTGTATGACATAACTCCGGCACGGATGTGATTGGGGCAGGCTTCATAGGCATAACGCACCCGTTGCATGATTTCTTGTGCACCTAGGTACTTGTGCGCGGCCACCAGGTTGGTGGAATCAGCCATGAACATGGCATACCACAGCAGATAACCTGCGGCCGTAGTCGATTTTCCTGTTTGCCTTGGCATCATGCTGACAGAGAATCTATAACGATGATAAGTATCAATCAGTCTGGCTTGGAATTCATATGGTCGATACTGTATCTTGCCGTGCAGTGGATGTTGAATATAAAAAAAATTGCTCATGAAATACAAAGGACCAGTTTCAATGTCGGCGCATTTCATGAACTCATCAATCTGTTGCTCATTGTAGTACTGACGGCGATGTGGCTGTTTGATCAGTACGCCTTGAAGACTTTTTGACATATTGTTACTTACCAAAATATACCCATATAAATATTCTTATGAGTAATACTCTTGTGTTGTTTCAAGACCAACAATGTTTCAGCACAGTGCATCAATCTCTGGCCAAAGTTTGGCAAATTGTCCTAATTGATCTAGATGAAACTGTTGTTCAATGGCCGTAATGTGTTGGCGTAGTTGCTCGCGCAGGTCCGCTTTGACCTGAAGATTATCAAATACCGAACGCAAAAACTCTTGTTCAAGTGCGGTCAGCAAACCTGAATCAAGCGCACCGTGTAATTCCAGTCTAGCCAAATTCACGATGTCTGTTCCCAAGCGAGAAGGATCTAGACATTCAGGTTGGTACAGACTTTGCCAGTGTATGGTCAAGTCCTGTCGCCGGGCAAACTCTGTAAGTTCTATTATTCGAGTGGCGCTGTAAATGTTATAGACCGCATGTATACCACCTTGGTGTCCTTTGGTTCTCATCAAAGTTTGTATTTTGTCAAGATTCTGCATCAATTGGGACCAAGTAGACCCATGTCTCACGTATTCAAATCTTGACTCAACATTGTCAAAGCTGATACTCCAACCCACTTTTGATCGTTTGCTTAATTTCTCAAAAATTTTATTGGTTGTTAAATCCACCACAGCATTGGTTATCAGTGTGACCATACAATCTTGAGGAATTACATCTAGCAAGCGTTCGTTTTCTTTCAACAGCAAAGGTTCACCACCCACTAGAGCTACTTCACGTATATGTTCTTGATGTTTTTCAAGATAATCACATACTTGTTCATAGTGAGGTGTGGTACCTGACCTAACTTGCATTTTATGTAAGGTTGCCCACCGACTACTGCAAGGGGGAGCACAATAATTACAACTGAGATTACAAGTATTGTTCCAACGCACATCAATCAGTGTAGGTCGATGTTCACGATCTCCGGCTGTGGTGCAATCAAATTCGGAGTTTACTGAGTTGTGCCAATCACGTTCACTACGACCATAACGTTCGGCTTGCACACAGTTGTAACAGTAAACAGAATGTGGCTGACCCGAACGTATGCTTTGGCGTATTTGTTGCATGGTTGGACCATGCAGAATTTGTTCAATGGTCTGTGAATTTAAGTTGCCCAATATGTTAGGATCACCAGCACAACAGGTTTTGACATCACCGCGAGGATTAATATGCAGACCTCGCCAAGGTGCTGCACAATAAAATTTATCCATGCGTTATTTATAGGGGGGTTTCGCCGGTAAGATAGGGTTTAGCAAACCATAATTGGAACCAACGGTCGGTTCCTGGTTCAATGTGTTTTTGACGTTGCAAACGACCGATTCGTGTTCCCGTTTTTGAAATGTTGCTGCCCTCAAGAGGTTTTAATTTGCTTGGAGGGTATACACCTTTACCAAATTCTTTAAATCGCATTTAATTGCACCACGATTGTTTGGCTTCTCCATAATATTCTCTAGCAAAACCATTTTTAATCAAGGCCATGCGTAGTGATTTACCGTCTAAAACAACATCTCCCAATACACGACCACCAAATTTGTCCCATCCATACAGAATGACTTGGTGCTTGGTGGATTTCTTCACAGCGTTTTGTGTGAATACAGTGGCCGCTTTTCCTTTTGCATCCTCAGACGGACATTGAGCCCTGTGACCTTTTTCTGGTGTGTCAACGCCGTAGATTCTTACTGCAAGTTCGGGTTTGAGTGGTGCCGGAAGAAATGGCGCCGCAATGACCACAGTATCACCATCATTTATTCTTACGATTTGTGCATCATAAGTTACTCCCTGTGGTGTTTTTTGTGCCCAGGCAGGCACAGTCATGGCTAGAATTAATGCTATAGATAGATATAGTTTCATATCAGTTCCTAATTTTAAATTATCTCAAGTGTTAATGCTTACTCAATGTCTTGTGTGTTTTGCGCACCAAGTAGATTTTCATCGAGGATATCCTTTGAAGCCTTTGATGGGGCTAATTTTATTGACATCATCAGTTTCTTGACTGCCAGATGGCGCTATGGTCTTTATTGTGCCTTTCACGCGCTTGGCAGCATATTTTATTTTTTCATCTTCTTCATCGGTGTATCCAAACAGCACAGGACTATTAGATATAAATGATTCATTATCAGCTGTGTCAACAGTTGGAGAACCGGCCATGTGCAAGCTCATGCGATATAGATCATAATACTTGTCAAGACCATCGATGCGCATGGCACCAGGACTTGCAGCTACAAAATATTGATTTGGTTTTCCTTGACCAGCTTTGTGTTCAGATTGCTCTGTGATAAATTCTCTAGCTCTCACAACTGCTCCTTAGAACACGCTTTCTTGTGCCGAACTTTCTGTACCTATTTCTACGGCTGTGAAAGGTGTGCCGGTCACTGTGACCTTGTTGCCAGCACCAGCATAAACTTCAAACACTGTGTGGGCAGGGATCAATATTGCCTCAGAATATATGTTGCCTACGGCTGCGGCAGAACCCAATGCAGTGGCATAGGCTTGATATGTCACTGTATTGGCTCCGGTGGATATTTGCAATTTGTCTGTGTAGACAGTGGCATTTGATAATGATGTATAAACGTTTGCGGCCATTGTTGTTCCTTTATACCAACTTATTTACTTTATTACCAGTTACGGCATGACCAATAGCGAGCTTTGAGTCGGCTACCGGGATTGGCACAGTTGTGTCTGGCTCTAAAACTTTTCCTGCG